>Ga0247763_1002017_pt1 | contig 10792 bp, 11 predicted proteins | sample UWRJL141409B4_FD_179926 | JGI IMG/M metagenome (GOLD analysis project Ga0247763, IMG submission 179926) | Plant litter microbial communities from Arlington Agricultural Research Station in Wisconsin, United States - UWRJ-L141-409B-4 | ecosystem: Environmental > Terrestrial > Plant litter >...
TCGTAGAGTCTCTTGACAGCATCCTGCGCCCTATTTCCCTGTAACCACGACTGCAGGTTCTCATCGCTAAACTGAGTCAGCAGCGCACGACGCGTTGCCAGGAGAGCTTGTCCGCTCTGGGCAATTACTCTCCCGAAAATGGCTGCGCCTATAAAGAACCTGACTGTCGACGAGCAAATTCAACAGCTCAACGGTGCTCGGAAGATAGTGCTTGGCGATCCCAGCTACTACGACAAAATCATCAAGGGGATACTCCCCATCATTGGGCCTTCGTCACCTCTCGAGCTGCGAAGATGGGGCGCCGATTTTCTTGCCGAATCGCTTTCTACTCCGGCACTGCGCAGTAGCGACAAGGAAATAGTAACGGTGGCAATCCTGGATACGTTGCGGACTTTACTTGAGAACCCCAATGAGGATACACTGGTTCTCAAGTCCAGTGTCATGGCGGCCGCGAGTGCCTACCCGATCGCCATGCGATGGATGTAAGTGCTTAGTATAGTTGCTTCGATTTTTTCTCCCGCAGGGAGATTCGCCGTCGCCTGCCACTACCTCTGCCGTGCTATGCCCCAATGGTTCCAATCCCCACTGTCTGTCCAGTTTCGGGGGTTTCCCGGACCGGACCGACTGCACTGCCTGACGAGGTGCGGTCTTGCGTGTTCCAAGGTGCTGAGGTGCTGACCTAGCGTCTGTCGCAGTATTCACAACTCGTACCATAAGGAAAGCTGGGAGGCTATGACGGCCATCAAGGCGAGAATACTCCGAATATGGGAGACCTCTCCCACCCCCGTGAAGTTATGCTGCATCAAATTCGTTCAGCGAGTCATCCTTGCCCAGACGGTGTCCAACGGCATGGAGCAAAAGGTCAGGAGCTCACTTTAAGAGGTACACATACTGTTCGCTGACAAAGGCCTCTCCAGGTGAACGGTCTTGATGTGTCACTTGCCATGATACCACCTAATCACGACGTTCTCGACCCCCGATTGCTCGAGGCTGAAGCCGCCGGGCTCCTGGACAGAATGCTGGCTGTCCTCCAAGACAATAGCAGGTACAGACAATCTATACCTCATCTTGGCGTGTATCTTACTTACCACAAAACTATAGTGACGCTCTGGTTGTCGATGCTACGCTAAACACACTCTCGGTCCTCATTCGGACTCGCCCGGAAACGTCAAATCGCATCATGAATACTGTGCTCAGCTTCAACCCCTTGAAGTTAGCAAACTCACCTCTCACTCCTAAGAATAAGGTCCTCATCAAGTCGATGGAGAAAACAACTCGGATGCTACTCATACACTTGCTCAAACGGTACATACCCAATAAGGAGCAGCCGTCAGAATCCTCTCACTGACTGTGATCAGAGATCCCACCAACCCCATGTCACCGCGTATACAACAGCACGTTGAGAGGCTTGTGAGATCGCGAGTCGAGATACTGGACGAGAGCAACAGGAAACGAGCCTACCAGCAGCCGCCTGCCTCGGACTATAACGATGCAAAGAGACAGAAGATGGACAATGCTGTTGCTCAAATCCAAATTCCCCTTTTACCGCCCGGATCTCACAGCCTTGCAGCACTCTTTACTGTTACAAATAATGCTGGCCTTGCCGGCTTCGATGCACTCCAGATACCACTCGAGTTAGCCGCTAAAATCAACGTCAAGGCCCTAGCAACAACAAGTCCACGGGTTCTTGGACAGGTCATAACTGTAAGCATGTTAGTCTCCCTAATAAGTTAACCACCTATCTTACAATTCATAGGGGATTCGTGCCCGATTGGCAGCTCTACACGCGGCGCTTCCACCAAGTCAGCCTCCTCCCATCAACCCCGAGACAGCCCCGCTAGGCGTCGAGGAGGATGACGACGATGCCTACGAACCTGATTACTACGCGGCTGAAGATAATGAGCAAATTCTCAATAAGCTAGATAGCGCACCCCCTGAAGACCCAGCAGACCAAATTGCAGATGCTTCTGCATTGGCCCCATTGGGGCCGTTCAAGCTGCCGCCGCCGCCCATCGTCGACGTGGATCTTGCGACCCGAGTTGGCCAGGTCGCGTCATCTCACATTTTCGGGCCACTGCCTGGCCTAGCAGAGGCTGTTGTGCGTAAACAGAAGGCTGGCATCAATCGACTGGCAGCAAGCTCCTATGACCGCGACTCCTGGTTGACGCTGATCACACGATTGGCAACTCGAAGCGTGGCCGGCCTAGAAGACGTGAGCAGCGGAATTAAAGCCGAGGACACGGGGTCTGCTCTCGACAGGCCACGTATAAGCCTCAGCAACATCATCCGAGAGCTTCTATACAGCTACGTCCTAGAAGACTGGCGCCGGCGAATAGAAGTCGCCGTGGCGTGGCTCTGTGAGGAGTGGTATAACGATCAGCTGACCAAGAGGAGTCAGATTGATGCACCGCTTCATTACGAGAAGTGGGCGTTGCGGTTGATTGATGGGTTTTTGAACTACATCACGGCCCAAGACAAAGTGCTCACACGCTTTCTGGGTGAAATACCCGAGCTCAGTAAGGCTATGCTCGGGCGCTTGAAGTCGTTGTGTAGCGACCCCACAAGAGTGCAACTGGCGCTGACGACACTCCTGTACCTCGTTATGATGAGGCCACCAGTGAGGGAGATCGCACTGGATACCGTTGCTGCGATCTGGGTCGAATGTAAGTTGTTCCACTTTGCATCCAACCGGATTGCAGGACTGATATCAGATTACAGATGAGGACGCCAGACCCTTGGCTGGAAAGTATCTTGACAAGTGGCGACCCGGCTTGATCGAATCCCTGATAACAAGGACTGAAGGCTCGGGAATGCAGAAATGATGAACCTCGCGGATTTCGGTGCGACATAGATTTCAGTGGACTTGCGTCATCAAGGCGTTTCGGTCATATATCTTGAGGTCAGGACAAGGCGTTTCAAAGGTATGTCACACAATAAATATGAAAAGTTTGCCTAGTGTACTCTTCGCGTGTTTCCCGTGGATGGAACATTTCCTCAAGTTGAAGATGACAAGAAGGGAGCGATGTGGAAGATTGAACAGGGATTGCCGAACGCGCATTCCCTCTTGTTATCACCCAGCCGGGTGGAAGCGACTTGACAACGCGACTCTCTCGCGTGCCAACAGACGGGGCCACCCCAGGAGAATACCCGCCGGCATAAACCACCAAATTAGGTACTGTCGATTAGCGTAATCCGTAACTTTCAGTTAACACATGTGTTTGCCTAGTGCAAACCCCTGGGACAAAAGGAAAATTACGGCAGAAAGCCAGCGAATGTCGTATGCCACAATCTGTTCGCGGAGCGGTCAGCGAAACCTTGAAAGGCAATAGTTCAGTGCCCCGACCCGACTCTGGGCACAAATGAGAGAATCCCCCAATTCCCAGGGGACAGGATCCAGCCGGCGTGGAGTGATTTTGTAAAGAACCCCAGGGGCGGATGTAATATCGGGCTTGATATAACTGACCAACTATCTAGCGTGCATTACACTGCTCTATACCCAATGACCGTTTGTCCAAATATTGCATTTCATAGTTCGATTTCACGGTTCCACATGGCGAATAATAACTACACTAGGACACGCTATCCATATGCCACAGCCAGTGAATGTGTTAATGTCAGAGTCGTTGAAACCCTGTGTCATAGTTTCCCCTACTAATGATTTCCGATGAACGTCGCAACGTCCAATCAACAGACTTTAGAAAACACATATTGATACAAGGGGTTCCCCAGTTCGCAGATGCAGCGCCCAGGCCTTCAACAACCACTGGGGCTTGTTCCCGGAACCGCTGCCCGGCTCCCTATAATGCTCTGCACCGAGAGGATTTCTCTTCAACGATAGCATTGCTAAAAGGGGGTTCGAGCTGGTGAAAACCGAGTAGAAAACCAGGGGGCTAACGATGGGTTCCGTTGCTAGGGCAGTGGGTCGGATACCGCCCTGACTGTTGAGGAGAAAGTGGGTCAACTTCCCAGGCCGCGGTCACGTCTTGGGCGTCTTGCACGGGCCCCGTAGGGCGAGGCTTGCAGACAGAATCGCAGCAAACAAATACTCGGGATGTGAAGGGGGGTTCCTGCATTGGCCGTTTCTATTGTTATGTGTTTATGCTCCAACTTCAGCGACACTTGTCAGAACACAAGCATCATTGCGGGCAGAACCTGATCCAGGACCGACCGCCGCGCGTGCCAGTCGCACAATTTCCCTAACAGACCCTCCACCGTTTTTTGGTCTCGGATCGTTTGACCCCTGGACGTCCATGTCTATCTTGAGTGTCTCAGCAACTTTGCGCCGTCATCAAACAACACAGGCAGAAGTTTTCTCGGCCAGGGCCTTCGACAGTTGGAGTCACAATCGCGATCACATCCATCGTTGAAAACCAAGACAACTAAAAACAAAAGCTAAGCCCCAAGACTCGCGGCATCGAAACGCAAGCCGCGGATTTTTCGCGGCCAGTATTCCCCAGGCCAAACCATTCGCAGCGGCTCCGTCTCCGCCTCTGCCGCGAAAACCTAACTTACTTGCTCCCGACACGGTTCCCTGTGAGAAATGCGGAATCGGCTTGTCAAGGCTCGTCCACATTCCAACCATACGTCCGGGTTTCCCATTCACCAGGACGGCAGTGAGCACGGTATGTATCTCCCCAGGCTCTCCCCACAAAGATCTTCAGACAGACCCTGAAACAGCCGCGACCCCAATGCACAGTCTGCAGAATAAAGGCGACTGTTTACCGCGTGCATCGAGAGACTGCTGCGCCGAGAGTTCGGTCGTGGCGGATCCCGGATGCCCGCGATTCCTCTCGACGGATTTGTCCAGATTGCCGGCAGCAGCAAGCAAGAGGAGCAACATCCCCTCCAAGGAACAAAGGGCTAACGAGCTGCGCCTTTACAAAGACTCCTCCATATCCATTACCCTCGAAGAAGAGAGTCCAAGCACACCATCGAGGCCGCTGCATGCGCGTCTGTTAGTCCGGCCGACTCTTGCCGTCGCCTCAGAAGGCATCGTAAACGCGGCCATGTCTCGAGCGCCCGTGAATGGCGTCAATCGCAAACCACTCCCTTCCATCCCCGCATATATGCAACAACAACAACAACAACAACAACAACAACAACAGCCCCTCACCCGTATGAGCTCTACAATACGCACCGTTACCAGTTTCGACGACAGACTACGTCGCTCAGAAGACTCAAGCAACGACGACTCAGTTACAGCATCGAGAAATTCAGGATTTTCGAGCTCGCTCAACAGCAATGCAAGCATGTCCTCGGCGTCGCAGGACATCACACCAACGCAGAATGGCGGGAGCAAGACGTCAAGGCCAAGAACAAGTCTCACAGCAGGGCCAGACGGTTCCCTTGAGGTACCGAGAACCACAAGTGCGAGGTCAAGTGTGGAAATTCCGCAACGGGAAAGCAGCCTTAGCGCAGCGACAGGAACGACATCAGCATTACCCAGCAGTACAGAGCCGCCGCCTGGTGGCGGGTTGAGCCTTAATGAACTCTCAATCAGCGCGGGCGAGGCGCATCTCTCCAACAGCTGGGACTCAACGGTTGGGAAAGCGGGGCTCGGAAAGACAGGTCGAGTCATTAACCGGCTAGTGTCGGACAACGAGGCACTCAAGCGCGATCTCAAGATAGAGCGCCTTCGAGCTGAGGAGTCTAAACAAGCGGCTAGGGTCCTTGAAGACAAACTAGATCAGACGATATCTAACTACGAGAGCCGGTTGCTGGAGGCAAACGTCACTAAAGCGCTACTCGCGCGCAAGGAACGCCAGGTAGAATCTCTGCAAGCATCCGTCGAGCTTGAGCGAAAACGGGCAGCCGACGCCATTGAGCGCGAGCGCATGTGGAAAGAAGAGATGGAAAAAGCCCGGGTCGAAGCGAACCGAAAAGTGGATGAGGCAACGACTCACGCAGCCTTGATGGAGGGCCGTTACAACGCCATTAGCAGCCACTGGCGCGAACAGGGTGATGAGGTTAGGAAATCCATGACTAAGATGCGGGCTGAAATTGCCGAGCTTCTCGAAGAGCGCCGAAAAGACGATGACCGCATTGAGACCCTGCGCGAGCTGTGTGACCAGCAGGATGGGAACATCCGCGAACTGCAGCAGCAAAAGGATAATATTGCCACTCAGTTTGAGCGCTATAAGGCCGAGCAGGAAGAGTCACTCCGGAGCATCAAGGACAAGGCCAAACAGCGGGAGGAGGAGCAGGAACGGACGCTACAGGAGTCGAGAGAGGTGCTGAACAAGTTACGGTGGGCGCTGAACGTGAAGGAGAAGCTGGATTGGGCTCAGTAAGGTCGGTCTGACCTGGCTTTGCATCGCAGAACAAATCACCACGTCGTTTTTCTTTTTCGTTCATCACATCGATGTACTACTTTCGGCATGCCCGATGGGTCATAGGCAGGCAAGTCCGGGTTTAGCGAGCGTTATTTGCCAAATTTCGTTGGTGCTATTGTAGGTTACTGGTCATTGGAAGGAGTTTGAGGAAACGGCAATTTTGGGTCTTGTGTTTTTTTCATTCTCTTTCTTTTCCCGACTTACCTGTACTGTTGTTCATCCATTCATTGTTCTTACTTTCAGAGGCACACGCACGCACACACTCTCTCATATCTTGATGACCAACCATAATGATGACCAAAACTGGACTACTCAAGGTGTTATAGAAGGGGGTAATAGGCTTTTAATCGGTCTTTCTTTTTTGCGGACCTTTTTCTTCCAGTCTTTTTTTGTAATGAAATGGGATGGGTCATATATATTGAGCGCAATTTGCTTCGTGTTGGTGGTGTTTGCGTTGAGGGAGTGTTGATCGGGAGTGATTTTCGTGAGACATTGCAATGTTGTGTTATCTGATCTGTTTGTGTTTCTTCTCGCTGGTGGCGAGGTGAGGTGAGGTGTCTTCTGTGAGGCCAGGTTTTGACTTTGTTGCTTAGATGGGTAGGGTAGGCATGATAGTCTGCACTGCAGCTTAGTAGTGCGCTATGTAGGAGACGTCGTGGGTGCACTCAGTCTAGGACGTGTTTGGGCTCCTGAACACGCTTCGGGTCCATGTGTAAACTAACTGATCCGAGACAGCGTAGATAGGGCTTCGCCCGACATAGAACACACTCCATTGTGCCAGGTTGGGACGAAGCAATTCTCTTTGAGACTCAAGCGCACAGCAAGCAACCATCAAGGAACTAAAAGTTGCAGTCAATTTCTCATGTGAACGAGTTCCCATCCCTTTCCCTGAGACGCAACCATCCCCGATGCCCTATCGCCAGCGACAGTCCATGAAGGACGCAAGTCCCTGTTCAAAGACTGGATGGATCTTTATCATGGCAAATTTTCTCAAGCGGCGATACATGCTGATCGTACACATGTTCGCTGCTACCTCCTGGTTCATAATGCCCTCTTCAAACGACCTACAGCCGTTTATAAATGCACAAAGCTCCAGCCAGTAACCCTCCTTCCCAGACCCAAGTAGCTGTTTCCGTCTCAGACTCAAGTAGCTCCTCCCTCCCCAAACCGTCACCAGTGCCCACGTCCCTTCCCAAAAAGCGAAGACAGCAACGCGCTCCGAATTTATTTTATTATATTATAAGCAAAAATCCTCTTTTTTTGTATCATTCACTTGTCTATCACACCAACTCCCAAGCTTTGCCACCCATCTGTCGCTGCCCTTTCCACCGCCTCGTACCCACGTGGATCACCTCCTCTTCCCTTCCGGGGCAAGAACCTATCACAGATTGACCCCATGGCATTTCCGCGCTCAGTCGTGAAGCGCTGGTTGCCCACTGCGGGCTCCGAAGACGACCGAGATGCCTTCTTCGAATCAATTGGCGGCGGTTATATTCTGGAACCCCTTGGCCGCGAACTGGGGGTTGACTTTCATGTTGAGAGTGGCAGTGCCATTGCTATAAGAGCCAATGATATGATGGCGATGGATGAAGCGGAGCACTATATTGGGACTGCGTTGGCTTCAACTGTACGTGCTTTTTTCCTTCCTTTCCTCTGTCTTGTTTCCTCCACACCCGGCCCCCCTTTTTGCCCCCTCTTCCGAAACTGACGTTCATGGCCAGATCCAATCCCGGGCAGCTAGCATCTTCCATATCATGTATACCGAAGACTACATCGAAAAGATACTCGCCGAACCCATCGTCGACTGCGTCGCCATGGGGCGACTCGGAACCAGATTAGTCACAACCACAATACTCGACCGAGTCCTGATCAGCGAACAGGGCTACGAAAAGCTCTTGAATGCCGTCACCTTCCGCCTGGCGGAGTATAACCCCTACTTTAAACGCCACGAGAGTGTTCGGGATGCGGGCATCGAGGCTCGTAGCGTGGACAAGGGCCTGACCTTGGAGCGGCCTAAGCCTTCCAAGAAGGTGCATAGCAGCCTAGACTCTACGTGGGATGTCGTGGAACCCCAGCCCGAAGCCACTACCCTGCACGCCGGGTCTGATACATCCAACGTGACGCCCGAAGACGACTATATCGTGCCCCCAACCGAGGATTCGCTCATCTCTTTCGGAGAGACAGAGTCCAATGTCTACACTAGCCGTCACGGAGATCCCGAAATCGACTTGGTTTTAGCCAAGCTCTCCCTTGCGATCCCTTACCTTCGAGGCAAGGTCTCTGTGCGTGCACAGATTGGCCGCTTTGTAAGCTTAGGTCCCGCACCGGGGAGACGGACCCGAACCGCAGCCGCAAGAGAAATAGGCAGGCATGAGGGCACGTCGCATTTCACTAAGGTTTTAACCAACCAGTTCGGGGAGGCCCGGGAACTGACTGCCCTCAAAATCAACGGTTATCCGCTTTGGAGATCAAAGCCCCTGAAGACAGAAGTCATCCACCAGTTTATCTGCACCGACAAAAACGCCCGGAAGCGATTCGCTCTCCACATTGAGCATGTCGGCCATGGCAACCACTTTTCATACTCCATACATGATTTCTCGAAAGGGGTTGGTTTGAAGGATATTGTGTACGTGCACTCTCTTCGTCGCAATTAGGATGTGCGGGTTGCGATCGAGTACGTCAATCCCGGAGCGCTCGAGCAGCAGTACGGACGGTGGGCCAAGCGATTCTTCCGGCTTACTCAAATCGACTACGACGGTAAAGAAGTGACGACTACGTTCATGACGCCCCGAAACAGCGAAATAGTGATCGATGACGTTCGAGTGCTGGTGACGTGGCGTCACCTTAACGACAATTCTGAGAGTGCGCTTGATGTCACCGAGGTGACGCCATTGGAACTCACGCCACTAAATTCCACAAATACAGAGAAGCGCTGGATCAAAGGAGCTTCACAGCGTGTAGTTAATGGTGTGAAAGAGCCAGTTGAGCGGTGGTTCGAGGCCTCTGTAGCATCCACAGTGATGGAGAGGCTTCTCCTTGACAACGAGGTCCTACCGTTTGGACACAAGACGGGCTTTGAGAAGGAGCAGCTTAGGGCGGCCATTTTCCGGAATATCTATGGCCCCGCTCTGGAAATGGTCGGCGTCATGTCCCCTCGTCTCGGGTCCAATATGGACAATGAGTTGGGGGTCAAGCTCAAGAGTACAGGAGGAGGAACTGGCAGCTAGGGGACTGAGTAATTTTTGGGAGGCGGGTTGGGGTCTTTGTGGCATGCCGAAGCTGTCAATATGGCGACGTGAGATCAACTTGGTGATCGTATCATCGCATGGGCTTCAAGAACCTAGAAATTTATGGCTGCAAACCTGATCAATTGAAAGAGCGCTGCTTAGCAATGGCGGCAATTTTACCTTGTAGTGGATATTGTGGCTTGTGTTCTGATTTTCTGATGGTAAAGTCCTGGCTAAGGGTTTCCCTCTTAAACTGTACGTGTGGGACAAACGCAGCAGCGTACAAATCATATTTCACCTGGCCACTTGGTATAATTCGGCAAGGTCTCGGTTTGGGGTTCGAAGATATACGACATCAGACAAAGCTCGCAACTTCAGCATAGACAAGGCAGCGATACCTAGAGATACAGGGGGCAGTACTGACCCTGACCCTGACCCGTCATTCACACAATGATAACTGGCAGCGGAAAAGGAGAAGGGTCGGTAAGCAAGACTCCGGAATTAAAATCGACAAACACCAGCGATACTATGCATACCGCGGATGAAGATCTCTTCAGCCTACTCGGGGGACACGAGCCTGTATATGCCGCAACGATTAAGTTTATTGAACCGCGAGGTATGCCGTCTAGATTTTGACACCAACACAGTGAGCAGAATAGTGACTGAAACAACTCACAGTTCGAAACCATCGCCATGGGCACCAGTGGTGACGGCGGTGGCGGTTGCGTGGGCGTTGTTGAGCAATTTCGCTTGTCAGGAGAGGGCGGCGTGCGCAAAGGGGGATAATATGGGATGGGGGTATCTCCTGATTACAATGAGAGGTTTGACCTTGACTATGTTCCCGGCGAGGTTTGCCTTTTTTTCCCGTCCACAAGTCACCCAAGTTTCTAGTAGCAAGGGGAGGAGATGCGGTAGCGGTGGGGATCATGCGCGATGTGGCATGACGGAACGGGAAGGAGTGTACTCTGATGGTGTCTAATCTCAAGGCGTGCGAGCTGGTAGACTATGTTGTCAAGAAGAGCAAGGCGGATACCCTTCGTCGGCATTTTCTAGAGGTGTTCCAGACGGATAGAGTGCGGGATCTATTTCGGACTAGGACCCTGGCACTCTCAACAGGGCTGATCATGGCCATCTGGGCGCTCACCGGGTTGGTATATCCGCTCTACAATGGGGTTTTGCCCTACAAACAAGCATCACGCAGGGCCGACATACCGAACATACCGAGACTCGCTC
>Ga0247763_1002018_pt1 | contig 10779 bp, 8 predicted proteins | sample UWRJL141409B4_FD_179926 | JGI IMG/M metagenome (GOLD analysis project Ga0247763, IMG submission 179926) | Plant litter microbial communities from Arlington Agricultural Research Station in Wisconsin, United States - UWRJ-L141-409B-4 | ecosystem: Environmental > Terrestrial > Plant litter >...
AATGTTAGAGGGAGTGAGAGCGAAGGGAAAAAAAGAGGGAAAAAAAGGAGAGAGAGAGAGAGAGAGAGAGAGAGAGAGAGAGAGAGAGAACTCACAGATAGCCAAACCAACCGACCCTCCCAAAGACCGAATCCCAATGACCAACCCCGACGTAATGGCAATAAGATCCGGACGAGTCGACAGCTGCGCGAGGGTAATCAGACTAACCAGCGATAATCCCAGCGCTGTTCCCAAAAACACGGGATACCCCCAAGTATGTGTCGACGTGTTTGGCGTCGTCGTGGCCATGCAGGCGAAAAATACCACAAACATAACAAACGACGCCACCGTGATCCAGCGTGTTTTCTTCGTAGCGGCACAGTACATGCCCGCGGCAGTCGCCGAAAAGATAGACACCATCATGGTGATGCTATATCGTACCCCGACCAACAACGAGTTTGACTCGTAAAGCACCCCGACTTGAAAGGCAAAGTAATTATTCGCAGCAAAAAACGCCAGCCCTTCGCAAAAGATACAGGCGAGCGCAATGGGGAAATTTCGATGCTGGAATAGCCCGTGGTGGAACATGCCGTCTTTTTTGACACACGTCTCATACCCGGCCAGCAGCACAAGTAAGAATAGCCCAACGGCAAAAGTGGCCGAGGTGTGGGCATCATTCCAAGGGAAGGGGTTCTGACTCCAGGAAAGACCGACACAAAAGAGGAGGATGCCAGCGCTTACCAAAAAATAGCCGATCCAGTCGAGCTTTTTAACTTTCTCGGAAAAGGTAAAGGTTGTCTCCCGCTCGGTCGCCGGTGGGTTGTAGAGAAGAGCACAAAGCGCCGTGGCAAGTAAGTACAGTGCCGTACCGAGATACCAAAAGTTGCGAAAGCCTTCCGAGGGAACATTGGCTTTAGGAACAAATGCTCCGCCGACTAAAAGCGCCGTGATTCCCCCAAAGGCATTGGACACGAGATCCGCGGCTTGGCCCCAGGATCGGTAGCGACGGGGCAGAACCTCAGAAGATACGGCGTGGAGAAGCGGTTGGGCGCCGTAGCTGAGACCGGTGATGGTGAAGCCCGCAATGGCCATTTCCATGGACGATGCCCGAGCCACGATGACAGATCCCACGGCGCCGAGAAATGTTAAGACAATCAAGAACCACCGACGGCCCCAGTAGTCGGCGGCTTGAGAAATGATGGGACTCAAAACGGCCGTGGCGATGGCAATGGAAGAGGCCAGCCATACGGAGAGGGAGGTTGAGCCGCCGCCGAGGGTTTGGCCGATGGTGTTGGTGAGCTGTCCGTGTTAGTTGGAACTGACCTAGTGGCTGGAGTTTTAGTGCAGGTGGGTTATTGACTTACTGCGCCAGCGCCTACAACATTGTAAATCTGCACAAAGTAGAGGCGCACACAGCAAAGACAGCAAGGTACGTCTTTGCATGCAAGTGCGGCTTGGGACCGTTGACACTCCCCGCTGAGCCGGACGACTGATCTTTTTCCTGAGACATGTTGTCTGTCTGTCGGTCTATCTGTCTAAGACGAGCAGAGCGGGACGGACTTTGATGTGGACTTTGCAAAGAATCCCCTGGCTACACTTCATAAAACAAAATTGCATCAGCACCTCGCTGAGTGGAAATTGCCTTCCTACCTACCCTGCAGGGCTGCTGCAGAAAAACAAAACGCACTGGTCCCTTCCCCCCCCCCGACTGTAATGAAAGTGCGCCAAGCGAAGGATTCCAATGCTGAGATCGCCACAAACGGGGTACCCCGGCTCTCCTCCCCGGACGGGAACGGCGGGGGGGGGAAGGAAACGGAGCGGGGGGTCGTCGTTCCGTCATTTTCGGCACAGGATCTAGTTATCTCACCACTACTAACAACAACAACAACAACAACAACCCGGACTGTGCTGCGTTTGCCTGGAAGAGAAGCCCGGATACCACAGTGCCTAGAACTAGGGCTGATTCATATTCATTTTGACCGGTGCCTTTATTTCCGCTTCCCGCCTGTGATATGTCACGTCATGTCATGTTCTGAATCTCCCTCCTTTTTACTGTAGCAAGTGTTGACTGTGACGAGCGACTCTCTGACAACCAACACGAAGATACCCCCCAATAAATTCACCCACGTCAACTGGGGCCATGACATCGTTCATGACACTATCGATTTAATCCGCGAGGTAGATCCGGGGTTCACTCTCCCGGATGGGTTCTTCTTTCAGGGGAATCCGTTCATGCCTCCTCCGGTTCCGGGTGGGTTGGGGTCAGGACATGGACATGAACAGAACGGGGGTACAAATAGAAAGTGACGATATAGGGATACGTAGGCATTACAAATAGATCTCCACAAGTAGGTTGCGGCCGCCAATAAGTGACAAACCACAAGAAGTCATAAAGGGGAAAATTATGGTGTAATTTCTGTGATCCTCTTGGGTGCAGTTTGGGTGTTCCAAGTTATTGTATCGTGTCTATTTTCCCCTCATGCTATGATAGGGAAAGTGTATCTTAGTTGCATCTTGTTTACTCGTCAACATACAAACTCCCCTTAGACTCTGGAGCAACGCAGGCATTTCTCATCAGCCCGAAGCCCCGTCTTCCCAGCCATACAACGTCCGCATGACGTTTCCTCTACTATTTTTAACAATACCTCTTTCATCAAGTTACGCCATCGCCCTGGATCTTAATGATTACTTCCCACTAATGCTCGACCATCACAAAAAAACCACCCTCAAAAATCAAGCTCCGGGAAAGAGAAAAGTTGCATTATCAGAGAAACAATGATATTTCAGGGGGAGCTCATTCCTGTCACTCCCATCCGTCCCAGCTTCAATCTCTGTCTCAGTCCCAGCTCCAGCAGTGAAAGAACATAACCCCAAATCTGCCTAATGAGCCCAAACCCTTCAGAACCACCTCGGCAAGACCGGGGAACGACCTACAATGTCGTAGGACACGGGCGTTAAAAAATCGATAGTAAAAAAAGGACAAGGCTGAAATCCGGTATGGGTATCTCATAGTGTTTAGGTAAGTTGGCAGGTCGGGTCAGCTACCTGGCGGTTGGACAGCTGTGACATCTGCAGCAGCAGCGACGGCATCAAAACCAGCAGGAGGACTGGCAATCCCAACGTCTGCAATGCCGTTATTAATCGCAGTGTTCGTCGCCGGCGTCTTCGACTTGCCCGCAGCGTTGTTTGCCGCTTCCGCCAAGGTCGAGGCGATAGACCAGCGATCGGGTTTCTTCTGGTAGCGCTGCCCCTTTTCCTTACACGCGACCTGGACTTGGTTGATAGTAAAAGGGGTAGCAGCGACGATTTGTTCGTGGGTCCATTTTGCGTATTTCCTCAGGGCGCGAATCTCAATGACTTCATCGCGGGTAAGAGGTCGGGCTCGGGCCCGTTTTGTTCGCGTCCCAGATGAGGTCGGTTCCGTCGGCGGGTCGAGCTGCATGTCCGGGGACGGAGTGGGAGGCTCGGCGCTTGAGCTTGCGCTCATGGTGAAGATGTTGGTTGTGCACTGGGACTGGGGTGTTATGAGTGAAGTCGGATGTGGTTACCGCAAACGCCAATCGTGAAGCGGCGGGGAAGACGCGAGAATCTTCTGATCCCAGCCGCACGTGACGACAACCCCACAGTCAAGTAACCCTAACCCTACCCGTCGACGATAGCCTCAATTTGGACGACAGTTTGATCACCACCACACTGCTGCAAGGAAAGCGAGGTTTACAGATACGCAAAGCAGTCCCTGAATTCTCACCAGGCTTGCTAAACCATAACGCCAACAGCTGGCACCCCCGACGCCGGCCGATGCAAACCACCCATAGAAAAATTTGTAGATGACCCACGACCGCATTTCACAACGTCATCGGCTCACGTCAACACCTCATCACCTCCTCCCTCGCCCGCCTTGACCACCCATCATGCTGCCCATCTGCTTCATCATGGCATTCATATCCATACCGCCCATTCCTCCTCCACCCAGCATCTTCATCAAACTGCCCATATCCGGCATGCCTCCTGCTCCGCCAGCTCCGCCCATGCTCTGAAGCCGCTTCTGCATGGCGGCAAGTTGCTGAGCTTTGTTGCCTCCAGCCATAGCATTCTGGGCCCGCTGCATGTTCTTCATATTTCCACCCATCTTCTTGGCCATGCCTGCCATCATCCTCTGCTGCGTGAGTAGGTCCTCGACTTCCCGAACCGTCGTGCCGGATCCCCGCGCCACACGTGTCATGCGCGTTGGCTGCTCGATAAACATCTTGCCGTCGCTGTCCAGCTCCTTGTCCGTCATGCTGTCGCAAATGTAGATCATTCGCTTGAGCTTCATCGAGCCCTCCTCGTCATCCATGCTCTGCATCATGTTGCTCATACCCGGGATCATGCCTGCCATTTTGCTGAGAGGACCCATCTTCATAATGTTCTGCAGTTGATCACGTAAATCACGGATGGTGAAGATTCCTTCGGTAATGTGCTTGATCGTATCCTTCTGGTCCAGCTTCAGGCTCTGGACGTGCTCGACGAGTCCTGCCATATCACCCATCCCCAGCATCTTGCTGACAAAGTTTCGCGGCACGAATCGTTCCAAGTCCAGCATGTGTTCGCCCGTACCGATGAAGACGATGGGCGTATGCGTCGCCGCAACCGCCGAAATGGCACCACCACCGGCTGCGTGTCCGTCCGTCTTCGTGATGATGATGGCACCGAAATCGGCTGTCTCCTTGAAGGCTTTTGCCTGGGCTTCTGCTTGCTGACCAATCGAGGAATCCAACACCATGATAGTCTCATCTGGCCGGATTGCCGTTTGGATGTCCATCATTTCCTGGAAAAGGTCGCTCTCTTGCCTGTGTCTTCCTGACGTGTCGACGATGATGATCTCGAACCGCTCTTTCTTGAACTTTTCCACGCCATCCTTCGCCACGACCGCTGGATCCGTCTCTGTTAGGCTGCCGTAGTATGGAATCTTGGCTTTCGTTGCGTTTTGCTTCAGCTGGTCGAAAGCACCGGCACGAAAGGTATCGGCGCAAACCAAGCAAGCGCGGAACCCGCGAGATTGGTAATGCCTGGCCAGCTTTGTGCATGTTGTCGTCTTGCCATGACCCTGGAGACCGACAAACATGATGACATTTGACTTGCCCTTCTTGGGCTTGAAGGGCTCGGCATGAGGATCGACGAGACGGACGAGTTCATCGAAGACAGCTTTTTGGATCAAGCGTTTCTTGTTCACGGCGGGCGGGAGTTCTTTGAAGTTGACTGTCGATCGGATCGATTTCCGCAGCTGTCCTACGAGGCGTACATTGACATCGGCTTCGAGCAGGGCGGAGCAAATCTCCTTGAGCATAGAATCGAAAGCCTGGGACGAGAGATGGTTAGCGATGCGCCTCAGCCAGGGGCAGTTGCGGGGGCGAGGACTCACTTTTTCGTCGAGATTTGGCGCGCGGGTCAGGTCACTGACCGCAGAATTTATGCGACGGCCGAGATCTTGGAGAACCATGGCTATTATTGAGGCGGCTGCGAAGCCGGATTGATGGTGTTCGCAGTGGTAAACTGGCCGTTGGAGGAATTGTGAATGGTGGGGCAGAACGAGCCCCGCAGGCGGTGAGTGCTCAGGGACTTGGCGTTTGACAGCTGCCTCCAGCTGCCAGGATTCAAGTCTCCCTTGTCGCACGCCGCCAAGGCCTCTTCACAAAGCCACAAGAGTCTTTAGACCCTGCATTCGGGCAACGGATCCGACTGGCTGTATTCGGCTCCAACAGGTGGCTGGCAATCAGGCCTCTCTGTAAGGTCCAAATTCCAACATAAAGGCCTCGATTATGGAACTGGACATAGGCCTCGTGACTGGAGTTGGATGAGTAGGGCTGCTTTTAAGCTAACGAAAGCGTTTAGAAGCCTGTTGCCATGGACAGAAAGATGACAGCCCAATCCCCCTAAGAGATTGTTCGCGTGGTACTTCACAGCTTGTTAGCGGCTTTTGGGTCAACCCAGCCTGCGCAGACATTTCCTGATTTTTTTTCCAGGGCTTGACAATGGAAACTTGATGTTTGGATGAAGGAATTTAAGATGTCGGCGGAAAAGTTCAAGGCCAGGATTGCTAAATTAAGGGCCTCAAAAGCCTAACTGGACTCCTTGCAAATGGATTCCCAGTTATGTCATACAAACCGCCCAATACACACACCAAGTCCACGTGTCGCGGTTGTGGTGCTGGGGCTAGACGTAGAAGGTTTATGGAGCAGTACCCTGACTGAACAACGTTCCACGTTTTGTGGTGTTACGTATTATGAAGCCTTTTGGTGCTTCGACACCGCGCTCATACTGATAAAAGCCACTTCACCGAGGGAGTTAATAAGTGGCCCCCAAGGCTATTCACATCGACGCTGGGTCTGTCTTCTCAGAAATTTTTGTTTTCTGAATAGTGTTTGAACAATTGTGCATGATAAGATTACGATGTATATCTTGTCAAAGTCCAAAAACCAAAAAAAAAGACTGAAGATAAAAAGAAGGAACGAAAAGTCATCAGTCTGCTAGCTACCTACCCAGTTGAAACATCAAAACAACACTCATCCCACTTCACTCCCGCAGCCCAGAGCATACCGTTAACCAGCTGGTCCAAAAAGATCTTATTTTCATACGCCTCGTCGAAATGCCCCAATGACGTGTAAAACGACCTCCCTCCTTCAAACTCTTGGCACCACGCCAGTGGGTAGTCTTTCCCATGCATCCCACCCGTCATGAGGACATGGACATTCTCGTTGATTTCCTCAGCGCTCTGCTTGAACAGGTACCATTCGTCGAACCATTCCCATTGCCCGCATTCCAATTTCGGCGCCCCTTCTATCGTCCGCTTTTTCGGGTTGCGCTGGATCTGGCCGGTTGCACACCCCCTGGCTACCGAGTCCATGGTGATGGGATGAGACGGATCCGTGATTTGGATTTGACCAAGTTGCGGTTCCGGGTGACTGTGGAATACCGCTCCCATCAGCTTGCCATACCATTCCGACGACTCCATGGCGAAGCTGGCGCAGTGAATGCCAACCACACCGCCACCGGAACGGACAAACTCCTTCAGCGCATCCAGCTGGTTTGGGGAAGTGAAGAATTCGCCGGAGCTCTGGAGAAACACAATAACCTTATAGTTGGCAAGTGGTTGGTTTGTAAAGTCTTTAGGATTCTCGCTGAACACGGCCCTGAGGGGTACCCGGGGGAATTCTCCGGGTCTCTCGGTTTCTATAGACTGGGCGCAAAGACGCTCGATAGCTTCGATGGCCGTGGGGATCGAGGCATGCCGGTAGGCGGCAGTGCCGCTAAAGACCAGAATCTGGACCTCAAGCCGCGTCCGGGCGTGATCGGTCATCTCGAACCTCCAAATTCGTTTGCAGTTGTATACGGCTGGGGTCTAGCTGTGGTTCGAACTTGGCGGGCTAGGCTCTTGTTAGTCGTGTGGTCTTACGGTGTGTGTGCAGTGACTGGAGTGAGACCAGACGGGACTAGATTGAATGCGGGGAAGTTCCACCCGGCCACCCTCTGGGCCGAGATTGTTGCCCCACAGTTCATCGCCGGGTTGCGATGTGGGGATTGATTTGATAGGGCTCAAGACATGGACGACCTGGTTGCCACAGTCTCGGCGCGTGTAGGATAGTTGTCGGCCCGTCAAAAGACTACATGTGACGTAATCGCGCCGACTGTCCTAGAGACAAACTCTTAATCCCATCTCCTTGCATCAGCCATTTGTGCCATCTTGTCTCTTCAGTCTGTGTTGGTCGCTTCATGCTCCGGGTGTTCCTCTGGTCCACCTTCCAATTGGACCCTGAGAGATAGGTACCCTAAGTAGACGTGGGAATTGGTGGCCACTGAGCAGCGGTTGTACAAGATTTGAACAGCTGGGAGTTGTTTGCGAGGCGTCAAGCCAAAATATTTGGGACCCCCTGTCGTCGGCCCGTGGCCTTGAATTTTCCTCATCGAGCCTTGAATCACGGAAACAACGCCTTAATAGGTTAACAGTTGGGCTACATATATCTGGGGAGCATCCCGTCCAGTCGCCTAGGAACCTATAAAGCCCCGCGTGAACAATCTTTTAGGGGTTGGGGTTGGATGGCACTAGCCCCAGACCTACATAGATAGGTAGACATGTGCCGTATTACCCTCTGTTCCTTTTTGGAATCCCACGTGCTGCATCAAGACTGCGGAGCCATGAGAATTTAAATAACCATCTCCCACCATGACATCATCACTCTGAGTGTTATCGGTTTAGAGCATTTCATGATGTTCCCACAGCCCAGGAATGCTCAATGTCGTGCTCGCACCTGTAACCCTGACCCGCTAATCAGGCTTCTCAAGCGTCTTGGGCGTGGGGTGTCACCCAATGATAACGGCCGAGCCTCCATGTCGTCATCTTGAGCGAGAATTCCACATTGAGTTCACCTTTATTGAGGGGGTTTGATCGTGTCGTGTATCGGTAGTTGCGGTGCAAAATCCTCGATCTGGGCATGCGGTGGCGTTGTACTGGGAAAGGAGTCTCCGTGAAAAGGTAGCAGCGGGGGGGGGTGTAAATGCTGTAGAAAAGCCGGGCCTGGGACAGAGTATAAATGGCACTGTGTTGTACAGAACCTCAGGATCTCCCAGGAAGACGTTCGAAATCCGGCAATTCCCCCTCTACACAGGTTGAGACCGATATCTGTGTCTCTTGTAGAGAGCACCGAGTCGACCAAAAGTGAATACCCACCGCAATCCAATCCCCAATCCACAATGACCGCCCAGACCCCAGCCAAGCCAGAGGCATCCGCCGAGAAGACGCCAGTCGACTCAAAGCACGGGGGCGATACCGATCCCGCCTCGGCATCCGACTTGGACGAGCTTAGCCCTGGCGCCATCAACGAGCAGGCCCTCCTCCGGAGGCTTGACTGGCGCTTGTTACCAGCTGTGGGAATCCTGTACCTGCTCTCGTTTCTGGACCGAAGCAATGTCGGCAATGCCCGAATTGAGGGCCTCGCGGCCGATCTGCACATGACGGGGAACCAGTATCTGACGGGTCTTACTTTGTATTTTGTCGGTTATGTTATTTTCGAGGTCCGTGTGCTGTTTGCTCCCCTGTTTGTCGGGAGTGTAGGAAATCTGATTGCAATGGAACTCAACTCACAACTCCCAGATTCCCTGTAATATCATCCTCAAACGGACCACTCCTCGGTTCTGGCTTCCCACCTTGACGGTTCTCTGGGGCATTGTTGCGACGTTGATGGGGGTTATCCAAAATCTGGCGGGATTCTTCGTGGCACGCTTCTTCCTAGGTGTAGCCGAGTCGGGTCTCTTTCCCGGAGTTGTGTATTACTTCTCCATGTGGTACAAGAGACGCGAGAGGCAGTTTCGTATTTCCCTGTTCTTTAGCGCTGCTGCGTTGGCGGGATCTTTTGGCGGACTTATGGCCTATGTGGGTTCTTTGCGCTCCTCGCGGGTCTGTTTGTTGCTGATCATTGATGACAGGGAATTGGTTTTATGAGAGGAATTGTTTGGAACAATGGGTGGAGGTGGATCTTCATTCTCGAAGGTGAGTCTTCAAATCGTTCGATTCTCAGATGGCGGGCTGAAAATTTGAGCGTACGTTAGGCCTCGCAACCATCGTGGTGGCTGTCTTTGCGTACTGGTTCATTTACAACTATCCCGATACCGCCGAGTTTCTGAACGACATCGAGAGGAAATTTATTCGTGCCCGGCTTGCCTTGGACAGCGATGCCACCCACGATGAACGCTTCAACTGGGACAATGCCGTCAAAGCTTTGCGAGATCCAAAGTGCTGGCTGTACGGCATGGCATTCCACACAACCTCGCTACCCCTATACACATTTTCGCTTTTTCTGGTGAGTTGCACGGCTACCGCTGAGGGCTACTTGTACTTACTGATGTTCTTCCTAGCCCACCATCATCAACGCTCTGGGTTACTCTCCTGCGATATCCCAGCTACTTACCGTACCGCCGTATGCCTTTGCCTTTGTGACAACACTGACTGTGGCAACCGTCTCGGAACGTCTCAACCAGCGGGCCCTCTTCATAGCAGGCTCGGCCCTGTTCGCCACCATTGGATACATCATCCTCCTATCCAATCCCAACCCACTTGGAAGACCGGGAGTCAGCTACGTGGGGACGTTCTTTGCAGCTGGCGGCATCTTTCCGGCGACCGCACTCTCGCTGTCTTGGCCGGCTATCAATGTGTCCGGCCAGACAAAACGTGCCGTAGCCAATGGCATGCAGATCAGCATTGGAAACCTGGGTGCCGTCCTGGGCACACAGCTGTATCGCGCAAACGATGGGCCCCGCTTCATTATCGGCCACAGCTTTGCTCTGGGCTATCTAGTGGGCAATGCCATCGTGGCATCCATCTTGTATATAGTCTTGAAGAAGGAGAACCAGCGAAGGGATACCGTTACGCCTGAGGTTCAGGATGTGGGCCATTTGGTCGACTGGGACGGCGATGACGACGTGCGATGGAGATTCCAGTTCTGAGCTTGTTAGGGTTCTGGTCTTGTCTCCAAGACCACCAAGCTTTGCCAACCGATTCGCGCGCATGTCGCCAAGTTGTTGGTGTGCCCCTTTCCTGATCGGAACCTTCCATCTTCGCTCCCGTTGGCGGAAACCAGGGGTTGGAGCTTGGGCGTATTCCCCTGATTTTTATGTGGGACCAACGTCGATCCGTCCCGGCTGGCAGGGAGGTGGCGGAATCTGAAACTGCGGGAAGATGGTGGATCCGGGTCAAGCAGACGCCAAGTTTGGATGAAAGACATTTTGGAGTTCCATGAAGGTCAGCGTCAAAAGAAGTATCTTGTCGTC
>Ga0247763_1002019_pt1 | contig 10779 bp, 13 predicted proteins | sample UWRJL141409B4_FD_179926 | JGI IMG/M metagenome (GOLD analysis project Ga0247763, IMG submission 179926) | Plant litter microbial communities from Arlington Agricultural Research Station in Wisconsin, United States - UWRJ-L141-409B-4 | ecosystem: Environmental > Terrestrial > Plant litter >...
CTGCTTGGCTGTCCCCATTTCCTTTGTGAGACAGCGCTATGCCCGTTTTGATCCCGGCGATCAATATCAACTCTACCGACCTGGGAACATAGTTAGTTTGTATAGCGTATCAAAAAAAAAATAAAAAAAAAATAGAACGCTATACCCAGTGTAAATGGTGATTAAGCTAGGAGATGCGGCACCAGGACCCGCCTACTCTCTAATCGCTTAACGCCCCTCGGTCAAATCGGCAACCTTCCCATATACCAAACGCCACACCTAAGGCTTACCCTTTTAGAGTTGGATTGCATCAATTGCTAACACCAGTACAAAGTCAATTTCGGGAATGCTAGTATTTTGATCCACCCTAGAGATACCTACAACCCAGAACATTTCACGCATCCACCGATAAACACACAAATGTTGTCCCTACTTTGGCTGCGACGACAGCGTAATGGTGTGCACATATCTGACCTTACCCCCTTCAATCCTAACCTCATGACTATCCGGAATGTTCCCAACCGCCGTAAAAGAACAGAGCACATCGGCCGACCCAAACACCTCGTCAATGACATAGCGTCGCATCGAATTCGGCGTCTTGCTCCCTCCGCGCGGTGCACCCCCCGTGCATGGTGACACGTGGGCTGCGCCCTCGACACGCTCGCAAGGGGTGCCCCAGGGGATGGCGTCAATAGCGGTAGAATTCGTCCACATGTCAAGGTACGCATCAATCGTCTGGCGGAGCAGCTCGCGCGAGGGCTGTTTTTCCACCGCCAAAGCCGGCCAGCTCTCGGCCTTGAAGTATTGCAGTGTCTTGGACGCGTCGAATCGTAGAGCGCCTGTCGTGGCGGCAATCGTGTCGATTAACACAACACTCATGTCGCTTGTGTTATGCCGGATCTGGGTTCCCACCACATACGGCTTGGGCGTCAGTGCCACAAATTCTGTGTATGACGCGCAGGCAACCGTGTCGGCCGTGGACCGTTGGTACTCAATCTTTAGGGCCTGCGAGAGGATGCCGGATTTGATGCTCTTGTCGACGTTGTTCTCCTTGTAAGCGACATTGGCCGCGGCGGGGAGGGATGACAGGTCCACCGTGCCCTTCTCTTGCGCCGCTACATACTTTGCTGCTGCGTCGAGTAGTCCTTGGCGTGTGCATTCGGCGGCGATGCCCTGGCTGATAAACCCAACGACGAACGATGCTCCATACACCCACTGACCACAGGAACCAACGGCGAATCGCATCTTGAGGTTTGTCCCGCTGTAGGTAATAGTGAAAGTGTTGGGTACGTCGAGCACCGTCAAGTCCATTCGGATGAGCAACCGACGGGTTATATGCCAAGGATTTAGCCTCACCGCACGTATATCTACCGCCCAGGCCTGCCGCGGTCTATAAACACATGGTATTAGCACCAAGAACAGCCGTCCGGCACTTGATTTAGCCGCGCAGTGTCCCCTAAAGCGACGAGAGGGGGGCATGTCATGGTCCGCTAGAGGGTATTGGGTCCCCTTAGGTGTTGCTATTATGGATGCAAGCTGCCCCTAAGTTCATGTCACTTATAGGCTGCTCACCTAATAAGAGAGTTATGGACAAGAAAGTCATGGCTCTATTAATGTTTCTTCATCTACCTTCCACCTTGTGGATGCGGGACTGTCGACTCGACCCGGTATGCGGTCCAATCGCACCAAATGGCCCTCGTTTACCATCCGATTGTGTGTGTGTACGTCGAACCACTCCCTTATACAAGGTCAAACCCCGTTGACTCACACCGAGCATGATGCGATTCCCGGATAGTTAGTTCTAGGGGGAAGAGGCAAAGTGAGGAAATGAGAGGCAAGAGAGAAAAAGAAAAAGAAGAAGGAATGAAATGGGGATAGGAGCAAAAAAAAGAGGGTTACTGCCGCGATCACCCCGATCGCTGCGGCGACTCCCCTCCCCACCTCCCCCACACCCTGACAGTGCCAGACGGCTGGGTTTGCTGCAGGGCAGTTTTTATATGGAAAATCCTAAAATTTCCATTATCCGCCTCCGCGCCGGTCCACTGCTGTCCAGCTACAGCCCGGCCAGGGCGCCGTCAGTCCAACTCGCCGACAATCCGCACCGCCCAATGGACTCGGTCAGGGCGCCCTTGGATTGACGGTGCCTTGGATCGGGGCCTCAGATCCATGATGCCTTGTCCCGGAGACCTTACTTCTCCCGGGCGCAACGAGTTTCTTTACGACATCGACGTGCCCGCTCATAGAGGCGCACATGAGCGGTGTCCGACCTTCCCCATCCGGGGTATTTCCAGGTTGGCGGACAGCAACGCCAGGCCTTTCTCAACGAAAACGTCCTTGACTAACTGGTGGATGCACTCCCACGAACCAGCGCTTCCGAACCACCGCCATCCAGCCGCCGTCGAGGGTGCGTGGTACAGGAACAGAAGCTATGGCAAGACCACAGCGTAGCGTCTTGAACCTCCTTTCCATCATCTCCTCGTCGGAGACGTAATAATCGGAATCTTGCCATTGTCGTATTGACGTCAGCGGGCAATCGATTCTGTAATCGACAACCATCGCCCATCGCAGCTCATCCACATGCAGCGGCAGGGGCTGCGACTTGCAAAGCAGATGCAATTGTATGAGTTTCCGTGACGCCGCTTGGTCTTGCATGCCGCTCACGAGTTCAAGGTATAGCTCTTCAAGCTTAGTGTGGATTGAGCACACCGTCTTTTCGATCATCTTCAGTCCCTCTCCGTCAGTGTCAAACACCCCACAACGCGGTCAATCACAATAAGAGCCCCACATAAACACTTCCCTCACTTTTTTTACGATATAATCTAGGATTGCCGATACCTAGAGCCGTTTCGAGCTCGAGACGCGGGCTCACACGTAGGTTGAGACGTCTCTTCCGTTCTCGACATGCATGTCGATGAACCGATATTCTGGGCCGACACAACGGGATTGCGAAGGCACGCGAAGCAGATGCGAAGCGGGCACATATCTAAGGGGGAGATATTCCAACATCGAGTTGGATCTCCAGATAAGATCGCGAGCATTACCAAGACTAAGACACAAGTAAACAACAATTAACAAGCCAAACACTACCACAACAAACTAGAATAGGCTATTTTACATAGTCTCATCTAATGTAATACGGGAGTTAAGGGACAGTTGAGCAAGGCTCTTAACACGTTAAAGGGTGTTCTTGTAATCGGCATCCCATAGTACGAACTTAACGAAATCTAAATACGTACAGTCCATAGCGCAAATATGGTCCTCTCTCCTGTCTCCTAGCCGCGACAGCGAATAGCGGACGACTTCGTGACAAGAAACTTCCTCTAGCCCCTCCACCCCGCCAAGTCCCTGCTACCGTGCTATTACAGGGTAGTGTCAGCTTGAGTGACCTTATTCGGAAACGGAACTGGTCCACGACGTCTGGTCCCATACATGTACATCTATGTAAAGCACCATATCTCCTCGCAGCAATTGCCCATATGAACACAACATAGCTAGTAGATACTAAGAAAAGCAGCATATGCATCAAATTGACATGCTGGGAGCATCCTTCCGAGAAAATATATTTTGCTAGTTTCAGCAGCCAGGGCCGCAAAAGAGAACACAATGAACCAGTAAAGAGCAGACGGTAGGGTTTATAGATTTTTTTTTTGAGGTAGATGGTTATGATGTGTAGAACAGTCTAGAGAGAAAAGGTATATCTGTTTAGTAGTGGAGGACTTGCGCGCTTCGTAGAAACATACAAGCTCACACTCGCCCTTCGCTACTAAAGAGCAGTTGTGAATGCTCTCTCTGCTGCTGCTCCTCAAGGACTTGAGAGCTAGTGTTTCCGATCGAATCAAGAAGAAACTGGTTTGGTTCATCCCCATTGAACTATAGGAATGAGGCAACGGGATGTTCCATGCCCTCATGTGAGACGCCGTCATGTGAGACGCCGAAAGAAGATAATCCCGCAAACCGCTCAATAAAGCCTCTTGCTTTCTTCCGACTTCACGGAGGAGAGAAAAATCAGAGCCTGTTGCGTGCATAAGTATCAAATAAGAAGTCCTTAAAAGCTTTATTTCCTTGGCATGAAGTTTTCATTTGCCTTCCAGATATGTTGTTGACGCTTCTACGCGTGCTACATACCACATGGCGAGCGATCAGCTGTCTTCTCGATTAGGCTACCTACACAAGGTGATGAAGTGAGCGCTGCCGATGCCGACGCCGGCGTGTTTGCGATGGAGTGAGGCGAACGCAAAGCGAAGCGAAAGAAGCGAAATGGAAAATGTGCACTTGAGAACCGCCCGGTGATCATAAAATGCTCATTATAGTGGCAGCGAATATCACAAAGAGTAGCCCACGACACTGCAACTGCATCCCGGCAGAGCCTGAATTGCTAGGGCGGGAAGCCACCGTCGAAGGTGGACCGTCCGCTGAGGCCGTCGACGCAGCTGGGGAGCTCGATGTTGTTGTGCTCAAGGGCAATCCAGCCTGGTCCAGGGCTGGCCGGCTAAGGTTTCCATAGCAGGCGGCGACCCCGGCAACAGCCATGATGTCAAGGTTGGTTTTCGTACCCAGCCTCTGCCAGCTGTCCCAACACGCGGTTACAGCTTGCTGTAGGACGGAGCTGTGCGTGGTCCACCAGTCTAGTGCCGAGCCACCGTACGAAGAGTACGCGGGCAGCACAGATGATGGTAGGAGGGCTGTGACGGCGCATGAGCCTGTCGGTATCTGGGTGGGGCAGCTGATTGTGGGCGGGTAGGTCGTAGATACCCTTGTACAGGATGCCGCGAGCGTTGACAGGGCGGATTGTATCGCATCACTAAGAATGCCTGTCGGCAATGGTGGCGTCAGGGTTGAGAGGTTTGTAGAGGAGCACTCAGGGGAGTTGTCAAGAATGCGCTGGCTAATGTTTGGTGCTGCAGTAGGTTGTGGCCCATGACCCAGGACAGCCCAGACTGTAGTGAGTATAATGATTCCCGATGATTGCCTCATTATCTTTGAGAAAAAAAAAAAACAAAACAAAAAACAGCGTTCCATGAAATACTGCGTTTTCAAATGAATACAGCGGAGTCTAGCGAAATAAAGAGTGTTTTGAGTAATTGGGATTGTTAAAAAGTTGGATAACAGTTGTTTCTCATCCTGGCGGGAGCCACCGATTATAGTGACGAGTCAGTTACTCGCTGTCTTGCAGCCTGGGTAATTATGGCTGCTAGTGGGAGACTGTGCCGCCGGTTTGCTTAGCCGTTAGAACGGTTATTGTGAGATGTGTGCAAAGCTGCTGAGGCTTGGAATCCAATGAAACAACGCAGCTGCTCTGCTCTCCAACTCATAGCAGGCCTCATCTTTTATCCGGCGGAGCCTATTGGACTGCCCGGTGAATTCATGCCGCAAAGGAAGCGATTCTCGCACGCACCACAGCATAACGAACTCTAGACAAATGCTCTAACTATAACAGTTTGCTTGATCCGGAGCGGCGGCGTGACCAGCAACATCATTGATACCCCAAAGCAGCGAGGCCATATTCGTATTTATCTTTATTTTTATTTTTTTTGGCGGTTTTGAACGCGGTATATAAAGAGTTGTTAGGTTCCGCTTTGGTTTCCGACTTCCTGAGAAGCCCTCCGAGGGCACGACCTGTTGGTGGGGAATGGACTTGAAGAAGGGCTGAAAGCGATCAGTACTAGACGAAACCCAGGGATCAGTGAATCGAAATTCGGGTCTGAAAACCGTCACTTGCGGCTGCTGATTTGGGGATGCTAGTATTCCGGTGGGCTCTCTAACCATAGCCCCGGGTAGTTGCTGATTCAGATACTGGGTCATGTAGTAGACATTGAGGCTTTCTGTGCTCATGAGGGATGGTAGTGTGGTTGTGTCGGATCGGTCTCGCCCCCAACATCTCGATGACGTACACGGGTATTCAGTGCACAAGGGGCCATGAAAGGGCGGGTATCAACGCAGCTCAGGTGGCACTCCTATCCATCACTACATGACACGGAACATTTCAGGGCAATGAGGGCGTGATTCACGGCCTAATATACAAGCCCTGAACTGGGGTCATCTGGAAATCTCTGTACGGGCCCCCATCTCTGTATCAGTCCAGTGCCTCGATTCCGGCCTAATCGATAATCGCCCCTCGATACTGATCCGAAGGCAGCCACCGGTTACGGGCTCGGGCGCGGGAGAGGCTGTGGAAAGTCATTCGGCCGGGCCGTGAAGGTCATTCTCGCAGCCTTTCCGGGCAGGTCGGGAACAGTGCACCGGACAGCCTGGCCAGTACGCTCCTGGCACGAGATGCTCGTCTCCTCATAGGCGCTCGCGCTGTAGACATTGCTGCGACGACCGTCAACACTTGGCTTTCGGAGAAGATGGAGGACCAGGAGCACTTGACGTACTAGTAATGCATATCATCTGCCTTTGGCCCACAGTACCACGTCTGCTGCATCTGTACCGAAATTTGGCCCTTCTCCTCGACCGGAGAGGAGAAGCCTGTCCCCATAATGATCAGCTCGGCAAGCGGCCGCGAACCCCGCAGCGCCTCTTCTTCCTTGGTGAAGCCGCCGTCCGGAGCACACGAAGCGTACATGGCGCCGAGGCTCCTCGTGCTGCTGTCGACGTGCTGATCTGCCACGCAGTTCATCGAATACTCGTTTGCCGTGTCATTGAGGATGGCGCGGACATGGATCTCGACAGGGAATTCCGCAGCGCCACGATACGTGTGGGTCACGTCCCAGTTGGTGACTGCGTACGTGGGGAAGCGGAAGCTGGTGCTATTGTTGCAGGGTTTTTGGATGGCAGCCGGTGCTGGCGTCGGTCTATAATTCGAGCAGATGGGTGAGTTATAGTCAACAAACCAGACTTTTTATTTTATTTTTTATTTTGGCAGGGCGACCTACATGTACGCTGCCTTGACCTGCACAAAAGCAAGCGCCCACGAGAGGAGCATGTAGGCAAACGCTGTCGTCCCCATGATGGTAGAGATGCGAGCTTTTGGCGATGCTGACCGTCCAGATTTGAGGTAGGAGCTTCCCTTTTTTTTATCGTGTGTGTCCAAGACGTCCGAGGTTGTCGGTTGTCAACAGGAGGGGAGCTGGCTGGCATTCCAGATGCAGGCCAGGGTAGTATTACCCCGGAGTCTTACCGCTACGTCATTTGGAGATGGGTGGCTCTCGCTTCAGCTGCTGTCATGTGCGATTTAGCCGTGATTACCTTACCTATGTTAGCATAGTGGAGCGAAGACACATTGGCGGCGCCTGGTTGGTAGTGAAGTAACCGGGCCAAAAGACGGTCACACCTGAAAGAAATTAAGCCGCTCAAATGGTCTCATCTCCTGGACCTCCTTCATAGGTGGTAGGGAAAGAAATCTGGAGTCGATGCGAGCATGCATAGGTAGGCTTAACCGCTTTTCCTGCAGCTCTACTACTCTTGGGGTAGCGTATGATGCTTGTGAATCCACCGCCGCCCTACAAATTATTCGGGAGGAGCCGTACAAGAAGTATCTGGAACGCGAAAGCCAGCATCGATGGCCGAGAGCTCGGATCCTGGCATGGCCGTGACCTTGCGCACCTCCAGTGCCGGATCCACCGAGCTCAGCAGCTTTTGCCAGTCGTCGAGCGAGCGCTCACACCCGCCCAGAATCGAGTACATGATCAAGTCCACCACCCTGTGCTGGGCCTCCTGGTGTAGGGGGATCTCGCCGGGTCTGTTGGGCAGGACCCTCTCGACCAGGAACAGCCTCGCGCCACGCCTAAGCCCCGGCAGCAACTGGCTCAGGATCCGCACACAGTCGTCGTCGGGCCAGTCATGCAAGACCCTGCCGAGCAGGTACGCCTTGGCGTCGCGCTCGGGCTGTGGCGTAAAAAAGTCGTGCGCCTGGAAGCGAACCCTCGCGGCCTCGGCCGGGCTAGCAGCCGCCCGCATAAGCTCGCTGGCCGACGCCCCGTTCTTGGCCAGGTCCTGCACGACGAAGCACAGGCGGGGGAACTCGCGCGCCACCGACAGGCTCATGTGGCCGCTGCCACCGCCCACGTCGACGACGAGGCCGTCGCCCAGGCCGGCCCAGTCAAAGGCGACGGCGACGTGCCGGCTGTTGTGGCCGAGCATGCTCTGCAGGCCGGAGCGCATGGCGGCTGTGAATAGGGCCATGCCACGGCCGTCGGGCTCGTCCTCGTCGACAATAGTCCAGAAGTCACGCCGGGCTGGATCCGAGCGCGCGAGGGGCGGGGCCGGCCAGTTGCGCAGGGCCCAGGGGAGCTGCCACGCGGAAGCCTGCATCTGGGTCGCGTCGCCGAGCTGCAGCCACAGGACGGGCGCGGTGGCCGGGATGAGGGCCGACATGGGCGTGTGGGCCACGTGGTCAGGCTGGTCCGCCGGCTCCCGGAACAGACGCATCGTGTAGGCGAACCGCAGGACGCGGCGGAGCGGCACGGCATGGGCCCCGACCTTGGCAGCGAGCGCGTCCATGCTGATGGAGCCCGTCGACGGGACGGCCTCGGCGATGCCCAGGACGTGTACGGCGCGGAGCACGTTGACGCGCATGCGCTCCGTGTAGGCCACGGCACGCAGCGAGTCGGCCGGGCCGAGGGCGAGCGCCGTCATGGCCTGCGACGCCTCAATGAGCTTGGCCCGCGCATCCATGGCAGCGGGCACGAAGTGCACGTCGTGGTAATCGCCCCGGCCCGTCGTCGGCCCATGGCTCGGCTGTGCCAGCTCCCGCTTGGACAGCTCATCCTGCAGGACGGCGGCGGCCTGGAGAATCTCGTTGGCGAGGTCGACGAGGGGCGTCTGAGAGGTCATTTTTCTTTCTTTTCTTTTCTTTCTTCTGGTGTGGATTGTCAAAGGACGGGATATCCGGAGCTTTACATCTTGGCCAAGTTGGCGGGGTTATATGTTGGATGGGATGGTGTGCTGCCGCTAGCTACAAACATCGGGCTGCCGTCCGGATAATAAAAATCCCGCAGATGGCGTGTGACTGCTAACCTGTAGCATTCTGACGCGCGCTACGTGCAGAGAAGAAGATTCTACCTGGAAGGAGAAAGCGTGCGATTGACGCGGGATGGTAAACGTCAGTAAGAGAGGAAAAAAGAAAGCAGGGGGAAGGATTCGCAATCGCGTCGGAGTTGAGAGGCGTGAAGAGATGTCACGGAAAGTACTCGCAATGGGGTAAAAAGGTGCTTCTCTTTCCAAAATCCTCAGTGGGCCTAAATAAGTCTTATCTATCACGTGGGATAGTGATATTCCCAAAGCACCAAAGCACCAATTTTACGGTGGCTTCGCAGCGCATTTGGACCACGTGAATCGTGTGTAACTAACTACCTTACCTCGTCAGTAAACTTCACTTGACAAAAACAAATGTCACTCTCCGCACGCCCAAAAAAAAAAATATCAGTCGCCCTCCCCTGCAACCGCGTACAAGGTCGACATCATATGTGCCGTCAACGGGAAGGGAAGCATGCCCGCGCCCACCACATGCAGCTTTCTTCGTCCGTGCCATACATCGATCGCGTGTGCAAGAGAAGTGGGGTCCGATGTCGTGAATTGTTTGGGGGCCGTTTATTACCGCCTGTGGCAGCATGACCGTCTATGTCCTGCTACCAGGACTCACCCTTGGATGTACCGGCACACATTCGTGACGGACCGCGGGTAAAAGGCGGGGTACCTAGTTGGTCTATCTCTGTCAACTCACGGATTCCGGTAAGCATTCATCCCCAGCACGACGTTACCAACTCAGAGCATATGCAAAAGGTTCTCGGACATGTACTTGAAGTCTAATAGACAATCATCAAGGAAAATGAAATATCCAAGCATCTTACCGCTACACTACCTACCTACCTACGTAGCCCTTCTAACGCTGCTCATCATAGCTTAGTTAGGTACAATACCTCAGGCAGCAAGGCAAATCAGTGAGCCCAATTGAAACCAACCAACTAATATGGTCCACTAGCCGTCGTGAGTAGCACGCTGTGCCACAATAGCACAGGAGGATCATAAACTGCCGTCGTTACACACACGGTACACCCCGGTAAGGAATGCCCCGTCTTACGCCAAGAAACCAGCAAAAGAACCGATTCCAGTGGCTAGGTAGGGTAGGTAAGGTATGCAACGGGTCGGACACGTATGCGGTCCTGCAGATCACCGTGCCTTCTCAGGGCGGGGTGTTGGGCTTTTCCGCCCTGTATCTTTGTTCCTCCTTACCCCACTCGGTGGACTCGTTGAGGCATGTCGCTTTCACCACTTTTATGGTATTTTTCTGCATTGTGCAAGCTGTGCTCAAGTCTCGCGCTTCGCCCTATTTTATCAACTAAAACTCGGGGCCGAAGAATCAACACCTTCCGGAACCTACCTACTGGGTGATGCGACCGAGTCCAGCAAGTTCTTGTTCCCGCTTGCTTGACATAGCTGGTGTGAAATGAACCTTCCACCATGGGATAATCCTCCGGAGGTCTTACCGGATGAGAATCTCCCAGAGGTCGTTCCGGAGTCATCCCTAGAGTCGGACGGGAATCTGTCGCATCCGGAGGAGGCTCTCAAGAGAATCGAAACAAAACTATCTATTAGGTCCGGCGGCGTTGATAAGCCCTTTTACGATGACGAGAAATCGTCGAATAAGAAGCTGGATCGAATCTGTGGTTTACGTCGGCGTGTCTTCCACATTATCCTTGGAGTGACCGTTATCGTGGTCATAGCAGCAGCAGCAGCTGTTGGTGGTTGGGTGGGTGGTACGAGACGAGCACAGGAAAACACTTTAACAGACACGGCAAACCGTGCAAGCCCTAATATTTCCTCCTCCTCACCAAGCAGGTATGGATGGGTTCCTACTTT
>Ga0247763_1002021_pt1 | contig 10775 bp, 17 predicted proteins | sample UWRJL141409B4_FD_179926 | JGI IMG/M metagenome (GOLD analysis project Ga0247763, IMG submission 179926) | Plant litter microbial communities from Arlington Agricultural Research Station in Wisconsin, United States - UWRJ-L141-409B-4 | ecosystem: Environmental > Terrestrial > Plant litter >...
GGGTTGAGATAACTTTGCGCGACTGGTGCAGCGATATCCATTGACCCTTCTCTTTACGTGCTTGCTGATGTTAACCGCGTTGGCGGGGCGCAAGCTCGCGGGCTCAGGCGAGAAGCAAGCTACCTAGGTGGGTACACCCAGCCCAATTGAGATGTGTACCGCTGATCCTGGAACATCTAAAACACCATGGGAGACCTACATCACAATTCAAAATCTCACCGCTGCCATCGTCATTGATACCGATCATGAAGATCCCTTTATGAATACTTATTACTGAGATTAAATCATTGGGCATTACATCGTCATCGGAGACGCCATATCCCAGTTCCACTTATCGACCCTTCCCTTCCTCCGTTCTGTTTGTGCCATGGCCCAACCCCAAACACGCCGCCATTTTGTAGAAGACGTCAATGTTGCTATACGTACCGCCGAAGGTCTCCTGGCACGGGCCCATGGCATACACCGGCACGTCAGTTAGGGAATGCACGCCCTGTGCTTCCTCTGTCGGCAGTGTGCCATTCACAACGAAGCCCTTGGGCTTGTCTTTGGAATTGACATAGTAATCGCGAGACCCACGGCCTGCAATGGTGGCTGCAGGTGTCCGGGGCCCCGTCTTGTCAACCCCGTAGGCCTCTCTATGGTCCGGGTTGGCACCGGCGCCGGCCGCAAGGACGTAACGCGGGTCCCAGTTGAGCGGAAAATTCGGCCCCGTATTGTAGCTGACGCCAGGCTGCTCAATGGTATACTGAGACAGACCCGACATCTCATAGACTCCGACTGCTTGTCGCTTCTTGCGGTCGTCGTCCTGCGCGGCCATGTACTTGGTGTCGGCGCTGCCAAAAACGTCTTGGCGTGCTGTTAGTCCCTAGCTGCCTGTCACCAGGAAGTGAAAAAACTTACCGAAACCGTGTCCGTGATCAGCCGACACAACGATAAGAGTATCTTCCAGGATCTTGAGGCTCCTGAGCTTCTCAATGGTGGCCCGAACAGTGTCATCGAGCTCGAGGAGGTCACCCAGGGCTCTGTCGTAGTCCAAGGAGTGCATCTGCTTATCTATAGATGCCGCCTCAGACATGAGGAAGAAGCCTTGCTTGCCGCCCCTGGTGTGTAGTACATCAATGGCCTTCAGAGTCATCTCTTTGAGCCCAGGCAGGTCTTTGGCCGAGCGGTTTGCGCCCGCCGGGTCGTTGACAAGCTTGTCCAAATTTGCTGGAAAGATGTTCCGGTCCAGCCAGACAGGAAGATTGCCCTTGCAGAAGATGCCCAAGGCCTTCTTGTCGTTGGGAGCAGCTGAGAGTGCCGTCTTATTGAGACTGACACTATAGCCCTTCTTGGCGAATTCCACGTAGTAATCTTTGCCCTGATAGGAACCTGATCCAGGCAGGAATTGTTCAGCCCCTCCGCCAAAATACGCATCAGGACCGTTGGTTTTGGTCCAGGAATGGTTAGTAACTCCGTTCAGCGCCTGGTCAATGAGCGGGCCGTACAGGCCGCGGGAGCGAGTGTGGGCAGTGAGGGCGATCGGCGTGGCGTCGGCGATGAAGGCGGTTGATACAGCACCCCAGGCAGATCCCTTGTGCCTTAGTCAGCTTGCTGCTATCAGAATTCCGCTGCTTTCAAACTCACCCAGATGCGCACCAAGAGCTCGACAATAGTCTCAACTTTGGGGTCATCGAAAGCATCTGGTGACGAGTCGGCATATACGCTGGAGGCAGTGTTAACATCGGGCCATTCAAGTATTTGGGGTTGCAATTATACCCCATAGCATTCACTGTACTCTTGTGGCCCGAGTACAGCGCCGAGGCAGAGTTAGCGCTGTCCGTGATGAAGCTGTCGATTGAATGGGACTGTTGATCGTGTGTAAGCATGGCTCTGACGCCGTGACTTGATTGGCATACCATTTGGTGTCCAACAACTGGAAACCCGTCCAGCTGGAGCAGGCTCTGGTATTTCCCGTTGATGGTCTTGTGCGCAAGGAGGCGGGCAGCAGTGATCATATTCGTTGTCATGCCGTCCCCTAGACATAGTCAGCGAGGCAGAGCTATGGAACCAGCGGGAAGCCATACCAATGAAGAATATGACATTCTTGGCCTTCTTCTTGTTTGCAAGAGGTCGCACAAACCATGTTGCCGTCGTTGTCTCTCCGGAATAATAGCTCAGGGTGACGGTGTAAGTGCCGGGCTCATACAAGGCCACCCGGCGATAGATTTTGGAGGCGACGTTAACAACAGAGGGTATCTTTGCATCCTGAGCAAAGAGGTCCTCGTACCAAGAGAAGGTCCATTTCTCGAGAGCAGGCTCCTTCGAGACTTTGAAGAAATCGGTAATGCTCTTGGGCTTCTGGCCGTCCTTGGCGATGGTGGCCGTGAACTTTTCATCCGGGATGCCGTTGTTGAATGCCTCGGAGCCATTCTTGGGAGCATGGATTTCAAACCTGATGTCAAATTGCTGCCCCGGAAGGAAGTCCTGTTGGTCAGGAGGGAGAACACATCCTAAGCTAGGACATGTGCCGAGTCTCCGGAAAGTTTGTCCTGACACAGTCGACAGCGATGCTGTCAACCATATAATAGCAATTGAGCCTAGCCTGGACTGCATTTTGCCCGCAGCGGATGGGAAAGAAGAGATGAGGGGGATTGACCTGTGAGCTCAGAGCAAAATGGACCCCCGACAAGATTGCGATCACCCATGGCCGAGAGATAGCCTGATATAAATTTCACATCGGGGCTCGGCTGTGCAACCTGACTGCACCTCACGGGCGGGCAGCTAGGCACGCCACAAGCTCCGGCTACATGCTGCAATTGGAGGTTGAGAAATGGGAGCTCGTCAACAATCCTCCAGGTTGAAGTTGCCTGAGTTGCCATTGACATGGAACAACGTGGGGAGCTCGGAAGTGAAGCCATTGGGCGACACCTCGGTCGAGCATTAGGCCATTGTCGGACAGCTTCCCGCAAGAGGTGAAGCCTGCGTGTACCATGTTGGTGATATCAGGGCCGGGATGGCGGCGCATGCGTGTGGGGATTCTCGTTGCCAAGCGAGTTCGCAAAGCCAAGATAGAAGTCGGCGACAAACGTGCGTTGGATCGCCCAGATGATTCGTGGATGGCTGCAGGTGGTTCCCGCTCAGCACAAAGCATTCAGGTACCGGAGTTGCATTTTCTCAATAATGCAGCAGCTCGGTCGCCAAGGATAGAAGGAGCAATGCCGTAAAGAAAAGTGAATGGAATACAACCTTGAAAAAGATTGTTTGCGCAGTGTACAATCCAACCTCTGAAAGATTGTTAGCGTGAGACTTGGTGAGCATCCAGCAGGGGTTTGTGCAATACATAAGAGTTAAACAGCTGGGAAGCTATTTTGCCAGGGGTCAAGCCAGAATATTTAGGCTTTGACTCTGATATTCAGGGCCTTGAAATTTATTCCTTGGGGCCTCAAGTTTCCATCATAGCCCCTAGAAAAGAATGCTGGAGGAGGTTGCCCGCAAGCTGGAGCCAAGCCGTCAAGGACCGCGCGAACAATCTTTCAGGGGTTGAACTGTATTATGGTTTGGAGCCCCCAAAGCAGGGTTAGGGTTGCTAGCTAGGCTCACTGGCCTTGGCAGTGGGGCGCCGCAGAGCCTAGACTCGGGCCGCATTCATCACGTGCTGAGTGTGTTGGCCTAAAAGTGCTTTTTCCCATCGCCAAGTAATCAGCTTTGTGCATCACTATCCTACGCCACCTTCAAACTGTTTCTCACCACCACATTTGAAGAGCAAGAAGCCCAACATGTCCTGGCGAAATCAAGGGATCACTGGATCCAACAATATCCCCCTGGGGAAGATGCGACGCTTTGGCGGGAGCGACGCTGGCGATGACGAGCGCAGCGCCGTTTCATCACCTGGCAACTTCTCGAATGGCGACCGCGACCGCGACCGCGATGCGAAGCGCGGCCGTAGCCCTGAGAGTAAGTTCTTCGTTTTCTGCTGAATTAAACATTTGCTGACATTCGGATCTCATAGGAGCCGAGCACGATGGCCCGAGGCGCCGGAAGAAGCGCAACCGCTGGGGTGATGCGACCGAGAACAAGGCAGCTGGGCTGATGGGCTTGCCCACGGCCATCGTGGCTAGCATGACCAGCGAGCAGCTCGAGGCATACACTCTTCACCTGCGCATTGAGGAGATTACCCAGAAGCTGAAGATCGACGATGTCGTCCCTGCCGATGGGGACAGGTACGTGCAACCAAACCCTTCATTTCCTGTATAAGTTCTCATAGACTTGGACTAGATCGCCATCTCCCGCACCACAATACGATAACCATGGACGTCGTGTCAACACACGGGAATATCGATACCGTAAAAAGCTCGAGGACGAACGCCACAAGCTGATTGAGAAGGCCATGAAAACGATTCCTAACTACCACCCTCCTCAGGATTACCGCAGACCTACCAAGACCCAAGAGAAGGTCTATGTCCCGGTCAATGACTATCCAGAAATTAACTTCAGTATGCTTGCTAACCCTCTAACACTTCTAACCTCTCCTAACTCCCAAACTGCCCGTGGAACCCCGCCAGGCGTCAGTCGTGCGTCTGCCGTGAAGCTGTGCCTCGCGGGCCGGTCCTGTGGAATTCTAACCCGATCCTCTGCTTGCATTTTATCCAGACTACTAACACTTAGCTCTCCTCATTCAAGTTGGCTTACTCATCGGACCTCGTGGTAACACTCTCAAGAAAATGGAAACAGAATCCGGAGCCAAGATCGCCATTCGTGGAAAGGGTTCCGTGAAAGAAGGAAAAGGGCGTTCTGACGCCGCTCACTCCAGCAACCAGGAAGAGGACCTGCACTGCCTCATCATGGCTGACACCGAGGAAAAGGTGAATAAGGCCAAGAAGCTTATCCACAACATTATTGAGACGGTAAGTCCTTCCTCAAAGATTGCTGGTGACTTTGAAGCTCACAACTTCCCAGGCTGCATCGATCCCCGAGGGTCAGAATGAGCTCAAGCGTAACCAGCTGCGTGAGCTCGCTGCTCTCAACGGAACTTTGCGTGACGATGAAAATCAGGCATGCCAGAATTGTGGCCAGATTGGGCACCGCAAGTATGACTGCCCGGAGAAGCAGAATTATACAGCCAACATCATCTGCCGCGTCTGCGGTAATGCTGGCCACATGGCTCGTGACTGTCCCGACCGGCAGAGAGGCGCTAGCTGGCGGAATGACGGCCCCACGGGCGCTCGCCCTGCAGGCCGCATTGGTGGGAGTGATAACATTGTCGACCGCGAGTACGAGGTATGTGACGGTTTCCTACCCCTTTTTGGTTCTAACCTACTAACACCCATGAAGCAACTCATGCAGGAACTCGGGGGCAGTGGAGCAGCACCCGCCCGTATCGAGGCTGGACCAGGCTCTTACAACGGTGGCGGCGGCAGTGGTGGCGATGCCCGTCCTTGGCAGCGTGGCCCGACTGGCGGTCCTGCTCCCTGGCGTTCCCGAAACAATGATCGTGATGGAGACAGTGGGGGCCAATCTGGCGGCCCAGCGCCTTGGGCCCGTGATCGTGGGGATCGTGATCGTGGTAACCGCAGCGACAACAGGGACAACGGCGATTACTATGCTAGTGGTGCTTCTTATGGTGGCATTCCCCCGGCCCCACCAGGAGCCGCGCCGTGGCAACAAGCTGCTCCGCCTGCGCCGCCGGCTTATCCAGGTGGCTATGCTGCTTATGGAGCATACGGAGCACCTCCCGGCATGAGCGGACCTCCACCTGGTTTGCCTCCGCCGCCCGCCGGAGCACCTCCGGGTCTGCCCGGCGGTCTCAACGCGCTCATTCAGCAGTATGCCAATGCCGTTCCGCCGCCTCCTCCTCCGTCTGGAGAAGCGCCACCGCCCCCACCAATGGATGTTCCCCCGCCGCCGCCTCCTGGTGCTTAAAATCCGTCTTCATCCGTGAAGGGGTTGGCCGTGAATAGTTGCTTGGTTGGAAACGGGCTCAATACTGACCGATAGGACGACCACATTGCAGAATGCTTTTTACTTACTCTGCCTGTATACTCTAACCATCTGACCGAGTTTCGAAGGGCGCCTCTGTGGGAGGCTCTGATACTAACCGCCGTATCACCAGTCTTAGTCTGCTCGTCCAGCTTGTTTAGAAATGAAAGTGCAACACATTGTAATAATGTCCCATAGCGTGTGCGAAACTCTCTGGTGCAGTTTGAACAGTCGGCCAATTCAAGACACTTGTAAGCGTTGTTCGCATCTGCGTACCTACCTACTTTGTGCCGACTGCGGAATCATAAAGCGGGACCAAGGTGTGACATCACGCAACAGGCGAGCTTGGGCCATGGGAACCCTGCCGAACACCACAACGCGCGAAAATGGCCCACTTGCCGTTCTCTGCTCGCACTGCTCTTGTTGCCAGGCGTCTTCTCCGTTCGCAGAGCAGGAGCTCACAAGTCGCAGCCGGCCTGAGTGCTTCGCTCGATTTGTGTTTTCAAGCTGTCGCAGACTTTATATTCTTGTTTTGGGTGACAGTTGGACTCTTGCGTGGATGCTGCGCGCCTCCCTCGTCATCCTACCCCGGACAGAGCGTCTTGTATTGATCTGCTCTGCCGTCGGATTCTGCCGGATTCCCCGTCGAGGAATCTATCTTCGGCTCGTTCTAGCCTCTGCTGTGCTCTCAATCGGTTGTGTGTAGCAGAGTGAAGAAGCAAAATATTCTGCTTGACGCATCTCCCAGGTTTCACTGCCGGCACCGTCCGCGATGTTCAACCCCATCTCGTTCCGGCCCGGTCCGGTCACATTCTGGACGACTGTTGTCTATTTGGCCTTGCTGATCCCTATCATCATCATCAACGAGGAACCCCCTTCGGCGCCTAATCAATCACCATACGACAGCGTCAACCTGACCCAGGCATGGCTAGACCTCACTACTCTCACCAAGGCATATCACCCCTACAATAGTCACGCCAATGAAGAGGTCCGCAATTTCCTTCTCAAAAGTGTTGAGACCATACTAAACCGGAACGGCATATCCTGGAACACAGATGGGTGGGTGCTCTGATCACGAGGCATCAGCATGGACTGACTGACTGGGAATGCAGCAACACACCCGATGATGACTCGGATTTTGCTGCCACTCTCTTCAATGACATGACATCTAATGTCACTTTTCTCATGGGCCAGGGAATTGGGGGCGCAAGCACTGATCATAAGCAGCTCGTGGGGACAGGCGCATATTTCGAAGGCACCAACATCATCGTCTACATCAAAGGCAGAGAGGACGACAATGGCAACTGGTGGCGAACCGACAGCGCCCGCGGCACCAGGCGTAACGAAAACGGATTGACCTTGGTCAATGCCCATTACGATTCGTAAGTGCCCCCCGCCGGCGACTCCATATATGAATGCTGATTCCGTTTAGAGTTTCCACTGGCTTCGGTGCCACTGATGATGGAATGGGTGTAGTAACCTGTCTCCAGCTCATCCAGCACTTCACCCATCCCAGCAATCAGCCCGAAAGGGGCCTGGTGATCATGATGAACAATGGAGAGGAAGACTATCTATACGGCGCACGAGCTTTCGGCCAGAGTCCCCTGCTGCCTTTTGTTCACACATTCCTGAACCTCGAAGGTGCCGGTGCTGGAGGCCGAGCCCTTCTCTTCCGGTCCACTGACAAGGAGGTCACTGCCGCATACGCCAAGACTTCAAATCCCTTCGGCACTGTCGTGGGCTCTGATGCATTCGGCCTTGGCTTCATCAAGAGTGGCACTGACTACTCAGTTCTCTACGACATCTACGGGCAGCGTGGTCTCGATCTAGCTTTCTTCAGGCCCCGGGCAAGATACCATACCAGCCAGGATGACGCCAAGCACAGCTCCAAGAATAGCCTTTGGCACATGCTCTCGGCTGCCATACATACTGCCACTGCTCTGTCCAGTGACACAGGCAACACTTTCACTGGACCTCGTGGGGACGATGCCCGTGGCAAGGTAGCCAATGGGACGCCGAGTGATGGTGTGTGGTTTGATCTCTTCGGCAAAGGATTTGTCCTCCTCGGCCTCCGAAGCATGTTCGCATGGTCGCTTACGGTGCTGATTGCGACGCCCCTGATCCTCATTCTAGTGACCTACATCGCCCAAAAGCTCGACAAGTACTATCTCTTCACTTCGACCGTTGGTGGGGCGTATGACGAACCTGACGCCGAACCTGTGCTTGTTGGCGGCTGGAGAGGTTTCATCCGCTTTCCTTTCGCTCTTACTGTGGCAGTGGCTCTAACACTGGGTGCTGCGTTTCTACTTAAGAAGGTGAATCCGTTCATCATCTACGGCAGCCAATATTCAGTGTAAGTGCCTGTTCACCGGTTAAGTTCGTGGGCAACCACTGACAGTTTCCAAGATGGGCGATGATGGTCTCCCTGTTTTACTCCTCGTTTTGGTCAATCATGAGAGGCGCCAACTTCGCGCGACCAAGCGCTCTTCACCGAGCATATGTCATGATCTGGTTGTTCATCATCGGCTGGCTTGTTCTTGTTGCTGTGAGCGTCAGCGAGGACCGACTAAGGATCGGCTCGGGATACATTTTCGTTTTCTTCCAGTCAGCCGTCTTTTTGGCAACCCTCATATCCCTTATGGAACTTTTCGCATTGCCGAAGAAAACTGCCTGGGCCCAGCAAATCCGGGAAGATCATGAAGCTAGAGATCTCTTCCAAACGTTGCCCCATGGCACAGACGGCCCCTCCCAACCTTCTGCCCTCCCAGCGATACCCCGCCACGAAACGATCAAACCGCCGACGGCGAGGGGATCGCTCACCTCTAATTTGGATTCGGCTGCTACTCCCACGGCAAATATCGAAGGCGGTGAGAATGTGGATGAAGCAGAGCCCAACGAAAGAACGCCGCTCGTTCGTAGCGATGGCACCGGGGAGCAAATCCGAACGACTTTTGCCACGACATATCGTCGGTCCATCGCGGCTCTGGTTAACACAGCCCGCAAGTACGAGGAAGACGGCGAGCCGTACGAGTATGAACAGGCGTGGTCTGGAAATTTGCCTTCATGGGCATGGTTCTTCCAGTTTCTTCTTCTGGGACCCTTCATCATCATCCTGGTCGGGCAACTCGGGCTACTTCTTGTCGATGCTACTCACCAGACTGGCTCGGATGGTAGTCCACTTCTGCTTCCATATCTGATCGTCTTCGCTTGCACTCTTCTCTTGTTCCTTCCGCTCACCCCTTTCATACATCGGGTTACTCATCACATACCGGTTTTCTTGCTCGTCGTTTTCGTTGCCACTCTGATCTACAACCTTGTTGCCTTCCCTTTCTCGGGGAACAACCGGTACAAAGTTTTCTTCATCCAGAAGATCGACCTTGACACTAAATCGAACGAGGTGTGCTACACTGGTGTCGAGGAATACATTCGGAGTATCGTCGCAGAGTTACCATCAGCGACTGGCAAAGAGCTTTCTTGCGGTCAGGGTGTTCGCTCTGGCCTAACAACTTGTTGTTACGATGGATCTGCAGTCGCGCCGCGTCTCGCCACCGATTTGCCAGAAGGTGTACCTCCGGAAGAGGATTATGCCAACCTTGCGAGGATCAATGTCACAAGGGGCGAAAGAAACAGGGCACAGCTGGAGATCAGTGCGAAGAATACGAAGGCATGTTTCCTCAAGTTCAAGACACCAGTGTCTAAATTCAGTGTTGAGGGCGGCTCTCCGTGGGATGACCGCTTTGGCCAGGTCCCAGAGGACGGCCTGGACAATGTCAAGCTATGGCATAGGACAGGAAGTGAAAAGTGGATCATCAACATCGAATGGAAAACCAGCGCCAGCCGAGCTTCGCCCGGTGAAGACATCTCGGATTCCGCGAAGGAAACGCACTGGCTCGGCAACAGCGAGCTGAAACAGAGAGATTCTGGCCTAGATGGAACTCTTCTCTGCCAGTGGAGCGATGCCAACACCCCTGGCACAATCACAGCATTGGATGAAGCTCTCAAATATTCTCCGCCATGGGTAGCAGTCACCAAAACGTCCGAAGGCTTAGTTCAAGGGAGCAAGGAATTCAAGGTTTGAGTATAAGGCTAGCTAGCGGGTTCAGCGGTTACAGGCGGTAACATCGCCGCCTTCCCTTTGCTGTTGTAGTTATACTGTATTCGTATTTTGCAGGGCTAGGCACTCTTTAGCGCTTCCGTTGGAGATAGGGAACGGCGCCTTCAGTAACCAATCCAACGTGAGCTGACGAGGCACTGCAGGGGACGGCCGAACGGAGAGGTTGAATTATACCTAGCACTATGACACCTAATGTCTATTATTCTGTTTCATGTTTCACGCTAATGGAGAATTCGAGCCTTTTTTCCCGGCGACTTATTGTGCCTATTAAATTGGCCAAGCCTGCGCCGTAGCCGAACCTCTCCCTCAATTGAAGCCGTAGAGTTTCCATTTTGCGTTAATTTAAGCTGTAAAGTCTCCTACGTCCTCGTGGATGAAGGGTTTGTCAAAAAAAAGTGTCTTAGAATCGGGAGGTTAGACAAAGAGGGAACATGGGAGCGTGGACTTATAAGCACGCCCGCTGAAATATGTTCACCACCACCACTGAGTTAATGCCAAGCTGTTCCTAGGTACTGGGATCGCAGACAGAGACTGAGTCTTTATGTATGTACTTCATATTCTTGTCATCTTTGGATAATCCGCGCCCCCCACCCTTCCTCTTCTTTTCCTCGTTCATCTTTGCTGCCATCCTCCCAATTGAATGCCTGCCCGAGACCCACAGAAAGACAGGCAAATGTTCTCAGTCATCTTGTAACGTCCCGCC
>Ga0247763_1002022_pt1 | contig 10765 bp, 7 predicted proteins | sample UWRJL141409B4_FD_179926 | JGI IMG/M metagenome (GOLD analysis project Ga0247763, IMG submission 179926) | Plant litter microbial communities from Arlington Agricultural Research Station in Wisconsin, United States - UWRJ-L141-409B-4 | ecosystem: Environmental > Terrestrial > Plant litter >...
CATGTTCCTCGCAGGCCGCGGCATCGACGACGTCGACGACGACGGCCGTCCGATCGTCGATGACGACCTGGTGCTCGCCATCAACGCGAGCCATCACGATATTTCGCTAACGTTGCCGCTGGTCCAATCGGCCGAGCAGTGGCAGCTCCTGCTCGACACCAACGAAGACGAGCGCGAGGCGCGCTTCCGGGCGGGCGCCACGCTGAAGTTGCGCGCGCGCTCGCTCATGCTCTTCGGCTCACCGTCGCGCGTCCTGCGCCGGGGTGGGGCCTTGCACACGCTCGGCGCCACCTACCGAATGCAGCTGCACAGCGAGTTCGGCTTTCGAGCAGCGGCGGCCCAGGTCGACTATCTACACCGGCTCGGCGTGACGGATCTGTACGTATCGCCAATCTTCGTCGCCGCGAAGGGCAGCCGCCACGGCTATGACGTGGTCGATCACGAGCGGCTCAACCCCGAGCTCGGTGGTGAGCGCGACTTCGAGCACCTCTCGCGCGAGCTCACGACCCGTCGAATGGGCCTGTGCGTGGACTGGGTGCCTAACCACATGGGGAACTCGCCAGGCGAGAACCCCTGGTGGGAGGATGTGCTGGAGAACGGCCAGAGCTCCGTGCATGCGGTCGCGTTCGATATCGACTGGGCGCCGCTCAAGAACGAGCTCAGAGACACCGTGCTGCTGCCGGTTCTGCCCGATCAGTACGGGCGGGTGCTCGAACGCGGCGATCTGCGGGTCGAGCTCGACGGCGGGCGCTTCTTCGTCCGCCATGGCGACCGCCGGTTCCCGCTCGGGCCCAAGAGCTTGCTCGAGCTGGTGGAAAGGGCGGCATCGAGCACAGGCCTGCCAGAGAACGACCCGCAGCAGCAAGAGCTCGAGAGCCTACGGGCTTCGCTCTTCCACCTGCCGGACCGGCTCTCTTACAGCGAGTTCGACAGGAAGGAGCGTCATCGCGAGAAGGAGGTGTTCAAGCGCCGGCTCGATCGCCTGGTCGGCGAGTCCCCGCGGGTGGCGGCGGCTTTCCATGCGGCCCTGCATCGACTCAACGGCAACCCGGGCGACGCCGCGAGCTTCGATGCCCTCGACCGCCTGCTCGGACAGCAGAGCTACCGCCTCGCCTCCTGGCGCGTCGCCTCGCAGGAGATCAACTACCGGCGCTTCTTCGACATCAACAGCCTGGTCGCTCTGCGGATGGAAGAGCCGCTGGTGTTCGAGCGCGCTCACCGCAAGCTGTTTCAGCTGATGGCCAAGAACGCCATCCAGGCCCTGCGCCTCGACCACACCGACGGTTTGTACGATCCGCTGACTTACTTCGAGACGCTCCAGCGCCAGTTCAAGGCGACGATGGTGCTCGATCACAGCGCGACGCCAGACGACGCCTCGCGGCCGCTGCCGATCCTGGTCGAGAAGATCCTCGGAGCGTTCGAGAAGCTCCCCGCGTCGTGGCCCGTGGACGGGACCACGGGCTACGAGTTCGCCGCTTCTGCGGTGGGCGTCACCATCGATCGCGACGCCGAGGAGGCGATGACGGAGTTGTATCGAGAGTTCACCGACGACACGCGCAGCTTCGAGGCCCACGTCTACGAGAGCCGCGTCCGCACGCTGCTAGATTCACTCGCCAGCGAAGTCAACATGCTCGCGCGGCGGCTGGAGCGTATCGCCGCGTCGCGCCGCCAGTTCCGTGACTTCACGCTGGTGTCGCTGACTCGCGCATTGATCGAGATCATCGCGGCTTTCCCCGTCTACCGCACCTACGTTCGCGCCGGCTCGCCGCCGAGCGAGGTTGACGCCCGCCAGATTCAGCTCGCCGTGCAGCTCGCCCGGCGGCGCACCTCCCCGACGCTCGACACGAGCGTCTTCGACTTTATCCAAGAGACCTTGCTCCCGAACGGTAATGGCTCGAGCGCAGACCACTCCGACAGCGAGCGCTTCGCGCTGCGTTTTCAGCAGCTCACCGGGCCGGCGATGGCCAAATCGGTCGAAGACACCGCCTTCTACCGCTATCACCGCTTGATCGCGCTCAACGATGTCGGGTCCGATCCATCCACCTTCGGGGTGTCGCTCGAGCGCTTCCACGCGCAATACGCCGAGCGGCTCCGGAGCTGGCCGCTGTCGATGGTCACCACCTCCACGCACGACACCAAGCGCGGCGAAGACGCCGCGGCGCTGATCGTCTTGCTCACGGAGATCCCCGATGAGTGGCGGTCGACGGTGTTCGAGTGGGGCGCGCTCGCCGAGGCCCATCGCTCTCGCGCCGGTGACGCCCTGGCACCTAGCCGGCGTGACGAGTACATGTACTATCAGGCGCTGATCGGCGCCTGGCCTTTCGGGTGGGACGGCGAGGAGGGCCGCCTGGAGTTTGTCACCCGCATGCGGGCGTTCATGCATAAAGCGACCCGCGAGGCGAAGGAGGAGACCTCCTGGGCGTCGCCCAACGCCGAGTACGACGAGAGCGTCGCGCAGTTCGTGGAGGGCACGCTGGGCGACGCCTCCCTGCGCGCCAAGATCGCCGGCTTCTGCTCCCGCCTCGGCACGTACGGGGCGACCAACGCCATCGCCAAGGTGTTGCTCCGGCTGTGCTCGCCCGGTGTCCCCGACACCTACCAGGGCGCAGAGCTCTGGAACCAGGGCATGATCGAACCAGACAATCGCGGCCCGGTCGACTACGAGCGCCGCTGCGCGCTCCTCGATGAGATCAGGTCGGACAGCGACCGAGCGAAGTTGATCGAGCGGCTGCTCACTCGCTGGTCGGACGGCGCGCTCAAGCTGTTTGTCACGCACGTCGCGCTCTCCGCGCGCAGCGAGCGCCGCGACGTGTTCGTGCATGGCGACCACGCGCCGCTGCCCGCCGGCGAGCATTTGATCGCCTTCATCCGCACCACCACGCAGGCGTCGGTCATCGTGTGTGTTCCGCGCTTTGCTCTGCGGCTGACGCGCGGCGAGCGCCCCTGGCCGCTCGCCGACGTATGGGGCGACCAGACGCTGCTCGTTCCGGCGGGGCGCTACACCGACGCCTTCACGCTGCGGGAGTTTCAGACCCAGGGTACGCTGCGGCTGAGCGAGCTCTTCGCCACGTTCCCGCTGGCACTGTTGACCCTCCACGCGCGCCTATCAGAGGCGCCGGCCGTGCCCGTGAGTTGACCATCAGCGCGCGAGCCTGGCCCGCGCCGCCGCCTCGAGGCGCGCCATGTACGGGCCGAAGGCACGCCCCAGCGCGGTCAACAGTGTTTCGTCAGCGTCGCGCAGCGCGACCAGGTTCCCATACAACGCGGCGTCGGCCAACGTCGGTGCGTGCCCGAACAAGAACGGGACCTGCTCGAGGGTGCTCGAGCTCGCCGACAAGAGCCCTCGCGCACGCTCGAGAAGCTGCTCCCGATCGCGCTGCCACTGGTCCACACAGCCCGCGCCGAACTTGCGCTCTTTGACCAGCGTGTAGAGCGCCCGATCGCCAGGGTCCGACCAGCGGTCGCGCACGAATGGCGACGCGATGCGGAACGTCACGTCCTCCAGCGGACCATCGCAGAAATCGGAGTACGCCCAGATCGGGCCCTCGAACGGCGACGGCGTGAGCGTGTGGGCGGGATCTTCCGCGAGCAAGCGCTCACAGATGCGCCGCGATTCGACCGTCACCTCACCATCACTCACCAGGACCGGAACGTAGATGTATCCGCCGGTGACGCGGGCGAGCTCGCTGCGATCGCTGTAAGACACGTCGACGAGCTCATGAGGGCGCCCGAGCAGCTCGAGCAGGAGCTCGACCTTGCGAGCGTAGGGGCTGTAGCTGAATCGATAGAGCTTCATGAGCTCTCCCTAGCCGTGGCGACGACCGCTGACGAGCGAGACTTTCCCATGCTACATGAGCAAAACTAATGACCTCCCGTGCCGCGGGCGAGCGCCCGCCCCCCCTGCCTTCGCTCAACGCGCTGCAGGCCTTCGAGGCCGCCGCGCGTCACCTGAGCTTCACTCGCGCGGCGCGCGAGCTGGGCGTGACGCAGGCGGCGGTGAGCCATCAGGTTCGCCACCTGGAAGAGAGCCTCGACACTGCACTGTTCCGGCGCGGGCCGCGCGGCGTCTTGCTCACCGGCGACGGACAGCGCTGGGCGGCCGAGCTAGCCGTGGTGTTCGCTCAGCTGCGCGACGTCAACGCGAGGCTGCGCCAGCCGCGCGACGCATCGAGGCCCGCCGTGTCGATCAGCATCGTGCCGTCGTTCGCGGCGCGTTGGCTCGTACCGCGCCTCGGGCGCTTTCTGCTCAGTCATCCCGAGGTCGACGTGCGCGTCTCGGCGAGCGAGCGTCTGGTCGACTTCGAGGTCGAGCCTGTCGACATCGGCATTCGCTATGGCTCCGGAAAGTACCCCGGGCTCGTCACCACCAAGCTCGCCGACGATGCGCTCATCGCCGTCGCAGCACCCGGCCTGGCGGCCAAGCACGCGCGCTGGAGCGTCGCCCACCTGAGCGCAGAGACGCTGCTCTACGACGATTTTCCCGACGCCTGGGGGCGATGGTTCGAGGCTCGCTCGCGCGCCATGCCGACGCGCTCGCGAAAGAGCCAGATCACCGACTCGTCGATGCTGGTGGAGGCCGTCGTGCTCGGCCAGGGTATCGGTCTCGCCCGCTGGTCGCTGGCGATCGACGAGCTCGATAGCGGGCGGCTCGTGCGGCTCTTCCCGGAGGTCTCGCCGCTCCCGACCGGGCTCGCCTACCACGTGGTCGTCCCCCGCGAACGCCTGCGCCTCGCCCCCGTCTCTGCGTTTCGCAGCTGGATCGTGGCGGAGGCCGAAGCCTTGCGCCTGCCGGCCCGATGACGATCGATCCGGCGGCGAGGCGGACAGGTGTCCACCTCCGGACGCTCGCGCCGCCGCCGCCCCGGACACTCGTGCGCCGCCGGGACGCCGACCCGCGCCGTACACCGACAATCGCGCCGGTGCATGGCTGGCACGGCGGATGCTCTGTGTCAGGGCGACCGCGAGATCGAGATCGCTTCGGGGAGCGGTTCGCTTCCCTCACACCATCGAGGAAATTCACGATGACTCGTTCCATCCCAATCGTCTCCGCCCTCGTGTTGGGCGTCCTCTTGCCCGCACAGGCGTTCGCTGCCGAGTCGGAAGCCGCGTACGGTGCCGAGGCGCCCCGCGCCGTTGACGACGACGGCCCTCCTCTGCTCTTCGGCAGGACACTCGAAGTTGGCGGCTACGGCAGCGTCGATGTCGCGTACTCGCGCATGTTCGGGCAAGACGGCGCGCTGGTCGGCTTGCAAGGCGCGCTGCTGCTAGACCATCGCTTGAGCCTCGGCCTCGCAGGCTACGGTTGGACAAACTCGCAATCCGCGCCGCCCGCTGCAGACGGAACCCCGCAGCGCTTCGAGACCGGATACGGTGGCGCGACGATCCGCTACTCGATCTACGTACCGCAGCTGCCCGTCTACTTCACCGTCGGCACCCTGATCGGTGGCGGCGCCGTGGTGCTCAACGACGCAGACGACGACAGCGACCGCGACTTCGATTTCGACTCCAGCAGCGACGAAGACGTCTTCGCCGTCGTACAGCCGGACATCACCCTCCACGCCAACCTGACGCCCTGGCTGCGACTGGGGTTGACCGCCGGCTACCGCTTCACGAGCGGGGTCGACCGCCACGGGCACCAGGAGAGCGACATCGATGGCTTCCTGGTCGGCGGCCAGGTGCAGTTCGGTCGCTTCTGAGCGCGTCGTGCGCTCAGCTCTTCTCGAGCGCGGCGATGACGCCCAGCAACGCCGCTCGAAACGCCTGCAGCTGATCCATCGGCTCGCCGCCGTCGAACGACGTCACCCAGAAGCGGTCACGCGCGATACCGTCCTCGGTTCGGATCTCGCAGCGGACGACCTCGAGCCCGTGCTGATGCAAGAGCCGCGCGACCGTGTGCAGCAGCCCGGGGAAGTCTCGCGCCTCCAGCACCACCTCGAAGCGTTCAGGCGCGGTCGGGTCACGCGTATAACTGACACGCGCGCCCGCGTCGCCGCCGGCTGCGCGCTCGGGCAGAGGGGGGCGCGCCGCGTCGGCGCTCAGCAGTTCGCGGATCGTTCGCGCGCAGGCATCGAGCCGCGCCGAGTCGAGGGACGTGCCCGTCGATACGTTGCGTAACCAGAAGAAGTCGACCGCCTCGAGCTTGCCCGCTCCGCTGTCGCGACAGTAGATCTGTGCAGAGCGCACGTCGAGCGCGTGCGCCAGGAATGCCGCGCTGACGAGCGCGACCAGCCCCGGGCGATCTTCGGCAACGACGCACAATATCGCGACGCCTTGAGGCAACATCCTCCAGACCTCGACCTGGGCCACCGACGCGCCGCGCGAGTTCACGATGCGGGCGTGCTCGCGCGCGTCGAGCTCGTCGAAGGCTTGCGCATAGGCAGCAGGCATCGACCTCATGAAGTTTGTGGTCAGCTCATCGTTGGGCATCTGAGTCACTCGCTCGAGCCGACACGGCTCTGTCCACAGCGTAGCTCATCAATCGATGGCCGTGGGGCCCCGAGACGCCCCCCCGAAGCGCGAAACTCAATGGAAACCGAATTTGCACGAGCATCTTCCGGCTCGAGCAACGCCGGCGACCCAATCAGCGCGACGCTCTGCGCCGCCGGCGTCCGCCGGCGGCGCGACGCTCGTTGCGCATCGAATGCAGCCGTGTCGAATGCAGCCGTGTCGAATGCAGCCGTGTCGAATGCAGCCGTGTCGAATGCAGCCGTGTCGAATGCAGCCGTGTCGAATGCAGCTGTCGGCTCGAGCACGGAGAGTCGCAGGAGAGAGCTCGCTCACGGCGCCGAGCACGCGGTCGAGCGCGCGCCAGCCCGACGCGTCATCCCGCCGTTTCATCGCGTGCAACGTCCGACCTGGAAGACGGGGAGCAAATTGCGACGCGCGAGCTCGAGGCGGTGCTGAATCGAGCCACCAAGAAACATAGCGTTCACATTGAGCCAGTAATTGCTACCTCCACCAACCCCAAGGAGAGGTCATGAAGCTTGGCTTTCGACGCTTGAATCCACAACGACTCGCCGCGCTGGTGCTGCTATCGGCAGGATCTGCCGTCGCGCAGACGCCGGCACCGGAACCGGCTGCGGCTCCGGCTGCGCCGGCCGTTCCGGAAGCAACGCCCGTCGCGCCACCGCCCGAAGCACCCGCATCCGTCGTGAACGAGCCCGCGCTCGCGCCGCCTGCACCCCTCGCTCCCGTCGTTGCGCCGCCTGAGCCCGTCGCCGAGGTGAAGGCACCCGAGGAAGAGGCTCCTCCCCTCAACATCAGCATCTGGGGTCGCGTCGAGACCACGCTCAGCACGCTGGACTCGCAGCCCGTCGTGCAGCCCACCGGTGACGCGCTCGATGATATTTACAGCTTTGGCGATTTTCAGATCCACACCTCGGGTAAGGTCTACAAGGCGGTGTCATTCACTGCGAACTTCGTCGCCACCTACAACCCGGATGTCCAGGGCACCGCTGGTTTGCTCGACGCGATCATCCAGATCGAGCCCTCGGACTACTTCAACATCTGGCTGGGTCGCATGCTCGTGCCGGTAGATCGCTCGAACTTCAGCGGCTACTGGTTCGCAGCCCCATGGCACTACCCCGGCTTTGGCTTCGCCGACGGTCAGGTCACCGCCCCGCGCCAGGGCCCGTTTGGCCGTAACGACGGTGTCACGGTGTGGGGCCAGGTCGATGGCGGCTTCCTCAAGTACTACGCCGGCGTCTACGATCTCTACAACATCGAGACCACGGGCTCGCCGTTGTTCTCGGGTCGCCTCGCGCTCGCGCTGTTCGACAAGGAGCCTGGCTACTATCACAGCAGCACTTACTACGGTAAAGACATCCTCACCCTCGCGGTAGGTGCTCAGTACAAGAAGGACGGCTCGACGCCGGCGGCGGGCGTCATGGCGGAGCCTGACAACTACAGCGAGTTCAACGCCGACATCCTGTTCGAGAAGAACCTCGGCGACGCGGGCGTGCTCGATCTCGAGGGCGCTGTCTACGTGTTCAACGGTGACAACGAGCCCACCGATGCCGGCTGGTTCGGCGTCGCGAGCTATCTCCTTCCGAACGACATCGGTTGGGGCAAGCTCCAGCCGCTGGTCCGTGTCCAGCAAGCCATTCCGTCAGCGGAGGGCGCCGATACCTCGACGCTGATCGACGCGCAGCTCGGATATGTCGTCAACTCATACGCCACCCGCTTCGCTCTCGGGTATCGTACCGGCTCCGCCGGTGACCTCGACGTGCAGGCCATCTACGTCGGGGCCCAGTTCCTGAAGTAGACAAGGCCTGAAGTGAGCACCGCCTGAGTGTGGGCACGCGATCCGATGGGCGGCGTTGCAAACAGCGTCGCCCGTCGGCTGCTGACGCCGCTCGGAAAAAATGCCGAAACCCTGCCGCGATACCAAAGGGGAAGAGACGCGACCATGACCATCTCCGAAACTGAAGGATTTCGAATGAGCAGTGCTCGGCGCTGCCTCGGCCGACGCCCGCTGCTGCGCGCCGTGCTGTTCGGGGCACTCGCGCTCGGCCTGGGGTGCAAGAAGACGGAAGATGCCCCCGCTCCGGGAGCGTCGAGCACCTCGACCAGCGCCAAGCCGCTGACGGTGGGCTTCATCTACGTCGGCTCGCGGCAAGACTTTGGTTACAACCAGGCGCACGCCGCCGGCGCCAGCCAGCTCTCGGGCATCACGCTGCGCGAGGAAGAGAACGTACCAGAGACGGTCGCTGTCCAGAAGACCATGGAAAGCATGATCAACTTGGATGGTGCCAAGGTCCTGTTCCCGACCTCCTTCGGCTATTTCGACCCACACATCCTGGCGCTCGCCGGGAAATATCCCGACGTCTCCTTCCTGCATTGCGGCGGCCTGTACAGTGAAGGCAAGCACCCGAAGAACGTGGGCAGCTACTTCGGCTACATCGACGAGGCCGAATACGTCGCCGGCATCGTGGCGGGCGGCACCACCAAGACGAAGAAGCTCGGCTTCATCGCCGCCAAGCCCATCCCGCAGGTGCTGCGAAACATCAACGCTTACACGCTCGGCGCGCGTTCGGTAAATCCCGAGATCACGGTCAGCGTCATCTTTACTGGCGATTGGTCGCTGCCCGTCAAGGAAGCCGAGGCCGCCAACAGCTTGATCGACCAGGGCGTCGACGTGCTCACGTCGCACGTCGACTCGCCGAAGGTCGTGATCGAGTCCGCCGAGCGCCGCGGCGCCTACAGCACCGGTTACCACGCGAGCCAGGCTGCGCTGGCTCCGAAGGGCTACCTGACAGGCGCCGAGTGGAACTGGGAGAAGGTCTACGCCGGCTATCTCGGAAAGATCGAGAAGGGCGAACCCTGGGATCATCTGGTGCGCGGCGGTCTGAAGGAAGGGTTCGTCAAGCTCTCGCCGTACGGCGAGGCCGTGAGCGAAGAAACGAAGAAGAAGGCCGACGCCGCGAAGGCCGCGCTCGAGTCGGGCACGTTCGTGATCTTCAAGGGCCCCCTGAAGAGCAACGACGGCAAGGAGATTCTGGCCGAGGGCGTGTCCCGCGGGCAGACCGACATCGAGCTCGAGAAGATGAACTACCTGGTCGACGGCGTGAAGGGCGCGATCGAGTAGCCGCCATGACGGCGAGCGCCCCCCTCTCCCCCGGCGGTTTCGCGCTCGAGCCACCGCTCGGCAAGGCGCGGAGGTTCGTCCCCGCCCTGCTCCGCTGGCTCGAGGGGCAGCTGCCGACGCTGATCGCGCTCGGCATCTCGGTGGTGTTGTTCGGCGGCTTCGTTGCGGCCGCCGGGCATAATCCGGTCGACGTGTACGCCGAGATGTATCGCGGCGCGTTCGGAACGTGGTTCTCCTTTCAGAACAGCCTGCTGCGCGCGGCGCCGCTGATGCTCACCGGGCTGTGTACGGCGCTACCGGCGCGCCTGGGCCTGATGATCATCGGGGGCGAGGGCGCGCTGGTGATGGGCGGCCTGGCAGCGGCGGCCAGCGCCGCGGCGTTGCGGGGCGCGTCACCCCCGGTCGTCATCGTCGGCATGATGCTCGGCTCGATGCTGGCCGGCGGCGCGTGGATCGGGGCCGTCGGCGCGCTCCGGGCCTTGCGCGGGGTGAACGAGACGATCAGTTCGCTCTTGCTCTCGTACATCGGCATCGCGCTCTTCAACCACATGGTCGAGGGCCCCTTTCGTGACCCGGCGAGCTTGAACAAGCCGTCGACACCGCCCATCGGTGAAGCGAACATGCTAGGCAATTTGCCCGGCCTCGACGTGCACGTGGGCCTGGCCTTCGGCATCGTCGGTTGCCTGCTGTGTTACGTGCTGATGGAGCATACCGTGTTCGGCTTCGGCGCCCGCATCGTGGGCGGCAACCCGCGCGCCGCGCGGCTGAGCGGGCTCGGTGTTCCGAGCCTGATCATCATCACTTGCGCGATCGCGGGTGCTGCTGCAGGGCTCGCCGGCATGGTGGAGGTGGCCGCCATTCATGGCAGCGCAAACGCTTCGCTGATGGCCGGCTACGGCTACGCCGGCATCCTCGTCGCGTTCCTCGCGCGCCACAATGCGTTCGCCATCCTGCCCGTAGCGCTGGTGCTCGGCGGCATCAACGCCAGCGGCGGCCTGTTGCAGCGCACCTTCGGTTTGCCTGACGCCGCGGTCAACGTCCTCTCGGGGATCGCGTTCGTCGTGCTCCTGGGCAGCGAGACGTTTCGCGGTCAGATCCGCCTTTCCCGGGCTGGACGCTGAAAGGCAAGAGCCATGGATCAAACGCTTTCGACGCTCGGCATGTGGGGTATCCCGCTGG
>Ga0247763_1002023_pt1 | contig 10764 bp, 7 predicted proteins | sample UWRJL141409B4_FD_179926 | JGI IMG/M metagenome (GOLD analysis project Ga0247763, IMG submission 179926) | Plant litter microbial communities from Arlington Agricultural Research Station in Wisconsin, United States - UWRJ-L141-409B-4 | ecosystem: Environmental > Terrestrial > Plant litter >...
TTGAGGCGCTGTCGCACAGTCGGACAGTTCCACGGTGTCTGTTGCAGTCGCTCTCGGCGGCGTCGAGTGATCACCACGTGGCACTGCACCTCCAGAGACTCCACAGGCAGGCTTGCAAGGACGGGCCGGACTGGGATCCGGGGCTCGTAGAGAAACACGCCGACAAGATTGTGCTAGATGCTTCGCTGCCAGCAGGCACCATCTGGGCAGCGCTGGGGATTGCTCAGGCGACACAGGCTAGGCAGCGTGGTACTTATGGAGTCAAGCGGGCGGCGATTGTCAATCGGATCGCGACGGTGCTCAGCGAGGCCCCTCATTTGCCAAACAGGGTTGCTTTTCGACAGGTGTCACAGTGTGTGAGATATTTGGAGCGGGTCACGGGCAGGGTGCCTGCACCTGCCATCCGAGCCCTCTACCGGGTCGTGTCTAGGGATCTGCTCGAGCAGCGGCCCGGGCGAACCGCTCGTCTGCGGTGGTTCCTCTGTGTGTTGGAGAGGAACCACGGCAGGGAAGTTGCCTGGGGTTGCCGTCGTGCCCTGAAGCTGTGGCGCTACAGACTGTTGCGCATCTGGTTGGCACGCAACAAACAGTGAGGAACTTTTTTTTGGCTAGCCTAGGTAGCTAACTGTTGATGCAATGGACAAATTTTTCGTTACGACGGCTGCAGCAGCTCCCAGGCCCCAGGCTCTTCCCCCAACAAACGGAGCAGAGCTTAACGGAGTGCGACTTGCCAGGATTTGTGGGCCGGATGGAGATTGAGGGGGAGAGAGCTACGGCATGGTTACACAAAGACATTTTCATATGGTGACACAACAGGTCGGCTGCTTGCCACGATGCTTCCGATGAAGTGCAGACAGAAGAGAGAGATTAGGGCAGAAAGGTGGCCAAGGGGATGCCGGGAGGGGAAGTGATTGAGGTGGTTATTTTTCATCCTTTAAGAGAGCGAGTGCTGTGGTTTAGGTGGAGCGGAGACCTTGCACCTGACCTCACCACAGGGCTACAAGACAAAACGGGTCACGGAAGCTCACTAGGTTTCACAGATACCCGATAGGCTTCCTCCCCCACGGATGTCCCGATCGCCGCTCTATCAAATCCGAAGCGAAGGTATAGCGTCTCTGACGACTCCCAGGGCCGTGGGAGGGGAGGGCATGTGGCACTCGACCTAGGCATGCTGGGGGTTCAAACAGGAATGGGGGGAGGGCAAACGAAAGCGATCAGACAGAAGAAACGGCGGGGAGGCAGCCTAGTTCCCCACTGTGTCACAAGCGGCCGGTGGACGAGCCATGTGTGAGCGCTGTGCGCTGTGTGCCTCTACGCCTTGCAAATCCAGTCGATAGGTAAGGCTAGCAGACTTGGGGTCAGGTGGAGGCGACCGTCAGCATCCGAGCCGCGCCTCGTCTAGTCTATTGCGTTCGCTAGCAGTTAGCTTTCCCACTGCCGACGACTTGCCGATCAAGCCCTACCGAGAGATAGTTTTGCCAGGTCGCTGCCCTGTGGCTGCTGCCCTACCTCCCGCTGCTTACTGCGCATAGTGAGCTGCTGTCCACTAATTACTGCGCTGACCGAAGCCAGCCTGAGACTCTTTGCCCTCTTGGGTGTCTGCATGTCTGATATCTATATCTCTCTCTTGTTTACTGACGGCTGCTAGCTTCGAGACGCGTTGCCTCCGCAGTCGCTGTTCCAATTGCACGCGTCGGGAGTCTGCAGGAATCGGCTCTGCGGCGCATCGATTATATATACATATAATAACCCTTCGGAACGCCGACGACAAACTCGGCAACTCACACTCTTTCTCTCCCTAAACCATTTCACCCTTATCTCACACTCAAGAGATGCAGCACCAAATCGTCGGAGTCCCAGCAGCTATGCAACGACAGGACTTTGAACCGGTCATGCCCATGCATTGTTCGAACGCAGATCTACGTAGGGGCAGTATGGCTTCATCAATCGGTGATGGCCCATCTCCTCCGCAGACAGCGCCAAAACCCATACGCCGTCGGATGCGCATGATCACTTCGTGCCTGGAGTGCAGGCGACGGAAGTTGAGGTGCGACAAGTTGGCGACGTGCAGCAACTGCATGCGGTTTTCGCGCGAGTGTGTCTACATTGGCCCCAAGCTGGATGAGGCTGGCCAATTGCGCCTAACCGAGATCAAGGAGAAGGTGGGATCACTGGAGCGCCAGCTTGAGCGAGACGTGGCCAGGTCGACGGCCAAAGCTTTGGGGCCCAGGCAAGGGCATAGGTCGCAGCAGCAGCAATTATTGGCGTCTGACGGCCTCGACGAGGACTATGATGCCGAGGGTTTGGATTTCACGCCGATGGTGACCTCGGATGCCACTTACGAGGACGACGAAAACACGGACGAGCTGATCGATTTGGGAATCCAGGTTGGGAAGATGCGCATCACCGAGCGAATCGGTGGCATGAACCGGCCGCGAATATCCGAGGAGATCAGTGCCGGAATATCAACACACGCGAGTCCAGCCCACATGATGCGGGGCCTGAATGCCATGGGCATGGCGGGCGGCATACCGAATTTCCTCAGGCCCGGAGCGTCGTACATTGCGCCGACGGGAGGCTTCTTCTTCGGGCAGGCGGTGGAATCCCCGTCCGTCTTTGAATTTCTACCGAGCGAGTTCGACAGGCAGAGACTTATCGCCCGCTACTTTGAGGCGGTGCACCCCATCACACGCTGCGTGCACGAGCCGTCGTTCCAAGCCTTGTACGAGAGCTTTCGGCTGCACGTCGACATCCAGATGATGGAAGAGCCACGGCCATCAACTCAGGCGGTCGTCTTTGCCGCTCTCTTCAGTGCGGCGGTGAGCCTGGACGAGAACGACGTGCTCCAACAGTATGGCACGACCAAGGCGGTGCTGGTCAATAAGCTGAAGCTAGGTACCGAGTCGGCGCTTAGCAAAGCTGACTTTCTTCGCACGACCAAGGTCGAGACGCTGCAGGCCTTCGTCATGTTTCTGATCCCCCTCTGCCGCGATGAGGTGTCGAGAGCCCACTCAGTGCTGGTGGGCGCGGCCATCCGCATGGCCGAGTGCATGGGTCTGCACCGCGACGGCGAGAGCTACGGGCTCACGCCGCTCGAGACGCAGGTGCGGCGTCTCATATGGTATCAGCTGTGCTTCCTCGACATACGCACGTGCGAGGCGCAGGGGCCGCGGCCCGCCATTCATCAGGATGATTTCAACACAGCGCTACCCTTTAACTGTGATGACGACGAAGACCTGACAGGACCGGCGGCCCCGCGTAGCTCGGACGGCTGGACGCCGGCCCTGTTCTGCTGCATCCGCTTCGAGATCAACGAGTTTATGCGGCTGCTCTGGTTCGAGCGCCGCAAGCTTGAGATGCGCCGCCAGACGCTCGTCAATGTGGTGCACCGCATCGACAAGTTCCGCAAAGGCCTGGCCGATAGGTACTTCCACCGCCTCAAGGATAGGACGCCGATGCAAGAGTACACCAAGCTCGTCATACAGCTACTCGTGCACCGCCTGTACGCCATGGTACTGCACCCCTACCATGCTAACGTCACCAACCCCATGCCCGACAATTTCAAGGACATGCTCGTCCACAGCGGCGTCGGCATCATCGAGACAGCCATCCAGCTCGAGCAGGACCCGACCTTCCGCGCCTGGCGCTGGTACCTCGGCGCCTACCAGCAGTATCAAATCGCCCTGCTGCTGGCCACCGAGGTGTATTACCGTCCCGCCAACCAGTTCGCTAACAAGATCTGGCGCTGTCTCGACTACGTCTTCTGTCTCGACCCCAACATGCCGCGCGATGAGAAGAGCCTGGGTCTACTCGCCGAGATTATGGAGAAGACGAGCGTCTACATGAACATGCGCAAGATGCGCGCTCCCACAGCCATTGCGAAAGCTGTCCCTGACAGGCAGGCCGTTAAGGATTCGCCTCCCCAGGGGACCAGCCCGCTACAGCCATCGCCTCCCATGACCTTTCAGCCCATACTTCCCGAGGCCATGCCGGCGACAGCCGTCCCAAACATGTCGTTTCCCCACCACGACAGTAACCCGTTCGCCCAGATGACGTTCCCCCCACAAAACATGATCTTTGGAGGTGTCTCCAATGGGGAAGCCCTCTGGTCGTTGCCGCCCGCAATGAACGTATCGGGCAGCCACAGCCCCGATGGTAGTATCAGTCCGGAAATCTCCGCGCAGAGACAGAGTGGCAATGTCATGTCGGCTCCGACCTTGTCAGCTGGCATGAACATGACGGAGCAAATTGACTGGGTATGAACTTTGAAGAGTAAAACAAAGCATTGCTGACACGCAACAGGGCCAAATGGGAGACGTGATTTTCTACCCAGAGTTTGATTTCAGTACGCTGGTCGGACCGGGTGTCGGGTTGCCTACGCCTTAGGAGTTTCCGGGCAGATCGGATGAGGTGGGTTTTGGATTTGGAGAGGACACTCCTTGGGGTAGCTTCATGTTGATGAGTAGCAATAAGGGGGTAGGGGGTTATATGTGGATGGAGTCACGTGCCAGCGTCTAAATTCAAGATTCAGGGTTAGGGTCGCCAAATGTGATTCTCAATTTCCATCAAACTTTCTGCCCGTACTTCGTAACTTCATGCTGCTGCAACCCCACATCCTTTCTCACCAATGTCATGGTTCCGCCACGTCGTTCGACGTACCATAACAGACATGTCTGAGCAGTCGGTGCCGGCAGCTGTGAGTGCGGCGGCCAATCTGGCAGGTGCGATGACATGTTTTCCAAAAGTGCCCATTCCCCCTCGCGGTGTCGACTACCGCGGCAAAGTCGTTCTCGCCCCCATGGTGCGCTCAGGCGAGCTGCCCATGCGTCTGCTCTCGTTACATTACAGCGCCGACCTCGTCTGGGGTAGGTCCCCCTTCTTCCCTCTTCCCTCCATTGCCTACTAAACGCGATGGAACAGGCCCCGAAACTGTCGACCGCGCCCTCATCGGGACGACCCGCCGTGTCAATGCCCGCACCGGCATGATCGAATTCAGCCGCCTACCCTCCAATGGGCACTCCAACGCCCCGGGGACCCCTGCTGAATCCGTCATCTACCGCCTCGATCCCGTCCGCGAGTCCCAAACCCGCCGCCTCATCTTCCAGCTTGGCACGTCCGACCCCGCCCGCGCTGTCGCCGCCGCGAGAATCGTCGCGCCAGACGTAGCGGGGATTGATGTCAATGCGGGGTGCCCCAAGCCGTTTAGCACGAGCGGCGGGATGGGCGCCGCGCTGCTGCGGACGCCGGACCTGTTGGTGGAGATTCTGGAGGCGCTGGTCAAAGAGGTTGTACCGGAGTTTGGTATCGCCGTCAGTGTCAAGATTAGGCTGCTAGAGACGGCGGAGGAGACAGAAGCACTCGTGAGGAGGTTGGTGCGTACGGGAATCGCGGGGTTGACGGTGCATTGTCGGACGACGCCCATGCGGCCGCGGGAGAGGGCGATTCGAGGGCAGTTGCGGTTGGTAGGTGACGTCTGTCGTGAGGCGGGCGTAGCGTGTGTAATGAATGGGGATGTGGACGGGAGGGAGCAGGCAGAGGATCTGATCAAGGAGTTTGGCGTGGATGGGGCCATGATCGCGACGGCAGCGGAGAAGAATCCAAGCTGTTTTCGACCTGGCAAGTTGGCGGGCTGGGAGGAGGTGGCGAGGCAGTATGTGCAGTTTGCCATTGAGGCTGAGAACAAGTTTGGCAACACAAAGTTCTCGCTGCAGCAGCTGATTCCCGGCCGCGAGCCGATGTGCAAGCGGATTATCGCCGCCAAAACGTACACTGAGCTGGTCGAGGTTCTAGGCTTAGATGATATGCGGGACGCCGCGGCCGAGGTGGATCGCGCACTAGGAATGGAGGCGGCGAAGAAGCATAAGCAAGAAAGGAAACAAGCAGAGACAGACAAAAAGGCACAAAAGAAACGCAGGCGCGACTCCAATGACAGTGTCCAGGTCAAGAGGCGGGTACTGGACGAGAGACCTGCCGGACTCAGCATGGCTGCTGCATCCGCGTTGTGAACAATCATGGACGCGGGCATATGGTATAGATCGCGGCATGGATGGCGTTGGGTTGAGGCTGGTTTATGATATCCACAGAAATCATTTATTGCTGCTAGCTACACCTTCTTCCCTTGAGCAAGCAGCTCCGACACCTTTGGTGGCAACACCAGGGCGCTGCGGTCGTTTCGTCGGTGGAAATCTACCAAGGCTATGGCTGTCTTCTCGGGTAGGTCTTCGTGAATGAAGTGGCCCGCTTCGGGGAATACTTGGAGGGCGTATTTGCCTGCTTGCGTCAGCGTGACCGACAACTGAGATAAAAGGACTTACCCTGCATCTGGCCGATTGTCAGCTCCGTGTCTAGCCTGTCCGTCCCGGCTAGAAGTAGCATCTTCCCGCCCTGGGCTCCGAGAAATTTCTTGCTCAGCCCAATGAACCAGCCCTCCCAAAACGGTTGTGTAGCTGCCAGGTTCGTCCGCCACCTCCACGGCCGAGTCTCGCGCTCGGCAGCCTTCTCCACCAACAGTGCCGGCACACTAGTCCTCGCCGACAATGCGTTGCGGATAGTCCGCGACCGCACATGCCAGTCGATGCCATCCCGCAGCGTCGCAAACCCCGTCGGCCGCGTTGACAAGTACGTCTGCATGCTCTGCAGCGCATCCATAGCCGACCCCTCCACCACATCCAGCACCACATAGCCCAACAGCTGGTTACCGAGGGTCCCCGCCTCGGCAAGATCCGTCACCACCGCACCACCGAGCGAATGTCCCACCAGGATCATCGGCGGAAGCTCCGTCCACCCCATCGCCCGCTTCACCAGCTGCGTCACATCGTGCAAGTCCCCCGACAGCGTCGCTAGACTCAGATCCGCCGGATGTTCAGGCGAGACTGTGGACCCGTGCGCCCGCGCATCTGGGGAGAGAATCCCTGCGGTGGGACAGCGCTTGCGGATTTCGGACGAGAGCACCGCAAAGGTTAGGCCGGAGGAGCCGGCACCGTGGTGGGTGACGAAGAGAGGGCCTTTGGAGCCAACGGGGGAGGTGAGGTAGGCGTGGTGGATTATGCCTGCGTGTGTTTCGGAGGGGAGGAATAATTCTCTCTCAAAGTAGGTTGTCCAGGGAATAGGCTCGAGGGTTCGGCCGGGTGGGGCGCTGTGCGCGGGGTCAGCATACCATGTCATGTCATTTATGCCTGGATGGGAATGAAAAAAAAAATACCCTAGAGGTCGGGCGAAAAGCGCTCTCGCCGGCGAGGGGATAACGGTTCCCGTGGAAGAGACAGAGGACGATGATGCAGACGACGAATCATATGAGGAATCATCGTCGGGTGCATCTGCGAGCGTGTGGTTGCTATGGCCGGAGCTGGCGCTGGTGGTGCTCCGGGTTGTGGTGGGGATGAAATCAAGCCCGCCGATCTGGTCGTCCTCTTCACCTTCCTCGTCAGCCTCGCTGAAGCCGGGCAGGGCGTTGAGTTTGGCTTTGGCCCATCGCTTCTGGAGGTCGCTCATGTCCCGGTCACTCATGGGCCAAAAATTGCGTGGTGACGTCGTTTGCGACTTGCGTTGTGTAATGTTACGGGTTGCACATGGAACCACTGCAGAAATGGCTTTTGGGGTATCTAGAAAAGAGTTTGAGCGTCATCTGTGATGTGTATGAGCTGTGTCGGTTACTCTTCAATTTGATGGACAACGAACAAACGACCCACCGCGGGAGCCACTGAGATCCGCAGCGGCCCGTTCGGCACAGCACTCCCCAGTGAAGATCACCCCTCCGGGTCCTCCCAAGTCGAGAACCCATGATCCACGCCAGCGGCAAGCGATAAGCGCCAAACTGCTCCGCTGCTTTCCGACGTGAAACTGCTGTCCACATCGAAGGTCAAATCATCGGGCAGTGTGTTTTGAGGATGCCGGCGCACTTTCTGGGCCCAGCGAGAGCGGCGCAGGTCTCTCGGTCACATTGCCGACAGCTATGGACGCCAATGCAAAAGATCGAGTAGGAGTTACTTACAACCAGTGCGGACCAGTTGCCAAAATAATAAGAGCATATCTCTTCCTACTGTGGCGAGCGCCCCCCTATACTGTAAAAAGGGGGGGAGATAGAGGGTGGGACGCTTGGCGTTTACACCAAAAATGCCTATCGCTATCGCCCATCGCAATTGTGTCGTACAATAAGTTTTAATTATAAAACGGCTTATATAGGCAAGTAAGCCCAAGTCATCCAACCACCCTTTATAATTAATCGTTAGCTATCTTTAAGGCGTTAACCCCCTAGTTCGAATGCCTTGGGCTTGCCCATATTGGGCGTTCCACAATTGGAACCTAAGGGGCGTTATAGTTATAATGGCGATGGTAATCGCCATCTTTACTGTAAAGCGAGCGTCCCGCCCTTTCTCCCCCACCCTTATTTGCAGTACAGGGGGGACGCTCGCTACAGTACGAATAGACGTGCTCAATAATCCCATAATAATAGTTTCAACACTGACGCAGAACGCCATCATCCCATGCCAACACAAGCTAGAACCGGCTCAAGGGTGGGATAGGGTAATTGTAATATTAATGACTAAGCTAGCACTGGGGACTGTTGTTATTCACATTCGATCAAGGTTGCTGCTGTTTGGCAGGGGCTAGAAAGATTTCCCAACAAGCCGGCGTGTCGCGGTCGGGATAAAAGACACTGTGCTCGGTGGCAGCCGATCTAAGTTCCAACAGGACAACAGTATCTTTCATATAGACCCGGCAGCCGCCTCAACACATATACTTTTCCTTGTTGTCACAGTTGGCCTGTCCCATGCCCAGCGACCGCCCAACCCTCGACTCGTGATATATCAGCGACAACCCGATATGGGAGCAAACCACATCCACCATTGCACCATGCCATGTTCCCATTCTTGGGCGGAAGTGCCAGATCAGATGGTTTGTGCATAGGAGGAGGACCAGATGGGCTAAAACTAGACCAGACACCAGGTAAGTTCCATCAGACGAACTTAGGTCGAGCCATCTTCCCAAGCGACCACCCACCGAGATCACTGCAGCGAGGACCTTACGTGCAAGCAGCCAGAATGAAATTCCTACGTCGTTATTCGCCAGATCGTGGCTATGACATTTCCACTCGTCCCCCTCCACCATGTCCATGTTTATGTTCATAACTTCGTCAATCGTGACCGGACGGAGTACTCAAGACCAAAGGAGCTCAACTGCACCAACCAACCAAATAACCCTCAACATAACAAAAGGCAAGGTAGCGCGCAATTGACAGATACAATGATAGCAACTGACCGAACAAAGCAGACAATATGATATTACGTTACGCATGCAGAAGAATAAGCAAATCAACAAGAAATATGACAGACAGACATAAACAAGTGAAACCGGTGCAATGACAAATCAAAATGAAACCCAGACCCAAACCCCAGACGCTCCCGAACATAGAAAACCAAAACAAGCCTTTTCTGTTCCGTTCCCCTTCTATTTCATCCCATGGCACCCATACACACCTAAATAGCACTAGGCATGCTAATATCACTCTTTGCCGCCCCTATACTCCCCCGGTCCGTCCCAGCTCTTGTCGAACCCGGACCGGGACTCCTCGCAAACAGACTAACGCCACCAGCATCGGAACTAGGCGTCATCATGCGTACAGCTTTCTTTCCAGGTGTGGACGGTTTGGCCACCAGTACCTGGGCAGGGCAGACGACAATCTCGTCATCGCCCACACCATTTTCATCTCCTTTCCTCACAACGAGCGGAAACAAAACAACGCGAACGGTGGCAGCGTTGGCTTCCAGATCCTCGTTGGACAGCGACGAATCACCCGACCGCTCATTCATCAGAGCGGCGTTAAATGTGACAGTCTCGGTCAGCTCGCCCGTGTCGTCGTACTCGGGCTGCAGCGGGGGTAGCATCATGTATTCTGCCTTTTGGCAGCGCATTTCGATGGCAAGACCAACAGCCTCGCGCACAACGCGCTTGAGCTGGGTATGAATTTGATCCTCCAGATTGGATGGCGGCGGGAGAATCTTGGAGAGGGCGTCGATGATGGTTGTGACGACAGCCTCGGTATCCTGCTCACGCTGCTTCTTGAAGGATGCGCGGCGCGACAGCAGGGTTAGGGTAACGGCGCGCCATTGGCGCACGGCGTGGGGAGGCCCAACGTCGAGCAGTTGCTTTTCGAGTGTCTTCAGTTTCTGGCGTTGATCGCGGTCCATTCCAAAAAGATAGCGGGTAAAGACATATTCCCATATCATAGTAGTGGTCATGCTCATGAAGATGTCGCGCCGTTTGACACGGTCGGCCAAGTAGTTATCGACATCGGAACCGTCAAGCACGGCATTGTCGAGGCGGTCAATCAGCTTTTCGTCGTTGATCTCTGACGTCAGACGACAGGCGCGCATGTCGCTAAATTTGCTGAAGCGCAAGACCCATTGTTGGACATGGGCGCACAACTGTTGGCAGCGATGATCAAAGTAGTCAACATCGTGCAGGTCGAGGAAGTCACCCCCATCGTCGGGAGTGGTTGACTTGAGCATCTGTTCTTGTAACTGGCGGATTTCGGCCTTGGAGTGCTCGAGCTCCGCGCGAAGCCTGGCGATCTCAGCGTCGCGGTCTTCGAGGGCGGAATCTCTCTCCGAGACTTGAACGCGCGCTTGCTCGAGCTGTTTTGTGGTCTGTCCATGTTCATTCTCAAGTCGTCGGACTTCTTCGTGGTGCTTGACTGCGATGGCCGAGGTGGAGCTGCGCAGGCCCTCGTTTGTCTGTTTGAGGCGTTCAATGACATCTTGTGCC
>Ga0247763_1002025_pt1 | contig 10760 bp, 2 predicted proteins | sample UWRJL141409B4_FD_179926 | JGI IMG/M metagenome (GOLD analysis project Ga0247763, IMG submission 179926) | Plant litter microbial communities from Arlington Agricultural Research Station in Wisconsin, United States - UWRJ-L141-409B-4 | ecosystem: Environmental > Terrestrial > Plant litter >...
AACTTCCCTCCGGCAAGAATCAGTCAATGCATCACTTACGACACAAGCTCAGTATCCCAGCAGTGACTCGCCAGCGTATCGCTTCAGTACCGGGGCATCTTCCTTGATCATCCTGCAGCTTGTTACAAAAATCCACTAGCGATTAAAAGAGAATTAGGCAAGGGTAATTAAAGCGTAAAAGTAATACTATAACAAAAAGTATTAAAGTTGAGAATTTCGAAAAAACCAACTAGTAATATTATTAATAAAAAATTTAAAACTAAAATTAGGGTTAGAGAAGCTTACGCCGAAATTTATAAGGCCGTTTCGTATTTTAAATAGGATTAATTCGCTAATATATCGCCTCTACCTCCCAATTTAATATAATAGGTTATATAATATATTTTTAATTAATTTACTAAAATTATATATATATAGGTTAGGATAGGAACCCTTACCGATACCTTAATTGGAAAACGACGAGGAATAGGAAGTTAAGGAGATTCGGGATTATAGGTAAATCGACAACGAAACGAAATAGCTAATTAAATAAGTAGGGTAGTTATTAAAATATAATTAATAGCTAGGAGAGGAGGATCTGGAGAATGCCCCAACTTTAATAGCTAAGTTTAAAAGAGATTATGCTAAAAAAAAGCCCGTAAGTAAAAAAGAGGGAGGAAGAAAAGGTTTCGTTACAATTTTTAATTACGAAACTAATAGATATAAGAAAAGATTAGATTAAAGCGTATAGGAAACGTATTTGAAACGGAATTAAACTTTTAATTAATAGGTTAATAAACGATAGAAATTTAAAAAGAGGGAAGAGAAATAAGATCCTATAAAGGCTTTAGATCGCTAAAGGCGACCCTAATATCGGTAATATTAATACCCTTCTCCTGTTGCAAATAATTCGAAAGCTCTATAATAAGCTTACGCTTCGCTACCATTTACGAATTATATTCCATTTGGAAAGGCTTAAGGTAAATCTTTTATACGACCTCCTAACGTCGTATAATATTATTATATTTAGCCTCAGTTTCGGCCAGAATATTAATACTTCTCTAAATAAGCGATTAGGTGCCGAAATAACTACGAAACAATTTTAAGAATTAACCTTTAGGGGTAAAATTATAATAGGGCGGGGATTGTTAAATACTTTGGTTTTTTTCTATCTCTTTACTAAAGTTTAATAACCAATAACTTTAAGCTAAGAAAAATATTAGGCGAGAACTAGGCGAAAAGTATACAATACTTACCCTAGTAGCCTTTACGCCGGTATTAAGATTATACGCTTAGCGATACGTTTTTTTATAATTTTTAAAAATAGCTATAAAAAAATTAGTAGCGGAAGCAATAAAATTACGAAAATTGACGCTATTATTATTATTATCCTTATTATTACCTGTAGGGTATTTAATATTGTTACAACTTTCCTTTAATTCAGTTACGTTTCTTAGATTACTAAGGTTATTATTAGGAGGGGTAGGAGATTTGGGAAGGGGTACGGGGTTCGGAATAGCTTTTTTAGATTTGGGCTTCTTACCTAGAATTTTATTAGTAAATCAAATAAGCGTTAAAAGGTTGAACAAATCGCCTTCTATACTAATAGGAACCTAGATTAGATTTATTAACGAGACGCGTATAAATGGGGTTAAATACGTATTATATAGTAGGAATCTTTCAAAATCTGATAGTTATTGTACTAAGACGATTTTAATAAACCGACGATATAATTAGGCAAAAAAATCTTACTAGTAGGAGGAAGGTATTTTTTTGTAGGCTGGCTACAAGCTGCCGCGAAATAGATATAGTATATATATAGGTTATTTGCAGCTACTTATTTTACCTTAAAGGTAGCAAAATTGATAAAGGAAGCTGCTATTCCGAATCGTATGCGAGGAGAGGGTGAAATAAAGAAAAAGAAGGTGGAAATAAGTATAGTAATAAAGAGAAAAGGAAGAATTACGTAGAGAAGAGTAAAGTAATTAAATTTAACGGGATAATTTGACTTTGGAATTATTATAAACGGGGTAATCTGATTTTGGAATCTTAGTAGGGTAATTGGACTTGGGATTGTTAGCGGGGTGATTAGTGGCGGAAAGTGGGGCGATGAAGATTACGTAGCGAATCGCTTGCGAAATAAGGTAGGGTAGTACTGGAGAAATTACGTTATACTGGGACTTAGTAAAATTAAACTGGAATAGCCCTTAAAGTTAAGGATAGCTCTGGGAAAAAGGGGGATAATTGTAATATAACCTGCGAAACCCCGCCGTAACGCCTACGTAGCGCCGGGGGCAGTAGTGACGTAATAAGTCAGTATACGTATAAAAGCCGCTATAGGTAGTTGGCGTTTGCAGGGGGTTTTTCCCTTCTGCAAGAATCAGTCACTATATTGGAATGGAGTCTGCTTTATCAACTCATCGCTAGTGAATCACCTGTGTATCGCAGCAGCATCGGGCTCTTCCTTGATCACCCTAGTAGCTTATTACAAGCTGGTAGTTATCGTTATTAAGTTCTTAGGAGAGAAGCCTATACCTATTGGGCCCGACCTGATATAAAAAGTCCTTAATAGATTAAACGCTATTAAGAATAAGCTAAGCGTCCGTACTAAAGTCGCTACGGGGCCTTAGACCCCGGCTACGGCTGGTAAGTCTTAGGCCTAGGTAGCTGCCTTAATACTGGCTAAATATATCCCTAGGGTATATATTTTGGAAGTAATAGTATAGATGGGCTAAAAGAAGGACGACAACTATAAAAGTAATAGAAATATAGTAGATTTAATTAACTACGTTATTAGTAGCGGTTGCAGCGGCGACGCCTCGGCCTCGGTTAGGGCGCGTGTAGCGCACTACTTGCCCAGTAGCAACTGGAAGATTATATTCGATACGGAGGAGGCCCGAAAATTTACGAAAACCAATATAGGCTGGGTAAAGAGGGTGTTTACCTAAGTAGCAATTGTAACCCGCAAAAGCTATATTATAGTCGCTTACGAGTTGAGCTCGTAGCGAGTACGCGGGGTAGTAATACTATAGTACCTGCTAGAGAAGATTAAAGACAAGAATAAGGTTAAGGTTGTCCGGGTAGTAGTGCCTAAGACGGCCAAGAAGAAAACAAGAACACCCCTTTACGTTACTACTAGTATTATAAACAAAGCGAACACCCTTTACACCTGGGGCGTAGTGGTAGAGGGTACCTGGTATCTTTACGAGCCCTTTGCTAATAGTATCACCCTGCGGTAGTACTATCGTTACTACGGTTTTGGCTATATGGCAAAGATATATGCTATTAAAGCGGTACGTTGTAGATACTGTAGCTCGACCTATAAGGAAACTAAGTGCTAGGCGAAGAAGGATAATCTGGAGGAGGCGATGCTTAAAGGATCGTATATAACCCAAACGCACTACGTTAACTATGCTAAGAAACACTTAATATAGTTTAAATAGTACCTGGTAAGGGTAAAGTAGATTACTTAGGTTAAAAAGCGATGGGTAGATAGACCCCGGTATTTTATCTCCCCTAATTATTTAAAGAAAATAACTTAGGAAAACGCGATAATAGCGGCTAATCCGACTTTAGTTGGACTTTGTAACGGCGCCGTTACGAGGAAGAGATAGGTAGAACCAACCGAGGCGGACCAGCCCTGTAGGCCAAGGGGTCGCCCCCCGGCCTCCTTAGCCCCGGTACGAACTAACCACGGTTCCAGAAACATCTTACAAATGCTTACGGCCCTAACGTGCCAGTCAGTAGAAACAGTAATGGTCTTGGATAATAACTAGCCCTAGGAGATAGATACCAGCGAGGGCGGTACGCCCTCGCAGGGGGACCTCACCAATTGGTAGAACGGAAGTATACAAATCGATGACCGATGGCCAGCCCCCCCTGGGAAACCAGAGGCCAAGGCCTGATCAGGACTAGGGGGGTTTTTGTACGTAGCACCGGTTGACAGGATACCTCGCAACGCAGGAGCAGCGTTTTCCACCTAGGTAGTTACGGTAGAAGTTCCGCGTGGCCATTAGGGCCGGTGGGTGGCACCCACCCTATGCACGGCGTAAGACAATATATATATAATTTTTAATTATTTGGATTTTTTTCGTTTCCGTTTTACCTCCTTTATTTATTTAATTTTTATTTATAAACGGGCTATTAAATTATTAATAACGTTATTAATTATATTAAGGAAAATAAGGTAATTAATAATTAATTCGTTAGGTTTGTTAAGGATATAATAAGTTAGGAATATTAGGTTTAAGAGTATTCTAATTCGGGGGTTCTTTACGTTTTTAAGTAAGTATTAAAGTTGGGGTTAATTTGTAAGGATAATATTTACGTTTATTAGTTTTTGGAATTATTTATTAAAGGTTTTTAGGTTAGGATTAAAGTTAGCTAATTTGGATCTGGTTTGGTTAAAGCTAAATGGGTTAAAGTTAAATAGGTTGGAATTAGGGAATTTAAATCCGAATTTAGTTATTATAAATATAGCGTAGTATTAGTATATGTATTAGGCAAAGCGTAGTAGGTCCTGGGCGAGTTTAGGTGCGGGTTGTAAAATTGGATAAAATATATTAATATACCCTAATAGAGTCCGTTAGTGATTAACTACTAAAGTTACTATAGTTATTACTAGTTAAGGGTCCGTTAAGGGTTGGGGGGGTTTTGTAGCTGGAAATTTGGCGGGTTTTGGGCGTTTGGTTGTTAAGGTTGTTCTTGGGGGTATATTCGTAATACGGTCTAATCTTATATATATTTTAGGTTATTGTTCCGGTTTTATAGTAAGTTGGTACCGTTTTTTAGTAGGTTTTAGCGGGAGGAGTAATCTGGGATAAGAAAGGGCTGGTAACGATTACTACTCCTAAGAGGTAGGTGTAATAAACTGTTACGGTACCGACCTTAGGTCTGGGGAAAGAGACTTATTATTGTACGAAGGGAGCTAAAGGGAACTGGCTCCCGAGAGGTAGGCTATATACTGGGTGCTGGGGAGGTTATGTATAGCTGCTGGTTCCGGGCCGAACCGGCCCCGGTTTGGTGCCGTGATACTAAGTACGGCCCAGAAATATATCGTAGCTCGGGTAATTTTCGCCTTCTTTTATTGGCCCCCGTCCAACCCATTTTGCACATTTAAGATTTTCAACGCTATTAAAAGGTTTTAATAATAAGCCAAAGATTATACTAGGGAGTGTTATACCCGTTTTCAAGATTTATTATTCAAGTTAAGTATATCCGCCCAATACCAGGGCCAAAAAGTATTTATTATAAATCAATTAAGCCTTTATAGGCCTATAATAATCTAGTAGATACCTATAATATTACAAGTAACCTAAATGGATAATCGGTTAGAACTAGGGGGATCCTTAACTTAATGAACCGCGCTGAGGCTAGGACCGGGGTTAGCGGCGTATCCTATCGCCAAGCGTCTGAATTACTCGCCCAGAGTGACGCGGATTGACGGCAAAATACACAAAACTCTTACTACGAGGTTAGGAAGGATAGTTACTTCAGGCTACCAAGACTTCTCCTTCCACCCGGATTTTATATAGGGAGGGCGGGCAATAAGGATAATAATAATACCTCCTAACCATATAAGAGGAGTAGCGTCGAGTATTGTGGCTTGGGACATTGTAGAGGGGAGTGTTAAAGGCGGTGTTAAGGAGCTTGAATATCAGCTACCTTGGTTAAGGAGATGTTTAACTATTTGTTAATAGGGGTTTATTATTGTACTGCCTGTAAGGCGGACTCGAATACGCCGACGCACTACACCATACCGCGATACCGACGCACCTTTAATAAGGGGGATAAAAAGATTAACAACGATGAGGGGAAATAGTAGGGCTTATGGTCCCCTAGGTGGTACGAGTAGTACGTTAAGCTGGCCGGGCTCTTCGTCTTCGCTGCGCCTTACGGCTGGCGTTGATAAGAATACTAATTGCGATAACATCCGCGCGGTAGTATTACGATTGCAGGGCGGTAGCTGCAACGGTGATACCTCTCGCCCCGGGGATTGGCTTGCTTACTGGGTGGCTACCTTCTAGGAGAAGCTTGCTACCTTGGCGCGTACCGGCCCCAACTGCCAAATTCCATACTACTTTCCACTCAATTGGGTATAAGAGGGTTTAGAATAAAAACCGGTTACTATATCCCTTAAACTTAAATCACAATCACTGGTTAGAGATTAAGATGTTAAATCAACTAATTAATAGGCGTATCGTTAATAACGCTTCTATTATACTTCCTAGTGTATAAAGACGGGTTCCCCCTAATCAAACTTACAATAGGCTTAGATCTATAAATTTCCTCAAACTAAATCAGCCTTACTACGTCGTGTCCCGCTTCCATCCTACGCTTTAGGGTGATTCTGATTATTTGGGCCGTATAGATGTAAAATTAGGGGGGAGATCTAGATAATAAAAGGAATTAACGGTATTATATTGTATAAATATAATTAGTAAACTGTTAAAATATAGTACGAGAGGTGGTTGGCCCTCGCAGCTGACCCCTAGCGGCCTCGCGCCTACTGTGAGGAGTATCCAACCACAAGCAAACCACTACCTTACGCGAAAAGCTTCTGGTACTACTTCCCTCCTTGTTAATAATAAGGGTTAATTGGATTCGGTCTGTAACGACTTCTATACCCTCCGTATAACATTATAATGGTATATAGGCTATAAGAAGAGAAAATATAATAGGCACTACGTTAATAAATAACGTTTAAACTCGGTAAATAGGCTAATAAGCAGATACCTAGCAGTTATACCACCGTATTCGTCAGCTAATATGGAAATAGCAATTAATATTTAGGTAAAGTAAGAGCCAGAACGAAGTCAGAGGCCTTTAGACATAAAATTTATAATCTCAACAAAATCCAAATCACCTATAGATATAAAAGTCAAAATTACCGAGTTACTAAATATCGCTGAGGCAGAGTAAAGCGATATAAACTTAATATATTGTTGAAATTACAGCCCAATTGCCCTGTAGCTACAGCACCCTTGGGTGCTGTAGCCTAGTTGATCTACTACCCTGGGAGTGCTGCCGACTGCACTATGGCAAAGTGCAGTCACTACAACTACAGGGAGTTGGTGTTGTGGTTCAGGGGGGCTGCCAAGCCCCCTAGACCTACTGGAACCTACTAAAACCAACGGGGAGTTCCGAGGACCTACTACCTGTAGGCTTAGCCTATAGGGGTAGACTTACCATTACTATTACGTCAGTATAGCTAACTCGTTGCCCTGGAATCCTTTGGATTCCAGTGCCAATGTAAGCACTTTTCCCTTTATAATATAGGCTTTCCTTTTGTGTTTTAGGGCCCTTACCCTTTGTAAGGTTGATATATACCTACTAAGGGCCTTATAAAGAACCATCTCCCTTTCTGTGTTTCTGGTGTCTGATTCTTTTCCTTTCTTCTACCTTAAGCAAGATAGTTTATATATAGTTTTAGGGCAACCTTTTGACCTTCGTGATCTCTGTATAAAGCCTACTATAGTCACTTTATTACAGGGTATAGACCCTTGTATCTTTGCTTATTATAGTAGGTTGGTTTGCTGATCTTAGCTTCCTTTGACCCCGTCCCGGGCAGTTATCGTACCCTCAAAGCCTTCCGCTACGCTTATTACAAGGGACTCACCCCCTGTAACCTTCTGTACTGGACCTCACTGAGACCAGTCAGGCCATACAAATTAACATATATTTACGGGAGCTACCCGCACGGGGCATACATCCCCTTAAGCTAATTGCAATGTTAAGAACACAGTTTGGTCTCGGCAATTACGAAATCTCAGTAAAAAATTTCACACCATTTTCCAAGGTATTCCAAGGTACGTGTAAATACTAATGTTAAAGTAATTGATCAGAAGTATGTATAATATTTGAACTCCCAGATAGTTTTCCCTTAACAAAATCGCGTAGTACCGGATTTAAAATGGCAGGCGACATCGCCCTTGGTTTAAGAGATAACTTAAGACGGGGTATTGTTTTATAAGGGTGATGTCACGGCGATGGCACTAAAACGATCGTAGGATCGAAGACGTGGCAATCATCATATAAAATTACAAGGGGAAGAAGAAAGAAGGAGAGGAATCGCTGTGGGGCAGCGATGCCAAAGATCTATCTGCGTGGGTGGAGCCCAGTGGGGCCCACGGCACAGCATTGGCAACAGCACCTCAACCAGTGGGTCAGCCCAAGGGCTGACTAACTATACCACGGCTGTAGGGCACACTAGGGCACCTGCCGTGACTGGTGATTTTACATTAATTATATGGAGTAGCAATTATATTAATAGAACTGTAAGAATAAACTGAAAGAACTTTGTAGCAACTACCGTTATAGTAGTGCTAGGTTAATTTACTAGCATTATTTCGCTGAGGCTTAATATCTTCAATCAGTCATTTATTTTTCGTCAAAGCTCCCGTCGTCTGTATCCAAATCCAAGGCACTTCCGACCCTAATAAACTCGATAAGCGGGTCAAAGCTACCTAAAAGATGAAGGCCCTCCCCTTCCTATATAGTAAATAGGTAGTGATCTTTGCGTAAAGGCTACCCCTGGCAGACGTATCCTATGGGAGTATAGGTAATGTCCTGCCCTTTGTCCTTATCTCCGCTACCCTCGTCGCGACTACTCGCTAGCAACGTATCTAGTATTTTCTCCTCGACGGGTTCCCGCATCTTACTACTAACCTTAATAGTAGGATAAAAAAGCGCGACGCTCCCCTCTTGTCACACATCCTGGGTAGGAGAGACCCAGACTAGTAGACAAAAGGCTGGAAGTAGAGTTGGTTTAGGTGCGATATCGTACCGATACCTGTACTATAGAAGCACCCACGGTGCCTAAACAGATAGATAGAGGGACCGCTTGCCCACTAGGGCGAGGACCAGAGGTCCTCTGCGGTGTAAGATTAATAATAATAATTTTACTTCGAGAATAAAATAACCCGTTTATACTTTAACAAAATAACATTAAAACCTTATAAAATTACTTAAAGTATATTATAAAGCTTCCCCCTTTCCTTTATTCTTTTTATTATTTTTATATTTACTTTATACTAGTAACTAAAGGAAATCCCCAACCTTATTATAATAAAATTTGTAAATAATATAAACCTACTAATTTACGTATGTAATATAAAAACGGTATATAAAACGCTAAAAAGGGAATATAAAATATATAAAAAATAAGTAAAGGAAAAAAATATAAAATTTAACCTATTAAAAAGTAAATTTATATATTTTACAAAAATAAGGTGAATACGTATTAATATATTAAATATCCTGGAAAAGGGGAATCTAGGTTTAGTATTAATAAAAAACACCTACTTTTTAAACGTATAGTTAAATCGGAAATTATTTTTTACTAAATATTAAAAAATTATCTTATAAAAAATAAAAACCCAGAAACTAATATTAAAACAACTAATAGGGAAAACGTAAAAAATTTATTTTAATTACGTATGGTAAATTTATATAATAATTATACGAAATGTAATATTATATAAAGCAAATATATAATATATATTAATATTAAAAAAGAGAAAAGTAAGGGGAATAGTACGAAAACTCTACAATTAATAAATAAAATACTTACGTACCGCTATTAGGGTATATAAAACCATATTAATAAGGAACGTTAAAACCGAGGCGTAGTACCTATTATTAGATCTATACCTTATAAAATAAGTAGTAAAAGCGGAATAAAGGTTTTAAAAATTAATATAATAAAGCTATTATATATTACGTATAAAATAGTAATTAGTTAATTTAAAAGGAGATAATTACGTAAAGGGGAAGGAAAAATTAAATAACTAAATAATGGAATTTTAAAGGCGGAATAGGCCAAATAGTAACTATAATTATTAAAAGGGGCTTAAAATTTAGGGGGGGAAGTTAATTAAACAAAACTTAACCCTAATAAAAGGTAAAAAGTAAAATAAAAAATACGCTAATTAGAATAATAAATAATAATATTACGAAAAAGAACTAGTTAAGGTATAAAATTGGCAAATTTATTTAACCTTTAGGGAAAATTACCTAAATATTTCCTATTTAACTTATATAATAGGCTTACTAAGGTAAAAAATTTACTTTTTACCCAACTATATACTGGGGTAATAAGGTTAAACGCGTTTTTATTTAAAATAAAGGCAAAAAACGTAAATAATTTACTATATTAATACGTAAAAATATTAAAAATAGTAATATATATTTTCCTAAACTAGTTAAAATATACGTAAAGCTAAAAATAAATAAAATTATTAAAAATACGAAACGGAAGTATTTTTAAAAAGGCTTTAGTTTATACCGTAACTATAGCGAAATTAATAACGTAATTCTACAATATAGGTAAAATTAAAATATATAATTTAGTAAGGGAGATAAAAAAATTTAATAGCGAAAAGGAGGTAGTTAGGGGAAGGAAGAAAGTAATTATTATAAGGGAAAAGAAAAAATACGAAGAAGAGGAATAATTAGTAAAAGGCAAAAGGAGAGGACGGATAATACCGAGATTGTAATATAATAACTATAATAAAATTATAATAAAGGTACTATAAATACTAATAAAACCTATAAACGGGTAATAAGCTACTTATAATTTGCGAAAACTACTAATCCCTTTTTAAAAAATACTTATAAACTCGTAGTAAAGTAATATTATATAAAACTTAGGCAGTGCTATCGATGCTACGGCTTCGGCTATGTGGCAAAGATGTGCACTGCGAGGGCGGTCCGCTGTGGGTATTGCAGTTCCACACACAGGGAGACGGAGTGTCAGGCGAAGAAAGACGACCTGGAGGATG
>Ga0247763_1002026_pt1 | contig 10752 bp, 6 predicted proteins | sample UWRJL141409B4_FD_179926 | JGI IMG/M metagenome (GOLD analysis project Ga0247763, IMG submission 179926) | Plant litter microbial communities from Arlington Agricultural Research Station in Wisconsin, United States - UWRJ-L141-409B-4 | ecosystem: Environmental > Terrestrial > Plant litter >...
GGGTTTGGGTCGTCCTCAACGCCGAGGTCTGAGTAGTCGGCGAGCGACTCGTCATCCTCATCGCCGAGCTTGGGCGTTTGGTCAATGTCGTTGAGGAGGGCGCTTTCGGTTGTGCCAAAGCGACCCTCTAGTCCTCCTATAACCACAGAACTTCCAAGCTCCTCCGAAGGCCGCGACGGCCGCCGTGCGGAGATTGCGGACCTCGCTTGAGAGACATCGCTGCGTCGTCTCTGCCCAAAATCGACGACCGAAGACTCGCCCACGGAATGGTGGTTGCGAGGGGTGGTATCGTCCCCGCTACTGCTCTCGACATCTTCGTGACTGTCCCTGGGGGACGAAGGCTGATCTGGAGAGATGGAGCCATAGGAAGGGCTGTTGAACCCGGCTGTAGAGCGCAGGGGAGGGGAGCTTTCGTTCATGAGTCCGTGTACGATGGCCGTCGCGTCGTCTCTGGCTTCAATCCGGGTGCCATTGGGCTGTGAACGAAGCCCTTGAAGAGAGGGATCTGCGGTATTTGAGCCGGAATCCGAGTATGGTACGACGACGTCGCGGAACAGAGGGGCAGGAACAGGCGTGGGGTGCGAGGGATTCGGCACTAGGGAACGGAGTGGGAGACCCTGGGAATCAGAAGGGGAGGAATTCCGTCTGCCGTGAGTGGAGGTCATACGCCCCGCGCCAAAGTGGCAGGTACACAGGCAGACGTGCGATGGGTGGTGGGCGATGACTCGACGGTCCAATGAACCTGTGGAGGGGCGTAGCACGCGATTGGGTCCGACGGATGCCCGAGAATTGTTCCGTCTGACAGGCGTCGGGTGCTTGCACTTCTGAACTCGTATATTCTGACTGACTCGGTGCGACAGCAGAAAATACTCTCGTCTCGACAAAAGATAGGGCTGGGTTCGTTGATGTCCTCAACCTCGCGAATGCGAGACTTGTCACTGGGAATGGGCTGCTAGGTAGACGTTTCTGGCGGGGCGCCCACCGACCAGGATTTCAGAAGGCGGGCGCTGCGCTAAGATAGTTTCTGGGCTCGAACAGGGGTCCACTGCCGTTGCTGCGTGACATTCTGGTGGGCGATCCGAGGTTGATAAGAGGCTTGACTTTAACTTAAGGTTCGCTGCGTCCGTCTGGCTGCACAAGGCCCCTCATTTTTGCTTCCCGCATCGGCCCGGGTGACACCTACCCTTCAGCCCCTACATTTCGACATCGGTCGTGGTGGTTAGTTGAACCGTCGTTTCGATTCGACCAACCCCTCCCTCCGCATGCATATGTACTAAATCGGGATACCTAGGCTAGTCTAGACTCGACCATCCACTTCGGCAATCGCCACTGGAGTCAAGGACATGGTGTGGGAGTCGTTGGACATGGCATCTTTGAACGCTGCCAAGCAGCAGCTTCGCGCTGTCATGAAGCAGAGACTCGGTGCGGTTTCGAACGAGTCTGCGTTGGTGCAGAGTATGGCACTGCTTGACATGATGAACACTGAAAACGGGCTGACGTGAAATAGGCACCGTTATCTCTGATGTGCTTAAGAATTTCCGGCCATACATGGATGCGAAACGCATCAGTGTTTTCCTATCGATGCCCAATGGAGAAATACAGACAGACCCAATCGTAAGACACGCCCTTGAATCGGGAAAAGAGGTTTTCGTACCGTACCTTCACAAAAATCCTCTCTCTTCTCCCGGTCTGCCACTCCGCGTCATGGACATGGTTCGCCTTAGGGATCTCCGAGACTACGAATCCTTGGTATCGGACAGGTGGGGTATCCCCAGCGTCGACCCAGCCACGGTTCACCAACGACAGAGGATATTTGGCGGTCCCGACGCCCACCATTCGGAGAAAACGCTTCTCGACCTCATTCTCATGCCAGGCGTAGCCTTTGATATCGACTCTCGCAATGGAAATATCAGACGACTTGGGCACGGCAAGGGATTTTACGACTACTTCATCACCAGGCACAATGCCAAGGTCTCTTCACTCGGGCAAAATCGGCCTCCTGTATTGTTATTTGGCTTAGCCCTCTCTGAACAGTTTCTGTCCTCGCCTTCCGAGGGGTTGGTACCTGTTGGTTCCCTAGATCAACCTCTAGACGGCTTAATACTTGGGAATGGCGAGATCAAGTACCCTGCTGAGAATAAAACAGAATGAGCCCGTGACATTCTCCCACCATACGCCGGTGCCGCTTTTCCCTTGGTATCCCGATTTTATAGCGTCCTCTATTTTAGGCCCGCCGTAGACATCCAAACAATTCCACATCATCCGATCATTGCAGGGTCTGGATTAGCGACACATTGTCGCCCTTGAGGAGGATTTGCTGTTGTCTTGTTAGCAACACTCCAATCCATCAGTTTCCTATGGAGGGTCCGTACCCCAAGATGCCTCCTTGTTTCCTTATCATTTGTCTTGGTGACCTGTTTGACCTCAATCGCATCATCGATCTAGGGCAATTAGCTCTTGGATTCGTGGGGTCGCAAAAATCGCAAGCTCGAAAATGGACATACAACGAGGTTCATGAACTCATCAAATCCCTAATTTGATTGTTAATTTTGAGTGCAAAGAAGGGGGTGGCAGGTTTGCGTACGCGGATGGTGCCGATAATACGAATGGATAGTTGCTCGTAGAGCCATATTTGGACCGTGGTGTGATTCTGAAGAAGTCGAAACAGGAAATTGATGGGTGGGAGCAAGACCCGGCGACCGCCGCCACCGCCTCTGCCAGTCATTTCGCTTTTGTATGGATTGTATTAAGCTCCGGGAATTTGGAAGATTGAGCGAAGATTTGTGGATTTTGCGGAGTGTTGAGGGCGAGCTGGTGATCGCGTCGGAGTCGTGACTTGAAATTCGCCAAACCTCAGTTGAGCCTCTGGTCCGTGCGTTTCTCCCTCCAGCTGCATCAAGCCACAATCTGCCCCGCTGCCATTGATCAGAGCTGCTGCATGTGTTCGCGCGACCGGTCCCTGATAGATTGTTAGTGCGCGACTTATCTGGCATATCCGTATCCAGCCTGTTCGTAGGCTGCTGCTTATTAGAAAATCGCCAGGGAAAAATCATCTACTAAATATCGGAGCTGTTAGGTGTTCATATCGAGGCTCTGAAGTTCCTCATCTATCCCTTGACGACAGGGGAGATGCCCTGACGGGTTCGCCCTCTGGCAGTTTTTTATTCCCTGCCGGCTGCCAAGCTGTAGAGGACGAAGTACCGCACGAACGGATTTTCAGTGGTTGGACTAAAGTGGAGCAGTGTTTGGAGGGACAACCAGGCGGGGCGGTGCTGGTTTGCGCTGCCTGACGTCCGCTGCATCAGTCATTTATTTTCAAGACAGCGAGGCACGACGGCAACCTCCATTCTCCTAACCTCCAGCTCTCTTTTCCGTACCTAATCCCGCTGCCCCCCGCGCGCTCAAGAAGGGAAGAGAAGCACTCCATCTTTTTTTTGGCGCTTTGTCTTTGTCGCATATTCCCTAAGTCCTGGTTCCTAGTCATTCCCAGAGATAAAAGTGACGCGGGCCTGGGAAGGCGGGGCTCATTCGGTTTTGCAGCTCCCTAAGCTGCCGCACTATCACGAGCGTAACTTTCGTTTCGCCGACAGCTCGAGCCTCCAACCCGATTGCCCACCATGGCCTCCAATGGAGCTCTGGCTGACTTCTCGGTCGCCAACACTCTCGCCGCCATGGAGACGATGCGCCTGGGCGATGCGGAGAAGAAGAAGGTGGCCATGGACTATCTGGCAAAGTTTCAGAAGTCGGCGAGTCTCCCACCTATCTTCCCGGAGTATCCTCCCCCACGGTGCTAACCAGCTGACAGAAAGCCGCCTGGACTACCACGATATCGATTCTCCAGACCTCGAATACGCCCGACGCGCAGCTCTTCGCTGCGACCACGTTGAAAGGCAAGGTACGTCACACCTCGGCACACCCCCGAGATGAGGAGCACAACTCTAATCCCCCGGTCAAGATCACGTATGATCTAGCGACACAGGTCTCCGAGGCCGACCTCCCCGCTCTCCGCAGCCAGATTCTGCTCCTTTTAAAACAGTTCGCATCTGGTCCGAAGCCTGTGAGGGTTCAGTTGTGTGTCTGTCTTGCGATTCTGGCCATTCAGATGCAGACATGGAAGGATGTTCTCCCTACAGTTGTCACGAGTCTCGCAAATGATGCCCACAGCCATGCCTGCATCTTGGACTTTCTCCGAGTACTACCCGAAGAGGTCACAGAGGGCCGAAAAATTACTTTAACTGTACGTTGACCGATCGCGCGACACGCCCTCATATCAACCTCTGCGGCACCCCTTGGTGGATTCCTGGGATTGGTTTCTAATTTGATTATAACAGGAAGAAGATCTTGCGCAGAGGACATCGGAGCTGCTTGCTGATAACGCAGACCATGTCGTCCAGTTGCTCATCAACTACGCACAATCTTCTCGTAAGTCACGTCCACGGCCTTTGAAATGCTGGTGCTAAATCTTACAGCGGCCGCTGCTGTCAATCCCCAGCTCTTTGAGTGTATTACTTCGTGGCTACGCGAGGTACCTGTTGGAGTCATCGCCAAGTCCCCCCTCCTGGACGCCATCATGAATGGCCTGTCCAATGAAGTATCATTGCAGGCCGCTGCCGAGTGCCTCGGTGTCATGTGCCGCGAGACCAAGGATGTGGATGAAAGCATCGAGACGATTCAGGTGCTTCTTCCGCGGGTTCTCCAGCTTCGAAGCCGCATCCGGGGTTTGGTCGAACAAGAGGACACGGAGGGTTTCAAGGCCATCACCAGGGTATTGGCTGATGCCGGCGATTCCTGGACCCTCCTCGTGGCTAGGGAGCCTACACACTTCCGGCCCCTAGTTGACGCCCTCCTCGAGTGCTGCGCAAGAGACAAAGACCGAGATGTCATCCACTACACATTTACCTTTTGGTACGAGCTCAAGCAGTATCTCACCCTTGAGCACTATATCGAGGCGAGGGTCCAGCTTGTGGATGTCTTCGCCCAGTTGGTCAACGTGCTTCTCAAGCATCTCGAATACCCCGAGTCGGATGATCCGAACGAGATCGATTTGTTTGATGGCGATCGAGAATTGGAGGAAAAATTTCGCGAATTCCGTCATCTTATGGGTGACACGTTGAAGGATGCGTGCGAGGTCATGCGGGTTTCTGAGTGCCTGACCATCGTTCTCAACGCCATTAAGAAGTGGCGCCAAGATTATGGCAGCATGGCCACAGCAACCTCAGTACCACACTGGCAATCTTTGGAGGCACCCGTTTTCGCTATGCGAGCTATGGGACGTATGGTGGACAAGTCGGAGAATACCGTTTTACCGCAAATCATGCCCTTGCTCGTTCAGATTCCTGCCAACAACGAGAAGCTTCGGTTCGCCGCTATCATGGCTTTCGGTCGCTATACCGAGTGGACTGCGGCCCACCCCGAATTCCTCGAGCGCCAATTTCAATATATTATCGCGTCTTTCCAGACCGACTCGCAGGAGATCCTCCGTGCGGCAGCGCAGGCCTTCAAATATTTCTGCGTTGACTGCAAGGATCTTTTGGGACCGCAAGTCGTCGAGCTCCAGGCGTTTTATAATCAGATCCTCGACAAGCTCCCTGAAGCCAGCAGGGAAGAGATTACGGAAGGTGTAGCGACTGTTGTGGGGGCTCAGAAAGCTGAGGATGCGTTTAGACTGCTTAAGTTGTACTGCGATCCGCTGCTGCAACGCCTGATGGATAAGGCAAATAACGCAGTCGAAAACAAGGCCAAATTGGACCTTGCTGGTGAGTTTTTTTTTTTTTAGTTTTTTTTTTCCAGCGTATTCAAGAGTTGAGCTGACCGCGCACTAGATCATATCAACCTCCTGACACATTTCGCCCAACAAGTAGTCCCGTACGTTCCCAGCGGCGTGCCGAACCCCGCGGTCAAATATTGGGAGGAGGTGTTCCCGATTCTGTCGACCATTCTCAGCAACTTCATTGATTTCATCCCGATCTGCGAGAGAGTGTGTCGATGCTGGCGATTTATGGTTATTTCATATCGCACCGCCATCACACCTCTTCTGGCACCTTTAGCCAACAATCTGGCCGAAGGTTTTGCCAAGTCCAAGCAGGGATGCTTCCTCTGGGCCACAAGTGCCATTCTGCGCGAATTCTCGGAGGACCGTGAGCACGTCGATGATGGTATTGCAGAGAACATTTATGTCTTCTTCGAGGCACAGGCGACCAACATGCTTCGTATGATGAGCGACTTGCCACCTGTCGATCTCCCAGATGTCATTGAGGACTTCTACCGGCTCCTTATTGACGCACTCCTTTACTATCCCCACAAACTGATCCCGTCGGCACTTTTTACGCCCATCTTCCAGGCGGCCATCTCGGCGTTGACGTTGGAGAAGCAAGAACCGGTCTCTGCCGCTCTACATTATCTTCGAGACCTTCTCACTTATGCCGGCCCTAACCCTGCGGGCTCCGGAGACCACCAAGCCAACGGGCAGCTCCGACAAATTGTGCGGCAGCTCTTGACGGCGCATGGCGAGGCGCTTATAAAGCAGACGTTGGCGGGTATGATGATTACATTCCCGCGCGACTGCTTTGCGGATGGAAGCGCTGTGGTGCTGTCCATGTTTGAGCTCCTACCGACAGAGACTACGGTGTGGGTAGAGCGAACGATTCAGATGCTCCCCGCCGGCACAGTCGCGCCTGCTGAGGCGGGCCGGTTACTCACCAAGATCCGAGAAAAGCTCGCCAGTCCAGACTCATCTGCTTTCCGGTCGCTACGTTCCCTGCTGCAGGACTTTACGAATACTTATCGTCGGCGATACGTGGCACCCCGGGATGGCTTGGGCGAGCTCGAGGCTGATAAATTTCATTTTACGGGATAGGGAATCCGTAATGCGAGTTGTTTGGTAAGGAACATACGAGTGGTTACCTGGTAGCCTTAGGATGAGTTTGTTGCCTTAGAATAAAGGCATGGTGAGGGGGATGAGTTTTGGACGCTAGTTATTCTTCCAGAGCACCTGCTATGGCTACACTGGCACCTATTTCTTGCCCCTACTGTCTTCGCTTGGGTACTGGGCGAGCAGCACCAGGTGAGGGGTAAGGATAATGGGGAATGCATAAAAAAGGGATGATCAGAGCTCTTACTAGACTTGGGAGGAATTAGGGCAGTACCAGTGCACTAACACACTGACAGATGTAGATAAGGTGTTGCGATGGGTAGACCACGTTTCAAACAGCGGTATGCCAATTAAGCGGTTGTATGGCTGAAAACCGAGCGAGTGGGATAGGAGTTATGGAAAGCGGAAGGCTGCGGGCGGATGGTCAGCATGAGAGGTCATGGAGGTCATCAAAAATGGTGATAGAATTTGAGCTCTACTGCCTAGCATTTTACGTCTCGGGTTCCCATATTAACACAATAACTGAATCTGAATCTGACTTTTCCTCCTCGTCGTGGTGAACCAGATCCCCTGGCCGCCTATCATCAATATACTCGGTCACTGCATTTCCACCTCCGCGTCTGTTGATGTAGGCTTGCCACACCTCGCCATTATCGCGGAGCGTCGCGTCCAGCAATCGCCACGTCTTTTTCCGGCCCTTCCACACAAGCGTCATGTCATCTTCGTCTGCGTTTTCTGTATCATCCTCATCCAGCACCACCAACCTCTCATCGATTTCCACCCCGCGGTCTGTTTGGTGTTGTTGTCGATTTGGCACCGCCTGTACCCCGCCTGGGTACTTTGTCAGAGTATACCCATTCACCAACACCCAACCGTCAGCGAACTGGAATCTCGAAAGAAAACACACCTCTCCGCAGACAGAGGCGACGAGGTGGCCCCGCCCGGCCTCGAAGCGGTGGTAATTACGATAGCGGTGCAGTGCGAGAGGTAAACGACCAGAGGAGTAACCGAGGGAGGAGGAGGCGAGGGAGGCTTTTCCTCCCAGGACCTTCAGCTTGATCTTTTCTGTTACATGTGTCGAGACTGGCGACGGGGTCTTGGTAAGACACTCGAATAACTCCACATCCCAGTTTTTGCCCCCATTCCCCCCATTTCGATCAGGGGATGATGATGATGAAGATGATGGGGAGTGGGGATCCTGCAAGCACATCTCTTGACCTACGAGGTCTAGCATGCCGGGGGTAAGGAACACGGCGCCACCGCCGTAGGTCAGTGCTGTGGAATTTTCGATTATCCAGTCGGAGCGCTCCGAGGGGATACCGAGATATTCGGTGGATGTCTCATATTTCTGCAAAAGGGCGAGGAGACGCCCGAGAGCGGGGAGGAAGACGTCGTCATCGACAAGGGCGAAGAATTTGGTGTCTGACGAAGCAAAGCGGTGGCGGAGGAGGGTTTGGATTAAGGATGCATAACGCGGCGTGGTAGAAGCAGGGGAGGGGATGACGGTAGCGGATACGCCGAGGGTGTGCAGGGTTGTGGTGATGGATGTGGCTTGCGAGGAGGTGCCTTGGTGGAGGAGGATGAGGAGGGTGGCGCCGTTGGTGTGGCCGGGGCTAGAGGTGAGCCAGCGGGAGAAGTCGTGGAGGAGGGCTGAAGAAGCGTAGGTCAAGCGGGCGTAGGTGGTAGAGAGGGCGATCAAAAGGGGGGTGGCCGAGATTTGGGAAGGGAGCGGGGATTTGGCGATAGGGAGCTGAAGAAACGGCCCCACGGGTTGGAGGGGGAGCAGAGGATGCGATGGCCGGATGCGTGAGAAGGTTGTCTCGGGTGAGTTTTTCGACGAACTGGCTGTAAAGGGGGCGCTGAGCTGGGTGAGATTGGGTCGGCGTGTTTTGGCATTGCCCTTAGCCTTTCCCTTGGCTTCCCTGCCCTCCCCAAACCTCATCCTCCTCGCCATAAAATCAAAAGCCATGCTATTCCCACCCAAGCTGTGTCGGTTGGCCAACCCGGCAACCCATGCCGCAAGTTCCTTTCCAGCCTTTGCGTCTGCATCGTCGAGGCTTCCTTTTCTCAAAGATGGAGGGTCCCATTCCGGACGCCACGGCCCTGAGGTCTTGCCCTCGGTGATGTCCCAGATGGAGCGGCGTCGAAAGGAAAATGTCCCGGAGAGAAAGAGAACAGTGACGAGACAAAGGGCAAGTAGTAGGAGGTAATGAAAGATGCGTTTCTGGGGACGAGGGGGCGAGGCGATAGAGAGTAGGCGTGGCATTTTTGTCTCTGTCCTTGTGTCCGTACTTTCGAGCGGACTTTAAGTGATGATGGCGTGGCGTGCTTGTCGAGGTTAACCCTGTTGTGGGCTTCAGTATTGCCGTTTAAACGAGGAGACCAGCTCGGTGAGTACGTGGGAAGCAACGAGAGAGCCGCTCGTTCCAGCAGTTATTTAGATCAATGTAAGTTTGTTGCTGAGCTGATTGAAGTCGACGGCGAGTGAGCCGATAGACTGATAGCTACTCCGTTTGGATGCGGGTCCAGCGCTTTCTGATGTCGACTAGCATTGTCGTCTCAGTCGAGTAGTCCAAGTGCCAAAGGTCTTACACAACCCTGGTTTGTCTGCATCTCGACCAATCTTCAGCAACGTCTGGCACTTCAATTGACGTTGTGAAGATACGCACAACGCCACCGAACACTTTCCGTTCCAGAATAACGTTGGATGCGCCTTGGCATTCGCTGCCCTGAACCGGATCAGCCTGAAATCTTGCTGGGTCGCCAACTTGACCACCCGTCCCGCAACCGAGATGTAACACTCTTCTTGGCTAAAGAGTCGCATATCATTATTCATCATTACCCACCAAGACAGTTGTCTGAATTAAGGCAACCGCCGCATACAATTAAGACTCCAACTTCCTGACCATAATCCACAACTTTTATCGATATCGTTCGCCAACAACATTCCAATCAATGCTTTCGAGATAACCCGCCCGCCTCGTCTTGCAGATGCTTGACATAATAAACATTGGCCAGCACCATGCCCCCGATGTGTCAGCCATTGCCTCGTTTTGTCTCGGTCAAGAGTGCGAGTAAAAGTGCACAACAGGATCCGGACAACTGACAGCCTTATCCTTTGCAGGCCTGTGAGTCGTGTACGAATCGGGCATATTCGCCAAGACTGTGGCTTTCGCATCCTGGAACCGAGTGAAGCAGTCGCTGAGCACATCATCGACAGTCTGGCCCGTCTCGACGATGCCCGTGTCTAGCAGCTCCTGTCGACCACAAGGTTGGCTTTAGGGGCGAATAACCGAGAGGGAAAATACCTTGAGGAAGTCTTCGACCTTGCAATACTCCACCTTGTCCAGCCGGTAACGGTCGGGAAGGCCAGTGTTGTGCATTAGAGCCAGAAGGCCAGCGTCAACAGTGTTGAGGGCCGCCAAGACCGTGATCGAAACCCCCTCGCGCAGTTGGACCGAGCCTAGGGCCGTGAGGGTAGCACCGAGAATGATCTGAAGAATCATGAGGAACCAGCGAAGGCCACTCATGAGGTGGTATGAGAAGCAGTATTGGGACCGCTGCGTAACAACATCTCGGTATAACCCCTCGGGGATGCCCTTGGGGGGCCAGTACCAGCAAGTTGGATGCACCACTGTGTGCGTCTCGTTCTCTTTGATGGCGCCGACACCGTGAGCGACACGAGCCCATTCAGCCGGCGTGAGGAACCGGTGGTATGTGGGCGAAGGGAATGACTTGGGCCGTGGAAGCGGCTGGGTGAGACCGGGCTGGACAGGGCTGGGTTCCGTGGGACCTGGCTGAGGGCTCGGCCTCGGGAAGATGGGCGCGCTGTTTGGGCGACCCGTAGGGAGCGGGATGCTGGATCGTCGCTCCGACTTGTA
>Ga0247763_1002028_pt1 | contig 10736 bp, 9 predicted proteins | sample UWRJL141409B4_FD_179926 | JGI IMG/M metagenome (GOLD analysis project Ga0247763, IMG submission 179926) | Plant litter microbial communities from Arlington Agricultural Research Station in Wisconsin, United States - UWRJ-L141-409B-4 | ecosystem: Environmental > Terrestrial > Plant litter >...
CTCGATGCGCTCAGCTAGCCCTTCAGGTAAGTTGACATGGCGGTGGGTGACGTGGTTTGGTGTTGCGGGGTTGAATGCACGAATGCATCTTAGGATTAGGAGTTGGTTGTCAAAAAGTTTTAGGATGGGAATTCAAACTCCTTTCACAAACTCGAGAACGCCATTGCGAGTCTCTCGGATCATTACGACGAAGTTCGTCGACGGCAATGGACTTGAGATGGCATTATCAGATCCTGCGTCGGGGTAGTTGAGTGCATTTTGCCCAGACACAGTGGAGCCTCGCACCTGCTTTCAATCGGTGTATCATTCGTTGAATGTTCGGGGTTGCTGACCTGTGCTAGCAACACCAACCGTTCCCGCCTCGGTTGCCATCGACTGTTTGCGAACAGTCCCCAACAAGAAGGAGGAGGCTCAGAAACTCGTAAAGAGTCTCAAGGCGTTCGTGCAATGGCAAAGTTCGCTCGCTTTCCTCAAAGAGCCGCCCCAGAGCTACATGTTCCCTCCAGCGGACATTCTCGGCACCCTTGATAACATTTCCACAACCGTGGGAAATGGAGGGTATGCGAATGAGTTTGATTTTGGTGTGGCAATCGTCTACCTGATTCAATCTGCTCACGACGGTCATTTCTCATACCGACCTGATATCTTCACGGGGTTCGGCTTCAGGAATGAGATGACCATGGACATCGTCACAGTCTCAGTCGACGGCATCCAAGTCCCGAAACTGTACCATTTCGGTGAGTTTGACTGAGGATTTTGCTCCAAATCACATAGGGACACTTACTTATGCCTGTATCTAGCTGAACTAAACAATGCAACGGCGCGGAGGAATGGGACATTTCCTCGTGCAATCACCAAAATCAATGGCGAGGACGCCGCCACGGTGATTGAGCGGCGCAACGCTGTCTTCAGCGGCTACCAAGACGCAGACGCACAGTGGAATGCGGCGATGCGATCTTATGCTTTCCCGGCAGGGGCTTCGTTCGTCGCGGCGTCGCTCGACTTTCATGGCCTAAACACCACAATTGAGTACGACAACGGCGACAGGAGAACCCAGCAGAACTTTGCCATCATCAGAGACGGGGCCAACTTTACCGGAGTCAACAATGGCGAGGATTATTACAACAAATTCTGCAATCCTGCCAACAAGCCAACTGCGACCACTCCTCCGACCCCGGCGCCGACAGCTCCGCGGCCGCCTGTGCTTCCCACTATCAACGGCTTCCCGTACCCCGTTGTCCGTGACGCCGGTGCTAACGTGACAGCTGGGTATTTCCTCAACGGCACGGGATACGAGGACGTCGCTGTTCTTTCCGTAATCGGCTTTTCGCCAGCCGCCGGCATCAGTGCGGTCGAGTATCTCGTCGATTTTCAGAACACAATCGAGAAGTTCCTTGACCTTTGTCGAACAAACAACAAGACAAAGCTTGTTGTCGACGTGTCTGCTAACGGCGGAGGATACATTGTAGCCGGATACGAACTTTTCAACCAGGTGAGTCCCAGAATTTTCTGCGGGGTGATGTTTGTGTTGCAAAAGGGCAGGAGCTGACAAAGCACCTTCCAGCTCTTCCCTGGAATTCCCATGTTTCGGGCGGACAACCTTCGCGAAAGCGAGAGTCTGAAACAGATTGCCGAGACGTCCGGGCAGTTCCTCAACGAGATCCTGAACTTTGATATCAACGCCATTCCCAGTCTCCCGCCCGCCGACAATGCCGCCGCGCAACGTGCCGTCGCGCTCCGCACGTTGCAGACCAGCGGCATCGTCAGCAACCTCGTCCCCGGCGGCGTTTTCGCGCCCGACGGCCGTAATCTGACCTCCGTGGAGGCCATTCTCGACCCAGTCACCATTAAAGGCGACCGTTTCACTGCGTACCAATTCACCCCGCTCAATGAAACATCTCCTGCTTACAATGTTTCGGGAACCGGCCACCGCAAGAACCTTCCTCCCGCCCTTTTCCGTCCCGAGAACGTCGTTCTCTTGACCGATGGCACCTGCGGCTCGACGTGCACCCTGTTCGCGTACCTGATGCTCTTCCAACTCGACATCAAGACTGTGGTTGTGGGCGGCCGTCCCCGCACAGGCCAGATGCAATCAGTGGCTGGTGTCGAAGGTGCCCAGGTTTTCTTCCTCGAAGATATCAGCGCTGTTGCGACAGCCTCCATCGTCCTCAAGCCTGAGCTGAATCGCACCGATAGCGAGATTGCATTACTCGACGAAGGGTACGCCCTCCGTCGTGCAGCCAATCCTGTGCGTCCCGGTGCTGTTAACGGCAAGAATGCCTTCATGCGCGCCAATGCCGACATTCCACTGCAGTTCTTGTACCAACCCGCGAATTGCCGCTTCTTCTACACCAGGGAGATGTTGTTTGGGCCCGCCGAGGTGTGGAAGCGAGCTGCGGATGCTACATGGACGGATCCGGCCAAGTTCTGTGTTGAGGGCAGCAGAGTCCAGACCAACATCACCGAGGAGCTGACGGATGCGAGATTCTTCCTTAACACGAAGGTTCAGGACGGCGGAGCTGGTTCTTTGACCCCGATGGGTGGGCTCCAAACAGTTGCTGCGGCAGCTTTGGTAATGACGATGATGATTTGGATGTAAGCTATATCAGGGATTCAAAGGGGTTACAGGCTGGTCATCGGTTTCATGCTTATGTGATATTTTTTTTTTTTTTTTGATTTGATAATATCCATTTCCTTGCCAAAACTAGCCGCACGTCACTCAAGCATTCGGACTGGAAATATGGGGTTCATATGATGCCATTGATCACTTTGGAGTTTCACCACAAACGCCTCCCGATTTGTTGAGGTCTACATAACCTCAACTATCTCGACTTTTGGATTGGGGCCCGCTCTTAATATACCGAAATCACTTTTCCCATACTACCAAATTGGCACACCGTAACTTAGTATAGTGCAGCTATAGCACAGCTGGCCCAGCGTTTGTTTTCTAACGTTTGTTTTCCAGCGATTTGCATTTCCCAGTGGCAGGTTCAACAGACTGGGGTTCGATTCCCCGTGTCGGAATCATCATATCATGTTCCTATATTTTTGGTTCCTAAGAAAATATAGCCCTCCTGGGAGCCCCTATTCTGTTTGCTACAGAGATCTACTCGTCATTCCTTTTACTACCACCTATTTGCAGAGTATATATGGAATGCAGCGAGAGATCCGCAAAAGCTCTCCTGGCAGCGCAAGACAACCAAGACGTCAGCGTGCTGTTATCATAGCATAATGCATTCATTCACTTTAACTATGGATTATGTCGACTGGATCATTGATCGTACCAATTTGGTACGATGCTCGCAAGCCTTCCCTTACCGACCGCCGTTTTCGCATTTCAACCATTTTCTGCAATAACGCGCACGAACTCAATCTTCGCTGAATCTCTGAGTTTCTGTGGCTGTTTCTGCCCTGTTTGCATGGATGGTGACAGCTGGCGGTGCATGGTGTTGAGTATCGGTACTTTGGTACTTCACGCCGCGATGGACAGGGCAATATAGGTCATATTTGGCCGGAAGTCGCCCTAAGTTTAAACAAACAGAAGCGTCTACATAATAGCATAGATTTTCTCACTCTAATCAACCAACTTATTCGGTTGCATCTCCTCAGCGACAGGGGTTGTGTTTCCCCCTGGTGCCAAGAGGATGACGTTGAGTGCCAAGAAGTCTGTGCCCCGCAGCAGGCCGGCGGGAGTCACGCCGAGGGGCTCAATTGAACAACAAAAACACATCAGAAGCTCACAAAAAGATTTGCGTCTTCAAGTGTCCTCCCTCGCAAAGACGGAAATCATGTCACAAACAAAGAATGAGCAGCTATTGCTGCAGTTATCGCTCCTCTTGCCACTTCCCGACGACGACTTGAAGCAAGTTCTCGACTACGCTTCCACGCTCTCCAAACCCGAAGCTGCTGATCACTTCACGAACCTACTGGGAGATACCCCCCAAGTGGTCGACTTCATCTCCACGTTCAACTCTCGCCGCAACGACCCCAAAGCCCCCTCCCCTGCTACTCCCAGCTCCGGGCCGTCCTCCGAGATTGATGCTGCTCCGAAACACCAGCGAACCAAGAAGAAGAAGGCGCCTTTACACACCCCAGCGCCGCGCCAGGTAGCGAGCTACCATGTGGCGCCCGGGACTGTGTACAACAAGAAAGATCAGTTGGATGACTACATGCCTCAGAGGTCCGGTGCTTCGACACCATCTAATAGCCAGACAGGGCCCAGCAAACCCCCGCCACCACAAAAAAAAGAAACCCCGCCTCCGCAAGCACCTCGTGCTCCTCCCTCCGCCGCGGGTACCTTGGTCTCAGAGCTCGGTCTGCCCAAAGGGAAACCACGGTCGAACCCTAATTCTCGATCCTCTACGCCTGGCCCGTCTTCGAAGAGTAATGCGAATTCCACCAAGATTAATATCACGGGCGGCGTTGCCATGCACGGCGCGTCGACGGTCCTCAATGATTTGGATCAGGCGATTCGCTCCCTCGAGATCTCAACGAACCCTACACATGCGTCGAACACGACTGCCGGCATCGCCTCTCGTCGGTGCAACTGCGTCGCAACACAACACCCGATTCTCGCTGCCGCACCCAACTGCCTAAGCTGCGGCAAGGTCATATGCATAAAAGAGGGGCTAGGACCATGCACATTCTGTGGAGAACCTCTGTTGAGCACGTCTGAGGTTCAAGGCATGATCAAGGAGCTTCGCGCAGAGCGAGGAAGGGAGCGAATGGCGGTGGACCGGGAGGCACACAAGAGGGCAGATGTTGGTGGTACACCACGACCATTCGCGAAACCTCGAGGCGAAGACCCAACGCTGGCTGAGTCGCGCGCATTAGAACATAGAGACAAGCTTCTCGCCTTCCAGGCACAGAACGCACAGCGGACCACAATACGGGACGAGGCTGCTGACTTTGACGTCACGGTAGGGGGCAGCATGTGGGCCAGTCCGGAAGAGCGCGCCATGGCGCTCAAGAGGCAACAGAAGTTACTCAGGGATATGGAGTGGAACGCGCTTCCGGAATACGAGAAAAGAAGACAGGTGGTTAGCATCGACATCACAGGTAGGAAGGTGTTCAAGAAGATGACAAAGATTGAGCGCCCGCCAAGCCCCGATGATGACGACGATGGTGGTTTTGTTCTTGCACAGACAGATGGTAACAAGGGGCACGGGGGTGCGTTTAGTCGAAATCCCCTGCTTGGGGGGCTGATCAAGCCTATTTACGTCGTCGACGATAAGGGCAAGGGAGTTGAACTGGAAGGCCAGAGAAGCGATAAGGCAACGAGGTGGAGGAGAGTGCAAGATGATCTGGATGACAACGAAGCTATCATTCTTGATGGGGGCGCAAAAGGACTAACTCGACTCGGCATTACTGACGAACCCGATTGCGGGTGATTCGCCCAGGCACGCAATAGCTATCGGAATGGCGATATTTTTATTCCCATCTCTCCCCATATACACATACGAGTGAACTAACCTACTCTACTCCAGGCTGGAGTTCAGGTCTTTGTACAATACTGGCAATCCTCCAAGGTTATGACACCCTATCTGGGGTCAACCACGTCCCCCCATTTTTTACTCTCTAGTCATCGCCTTGAAGCAATGAGGGTGCCAACGTATGTGGCTGCTCCAAAATGATACCCGGCCCTGCAACAATCGACTCCTTCACTGGTGCCCCCGGCTGGGTTGCTACACAAGCAACGATTACGCCCTTGGTCTCGAAGCTACTCGGAATCGTCACCCAAATCTCCTTGGCCGGCCACTTGGACACATCAATCGGCACGCTAACATTGACAACACCGTGGAAGAAGACAGCATAGTATTTTCTGAAAGGATCAAACCATGGCTGGTTGTTCGGATCCGTAAACGCCAGGCTGATGGTCGACCCCGGCGTCAGGCTTTCAGAGTCCTTACCCGCCGACAGGGCCGGCAGCCTCTGCCGCGGGTGTGGGTACTCTGGGTTTTCGGGGGGGCAGCTGCCCGGGACGATGAAGGCGTTAGTTGTGTCGAGGATCTCATTGGCGTACGGGAAGACCGTGTCCGAAGTGCCGCCAAAAGGATTGGCTTTCCAAATGTCGATCAAAGCCCAGGTCTCGTGTCGTGTCTCGACTTCGGCGATAGCGAGCATGGCACCTCGGCCTGAGGGGAGCTTGGGCTGTTGGACGAGGCCAGTGAGGAAGGCCATGGAGGAGATTTCCAGGATGGTCATGAGCGCGAGGAAGGCTATCGGGTCGGAATAGGGGAAGTTGTATTTGCAGGGGCCAGGCTTAACGCTTGTGGGGGAGATTTGGTTCTGGAAGATTCGCAGGTGGCCTGCTTCGTTATTGCGGATCTCTTGAATGCGCCGGTACGTTGTTTGCGGCATGCCGACCTTTACGAAGTCGCCTTCGGTAAACATCTCGACGGCCTTTTGGTAGAACTCGAATATGATCCATTCGGCGGAGAGAAGATTCTGCCAGGTAAAGTCGTCAACGCCAGGGGGACCTTTCTTGGTTGGGAAGACCGGGCCGGTGAGGTTACCCGGAAAGGGCCGGTCGGTGCCCCAATAGTAGCTGTACAGATCTGACTCGCCCGGGATGGGCCCGTAGGTTGGGTCGGCGAGGAGCTGCGATTCGTGGTATTGCTGGAAACGCTCCATGTCGCCCTGAGGGGTGGGTAAGGCGTGGGCAATGCCCAGGAGGAGGGGTAGAGTGGATAGCATGGTGGGCGTCCGTCTTGCCGTCACCTGGAAATTTGTCCCGGTTCAAGTTCAACCAGGGATAATTGGACGTGTTGTTGTTTTTGGGGTCGTGGTTGTGGCATCATTTTGTATGGGCATCAGGACCACGCAGAGGGGTAGAGCGCCACGCTCATTTGACGGGCTTAAGTAAGTACCCAGGCGGTTCCCCCTATTACGAGTCGGGGTGGTGTCGTCCGACAACTTTCTCAAGCGGGAATGTCGAGTTTGGTCGACCTCGAAATTGCTACATCGTCATGACAGCTAGCGGTATACGCGGGCTGTCGGAATCCCCCCCTAACGAGCAGATGATGGAACTTTTCCTCATCAGAGTCGTCCTGGCCTGGGGGGCTCATGGCGAGGGGGTTTGCCGGTCTCATGATGGTCGTCCTTAGCGCAGCAACCGTCACGAATACTTTGCCATGAGCTCATCAACCACTCCAGATGGTACCTAAGCTATCAAGGCGCGGACTGGCGGACCTCCGAGCACTTTTGACACAGCTTCTAACAGAGTGCCAATTCCCCCTCGATCTCCAAATTGGAGTCAGTCAACCGCCACTGTTGCATTTGACAACCCCAGCACTCGTCGCCGGTCTCATTGGACGTGATGTTTGCGCTTCTTCTATCACGGGCACCCAGACCTACCTCTCGTTACTTTTGATGTTCCCCAGCACAATTTCTTCACGCGCGGGCGTTTGACAATGTTCCTGCTTGTTTTCACAGTCGTGCTCGGCTTTGTTGTGGCTCGGTATGCTCACGCGGCATGGTCTCAACGGCGAGAAGAGCGGCTCCTGTCGGCAGAGTCTGCCCGCCGAGGGTGCGGTGCCGTTCCTGTCATGAAAAAAAAGGGATTTCTTGGCTTCGGGCGGCTGATTGAAAGCATCCAGGCGACTAACAACGGGCAAGGCCCCCAGTATGTCGTCAAGGCCATTAACGAGGAGATGGGGGAGAACATCCACACGGTCGTCGTGCCCATTCACGACTACAAGCTGTTGGTCACGCGCGATCCGGCAAACGTCCAGGCGATGCTAGCTACGCAATCGGTTGACTGGGATGTCGGCAAACACCGCAACGAGAGCTGGAGGCCACTTTTTGGGGATGGCGTGTTTACATCTCGCGGCGAAGAGTGGAGGCACTCGCGTGCTCTCCTACGGCCACAGTTTGCTCGGGATCAGATCAACGACCTCGAGCTCATTGAGCGTCACTGCCAGCAGCTGTTCTGTGCAATTGACAGAGTGGCTGGGAGCGGCGGTGGGACTAACTGGACGGTGGAATTCGACCTTCAGCCTCTATTTTACAACATGGCGCTGGACATTACGACAGAGCTCATCTACGGGTACTCTGTCCACCTTCAGAACCCCTCAAAGCGTGTGAAGCTTCCGTCTCTTCCGGGGTACGGCACACCTGACCGCGAAAAGATTGGCATGCACATGGATGCCGGTAAAGCCTGGGTCGAGACGCGGGGTGCTCTCTGGAAATACCGCTGGCTCCTCCCCACCAAACAGTTCCATACGCACTGCGACGCCGTGCACAAGTATGCCGAGTATTTTGTCATCCTCCGACTCCAGCGTGGTGATGCTTACCTCTCTGATCTGGACAATTCCACCTCTCGCGGCCGTTACGTCTTTCTCCACGAGCTCGCCAAGTTAACGCAAGACCCTGTCGAACTCCGGAGCCAGACTCTTAACGTGCTTACTGCAGGGCGTGACACGACTGCCGCCCTCATGGGGTGGGTGTTCTATTTCCTGGCCCGCCATCCTGACGTCTACCTCAAGCTGCGCGCCCAGGTCCTCGACGTCTTTGGCAGGTTCGACGCGTCGGCGCCTGCTAAGCTTGGCTTCAAAGATCTTCGCGACCGCATTCCTTATGCCACCTGTGTCATCAACGAGGTCCTCCGCATGGCGCCTGTCATTCCCCTTAACGAGCGCGTTGCCCTCCGGGACACGGTGCTGCCGAGGGGAGGCGGGCCCAGTGGCTCAGAGCCCGTGTTTGTGCCCAAGGATAGGCAGGTGCTGATTGCAGCATATGCCATGACACGCAGGAAGGACCTGTGGGGGGAGGATGTGGATGTGTTTAGGCCGGAGAGGTGGGAGGAAGATGGAGGGAGAAAATTTGGGTTTGAGTTTATCCCGTTTGGAGGCGGGGCGAGACAATGTTTGGGCCGTAGGTTTCTCCCTCCCTTTCTTCTCACTCCTCTTTCTCTTCTCCTTTCCCTCTTAAAGCATCTATCCTCCCTCCCTGTATTTAGTTTCACCCCTCGTATATTCCCACCTCAGCACTTCCGCTCCCTCCTCTCAATACGAAGCCGAATGAGATCTAACTGTCCACAGAACAATTCGCCCGGACCTTTACCACCTACGTAATCGTTAGACTGCTCCAGAGATATGACATGGTTACGTGTACAGATGAACCGGACGAGCCCTTAAACTTTCATCATACGATAGAGAACCGAAGCGGGACAGGTGTACAGGTAGCGTTCCATGAGTCGCCCGAAGCCTTTTCACCCAATTTTGCGGGATACTTTGAGTAGTGGTTGAACTCAATAATTTCGTCAGCTTGTTTTTCTTCACTTTAGGCGGAAATGTAATACGTCAACTGTCTGCTGATCAGCTTGTCTTGATGTTTAGCCATGGCTCATTCACCTATGCTGTGTGACAACAACCCACTCTGCTGTGTGTTACCGTCGGTTACATGCCCGTGTTCGATCTCATGTCAACAATTCTTGACTACAACTCTTGCAGCCGCGCCAATCCAACTAGTGTACCGACTAGCGTCACGATCTGTGCGTGTCTCTCTATCTCTACTGCAAGTCTTGAGTCGTCGCCTTAGCACCAACATTCTCAAAGAAACATCTCATCGTCTCCAACGCTCAGAAAAAATACTCCAATGTCATGACTTCAAAAAAAAAAACCCCATCAGTTCAATACCCCCTCTTCTTATCCACCAAGTTCATCAGCCCTTCCTCCCGACTGAACCGTCCCAGATTCTCTTTTAAAATCGCCAACACCCTCTCCACGTAGGCCTTGCTCGCCCCGCTCACATGGGGGGTAATGATCAGATTCCTGGCCTTCCACAGGGGATGTCCTTCAGGCAAGGGTTCCGGATCCGTAACATCCACGGCCGCGCCTTTAATCCAGTCTTTTTCCAACGCCTCCATCAGAGCGTCCGTGTCTACCACGGGACCCCGCGCCACATTCGACACGAAAGTTTTGCCTTTCTCCACCCCCGCTAAGACGGCAAATTCCTCGTGGCTTAATAGATGTCTTGTACCGTCTGTCAGGGGTGTCGCAATCACCAGGAGATCTAACCCCGATGCGAGAAAAGCATGGATATCCGCCTTCGTCCCGCCACTGAACCATGCAGATGGGAATTCCCCCTGCGGATCCCCCATCCCCGGTGGCGCCCAGGATTTTTCCCTTTTGGATTCGGGGGTTTTCCTAGGGTGGAGAGTGTAGGCGTGAACGCGCATGCCCAGAGCGACCGCGACGCGGGCCGTCTGTCGCCCTATGGCGCCGTAGCCGAGAATCCCAATGGTTTTTTGCGCGGCATCGTCAAAGGTGGTGAGGTCGCCGCGGTCCCATTCTTCTTTGGTTTGTTGGGACAAGAATCGAGGGAGTTGATGGGTAGATGCGAGGTAGGTGGTTATGATCCATTCGGAAATCTGGGGTCCGTGAACGCCGTTGGCGGTGCAGAATTGGACGGACGGAGACAGGAATAGAGGGTGGGTGAGGACGTGTTCGGCACCGGCGGATTGGAGTTGGACGCATTGTAGGCGTGGCGCCTGGGAGGGTAAAGGGAAGGTGTTGTAGCTGAGGAGAAGGGTGATGTCGGACCAGGCGGATTCCGGAACGGGAGGCGTGTTGGAGAGCCAGGATTGGGAGCGGCAGGTTACCGTGAGATCGGGAAAGGCGGCGGCGAGGGAGGCGAGGTATGAGGCGGGGACGTCGATGGGGAGGAGGATGAGGAGTTTGTGGTCGCGGAGGGTGGGATTTGGTGCCATCTTTTTTCTCTTTCTTTTTTCTTTT
>Ga0247763_1002029_pt1 | contig 10729 bp, 7 predicted proteins | sample UWRJL141409B4_FD_179926 | JGI IMG/M metagenome (GOLD analysis project Ga0247763, IMG submission 179926) | Plant litter microbial communities from Arlington Agricultural Research Station in Wisconsin, United States - UWRJ-L141-409B-4 | ecosystem: Environmental > Terrestrial > Plant litter >...
CGGGTCGGCGAGGAGAAGGTTAGCATTAAGAAGACGGACCCAACGCAGGGGTGGAAGAGGGGATCGCATGCCGCGAGGGAGGATACGGCGTTGCAGGTTTGATGGGTTTTGATGGTTCATATTTTTTCAAATGGTGATTCTAGCCCGAAAACTGCGTCGAGTAAGAGTGACAATGTTTTCATCTCAACTAACACCAACTGCATCATGCTAGTTCCCCCCAAGACATTTCAAGGATGTTGTTTATCACAATGGAAGCGATTCTAGAATCACAAAGACCACACGCTAAAGTCAAAGTCAAGGCGGTTTAATATTCTCCAAGATATCAAACAAGATAAGATATTAATGTTGTGTCACCCAAAAAAAGGCACCTAGACGCCCCGCTTTCCCACATGGATATCACCCAAAATCGAAGAAAAACTTAGCAGTCAACTCTCAGGGAGGACCATGCGATCTAGAATCTTGTGAACGCCTTGACTTTTGCCCCTGCCCTCATCAATCTCCTCCGTCATCTTGCGCGCCCGCTCGATGAGAACCGCCAGAACCTTGCGTGTGTACTCGAAGCTACCAGTACTCTCCATGTAGGCCACAGCATAACGCTTCACCTCCTCATCGTTGGTTTTCTGCTTCAGAATGTTAAGCAGCTGCAGATTTACCGGGTTGGACCGGATGCTGTGGATGACGGGAAAGCTGAACTTTCCCTCGGTGAGGTCCTCGCACATGCCCTTGTTGGCTGTGTATTGCTGGCTCCAGAGGTTTTGGTAGTCATCAAGAATCTGGAAGATGAGTCCGATAATGTTAACAAGTGGCACGCAGTCGATCAGGCTGCGCGACTCGGCTTGCATGAGCTTAATGCCTAGCCTGAAGAGGCCGCCCGTCTTGTTGCCCACCATCTCCAGGTAGTCATCTTCCGTGGGGCACGTCAGGGTATCGCGCCAGAAAAGGTCCATGCCCTGACCACGATGCAGGTTGAGGAGCTCCTCGGCAAAGATGGTAATGACCTTTGGGTTCTTGAGCTTCTGGAGTTCCTGAAGAGCGCAAAAGTAGATGTAGTTGGAGCTGTTGATGGTCTGCGGAATACCAAAGATGGCGTGTGCCACTGGAAACCCCCGGCGCAGGAGGCTGCTATCCTCTACGTCATCAACCAGCAGCGAGGCCGAATGTAGCATTCCCACCACTTTTGTGATGACCTCGAGGCTGTCTGGCGGCACCTCTAGCCAGGCATCGAAGGCCCGGACCAGCTGAGACCGGAAGTCCTTGCCCGGGTGCCCGACCAGGTAGTCGTAGGGCCCCGTCAGGATTTTATCCTTATCTTCAGACCACGTCCTGCGCGCATTGGAGAAGAAATCGTCGGTCGCAAATCGGTTCGGGTCAGGTGGAGGCGGGGGCTGAGCCATGACAGCACCGAACAGGGTTGTGCTTGTGGCTGACGCGACTGACGCCTTTCGGCTGCGGTGCCGTGCGTGACCAGGGGGAGGTTGGCTGCTCGATCTCGCAATCCAATCGCTCTCGGGGACAGATCGCAGCGGTGCTTTGGAGGAACTGCCTTGTGTGTTCGCGGTAGGGTGTGTGCTTCCCGTCGAGAAGGACGATGTTCGAGGGGGAATCGAAGCGGGCGACTGGAAGGGATGCTGATTCGGAGCGGGAGAGGCAGTCGCGGAGGTTGAAGGTGCCGTCATGACGGCCTGTTCCTTCTTAGAGGAGCGTCTAGAGAGAAACATTCGGCCGGTTGAGTCTCGCGGTGGGGTCGTATTTCAGGTTTCCCGAACAGCGGGGACGTGTGGCTTAGGCCTAGGTGACGACATGCGACGACAAGCTTCAGACGGCAGCTGCGTCCACAGGGGTTAGCTCCATGCTGTCACGAGACGTGTTTTCCCCGCTGTTGCCTTGCAAAGCGTCACAGAAGGCGAAACAGCCATGTGCTTCTTTTTGTCTGGAAAGAAAGTGATGTTTGATGATGGCGATTATGGGGATATCTGATGCGGAAGCTATCGGAGGAGCACAAGCACACGCGAACGCAACCATCACATGAACCAGAGCACAAAAATCAGTTTCCAATTCTTGTCCCGCCGGGCCAAACACCAATGTTTCGGATAAAAATGCCGTTGGCAACTCACGTAGTGGGGAATGAGTTACAGCCAGATCTGGTCTCCGTATCTCGGAGAGTGGGCCGGCGGCAGTGATGGAACTGGGGGAAGCTTGGGTCCGAATGGAATCGCTTCGTTCAACAATGTTCGGGAGGCCGTCAGCTCGTCGACTCAGCAGCTGGATCTGTAACTAGATGGTGCCCGCTGGTGTTCAGTTGCTAGGGATTCCGAGCATATAAGCAGCAAGCGCTTTGACAACCTGCTCGAGCCCTGGCGCGCAGCAGTCGAATTCGTTCACTGCACCACTTGAGGGCTTGGATGCGTGACAACGGCGGGTTTGACGATAATGCAAGAAACCCGCGATGCTAATGGACTTGGTAAGATATTCTCGAGTTCTGTATTGACTGACGATAGAATGAATAGAGGAGAAGAAAATTCTTGAATACGATCCCGTTGGCAGGCTCTAGAAGGTCTTGGACCCGGTTTCAGAGCTGCATATGGACCCTTTTGCGATGCATCCGTGGTCCTGAGCATGGCGAGCCTTGACAGCTATAGGGTGATCGCCACGACGGCCACGGAGGCTGCATGTTTCGAAGGCCGGGTTTGGACTTCCAGCCGTCCCAGCCTCGGCCAACCCACGGCCGTGGGAACTTGAGATGCTGTTGGCAATGGAATGCAACGATGAGGTGGCAGGGGTGGGTTGCTCGTTCCTGCTAAGCTCGTTATCGGCAGGGGTTGGGTCTTATCAGACGGCGTTGCTGTGGCACCGCCCTGGAATTTGGGCGAGCGCATTGCGACGACTCGAAACGGGAAGAAGTCAAACAGCATTCGCCTGGAAGATCTCGAGTCTCTTGGGAGCCCACAACGACCTCCTTTTTTTCTTTTCATTGATACCCGTCTGGCCCGTATCTCCTTTTTACGTTCCTTTTCTTATTGTTTTGGTCAATTCACCACTGTCACTCCCTCAGCTCGCAGCACCCGTCGATTCAGCTTGTGTCGCCGTTCTGGCTCAATTGTGACTCTCGATCTTCAACCCCCCATTAGCTGCGATACTACCGGATAACATAAAACCATCTGGCGCGCAGCTTCAGCTGGCGTGTAGCTGAGTGTGGAGTGCGAATCCACTTGCGTCTTCGCGCTCTGCTGGCAACTGACAGACCCGCCAACGCGCATCTCTTCGCAACGCGAACCCCCCCCCCAGAACCCACACGCGCGCCATGGAATCGCTCTTGTCGCTTGCATTCGACAATCTGTCGTCATTCGATGGATCCAAGATAAAAAAGGGGCTGAAGCAAGTGGAAGGCCTTTTGGCGCAGATTTGCTTGTCAGGGCCAAGCAGTCCAAGGAAAGCATCGAGTGCAGAATCCGGAAAGGAGGAACAATCGCCGCCACGCAAGGGCCTGGGTGACCTGGGGGACGACGCTGCTTTCCGCGAGTTCTTCAAGCTGCAAGAAGGGTTTGAATGGAATATTGCACAGCGCCTTCTTTCGACGCTCGACTGGCTGGTGGTGCGCGGTGGCGATGGTCAGTACGATCTGCTCATAGTCAATGCGCTGGACCTCATCCAGGGCGTGCTCCTCCTCCACCCGCCGAGCAAGGTGCTGTTCTCGCGGAGCGTCTACATGAATGTAAGCCCACTCATCTCTTGTTGCCCGACGTTTGGCTCACGATGCGTCTGAACAGCTCCTCCTTGACCTCGTCGAGCCAGTCAATTGTCCCGCGATACAATGCGCCACCATTATTACCCTCGTCGTCGCCCTTCTCGACACACCACAGAATATGCGCGTCTTTGAACAGCTTGATGGTCTACTGACCATCACGTCGCTCTTCAAGAATGGGGAGACGAGCCGCGAGGTCAAGTTCCGCCTGACCGAATTTCTCTACTTTTACCTCACGCCCGAGACTCCCTCCATACCCAAGGCCGATTCCCGCACCAACGGCGCCGCTCCCGCTCTCCTACAGCGCAGCCCAAGCAAGCTCGCCAAGGTCTTTGGTAATCGGGCAAATGGTGCCGACCCCAGCAGAGCCGGTCGGGACAGGGCAGACAGCGAAAACGGGTGCACCCTATCAGTTGAATCGAAGAAGCAATTCGTCGACCGCTACCTGCCCGGGGTAGTTGACGAGCTACTCAAGGACCTCGATACCTACAAGCCATTTGGTGGGATTTTGAGCTGAAAAGGCGGGTTCGTGGTGACTAGTTTGTCGCAGTTCCTCCGGAGGGGGGGATTGGAGCCCAGGAGACGACAAGATATAATAATTTTGTGAACCATCCATCGGGGTATGGTCGGTCGGTCCGTTTGCCTTTTGAAGCACCGTTATTTCCCTCATATTTTCTTCTCGGGTTTTGGCGCCATGGCGTTATTCGGTCTGGCCTGGTTTTGGGGCTTTGGGGCAAGGCAAGTTGGGTAGGGAAAAACGGGGAAGGAGACGAAGAACCAGGAATGGTGAGCAAAGGAGTGATGTTTCTACCTGTGTGATATTTTGTATTACCAACAGTTTCTCCACTTTCCCCCTTTTCCATCCAGGGGTGGTCCCCTACTTACCCAGGAGGAAGAAAGAAGGATGTGGGGGTTTTGTTCTGTGGACCGAAAAGCATGTCGCGGCATTTCGAGAGCGCGTTCAGCATCTGCTTGTGTATAGACGGGCTCAGCATTTTGTACTTGGCGAGGGTGGTCTCAATGTAATTTATTCAGGAATTCGGGAGCCATTTTTGCAGCGCTGTGATGGTGAAGTGAACCAAAACGTGTCTCATTTCAGTGCCCGTTCCCTAACTAGACAATGCAAGTGATATCGAATGTGATGTTCTTTTCCTGAAATGACCTCATGATTGCTACCAGTCGTGTCCAAATGACGTGCTAGTTCGCGTGAGACACGATCATAACTCGTTACTGATTGCAAGATTACAGAACTCTCTCTAATCACGCTTTTCACGGACCCGGCCCCTGACTCCTTGACGGCCGACCGATGACTGCTGACTCTGGGGTTTCCTCAAGAGGTGAAGGTGGTATGGGCGTGACGGGTGACGGCATAACTGCCACGGAATCAAGGAAATCGGAGCCGTACAGCTCGAATCGTCCCTCAGTCGTCTCAGGCGGGGGCGGTGGGGGAATTGATGTCCGGCTTGGGGCGTAGCTTGCCGATTCCCTTGGTGCCCCGAGGTGTGATGCCTGGGAGTCGATCTCAACAGGAACGGCGATGTCTCCCGGACTATGCGGGACAAGCGGAACCCCACCTCTTCCACCACCTGGCGTTGTTCCAGTCGAAGGGCCAATATTGTCGGTGTATGGGCCAGCCGCAGGCTCGGGACCATAAAAGTCTTGGGCGATACCCGGCAATGGCGCACCGGACACTACCGACGAACTTTCTGACATGTCTCGGCCACCACTGCCTAGGACAGCCCCGATGACACCTGTGGGCCTCGGTCGCTCAGAGCTGCTGGCTGCAGCGCTTCTCCTTGCCCTGCGCTTCCGGAGACAGAACCAGGTGGTTGCACCAATCAGCAAGCCGGCTCCAACAACGACGCCGACGCTTATCCCGGCTTTGGCGCCGGTGCTCAGATCCTGGGTTTCAACTTCGGATATTCCATCCCCAGTTGGTGTGGGAGCTGTGTTTGCGCAGTGAGGGGCGCCGTTGACAAACGTGCAGCTTTGTGTGACAGCGCAACATCCTCCACCTAGACTAGCGGGACAGGTGATTTGGCTGGTGGTGCATCCCTGAGGGACCTGTGATACCACGGCAGTCGCTGAAGTGGACGGACTTACTGTGGAGAGGCACGCGCCGCCCGTGGCGCACACGAAGCCGTAGGAACAGCATCTGCCACCCAGAGATGAAGGGCAGCCATACATGGAAGTCTGGGTGCAAGTTCTAGGGCAGCATCCAGGTGCAACTGACGTCGTCACGGCACCTATGGTGTTTGTAACGGTCACATCGCACTGGAACTCTTGCTCCTTGCAAACTGAGCCACATGTTGAGCCGATGGGGCAACACGCGGCACGAGCAGTTGCCGTCGGGTTGACGATACAACTATACAGCCATGTCAGCTGACATAGGAGGCGAGATGGACGGAAACTGTAAACATACTATGAGTCGTCAGGGCAGCAAACCGTGCTCCCAACATCGCCGATTTCATTACCTGAGTGGGCCGGTTAATTGCGCTCATCCAATCTCTGGGGCAGAGGAGCGGCGCGGAAACCCACAGGGATGATTGCCTCGATTACATTGGGCTTGACGCCTCCCCAGCGACCTTGCCGGCGCGGCATGATAAAATCGAGGTGCGAGCGCCGGGCCTGTTTCCATGGCCTGAAATCTGTCATGGCCGAAGACAGCGCCGACAAGCAGCCAGCCGGCGGCTAACCCTCGAACAGCGACGGCCATCCTGGCACCGCGACCACTGAGATTGCACCCAAATCCTCCTTAATTCGCCATTCTCAATTGCTTCGCTTCGCAAGGGTTCGAAATCAATCCCGGGGTGCGAACTAAGTGGGGGGCGTTGAGGTCGAGACGGTTGGAAATTGTCTCAAGAGTGGGAGGTGACTTCCATGTTGTCGTGAAGGGGTGGGCTGCGCCAGCTGACAGCCACGACGCTGTTCTCGTTCCCTCGCAGGCCCGCGCTTCAGCCGGGCTGGGGGTTTCCGACAGCCTGGCCAGCCACGGCGACTCCCGTCAGGACCCCTCGCCAATGCAACCATGGGGTTGTGTGACACCAACATGGGGTGAGGAGCCAGCCACTGGGAGGAGAGAATTGGACACCCAAGACACCCAAGACACCCAACCCTCCTTCTCGCCACATAAAGCATCCCATTGCATCGTTGCTTCCGCAGTTGCTAGTGCGGTGTGAGGCTCAATCTGACGTGCCGCGTCAGTGGATGTTTGGAAGTCGGCGGCTCCTTCCAATGCCGTCAACGCTCCCGGTCCTTCTTCCCTTCGGACAGATTTGGGCCAGCCTGGTTAGAGGGAACTGTGTTTGCTCATGAGAGAAACGCTGCTTTTCCCGAAACCATGGCCGAGACGGGTTCACGGCACCTGAAGTTATATGCTTGGTGGAAGAAAAGCACAAAAGACCTCGCCGAACCGGCGGATCATTTCACTTTTTACCCACCGAATTAATACCCGGCTGGGTGCCGTGCTTGCCAACCCACGGCAGCGAAGGCCAAGAACATCCCCCAGATCTGCAAGATCTCGCCGGAGCCGACCATGCACGCAGATGCCGATGATGCGCATTCACCTCCAGTCGCTCCCAGACCAAGAATTTCACTCGCCGTCTCGTGAACTACGGTCTGGAAGAACGGCACAACCTTGTCCATGTTCGTCATCCACGGCCGTCTTGACCTTCCCGATTTCGACATACGATATTAGGCCGCTTTTGCTGAGACGGGACACACGCCTCCGCCAACGTCAATGCCGGTAAAAACGGCAAGCGAGGCCAGCGGTCTTCCAGAGCGAGTCCTTTTGCTTCTGCCACCCAGCCAATCAAGCATCGACAACTCGGTCCCAGATAAGTTAAAATATGCGCTTCCCGTTCGCACACGCTTGTTCCTGCCGGAACGCCTCCCGAAGCCATGATGGCAGCCTGGACAACAGATATATCGAGCTGCCTCGCATATGGCGGCCATCCCGGTGTGCAGTCTAAATACCGTCCAACTCGCTGGGCCTCTGTCCTCGGAGGGAGTTGCTTGGATCCTACTCTGGCTCCCCATCAAATTCTACTCGTCCAAGAAAATACGTCCTCTTGCGCCATGAATCTCCGTTAGGACCACCATTAGTGCCTGTTTCGTGCCCCCCTACTAAAAAACCACGCCGGTATCATACGAGCGGGAGCTGCCTCTGTGCCCGACAATCACCTTTGGTGTACCTTCTGCGACCAGCCGAGTAAAGTAGAGCACTCGAGGGACAAACGGATCCCACGATGGGCTGCCGTCTAGGACTGATCACATTCCTGGCGCTCGTCTTCGCCTCGCCTTTCAGTTTTGGCCTACCCAGTCTCGACCTAGCTCTTGTAGCGCGAGCCCTCAACTACGAAGATGAGGTTTGCCATCCCGTAACAGAACGTGCGTCGGATACCATTCCGCCATGTCTCGAGCTCGTAACGATCGAAACGGTGTGCACACCAAATGGGACAAGTCCTCTTGCGCTTAAGGCGCACCAGCAATGTAAGATATCTACCCTATCTCAAATATCTCATCCGGCGCTAACTTGATATTCGCCAGGCATGTGTCGAGGCTCGTTCTTCGCCGATTGGCCATACTGCCTGCAATGCCTCTTCATCCATGGCCTGCGCTCGGAGCGCGACGTAGCCTATTACAAAAGCATCTTGTCGACCGCATCCGATGCCCTCTGCAACGTGCCGACACCCACGGCCCAGTTCGCTAGCATTTTCGATAGTGCCCAGTATGTCGTAGCCACACCCATCACGGGGAACACGGCAAGTATCGACCAGGCACCAGGCCAGACCGCCGTCAGTTTATACTTTACCGCCACGGCAGACCAGGGACCCGGCGAGATCACAGGGCCTGCGACGGCGGCGACGGCTCCACCACGCCTCTTTACCGCGCCGGGTATTTCAACAACTGTAGAGCCAGGACCCCGCTCCACTGGTGTAGGGACGGCCGTGACGACATTTTCCAGGGCCGACTTGAGCAGTGGGACCGGAAGCGCGAAACCGACAACGACAATGAAGGAGAATGGTGCTACTATCAGAAGGAGGGACAGGAGGGGTTTCCTGATGGCGATAGGCGCTGTGGCGGCTCTTGTTGTCTCGTGAAGATGAATGAGCCATTATCTTGTGGTCTTCCACTTTTATACCATACCTTCACCCTTTGAAGAGCGTTCTAAACATGGAATAAGGGGTAGGGGGGCAGTAGTTCGAGATGAGTAGGACGCTCTAACATCGATTTTGTTTCAGTCCCTCAACACCATTCCTTGCCTTGATCTTTATGTCTCGTATATTGGCCCGTTCCTGCCTACCTACCTACCATACCGCACTTTGACTGGCTGCCCTCGCCTATTGTATGGCATTTGGTTGTCGGCCTGTGTGGTAAATAGCACTGACACATATCGAACAAAAACACAGGAAATGCTATTGCTCCATGCCATGACATGCAGAGTAAACAAGACACTACCCTTTACCTTTTGTTAATTCCCCTTTTCCAACGCTTGCTCCCGGGGATGTTACCCAAAATTGACCTGGGCCAGAAGTTGCTGGGTTGTAACCAAGAATTAGTGGGGCATGTGGTCGAAGGGGTGAGCCAGCTTCTCCTGGCAAAAGGGAAGCTTTCCAACGGTCCAAATTTCAGTGTCCTTTTTTTTTCGTGATTAGTGTCAACTCTTCTATCGGCGGGAAACGACGGCAACATACAGGCTTCAGTGCTTTCTTCTGCTCGCTGTCCAGACAGCCGCCCTTGAGGGCAATGACGGGGGCAGCCTCAGGGTCGTGGGCGATCGGGGATCCACACTCGGAGCAGAACCAGCGGTAGACAGCGTTGCCCGAATCGGCGATGCCCTTCCACTTCTTGATGGGACCGGTAGTGGTGAGCTTGTCCTTGGGGACGACGACGACAAGTGCTGATTGAGGATAAGTTTGTGTTTTGACAATGAACGACGCCAACAGAAACAAGAAACAAGGGGCCGTCGATATGGGACAGGGAGATAGGGTATAGGTGTGTGATTCCCGCAGTGCATATAGCAGGGGGTCAAAGGCAAAACTAGCCCAATCCTCGGTGCTTGCCGATGCGCGATGCGATGCTGCAGGAGGACGACACGGATGTTCGTTTCCACTAAAACCATGTCAAAGCTAAGCATATCCCGCTATCGGCGAACAGTGGTGGTGACGTCGCTGTTTCTGGTGAAGATAAAATCCGCTTCGGAAAACACCCGAGACAAGGAAATGCCGTCGTTTTCGGACGGAAGGTTCTCCCTATCTCAACACTACCTGTATATGTCGTCCACCTATCCCCTGCCCTGCACGAAAAGGAGGGGGGCCGCTGTTTTGCGACCCCCTCTCGTGGCTTGGCATGGCATTCAGCTCCTGATGCGGGGGCGGGGTAAAAGAAAGCTCCCAAAAAGCAAGAGACCAAAAGATGCCGCTTGATTGACGTTGTCAAGCCACAGAGCGGAAAAGAAGCTTCTGATGAACATGGCCAAGATCTACCCTATCCCGAGAAAAAAATCCTCGGAAGGACCGAAAGAAAAAAAGAATAGAGGAGAGTAAAACTCACAATAAGTGCTGCCCGACTGGCGCTGGCAGTCATCACAGTGGTCATAACCCGTAATGATGGGAGCCTCGACATCGGCCTTGAAGGTGACAGCCTTGCAGAGACAGTGTCCGGTGATGGCCATTTTGGAGTTTGGAACCGACGGCGGCACGGTTATCTAGAGGTGGGGTGGTGGTGGGCAGAAGATAGGTAGGAATTGGAAGCGGCAAGTCGACGAGGGCAAGGTGCCGATAATGTTCGGGTTCGCCTTCCTAGGGCTGTTTGAATAGTTGGTTCTGGTCAAGGTAGGTCTGGATGGGGGCTGAAAAGAGATCGCTGGACGCGAGGATGTGGAAAAGTGGTGATGATGGTTTGTCAAGAAGATATATCAAGAAGAGGGGGAAGTGTCGTTCTTGTTTAAATAGCTATTTTTTTAACTCGTGCCCAACCTCATAC
>Ga0247763_1002031_pt1 | contig 10706 bp, 5 predicted proteins | sample UWRJL141409B4_FD_179926 | JGI IMG/M metagenome (GOLD analysis project Ga0247763, IMG submission 179926) | Plant litter microbial communities from Arlington Agricultural Research Station in Wisconsin, United States - UWRJ-L141-409B-4 | ecosystem: Environmental > Terrestrial > Plant litter >...
CGGTTCGAGTGCACGGGCCAGAGTGCGCAGCGTGCGCGCCGTGCCGAGGCGATCGAGCACGTCGGGCGCGAGCGTGAGCTGCTCGGCGAGCTGCGCCAGGATCTCGGCGCGCTTGACGGAATCGATGCCGAGATCATCCTCGAAATCGCTGTCCAGCTCCAGGTTCTCGCGCGGGTAGCGAGTGCAGCGCGCGACGGTGTCCAGTATGAGCCCCATCACCGCGTCATCGCCACGCGCCGAGGTCGCGGGGATGAGCATCGGGGTCTGCGTCGGCGTCTTGGAGTCGTAGGCGGGGGCGGTGGCTGAGCCGTTCATCATGTCCATTGCTCCTGTTCGAGGTTGCGCCGAGGGGCGCTCGTCATTTCGTCCCTGGTCTCTTCGTCACTGCGCTGGCGTGCGGAGGGCGCGCCCGCGCGGCGCTCGCACCACATGGGCATGCCGCCCACCGGCTGCAGCGAGATGAATCCGCGGCACGTGGGCTCGCGGCCGGGCACGAGCTCGAGCTCGTAGCGCTGCAAGAGCCGGGCGAGGATGATCTTGCCCTCGACCTCCCCCATGAACTCACCGAGGCAGATGCGCTTCCCCGCGCCGAAGGGCAAGTAGGCGAGCCGGTGGCGCGTGCCCTTGCGCTCTGGGTCGAAGCGCTCTGGGTCGAAGCGCAGCGGATCGGGCCAGAAGTCGGGGTGGCGGTGCGTCACCCAGGGCGCGATGGCCACGGTCGAGCCGGCCTTGACGCGGTACTTGCCGAGCACGTCGTCGGCGAGCGGGCTGCGCAGGATGAACGGCACGGAGGGCAAGCAGCGCAGGCACTCGCGGAACACCATGTCCAGATACGGCATGCGCTCGAGCTCCTCGTTGCCCGGCTCGCGCCCGCCGAGCACGCTGTCGATCTCGCTCACCAGGCGCGCGCGCTGTTCGGGGTGCTTGGCGAGCAGATAGAGCGACCAGGCCGCGGTGACGCTGGACGTCTCGTGCCCCACCATCAGGATGGTCTTGATCTCGTCGCGGAGCTGCTCGTGGCTCATGCGCTCCCCCGTCTCCGGGTCAGTGGCGTTCATCAGCTGTACCAGCACGTTGCTCGCCGAGCTGTCGGTCTGACGATAACCGAGGATGATGCCGTCGATCACGGCGTGGATCTGCTGCATGGCGGCGGCGAAACGCCGATGGCTCGGCAGCGGCCAGGCGAGCGGGAGGGGAAGCGGCGAGTACATGCGCCGCAGCGCGACCGAGAGCGCGTACTTGAACGACTCACGGATCACGCCGGTGTGCTCGCGCAGCGCGGTACCGAAGAACGCCTCGCCGGCGATGTTGAAGCTCAGGTCGAGCATGTCGTCGTTCAGGTCGCGCTCGAACCTGCCCTCGCGTCGGTCCCACTCGCAGAGCAGCGCGCTCACGTGCCGGTTGATCAGCGGGATGAGGCCCAGGGTGCCCCTGGAGCTGAACTGGCCTTGCACCAGGCGCCGCTGGCGCCGCCACAGCTCGCCCTCGCTGTTGACGAGCCCCTTGCCGAGCACGGGGATGAGCTCGTGGTAGCGCTTGCCCTTCGGGTAGTTGCGGTGGTTCTCGCACAGGATGTGGTGAATGTCGTCGGGGTGGAAGGCGAGCACCACATCCTCGTGGCCCGGGCAGTGCAGGCGCACCACGTCGCCGTAGCGAGCGAACAGGCGCTCGTAGGCTTGCATGTCGCCGCTCCGGAACTGCGCGAGGTAGCGCAGGCTATCGATGGCGCTCGGGCCGGGGGGGAGACGGTCCGCTTCTCGGGTCATGGCAGTCCTCGCTTTCGGGGGTTGTGGGTTCGGGTTCACGCCGAGTGGTTCTCGCGCAGGCTCTCGCGGCGCGCGCGGCGCGGCTCGCTGGTGAATTCGACGGACTCGACGCTGGAGCTGGGGCTCGGGCTCGGGCTCGCAACCAGGCTGGGTAGCGGCTCGGGCAGGCCGCCGACGCGCCGCCCGCGATATCCTTGCAAAACCAGCATCGGCTCACCCGCTCGCGACTGTGCCGCGACCCAGGGGCACTCGATGCTGCCGTCACTCGGGCGAGCCGGGGCGCTGACGAGCTCCCATTCACGCTCGGCGGCGCTGGCGTCCAGCCCGGGCGCGAGCGAAAGCCGTTCGATGAAGGTGGGCGCGTAGATGTCGAGCGGCTGCCCCTCGACGCCCCACACCACGCCCAGGCGCAGCAGGGCGTCGATCAAGAGCGCTGGCAACACGCGGGCCGGGGGCGCCGCGGCACCCGCCGCTGCCGGGCGATAGCGCGCGCGATTGCCGAGCGTGCCGACGCGCAGCTCGCGCAGGCAGTCGAAGCTCCTGCCGAGCCAGAGCGGTGAGGCCTCGTGGGTGTAGGGGTCGGTCACGAGCGAGCCCGCGGGCGGGCGCGGCGCACGGTTCGACGCGGACGGCGCGGGCTCGGCTCCGAGCACCACACGGCAGCCGGCGTGCCGCCGGTTCGCCTCGAGTAAGCGCCCGTCCGGGGTCGTCACATCGGCGCTGATGGACACCGCGAGCGTCACGTTCGGGCTGGCGTCGTCGACCCGCTCAGCCTGTACTCGCAGCGACACGCTGCGCCCGAACGGCACGCGCAGCGCGTGCACGAACTCGCAGTGCTCGAGCGCGATCAGGTGCAGGCCCGGGAACTGCCGCCCGGCGTGCGCCGCCATCTGATCGAGCAGCACACACGCCGGCACGAGCGGGCAGCCGCGCAGGCGGTGCTCCGCCAGGTAAGCGTCCGTCTCGGTCGAGAGTTGCCACACGGCGCTCGCCGGCGCGATCGCGCTCGCGGCACGCTCGGTGCGGGCGGGCTGATAGCGGCGCCGTTCGTGCTCGGTCAGGACGATGTGGGCGGCGTGGCGCGGCGTGCCAGAAAATAGACGCCCGAACAGCTCGCGCCCCTCCTCGGCGCGGAGGCCACGCATGTCGCGCGCCTTGGCCAGGCTCTGGTACTCGCTGCCGCGGGTCATGCCGATGTTGTCCCAGGCCAGCCAGGCCAGGCTGGACCAGGAGGCGCGCGAGCTCGACAGGCACTGCGCCAGGCGGTTCAGAGCTTCGTTCGTCGCGCCATAGTCGTGCTGACCGTCGTTGCCGAAGTAGCTGAAGGCAGACGTCGCCAGGTGCACGTGCGGCGGCTTGCCCGGCAGCCGAGCCTCGATCGCCGCGAGCAGGTTGCGCAGCGAGACCAGCTTGCTGTCGACCACGCCCCAGAACGCCTCGGGGGTCTTCTTCGGCAGCGTGCTCGACACCTGCAAGCCGGCGCCATGCAGCACGCCGTCGACGCGCCCGTGCTCCCGCGCGATGGCCTGCACGCACGCTTCCACGTCGGCGGCGCGGGTCAGGTCGCAGACGTGGTAGCTCACGTCGCCCGGCAGCGCCCCGAAGCGCCTCAGGTTGGTGTGCACCTCGTGCGCCGAGCACAGCTCCCGGAACGTGCTGCGCGCGCTGCGCAGAGTCGCCCCCGAGCTCGCCGCCTGGCGATAGTAGACGTCGGCCTGGGCCTCGACCTCCGCAGGTGTGAGGTCGCGCCAGGCGGCGGGAGTTCGCGTCGGGTCGCTGCGCCCGATCAGCGCGAGCCGACACTGAAAGCGCTGGAGCAGCCACGGCACGAGCTCCGCGCTGATGCCGCGCGCGCCGGCCGTGACCACGATCACGCTCTCGCGATCGAACAGCGGCGCGCCGTGCGCGAGCTCCGGGACGGGCGCGAGCGCCCAGGCGCGTGTCTGTCCGCCAGCGACGAAGAGCTCGCGCGGCCCCTCGGGTGAGCCGAGCGCGCCGTGCGCGGCAGCGACGCCAGCGGCGAAATCGGCGTCGCCGTGCACCTGCACCAGCCGCGCCCGCGGCAGCTCGCGGCACAGCGCCTTGACGAAGCCGCCGAGCAAGCCCGTCTCGGCGCGCGGCAGATCAGGGGCGGCCCAGGCGTTCAGGCACAGGCTGCCGAGCTCGAGGCGGCCAGCGCCCAGCGCCTGGTAATGGCGCTGGCAGAGCTCTAGCAAAGGGGCGAGGCAGTCGCGCTCGCGCCGTGTACCCGGCTCGAGCAGCGCTCGCACATCGCCGCTCAGATCGGTGACGAGCAGCGCACGCACGGGTTCCCCGCCGGCGCGAAGCCTCGCGTCGAGCAGGTCGCCGGCGTCGGCGAGCATCACGGCATGCGGCGCACCGAGCTCGGCCACCAGGCGCTCGCGGCGCGCGGCATCCAGGCCGAGCAGCAGCACAGGTTCGGACGGCCGAGACACGGGCGGCGAACGATGCTCGACCAGCACCGGCGCGTACACCTCGACGGGCGCGGGCTCCGGCAGCGCTGCCGCCGATGCTTCCTCGAGCTGGTAGCGCGCCGCGAGATCGCGAGCGCACCAGAGCTCAGCCTGGCCGGCGAGCGCCCCGCTCGCGCTTCGGGCGAGGCCCAGCGCGATCACGAAGTCGCACGTCTGGTCGTCGATCAGCTGCGCCGCATACTCGCTTGCCCGCGCGAACGAGTCCGCGTCGGCGTCGATCACCAGGTTGGGCCCGCTCAGATCCAGCACCTGACACACGCGGCCCGAGGCGATGTTGGGCATGCCTCCCGTCAACGTGTACGGGGTCGAGGGCGCCTGCCGATCCGCCCAGCGCTGGATGGTCGCGACCAGCGCCGCGGCGTGCTCCGCGGGCGCTCCGTGCGCGAGCGTGCGCTGCAGACGCTGGCTGTAGATTCTGTCGTTGGCGCTCACCAGCGTCTGGGTCTTGCCCGCCATTCCGACGATCACCCCGATGCGCTGCCGGTGCTCTCGCCAGCGCTCCCCCAGCCGCTCGAGGCAGCCTGCCGCCAGCGCGACCGCGACCTCTTGCGAAGCGTCCATGCTCTCGAACACGTCCGGCAAGAGCGGCTTTGCCAGCCCGGGCCAGGGCAACCGCGCGCCGCCGCTCCGCGTCGGGTCGTGGGACATTTCGGAGCGCGCGACGCACAGCACGCCCGGCTTGGAGGAGGCAGCCACAGCTCGCTCGGGGCGAGCCCTCGACGCGAGCTCACCGTGATAGGACGGCTCGAAGGCGTCCACGATGACGTGGCTGTTCGTCCCGCCGAAGCCGAAGCCGTTGATGGCGGCGCGGCGCGGCTGTGCGCCCTCGTTGTCGGGCCAGGCGCTCGGCGCGGTCACGATGCGCAAGGGACCGCCCGCGAGATCGAGGCGCGGGTTCGGCCGCTCGAAGGGGCGCTGGACGGGCAGCTGCCGTGCTCTGAGGGCGGCCAGCACCTTCAGCAGCGACGCGACGCCCGCGGCCCAGCCGACGTGTGAGATCTGGCTCTTCACGCTGCCCACGCCGACGCTGCCGGCTCCCGCTGCCTGAAAGAAGGCGTGCAGCGCCCCGAGCTCGGTCGCGTCGCCCACCGGGGTCCCGGTGGCATGCGCCTCGACGTACTGGACGCTGCGCGGATCGATGCCGCTCTGCGAGTACGCGCGCTCCAGCGCCAGCGTCTGTCCGGCGACCTTGGGCGCGCTGGGCGACGAGCTCAGCCCGTCGCTCGACAGCCCGATGCCGCGCACCACTCCCCAGATGTGCTCGCCGTTCTCGATCGCCGCGCGGAGCGGCCGCAGCGCCACGAACGCAGCGCCTTCGCCGAAGACCACCCCGCTCGCGCGCGCGTCGAGCGGCAAGCTCTCGCTGCGCGTGAGCCCGCTGAACTGCGCGAACAGGCAGTTGTTGGAGGGACCCGGCGCGAACGCCCCGCCGGCAAACACCAGGCTCGACTGGCCCGTCTCGAGCCAGCGCGCGGCCACATCCAGCGCGTACAGCGACGAGGCGCAGGCCGCGTCGACGATCAGGCTGCGCGCCGCGCCTCCGAACAGCTCGTGGGCGAGAGCGCGCAGCGCCGGGTGGGGCGCCAGCGCCCTGCTCGAGCCGAGTCTGTCGAGCTCACGGGAGATCGCGCGCTCGAGCTCCGGCGAGTGCGAGGCTGCGCTCGACCGCAGGCGCTCGAGGGTCAGCGCTTCGTCGTATTCGGCGCAACCGTCCGCGGTCGATCCGATCACGACGCCGATCTTTTCCCCGCGATCGCGGGGCGGCGACCCGCGCAGCCCGACGCTCGAGCGACACTCGTTCAGCGCGGCGGCCGCGAGCCGCAGCACCTTCGACGCCAGCGCCGGGCTCCGCGCGTCGCTGCCTGGCGAATCGGCCTCGTGCACGTGCCCGCTGAGCAGCGTGTACGTCTTGTCGGGAGTGACGCCGTCCGGCGCCAGGAAGTCGCGTTCGAGCTCCGGAGCCAGCGAGCGCAGATCGGTGATCGCACAGGCGCCCGATTCGAGCAGCTTCGCATAGGCCGCGAAGCTGTCGGCGCCGGGCAGGCGACAGCCGACACCGACGATGGCGAGCGGCTCGCGCTCGAGGCTCGTGCTGCGGACGGACCCGCGCGGCGGGTGATTTCCGAGCTGCGGGTCTTTCCCGAGCTGCGGGTCTTTCCCGAGCTGCGCGTCCGCCGTCGAGACCGCGCCCGCGCGCCCGCCTGTGAGGGCTTCGAGGACGCGCGCCAGCCCGGAACGACGGGCGCACACGGCGAAGCGGTAGTCGCGCCCGGCCAGCAGCGTCGACACCCCCGCCTGGAAGTCCAGGCTGCGGACGAGGTGCGAGGCCCACAGGCTCGCCCAGTCTTCGTCGGCGCGCACCTCGCGACGCTCGAACGGAGAGAATACCGGCACCTGCCCGGGCGCCAGCTCGATCCCGGCGATCGCCGCGCGAAACGTCGCGGCCGCCTGCATCAACAGCGGCGAGTGAAACGCAAACCCGGGCAGCAGCGCCGCGCCGACGCCCCGCCTCCGCGCCAGCTCGGCGCAGCGCTCGAGGCTCGCCGTGCGCCCCGCCAGCAGCAACTGGCTCGAGTGGTTGCGAACGGCCAGGTACAGTTCCGGAAACTCGCCGCGCAGCCGCTCGAGCTCCGCCGCTCGGGCGCTCAGCGCGAGCAGACCACCGGGCTCGCTCGCGCCGAGCAGCGCCTCCGTGCGCGCCACGACGACCCTCGCGCCGCTCTCGGCGTCGAGCATCCCGCCGAGCACCGCGGCGCCGATCTCGCCGAAGCTGTGACCCAGGATCCACGCCGGGCGCTCCCGCCCCTCCAGCATCGCGCGCCCCGTGAACACCGCGCCGAGGTAGATCGTCAGCTGCTCGCGCAGGCGGCCCTCGGGGCCGTCGCTGCTCGGCGCCGCCGAGCGCAGCCAGCCTGCGTAGTCACAGTTCGAGCGCTCCTCGCACAGCGCCTGCGCTGCGTCGAGCAGCCGCCGATTGGCGGGCGTGCGCTGTGCGAGTTGCCAGGTCTGCTCCGCGTCCAGTGAGCCCTGTCCACCGCACACCAGCACGAGCGGCGCGTCCATCGCCGGCGCGGGGCGGGCGTCAGCGCTGGTAGCGGTACGCTCTGCTGGCGACGGCGCGGATGCCGCGGATGCCGCGGATACGCCCGACGGCGCGGACGCGGGCGGGCGCACCTCCGATCGGGTCTCGGCGATGCTGACGCAGCCGCTCGCGTCGAGGGGCGCAAAGGTGTTCCCCTCCCCGCTCAGCAGCTCGCGCCCCAGGCGGCACACGGCGTCGGGGAAGAGCTGCTTCGACGCCGACCCACCGCGCCGCGCCGCGTCTGCAAAGTTCGGCTGCTCGGGCTCGACGAGCGGCTCGAGGCGCGACGCGATCAGCGCGGGAACGCGCGCCACGCGCCGCGAGCTCCTGTCCAGCACGACGATGGTCTGATAGCCGCACGCCACCGGCGTACCCGCGCCCGACAGCACGCGAAAGCAGAGCTGAAACGAGCCGAAGCCGACCTCGCCCGCGCTCATCAACACCAGCGCCCAGTCGCCGAGCCCGAGCGGGCTCAGGTTGCGCGAGTAGCCCTGCTGAGTGAGCAGCTCGACGGGCTCGATGGCGCTGCGCCACGGCTCGCTGCCGTCGCCCTCGCGCAGGAACAACAGCGCCTCCCGCGCGGCGCACTGGAACTGAAAGTTCGTGAGGAAGTGATGGGTGCCGTACGCCATCGTGTCCGAGAACCGGATCGGGTAGCGGTGAACGAAGAACTTCATGCTGACACCTCGCTGGCAAATGCGGTCGAGCGTTGGCGGTCGCGGCAGCCCTGGCGTCCCGCGGGCTCCCGCATCCGGTCCCGTTCCCCCTATCAAGTCTCGTGCCGCTGGCGCGCGCCGGGCAGCGCGCCTCGCGGCCCGGCGGATCACGCAGCTTTCACGCGCTCGGCGCTCGGGTCGCCGAGGCACCGGCGGTTGGCACCTGTAAGAGATTCCGACAGGTTGTTCGCGAGGCGACAGGTCGAAGGGGCCGGCGACAGGCCCACGCCGCCGACGCCGCTCAGCGCCCCAGCTGGAAGCGCTCGAAGCGATGCAGGGCCGCCTCGATCTGCTGCTTGCGCGCACGGCGCCCGCGCGGGGTGAGCCAGGTCCAGCGCTGCTGGCGCAGCTTCTGCGCTCCGCGGTCTGTCTTCAGGTCGAGCAGCGCAACGAACTCGTCACCGATCAGCACGGCGCGGCGAGCTCGTGCGGTCGAGATCGAGGGCGCCTCGAAGGTGCCCCACTGGGCGCGGCCCGAGACGCTGGAGGAGCGCCTCACGCCCGGGGAGGACCGCGTCCACATCCTTTCCCCCTTCGATCCGCTCGTCAACAAGCGCGAGCGCTCGCAGCTGTTCTTCGGCTACGAGCATCGGTTCGAAGCCTACGTGCCGAAGGAGAAGCGGGTCATCGGCTATTTTGCTCTGCCGTGCGAGGACCACCACCAGAATCAGATAGCTCACGAAATCGAGCGCGGCCAGCACCGCGCCGATTCGTCCCACGTTCACGGCCCAGAGCACCCGGTCTTCCATGCTCAACGTGCACGGGGCTCGCGTCGAAGTGCAGATCGATCGCCTTCGCGATCTGCCCTCCCTGGTTCGGCTCGAAGATCTGAGCCGTGACGAACTGAAGCTGGTCGCGCTGGTGAGCGGAACGGCTCGGTCGAGCCGGTCGTAATGCCTCCACACCTGGCGCTTCGCCCACTCGCCGCGCTCCGCCTCGAACGTGCCAGCGATCGTGAGCGCCCACTCGCCGGGGAAGGCGCGGCTCTGAAAAACGATGCGGTCGTCCAGCTTCCAGCCTTGCTCGCGCGCCAGCTGCCGCCCGACGATGATCGAGGCTTCATCTGCCAGAAAAGCCTGCTTCTCGGCGTCAGACATCACGAGCTCGTCATGCATGGCGAGGAAGGCCTCCAGGACGCTCGGCAGCTTTGAATCGAGGCCCGAGGCGTTCGGCTTCGTCGGAAGCGTTCGCTCGGCGTTGAAGCGCCAGTCGCCGGCCAGCGACTGGCGCTCGCCGACCGCGGCGCCCGCGGGCGCGAGCCACATGGCGTTCGCGGGCCCTATCAATCCGCCTTCGCCGCCGCGGTCCCAGACGCGCACCGCGATGGTGGCCGTTCCAGCGCGTGCTGCCGAGGCGGGAACCCGATAGCGCCGCTTCACCCGCCGGTGATTCGTCACCTCGACGCCGGTAGCGCCCACCACGACGCCGTTAAAGTACGTCACATCGACATCGTCGATGGCTCCGAGCTGGAGCTCGAGCTCCCGCCCACTCTGCCGGAACGGTCACCTGCTTTCGAAACCAGACGCCGCCGTCGACCTGCATGTCGGGCCCGAGGCGCTCCCAGGCCCGAGCCAGCGCCATCGATCGCCAGCTTCGGATGTCGGTGGCCGGCAGCGCCCACGATTTCGTCGCGTCGACGACACCGGGGTCGTCGAAGTCTCCCTCGGGGCTGCCCGCCGCCTTCCACGCCTCGAGGCGTCGTTCGTAGGCGGCTCGATCGACGGCGCTCGGCGCTGCCAGGTGGCGTAAGGACTCGCTCGGCCCACTCGCGCAAGGCCTCCCGGCTCGTCCAGGCCTCGGCAGGCGTCCCGCCCCGCGACGCATGGATCAGACCGACGGGCACCTGGCGCGCAGCCCGCAGCGCTCGCCCGAAGTAATAACCCACCGCCGAAAAATGGCCGCGCGCCTGGGGCGTCGCGCGCTCCCAGGCGCCCGAGGCCACGTCGACCCGAGGCGCCTCGCCGAGCGCGTGTCCGACCGTGAACATGCTCAGCAGCGGGTCGGGCGGGGGCATCGATGTCGGGCTGAGACGCGGCCGAGCTCTGCAGCGGAAACTCAATGTTCGACTGCCCGCTGCACACCCAGACTTCACCCACCAGGACGTCGCGGACGGTGACGGTGTTGTCGCACGCGATCGTCATGTCAAAGGCCCGCCCGGCTCGAGCGGCTTCAGCGTCACCGTCCACCACCCGCCCTGCGTCGTCGCCGTCGCCGACTGCCCGCGCAGCGTCACCTTCACCGTCTCGCCCTCGCGCGCCCAGCCCCAGACATGCACCGGGGCCCGCATCTGCAGCACCATGCCATCCGAAACGAGCGCCGGCAGCGTCACGTCGGCCCTCGCCCAGCGGCTCCGGGAAGGCAGCAGCACGACAGCGAGCCCAAGCCAGGGGCGTGACATGTGAGCGAGCATACACGAGCGAGCGGGTTTGCCGAGCACCGCTCGACCTACTCCAAGTTCCGCGGCGTGAGCCGCTCATCGAGATCGACGCGATATTTCCGCTCGCCCGCGTCTGTTCTCTGGTGCAACATCTCGAGAGGGCCGTCAGGGGGGCATGATGGGCAACGCTGTGGTCGGTTGTGAGAGGCTTGCCAGGTCGGCCCTGCGCTGGGCTGCGGCCTGCTGGGCACTCTCGGGGGTCCAGTGTCT
>Ga0247763_1002032_pt1 | contig 10705 bp, 5 predicted proteins | sample UWRJL141409B4_FD_179926 | JGI IMG/M metagenome (GOLD analysis project Ga0247763, IMG submission 179926) | Plant litter microbial communities from Arlington Agricultural Research Station in Wisconsin, United States - UWRJ-L141-409B-4 | ecosystem: Environmental > Terrestrial > Plant litter >...
AGAGGGGGTAATCGTACAGCGCAGTGAGGGCCACGGCAGCCAGATAGGCGTGTCGATTCATGATGGTCGAAGGGGTGGCACTCTTGCGGCGAGTCCACCAGAAAGCGAGGGGCATGCCGAACACATAGTAGACCAAAAAGATGACGAAGAGAGCAAAACGGAGGCGGTGATACCACGAGTCCCAGGCAGGTGAGTCGGAGCATTCGTTGGGCATGGAATATCCGGGGAAGAATCCCAAGCCTGGGCCAAGTCCGTTGCCAAGCCGAAAGTGCGGCGGCGGGTACGCAACCGTTTCTTCGATAGCCCTCATGGTGGTCGTTAGTAGATACCGTAAATTGCGGATCTGGTTAGTCGAGGTAGTCTAAATTCCTTGTCTGCAGAACGAGACACTTTTTGATGGTGCGCATCTGTCGGCCCCTTTATGTCTTTGTCCGTGCATCCACTGCATGACAAATTCCTGTTATGAAAAACCCATCCTCGCCATCCGAACGTAAGATTTCCGGCCTTAAATCTTTTCCGCTTCTCAGGAACAGCGAATAGAAAATGTCAGGGCCTGTAGTTGTGCACACTAAGGTCGGTAGGTGTTGTGATGGGGTGACGGTGACGCCAAAGTCAGATCATCGTGGAAGTCGGTTGTCACGTTATCGTGGTGACCGTTGCCAAGATCCTGCAAGATGTAGTAAATAAAGAACGGCGCCCTCGCAGGAGCTCACCGTATGTTTAGTCAGCTTTGACGCGCCTTGAGACATGGTGACAAATTGTTCTGACCACTCAGACGCGAGGAAAACCGGCCGCGCTGAGTCTTCCGAACAGCGGGAGTTTGGCGTTTGCTTTTAGTGGTCTAGTTATATTTCGGCAATTTCTATTCTCAGGTGATGGGTGCTTTTGGACGCGCGTTGTGTAGGTAGCCTTTCAATATCCTGCCCGATTCCTAGGTGTGGAAGGAGAGCAAGAAGATTACACAAAGCATATGCCTAGTTGGAGGACTGCAGGAAAGGTGGGGCTGGCCCCGCCTCAACTAGTTGCGCCTTCACTTTTTCCCCCTCATATGAGCTGCGCTTGTCCTGACTTCTGGGCCTAAATCCGTTGCCCGCGCAATATCTCCGAGACTCCGACACAAGAGTGAACTCGATACATGCCTGTAAAGATGTTTGACTAATGTCAGTGTCGCGATGCTGTGCGACACCCCGGAAGTCTTATTATTGGACAGACACTGGCGCTAGGGCTGCAGTCGATCGGCTACGACCCCATCGCGATTGCGGCTGAGGTTTTGTCCAAGGCGACAAAAGCGGGGAGAGGGAGTTCCTCGCTCGGACTGAAGACATTCATCACCGCATGAGATGTTCCCTCCATCTATCCCATACGCCAACCCAGTACTACCTGCGGAATGGAACTATCCTCGCCATCCCCTATCTACACTGCCTTATCCGGGACCCGCGAAATCCGACTCCTCCGTCTCGACCGCACACAGCACCTCACCGACGATATCCACTGCACCCTTCACCACGCCAACCTCGATGAAGACCCCCACCCAACTTACTCCACCCTCTCGTACGTCTGGGGCGACCCCACTATCACTACTTCTATAACCTGTAATGGCAAGCCTATCAACATAACTGCTAACCTCGCCAATGCCCTCCGCCGCCTGCGCCAACTTGAACCCGACAAACCCACTATAATCTGGGCAGACGCACTATGCATCAACCAGCAAGACATCCCTGAGCGCAACCACCAAGTCACCATCATGAACGCCATCTACAAGCGCCACCCAAGTCGTCGTCTACCTCGGCGAGGATGAAATAGACGACACCAACCTGGCCTTCGACATCATGGGCAGCATCTTCTTCTTCCTCTGCGCCGAGGCGGACCCCGAGCGCAGACAGCGCTCGTTTGACCTTGGCTACTGGAGGAGCGCGCCAAGCTCATTCCCACCGGCACATGACCAGCGGTGGATGGCGCTTAGGCGGTTTTACAGGCGCGAATATTTCTCGCGCATTTGGGTGGTGCAGGAGGTGGCGTTGGCGACTGCGGATCCGAGGGTGATTTGTGGAGAGCACAAGACGTGGTGGAGGGAGGTGGTGGATGTGGCGGTGTTTTGTCACGGGCAGCAGGGGGTGCTGAATACGGGGTTGGCGAATTATTCTTTTGCGGCGGGACTGATGGGGAGTATCAGGGAATGGTTGGCGGGGGCGGAGGGAGGTTACATGTTGGGGATGTTGCAGCTGCTGAGGAGCACGCGGCGGTCGAAGGTAACGGATCCGAGAGATAGGTTGTCTGCATTGTACAACCTTGCGAATGATATTGCGGGGGGGGATGGGCCCGTGTTGAAGGCGGATTACTCGAAGTCCGTTGAGAAGGTGTATCGATCGTTTGTGGAAACCATGATTCGGCAGAGCGGCAACCTGCATGTACTGGCGCATGCTGGACTGCATTCCAGGAGCAGCATCGAGGGTCTCCCTTCGTGGGTTCCCGACTGGAGCATCGACCCGGGGTATGTGACTTTGGATAATGGGGTGGGTTCGGCAGGGTACACAGCCTCCAGCGGCGGTGTTGGCTTGGTTGCAATTTCTCCTGATGACGCGAAGTTGCAGCTCCTTGCAAAGTCATTGGGCAGAGTTCGGTCCTCTACAGTGCTGTCAGAAGGGTGGTTTACTCCCATCCCGGAGTTTCGCCAGCCTGGAGCATTGAAAGCACTGTGGACTGATGTTCTCAGGCCCCTGGGTGACCAATACGTCATTGGCGGTTCCACAGCGGACGCGTTTTGGAGAACTCTCGTTGGCAACCAAGATCAACGGGGATTCCCTGCCACAGACGAGTACTACATTCACTTCCTCAGCTACTGGCGGACGTCGCGGCTTGGAGACCTCGAAGCTGAAGCTCTTGGACGGACAGCCACCTCTCCCACACTCACCCAGGAGACCTTCGATCCGGATACTTACGCAGCCGCACAGAAACGTTCCGAAGAAGCTGACTTCTCTACCTGTGAGGAGCGCGAAGCCCACAAACGATATTTCGTCAAGCGCCTGACCGAGAGCGGCTTCCCCTGTCTCGGCCGGGATGCTGGTGATGAGGCACATGATGAGTCATGTGGCAGCTGCGGAATCTCCAATTTACCAGACTTCTTCACAAGGATCTGTCCCCTTCCCCCCTTTAGACAGGACGATCCATGTCTCGAGATGATGGATGACCCGTTCATCGCAGATTGGTTTCATAGACTGAGGACCGATGAACAAGAGCCCCTCCCAGTGGTTACTGCTACTGGAAACGCATACAGCGGTACACTCACGAGAACGGTGAGAGGAAGGAGCTTCATTGTCACGGAAGAGGGACTGGTGGGCCTTGGGCCAAGCAATACGGAAGTGGGCGATTTCATTGTCATCATCCCTGGTGCAAACACGCCTTTTATTGTGCGGCCCTCCCAGGCCGGTGAAGGAACCGCAGGGTCGTTCTCCCTGGTCGGGCAGGCCTATGTGCATGGGGTAATGGGCGGCGAGACTTTATTAGTGGGCGGGGAAGACCCGTCAGAAACTGTTTGGGAGGAGATAGGACTCCAATGAGCATGTAAGTAATAACCCTGGGAATTGAGTTTGGAATTTGAACTGATAGTGATAGTAAAGCAGTAGCAAGGCCCTGCATAGCTTGTCATTGCGGTTGCCCACTCAGCCCCTAAGCCCACCGCTTCTCCTTATCAATAATTATCGGCCAAATACTTGAAGTATTCTGTAATGGGGCCAGGCGACACGCAGGAGAAACCCCGCCGCAGCGTCTGTGTCACGGCACCAAAGGACGCAATGCGTAAACACCACAAAAAGTGGAACATTGTGCAGTCAGGGCACTGCACCGTAGTCCTTCTACATCTAGCTGCAGCCACAGGCAGGCAGCATCACGGTACCGTGACAGTTCTTTGCTTAAATTAGGTTATAATACTCGTTTTATAAATAAGTTAAAAATATCTTTAAATTAGCGATTTTATTAGGGTGAAAATTATATAAATACAACTGTAAATTTTCGGAGGCTAATTTTCCGAAACGGGTTTTAATAAATATTATATAGATTTATTATCCCTAAAATATTTAATATTAACCTTAAATTTATTCCAGACATTTCAAATTTATATTTTAAACAATATAAAATCTTTAATCTTATTTGTTGAAATTACAGCCCAGTTGCCCTGTAGCTACAGCACCCTTGGGTGCTGTAGCCTAGTTGATCTACTGCCCTAGGAGTGCTGCCGACTACACTGTGGCAAAGTGCAGTTACCACAACTACGGGGAGTTGGTATTGTGGTTCAGGGGGGCTGCCAAGCCCCCTGGACCTACTGGAACCCACTAAAACCGACAGGGAGTTCCGGGGACCCACCACCTATAGGCTTAGCCTACAGGGGTAGACCCTACACTATTATTACGTCAGCCCAGCCAACTTATTGCCCTGGAATCCCTCGGATTTTAGCTTTAACGTAAGCACCTGTCACGGTGCCGACCTCAGGTCTGGGGAAAGAGACTTGTTATTGCACGAAGGGAGCCAAAGGGAACTGGCTCCCGAGAGGTAGGCTATATACTGGGTGCTGGGGAGGTCACGTGTAGCTGCTGGTTCCGGGCTGAACCGGCCCCGGTTTGGTGCCGTGACAACACCTTTCCCTCTATAATATAAGCTTTCCTTTTGTATTTTAGGGCCCTCACCTCCTATAAGATTGACCTACACCCACTAAGGGCCCTATAAAGAACTATCTCCCCTCCTATATTTCTAATATCTGATTCTTTTCCTTTCTTCTACCTTAAGCAAAATAATTTATATAATATATAGCCTTTGGGCAACCTTTTGACCTTCGTAATCTCTGTGCAAAGCCTACTATAGTCACCCTATTATAGGGCATAAACCCCTATATCTTTACTTATTACAGCAGGTCAATCTACTGATCTTAGCTTCTTTTAACCCCGTCCTAGGCAGTCATCGTACCCTCAAAGTCTTCCGCTACGCCCGTTACAGGGGACTTACCCTGTCACGGCGATGGCACCAAAACGATCGTAGGATCGAAGACGTGGCAATCAAATTCATAAAATTACAAGATGAGGAAGAAAAGGGAAGAAGGGCTGCGGGGCAGCGAGGTCTAAGATCTAATCTAGTGGTGCAGGGCACCTGACAAGGTCACGTGGTCCATCCACGACGGCTCATGGGCCTCCAGGGGCCTGGATGCCGTCACTTACCCCCTCAAGCGGTTGACAAAAAAAGAGAGCCACATTACCTGCATGGTACATATGCTCCCATAGTAGATACTAGCCCCCGGGGGTATCTTTAGGTACCACTAGTTAGTCATCTGACCGTACCTCGCTGCTCTTCCACTACCATGGAAGCTAAGTCTCCTGTTAAATCTCCTGAGAACCCTAGCAATTCTCTTGCAGTTTCTTCTAATAGTGATGTTATAGGCAGAAGAGCGTGGTCTGATAGAAGATGTTGGAACTGTTAGTACCTGGCGTGCCAGGAACCTTGCAAGCCAATTTTGCTGGCTCTCTTTTTTTGTCAACCGCTTGGTTGGTTAGGTCACACGCGCTAGGAGTGCAAACACCTTCCTGCGTTTTTGGTCCATGATCACCTGCCGGGCGTGCACTTGCATGGAAGCAAACGACCGAATTTGTCAACCCGTGTTGTCGTGTTCTGTTGTCTTCCTAACTTGATGATGCTGATGACCGGTTTGCGGGCAAGCAGCGTGCAGTTTGGTGGAATATCAAACATCTCGACTCCCACGTGAGTTTGGTAAGCGGGTGGTCTTCTGTGATGGTGCCCCTCCGTGTCTCCTCGCAGTAACATCCCTGGCTGATAATACTTCACACCCTCCGGGTGCCGAAGTCGGCAAGCAGACGAACGGGTCTGATCATGTAGTCACCCATCAGCAATTACTACCGCGTATATGACAAGAAGCAAGGGACTTTGGCCCTTTCCGTTAACATTAGTAAATCATTTGACAGAAATTTGAGCATCTGCTGCTCATGATACAAATACCATGCGCATCTACCGAGAAGAAAGGCCCCATACTGATCGCGTTGTCGGTTGCGTGCCGACGTTAAACAAGATCCTGTGAATAGCTCAGAACACCCGCGCAGCACCCTGCTCCGTGGTCGGGAAAACAAGAAGAGTGGCTCGTTAACCCCGTACCCGTGCCCCGTACATCGTGAGCTTGTATTTGGTACGTTGCCAAACGGCGTGTGGATCTCGTTACAATGGGGATTTGAGTGAGTGATGCATATTCGTACAAACAGAGTTGTGGGTTTTACCTGGGGCAACAAATGAGGTTGGGCGCCGTCAAGGTATCGTGATAGCAAGCATGATGGCGGTGGTATTACATCAGTGAATCAGATTGAGTCGTCATTGGGAGAAGAATGGTCTTGTATAAAGATGACGATGGCCTCACTTTGGAAACCAGTCTAGACAGTTGCCAGTTTAATTCAGATCAGAAAATTCGTTACCAGACTTATCCTACCAGTCAAGTGTCCGATCTTACCTCGTGCCCCTTCTTTCAACCAGCTTCAACCCCTGAACCGAATAAATAACTACCATCACTCGAAAATGCACCCCTTCTCGTTTTTTCTCCTCTTCCTCCCCCTCCTCGCGCTCTCCTCACCCCTCCCCTCCCTCGACGTCAACCAACCTCCCGCCACCAGTGACCTCGCCCGCCAAATCATCGGCTACTGGACCATCTCCTCCTTCAGCCGCTCCTGCTCCCCCATCGACAACCTTTGCAACTACGCCTTCGAACTCCGAGAAGGCTCCGACCTTAATGCCGATTCCTACGTGTGCATCATGTCCGCCGACGGGACTTCGCAGACGGATTTCTCGCAGAGGATGTGCGCCGGGTTCGAAGTCAGATTCCTTGTCAATGGCGGGTGGAACGGACACGGAAAGACAGCGTTTTTGACGCTGGTGGTAACTGATCAGGTGGCGGGTGGGTATGCGTTTTTTAGGTTTGCCGAGGGCAGTTTCGATAAAGGTTTGTGGTCCTGCTGTCCCCGTAACTGTCTTGCAGTTGTTGTTCACCCTGACGAGAGATTGACCTGGAAAGAGAGGAAGACTAACCCCCAAGACAGTCGGTATTGTCGAAAGCAGCGCCACCTCCGCCGTCTACGCCGTCGGCACCCTCCCCTCATTCGATGACGTCCAAGTCCACTCTGCGGCTCTCCAACCGGCGCTGCAGATCCTGCAACTGAGGCGAGGTATCTCAACTTCCCCATCTCCTCTTCCCTTTCATCCCTGCTATCCCTCCCACAGCAACAGACAGTCCTGCTAATAGCGGCCGCGAATAGACTGGAGAGCCAATGACCATGCCATCAACATGGCCTTCCTCGTCAACGACAGCCGCACAGGTACGACCAACTGTTCACTGCACATTCCCCAGCCAGACCTCAAGGCGAGCTGGTACGCGTACCACTGCGGCCAGTATTCCGTGTCCTGGGGTTACATGGGCGAGAAGGACGCAGCTGTAATGACAGTGTGCCAGTGAGTTTGCCTGACCCGTGTCCTGGGGAAAAATGCTGACATGATTCAAGTCCCGGTACCGGGATGGACGCCTTCTTTGGTTATGATCATGTTAGTGATGCTTCGGTCTTTTTCGGGGACAGCCCGTGGGAGCCGTTGCACGAGACGGGCTGTACCTAGCGGAGAGAGGGAGAGTGCAACTTAATCACTTGGTACCCAGGGCTGCCCCCGACTGAGAGATAAAGGTCGTGAATTCATGTGGCTTTGGCAAGGTAGTTCATATCCTACCAATTCCTAGTCATGACATCTTCGGTTGCCGGGCTCGAGGAAATGTTACGTCGCCCTATAATGTCAAGGAACGCCTGATGTGATCATACCCTGCCAGCTGCCTACCTGATTTTACTTGTCACGTAAACTCTCAGCCCTAAAATCCGGGTCTGTACCGCGCCGTAGCTCCAAACTGTCTACGGTCGCCAATGCCAACGACCCTGTGCCCCTAAGCTTTGACTGCCGAGGCCGAGGCTGTCCCGCCCGCTGTCTTGGCCTTGCGTCTCACGGGTTGGTAGACATCATTGAAGTTCATCGACACGCCCAAGAACCGCATGTCAACGTCTGGCTGATATGCCAAGTCGCCGAGCAGAATCTGTAGCCTCGTCTTGAAACTCGAACCCAACTGCCTTAACCGCTCCTGAAGAGCCGGGAACTCAGACTTAACGACGCCCCCCACAGAGTCGGCAACATCCTCGTCCAGCGACGGTATCGACCCAGCCTTGGTGTTCTTAGCACTGCCGCCGCGCCTCGTCAGGCCGACAGCATCAACCTCTTGTCTTCTCGTAAAATCCGACACACTCCAACTATACAGACCATCAACACTGTCACGGAACGTGAGCATCGTCCTTAACAGCTCCCCAAGCTGCACCATGTATGAGTTGCGATCCTCGCCGTCGCCTGTTTCCCCCGCATCTCTCATGGCGTCATGGTACTGTCTCCGCTTTGCCCCCAGCAGACCCTTGTGGGTGATGGATGTAAGGTACTTGGTGTGTGCCGTAATCAGGTCGTCGAGCGTGCAGTCTTCCTTGTGAATATTCTTTTGCAGCTCTGTCCAGCTACTTTCAATGACCTCAAACAGGATGTAGTATTGCAGCTGCCCGACAAAGTGTATCATCTCGGCCAGCACTCCGCGAGTGCTCTTCCACGTCTGCACCACCTTGTCTTCGGATGTCTGCAGAACGCCACGCGAACCCGTCATACACTTCCGCCATGTCGAAGCGAGGGCAAATTCAACCCGTTTGATACGCCAGAGGAAGTTGAACACCTTGAGATACTGACGGTTGCCCCACTCAGTTACGACCACATCAACGGGCGCGTCAATCTTGTACTCCAAGGTGAAGCAGTCCCAGCCGATATCGCCGTGGCTGAGTTGAAGCATACGAGCATCAAGGCGGCGCAGCACCTCGTCGCTGTCGTACTGGGCGTTGGAACCCCGGATGGCGTGCTCTAACTGAGCGGTTAGCGTATGGCGATACTGGGCACCAGCCGGGCGATCCAAGTTCGCGGCCAGCGACTCCATGAGCAGGGCGATGAAGTCTCCCTGGCCCAGAAGAATATAGTTTTTGAGGGCTTGGAGGTGGTCGAACAAGTGGAAACGGGTGCTCATCAGCTGCATAAGACGCTGCATCGTTGTTTTGTAGGCTTCGTCGATCCATGTCTCGAGTGTTGCCGTGTCCCCGTACTTGAGCTCCTTGGACGACGTCTTGCTATAAGCCTCAACCCATTGGCTGTCGCCGCAGCTGTGGCGAATAAAGTTGAGCGACTTGCCGATGAGGAACACCTTCTTGGCGAAGTCGGCCGTAATGATACTGGGCACCATCGAGTCGATCACTTCGTACTTGGAGTTCCAAACACTCGCTTGGCCCTTAGCCTTGGTTTCCTTGCGGTCCTCGGTGTTGGGATTCTGTTCTCGCACGAAGAACTCCAGGTGTGGATCTGACAACTCGCCGTCGTAGATCCAACGACGGAGAATGTCGTAGAATGGACGCGTGACGTTTGTAAGAAGCCGCTCAGCGAAAGCCCCAACAACAGGATCCCCATGTGACGTTGAGAAGCCGTGGATCAGCGTGATGAGCTGCCCCCCTTGCTTACTATTGCTTTCCTCGGCAATGAGAGACATGAGCCGCAAGCCCATGGTGGCCTCACGAGTCCACACGACGCAGCGTTTTAGCGTCACTCCGGCCCTGCCAATGCCACCGCGGGGTGCATTTTCGTCAAGCTCAGAGAGAGCACGACGGATCTGTCCTTCAAGGGTCGCCACTAGAGTCAAATACGCGCGGAGCTCATTGCTTATCGCTGCCCGCAAGCTTTGACCTAGCAAGCCCTTCGCCGGAGACTTAACAAACGTGCTGAGGCCTCTGAATAGGAGTGATGGCTCGGCTAATGTGTGTAACAGGGAGACAATTGGCGGTGGTAGAGTTGGCGGCAGCTTGAGAGACGTCTCCTTAGTGAAAGGGAGTGTCGTGGAAGAGAGTCCCTGGAGTGTGTAAGGAAGGTCCCGGAGGAGGGCTGTTTCCGAGGGTTCATAGTCTCCCGAATTATCGGCGAGCAGTGTCGATTTTATTGACACATTTCTCGCCGGTTTCTTGGAGGAGGCATGATCGGCCTGCGAGTCGGGACGTTCTTCTTCTGGGCCCCGTTTTGACTTTTCTGGAGGAAGGTTCTTCAGCCCGCCGGGCGCAAAGGCCTCGCTGAGGGCATCTTCCTCGGGCTTCGGGACGGGGGTCGAAGTCTTCGAAGACGACGCTCGAGACGAGCGCTCTTTTTCAGCGAGACGAGAGGGAGCTCGTTGGATGGGGGTCTGTCTCAGCGGGCTGAGCGGGAGGGGTTCATTGGGGTCTGGCGAGTCAGATAGTTGGTATAGGAGGTAGAGAATCGCCCACTTTTGGTTGAGCACAGGTAGCGAGAGCAGGCGTGTGTAGAGGTTGGAGAAACGAAGAGCCTGGCTTGGGTTGCTGTGAATTAGCTTCCGCTTTATGAGGTCCGAGGCATGGTTGACGTCGGACGAAATGGCGGGAGAGCCGGGCTGGTCGAAAATGGCTCTCGCAAGCTGGAAGCAATTCTCGTGCCTTCCCTCGGCCGGGTCCTTGTCTTGGTGGTCCGTCGGCACTAAATGGTCGATTAGACTGTGGATTGCATTCGCAATTCGGGGGTTGCGGTCGATGGACATGGCTGCATTTTGCCAGCA
>Ga0247763_1002034_pt1 | contig 10698 bp, 10 predicted proteins | sample UWRJL141409B4_FD_179926 | JGI IMG/M metagenome (GOLD analysis project Ga0247763, IMG submission 179926) | Plant litter microbial communities from Arlington Agricultural Research Station in Wisconsin, United States - UWRJ-L141-409B-4 | ecosystem: Environmental > Terrestrial > Plant litter >...
AATGCGGAATATCGCCGCATTTGCCTTTCCGTCATAAGGCTGGCAGATGGCTTGAAACTCGTCGAAGAGGATGCGGCGCGTGTCCACCTCTGTGATGTAGTCGAGGACTGGCTCGGCCGGAGGGGAAATGTCTTGTGCGAAGCGAATCATAGCGTCGAGATCGGCTGCAGAAGCAGTATTGAGTTTTGCGAATCCATCTTCTCCCAGCTTTGCCAGCAATTGCTCCATGGTTGCGTTGCGGGTGGGAGAAAATTGTGGTTGTGGGAGGAAGAAAATTAGGGTTGCGGGTTGGATTTGGCTCGGGCAGCTGTCCCCCTCACGGGCCACTTACCCACCTTGCTAGCCGTCAGGGTGACGTCAGTCTTGCTGCATCGCGCATCATCGCCAACAGCCTCACCCACAACACCACAACCTACTGTCAACTGGCCACGCCACCACCGCAAGCCTTTGAGGCCATCGCAAGTATGTGCGCGTATTTGTATTGAACTGCCCCAGCTAACCTGCTATAGTATGGCGAATTCCGATTGCGGCGCGGCGCAGCAACCCACCCTCGACGAATTCCACCTTTCGGGCCCGCCCGATTCGAATCGCTCCAGCGATTCCGGCCATGACAGCGATAACAACGATACCCCTGAGCCCCTGAGCAACCCCCCTGCCAGCCACAAACTATTCAACCACCACTACGACTCCCCCGATGATCTGCTCAACGATCTCAACAAGTGGATAAATACCGCCGGCTTCCCTACTCCTGGATCTGGTGAAGGAGCTCGGTTCGGGTGCCACGGTGGCATCGTGCGTTGTGCTCCTCGGCGTGGGAGTTGAAAGCCGCGCCGCTTGCGTCCGGGAGTTTGGAAAAGACGAAACTGACGGCGGTAGGATCTACGGATCCCGTTTTAGTCTCACAGCATCTATTGTTCGATATAGCCACTTACCCGCGCGCAAACCATCTTGCGTACCGGAAATGGGCCGGCGCCATTTGGCCCATTTCTGGTCCTCCTTGTTGAAATTACAGCCCAGTTGCCCTGTAGCTACAGCACCCGTGGGTGCTGTAGCCTAGTTGATCTACTGCCCTAGGAGTGCTGCCGACTGCACTGTAGCAAAGTGCAGTCACCACAACCACGGGGAGTTGGTGTTGTAGTTCAGGGGGGCTGCCAAGCCCCCTGGACCCACTGGAACCCACTAGAACCGACGGGGAGTTCCGAGGACCCACCACCTGTAGGCTTGGCCTACAGGGGTAGACCCAGCACCATTGTCACGTCAGCCCAGCCAACTCGTTGCCCTGGAATCCTTTGGATTCCAGCGCCAACGTAAGCACTTTTCCTTCTATAGTATAGGCTTTCCTTTTGTGTTTTAGGGCCCTCACCCCCTGTAAGATTGACCCACACCCACTGAGGGCCCTATAAAGAACCATCTCCCCTCCTGTGTCTCTGATGTTTGATTCTTTTCTTTTCTTCTACCTTAAGCAAGATAGTTTATATATAGCCTTAGGGCAACCTTTTGACCTTCGTGATCTCTGTGCAAAGCCCACTGTAGTCACCCTATTACAGGGCATAGACCCCTGTATTTCTGCTTATTATAGCAGGTTGGTCTGCTGATCTTAGCTTCATTTAACCCCATCCCGGGCAGTCATCGTACCCTCAAAGCCTTCTGCTGCGCCCGTTACAGGGGACTCACCCCCTGTAACCTCCTGTACTGGACCTCACTGAGACCAGTCAGGTCACACAAATTAACAACTATTAATAAGATTTGGCTGATAGGGGGTAGCCTTTGCGGAAGCGACCTATAGTGGAGATGGAAGATAAAACTAGATTGAGGGGCTTTGGAATCGGGGCGTGGAATTAAGAGAGTACTACGAAAAATCGGATCCTAACTTGGCTACTTTAAGTTCCGCTAAGTGAGATGCTGATGGCTGTTGTGGTTGTCATTTTTGCCTGGGTTTGTTGAATTTTGTGTATGTCATCGATCTTTGGTAGTGTTTTTTTTTTTACTTTGGTGGTATATGAAGCCGTGGCTGATATATCCAGTCGTGGCCGGACTTGCAATAGCAGTTGTTTCAGGGTTACATATACCATGTGGGTAACCGCAGGAGACCGCCATCACGTGATGCAGACGCCACATTCAAGCGTTCATGCGTCATACGGGGTCTTTCCCTCGTTTTTTTCCCTCGGTTTGCAACAAAGCACGATTCCGTCCATTTGCAGAGAATCGCGCAACAACAAGATGTCTAGAACACGGCTCGACATGGAGCCTCGTATCACATCCTTCTTCCAGCGATGCGCAGACGCGCAAGTCGACTTGATCGAGTGGGATCACCCCCTGTTAGCACGCCTGAATTACCCTCTAGTAGTCGACAAGGCAAGTGGCACTTCCTTTCTTATCTGTCCACGTATTGCTGATAAGAATTGACACAGGACTACACATTCCTCGTACCCGATCATGCTCTTCCCAACGCTACGGCTGCTGCTACCGAGTCCGGCCTTCCCGTCGCCGACGAAGGCCTCAGGCGCGGATACTCTTCCGAGTACTGCAGCAACGCTAGACGGTTTCTCCTAGGCGATGCGATTTCCGAGTACCATCGCCCACCAGTCCTCGTCCTCGCGCCACTGTCATGGAGTGGCATCTCGACTCGTGACCTCAGACGCCTGCCGCCTACCGCTGAACGCTACCCGACGCCAGTACAGGGACTGAGCGTCTACACCGCGTCGCTGCCTGTTGCATGTGCCGCGCTTGTCCGTATTCTATCATCCAAGAGCCTGGCTTGGGAGTGTAGGATCCGCATCGAATCCGATCTGAGGAGCCTTCTAGGCTACAACTTCTTCGACATGAGCAAGGAGCACGAGATTAACTATGAAGTGGATGCGAATACCATGACACCTGAAGATGTCGAGGGCTTGAGGGCGGCGGTTTCGACTATCAAGAGCTGGCCATACCCGGCTCAAGACCAGTGGATCAAGGACGCCCTCGAGGAGATGTTGACTGGCGAAATAAGCGGCAACGAGCGTCCTGCTGAGCGGAGGGGGCTTCGGTTATAAGGGGCACAGAGAATGCTAACGCCAACCTCGCTTCGCCTCGCACCTGTGGCCTACGCTGACTTTGGCAACCGGATTCCCTCTCCCCACGCGCCTGTCCATAGTTACGGCAGCGGCTCTGGAAATTAGAATGGGAATTCCTTCTTCGCACCGAAGTGCCTCCTAGCATCAGTCTCTTCTCGAGGCTTCAAACTATCAGCAGAACTACCAACACATGCAGCAGCCTATATCGGCTGCTGGAGTGGCTGTCGTCTAGATGAAGAAAGGAGAAAGAGAAGGCACAGGATAAGCCGAAAACAGATAGCAGCATCGTCCCGGCGGATTCATCAAAAGGTGTAGACAGCGACGGCGACAGTGATAGCGGGAATCGAGGCGATACTACAGAAGCAACAACGACACGGCCGAGAAAAAAGTGCCCACCGCCTCTTTGGCTCACGGAAAACTCTCCGTGAGCCACCTCTCTTCCACACATTCTCATACCGCAATACATCACCAGATTATTTCTGATTGCTCGTTCCACACGACCACCTCATTGCCCACAACCAGCAAGCCCACCCTGGCAACTCAGAGCACAGCAACTCGCCAGCCCACCACGGCCCTGGGCTTGCAATTGCTTACGTCAAACAGGGTGACCTGGCACAAGGAGCCTGCAATTCAACTGCAAAAGCCAGCCGGCTCTATCCGTCCAGCGAATGGTAGGTTATCGAGTGCGCGGTAGGCTTAGCGTGGTGTGATCTTGCCGCGGTTGACTTTGCCGTTTTGTGGTGGGCGCTTGCCGTGGTGGGCTTGCCGAGGTGGGGTGGGCTTGCTGTGGTGAGCTTGCCGTGGTGGGCCATGTCAGGTCCCGCTCGGTTTGAAGATATGACGTTCCCAATTTTTCGACGTTCTCTCAAACCCAGGACCGCATGTTGGTTCAGCCCCCTCCGACCTTTCTGTCTTCTACCTCCACTCTATGCCAACATGTCGTCCGACGCGGAGCTTCGCAGAGATGCCGCTGATGCGCTATCTCACATCCTCAGCAGCCACAACATTGCGCATGCCTGGATCGGCGGTTTTGCGCTGCAAGCGCTCGGTGCCACCCGCAACACCACAGACATCGACATAGAGATCGACGTCCCAAGTGTCGATGACATTCACAGCCGAATTGGCCCAATGATCGTCTCGGCAGACCCTCGCTTCTCAATCCACAACCTCAAGCTCTATTTTACCGCTTCTGGATCGGATTGCTTGACTCCTCGTCGTGTACCAATAGAAACTCTTCCCATCGGATCTCTGAATCTCCCCCGTCGTCTACAAGTTGTACCTGACGGTAAGGATTACCTGATAAAGGCCTTCAATCGCTTTTGGATGGACTGAGCTAATGTGAACTGTAGCTACTCTACCAGTCCTGAAGCCCGGAATCTTGATTTTGACCAAGATGAAGCGAGCTAGTCATCTTATCGGTAGCACCCGGCCCCAATCCCAGGCCAAACTAAACACCGATATCGTGGACATCACCTTTCTCGTGAACCTTCTTGTCCAATCACGGGACAAAATCGATTTCACCGGTTACGACGCCCAGTTTCCGGAACGATTGTACGTGGCAGCCCGGATCATGTTGGATTACTTCCTCGCGAAGGATCTGGCTCTTGCAGAAAAGCTGGAGGCTTGTTTTGAGGCAGCAGACTGTGAGCGGATTACAGGCAGAGTTTCAGAAATAGAATATCCGTTCCAGGGACAACCTGCCCATGAGCATCTTTTTCATTGTACTGGCCCTAGGGGCTTAAATTTCCCGCCCATGGGAACCCGTGGGTACCCATGGGCGGGATGCGTAAAAGTGGGTTTGGGTACTCATGGGAAATCGCACCACTGTGATAATCCTCGGATAGCTGTGATAATTCTCAGAGAGTTGTAAGAATCCTTAGAGCATAGCAAAAAGCAGAAGTTAAGTTGTTACGGATGCATCGTATCATCGGTAAGGCTGTGGCCTAACTAGTAGTTTTTATTATTAAAACTAGTAGCTATCTTAATGGCCCAATCTTGCACTGCCAATTCCATTTCCTTGGTAATGCTCAAAATTTTATTTGCTCTGCTTAGGGCGTAAAGCTTCCCTCCGAGGGCCAGGAGGGTATTTTTTTTTTTCCAGGCTTTCCACCCGACGATTTTCCACCCGAGGAGTTCGCAACTGACTTCGTTTCACCGAAAGGATCAGGAGGTGGCGTTTCGGGTAGTGAGCTCAACGATGAAGAACGGTTAGACGGAGCAGGCGAGGGCTCCAGGGCCAGCGAGGGGACCGGGGGGGGCAGGGGCAGCCGGGGAGGAACCGGGGCCGGCATTATTAGACGCTAAAAACACACTTAGTAGGGATTAGCACATAAATTAGCACAAAACTTACGTGGAAGCCACTCTAACGTTTAAGTATATCACCCCATTAGTCAACCGATTGGCTGTAGCCTTACATATTGGACACAATTATGGCAACAAGTTACATATCTCGTTACATTAAAATTACTCACTTAGCGTAAATTGCAGCGAAATTAGCATCTAGAAAAATATTAATCAAATTATTACACTAAGGAATTAGGTAACAAACTCTCGAAAAGGGAGGTCAGAAACTCCTCACATACTACGCGAAGTACTTCAATAGCAGTAGCTTAAAAGCGGAAATCGGAGATAATATCATAGGATATCTCCCTAACTAAACAAGTAAAGAACGCAATTTTAATAAATTTGAAATTCACATCGCTTTAGTACCGGCAAATTTCTCAAAATGCAACCACTAAAAAAATATTAGCGTAAGGTTATCACAGGATTAGTATAAACTTACTACCAAACTTAAAACGTCTGCGAATCGTCTTAGCTTTTCCTTTGCCCTTGCCACCCTTACCTTTACCCTTTCCACCTATACCCTGACAAGGGACTACCTTCACGGGTCCTACTTTAGGACGCCCTCTTAAAAGCATACCCTTTTTAGCGACGTTTCTTGTCACGGTACCGTGATGCTGCCTGCCTGTGGCTACGCAGCTAGATGTAGAAGGACTACTGTGCAGTGCCCTGACTGCACAACGTTCCACTTTTTGTGGTGTTTACGCATTGCGTCCTTTGGTGCCGTGACACTATAGCCGGGTCCAAAGATCGCTTCCCTAAGCTCACCTCGGCTCAGGGAGGTGCTCGCTGCGCCTCACCCTCGGCTCAGACTCTGCGACTAATCTGGACTTGGCCAGAAAATGTTGCGGGGGGAGACTATAGAGGTAGCTAGTCTTCCTCAAGGAGTTTTGTATACAAACAACACGGTCTGTGTGTCGTTCCTGTTCCTTGCATAGACAACCCCCTAAATCGGACAACCCCGTGCGTTTTATGCGCGACCTGCAAACGGATGGATAGCTTGAGACGAAGCATGACCAGGAACGTGGGGCAAAGCTTTCTGTGGTCAAATCCTGCCCTTGTCTACGCCGTCCCCTTGCTGATTCTGGGACCTCGGCGTAGTCGGTGCCAAGAGTCAGCACCTTGTCTGTACCTACCTACCTATCTACATGTGGGTTACAGTAAGAATATTTTCTATTAGTTTAGTGTCTGTCCAGTGGTGTATCAGAAATGCGATTTTTAACTAAAGGTTCGTAGTTGACGTAGGTGTCTAGGACTACCCGGAACACGGAGCATGAATGGCCAGGTACAAGAAATACATAGGATTCAGTCTGCAGCAGAATGTCCCTGCCAGGCACTTCTGTGCCGTAGTAATGATCCCACGTGGTACTGCATCCTGAAAAGCTACCTTACCTACCAACCTACTGGGCTATGCTCCCATTCATTATGATTCCAACAAATGATTTAAACAAAATCAATGCTGAAGGTTACTGAGTCAAGAATAATAAGTTAAAAGCCGCGCTTTCCGGTCAATTTTCAACATACCTAGATCATTCCAGCTCCAAGAAATTGACCTCTAACCATCACACTCACACACACACACACCGACAAGATGAAACTCACAACCCTTCTTCTCTCAACTCTTGCCGCCCACCAGGTTGCCAGTCTGGAAATTACCATTTCCGGAACAAGAAATGGCGTGCCCATTCCCCAATCCGAACTCAAATTGACAGAATTCAACCGCACAACAAGTAGCCCGCTCCTTCCGGCAGGCGGGTCGAACAAGAAGCTGCGCAGGGCGAACCCTACAGAGACGAGTTCAAACTGTTAGTTTTTTTTTTCTCCATTTATTTCCACTTGTGTGTCATATGTTAACGGGGATACAGGGTGTGGTTCTGCTGCAAAGGCCACCACCGCCAACCGTATCAAGACCATCACCGGTGTCTTACAGCATCCCAACTGTCGCGGCCGCGCTGGTGTGCCATTCCCACAGGCTCTCGCGCCGTGGGTGGGCATCGACGGAGCGCGGGCTCAGAATTCCATCCTGCAGGCGGGAACGACGTGCGCTGTCGACGACACGAGCGGCAAGGTCAACAACTTTGTGTGGATGCAGTGGCTTCCGGCAAACAGTATGATGGTCAACAATTTCCCGGTCAAAGCGGGGGATTTTGTAAAAGTCACGATCGAGACTAGTTCAACGACTTCGGCCAAGATGTATGTCCCTTCTCTCCTTCTCTCTCCTTCTTACCTCCTTTCTTACTTTCTTACTTTCCTATCTACCTACCCACACAGTATACCCCCCATGGTGGGGAGATGCCTAGAGATAAACTTGCTGATCATCACATGTAACAGAACCATGGAGAACCTATCCCAAGGCTACGCCAACGTCCTCAGGCTCAGCAATTCCCCCACGCCGATTTCCGGAATCGACGCCGTCTGGCTGATTGAGTCGCCTGTGCTCAATGGACAAATTGTAAAGCTTCCAAAGTACGATGAGCTGTGGATCCAGGAGGCTTCGGCGACGCTGATGGATGGGAAAAAGCTGGGCATTCTGGGCGCGCTGCAGTATCAGATGACGGGACAGTGCAAGTCTCAGGAGTATGGTGACTCTACAGTGAGCTTTACCTTTCCTTAGGGGATGGGGGGAGTGCACGTATCTACGGAAGGCATAGTTGGGTTGGGGGGATAGCATAAGATAGGATAGATTTCTTTTTTTCTTCTTTTCTTTGAGGAATACTTCGATTTAGACTCTAGTCAATTTATGTAAAAGTTCATAACAAGGTAAAACAACGTCAATTCTTTGGTTCTCGACATTATGTCGCATCATCACACTGTTCTAATCTCCGCTTACATATACATGCACCTAGTGGTATTAAATCTACTCCATCAAACCAACGTGCCTAGGTAGGTACCTACCCACCCAGTTAAATGTCAGAAGCACGGCACCTTGAATCCAGTGTTTTTATGTGTTGGTTCTATTGTCTTGTTCGTCCGCTTTCTGGCAGTGCCAGACACCATCCTTTTATAGACCTCTTTGCATGATCCACCTGGCCACTAGCTTACACTACCTTGGTGGCTTGGTGGTTGGATTGCTGGCAGTGCCAGGCATCCTCACGCAAGCTGACTATAGTGCCTGGGTTCGACCCCTGGGTCGAACCCCTATCTTGTTGACAATGTGGTTGGGACCCCTTTTCTTTTGACATTAAACAGTACAGTTGTCCCTATATTTACTTGGTAGAAGGAATCCACGAAAATATTAATCTCGCTAGGTACCTAGGTCATGTATATTCATTGGGTAACAACATACCAGTAGTTGTCAACTCACGAGACTGTTCGAAATTATATGTTAAATTTTTTTTTAAAAAAAGGTAATGGTGCGAGGATGAGGCACAGTGGAGCTATCTAGACGAGGACCTATATCTGGACCTATGTAAGGGCCAGGTAGGTAGCTAGGCATCTGGATAAGGTATGTAGGTAGGTAAGGTATCTAACATGAAGATAGCGTAGGTACCCAGGAACGTTGGCGTTAACAGGGAATATACTGTATCTTTATTAGGTACAGACAAGAAGTGAGGTATGTGCCTACCTGTGGAAGTAGACAGAAGTAGATGGACGGGGTTGGAAGTGTATGACACTAAGGAAGGCAGCGGGAGGAAACAACAGCAAAATAAACAAAAATAAAATACATCAAAACTACCTAGACGACTACCTAGCTTCTCAGTACCCCCATATAATACTTGGGCAGGTAGAGGAATAAGGTAGGAGGTACCTATCAAAGATACCTAAACGTTGAAGGTATGTACCTGTAGGTACGGTATGTAACCTGGGGGTACATTTATCTCTTTGTGTGTGTGTGTGTGTGTACCCGGCTAGATGCCTGACACGATGCGCTCTCCCCTCGACGCCGAAACTGACAACATCAATTGACATCAATCATAGCTCCTCCTCCTCCGTCGGTGGCAACAGGGCCTTGCGTTTCCGTAGTACACGGTTTTGCACAATGCGTGGAAGGTCCTGCTGGAGCCCCTCAAGCGCCGTCTTCTCGGCATCCGTGAGCTCGCTGGTGTCTTTCTTGCCCAGCTCCTGCATGATGAGGGCCATGACGCCGGGCATGGCCCGCTTGGTTGCTTCGGCGACGGGCTGTGTGACAAGAGTCAGCTTCCATGCTGGTAGGTACCTATATTTGCCCTGCTGGTCATGATTGGCTTTTTTTCTGGGCTGTGGTCAAAGAGCCGCGACATAAAATCACTAACCAGGAGAAACGCATCCACAGCCTTCTGGTAGCGCTTGACCAGAGCGTTGGACGAAATGCGGACGCCCAACTTGGAGTGAATCTCGTCGGAAATGGCATCAAATCCCATGCCTGCCTGGCGAAGCCGGACAAGCATCTGCTCCTCCTGAAGCTTCATGCGGTGCTGCTGCTGCTGCTGCTGCGTGGTGTGCTTGCCGTGAGGCAGTACATGATGAGCGTGGGCGTGAGGAGCAGGTGGAACAAAGGCCGGGCCGAAAATGGCGACGTCCATGGTAGGATCATTAGTGTAGATGTAGGAGGCAATGTTAGAGTCGGAGTTGGCCTGGACAAGGCCCAGATCCTGGAACCCCACGGCCCACACCTCGGGCGGCGACGGCGGTGGTGGTGGAATATTATATATGCCACCCGGACAAGAGTAAATACTATAACCATCAGTAGTGGTGGTGGCGACGGTGGTGTCCCCAACGCTTGAGCCATGAGCACCAAGGTTCTTGGATGCACCAAGGACACTGGTGGGTGACGCCATCGAGCTCAGAGATGTGGTCCAGTCGCCGTCATTGATCTCATGACCCCAGCCTCCCAACTCGTAAGATTTATTACTCTTGCTGTTGTGGTTGTCGCTGTTGCTCCACTCGCTCATTGTTGGTTGCAGTTGGATGGGTAGGTACCTGTTGGGACGTTGGGGCCGAGATTCGCTAAAGAGGATATTATTTCCGGAGAGAGAGAAAAAAGGCAACACAAAACGAATTCAATCTTGGAAAATATCGTGAGCCATGCGAGGGTCTTCGGATGCTGATATCTTCCAAAGATTCAATCGACGCGTTGAGCTGCCTTGTTGGTCAAAAGAGGGAAGCAGCTGGAGTTAGGAAAATCAGTAGTCGGTGTGCCGGAGTGATGCTCCTTTTCAAACTTAAGAGTAGGGCTCGGGTTCCGGTACCCCATTTTTGTCTGGCTTGATGCCCAGATGAAATAGCCTCAGAGATGGCGATTGGATCGCCACGAAATCTTGCTTCCAATCGACATTCCCCCAGTGGGAGTTTCTTTCCCCACTCTTTGGCATAGTGCTAGCTGTAA
>Ga0247763_1002035_pt1 | contig 10698 bp, 8 predicted proteins | sample UWRJL141409B4_FD_179926 | JGI IMG/M metagenome (GOLD analysis project Ga0247763, IMG submission 179926) | Plant litter microbial communities from Arlington Agricultural Research Station in Wisconsin, United States - UWRJ-L141-409B-4 | ecosystem: Environmental > Terrestrial > Plant litter >...
TATTAATTTATATAGTTTAATTAATCTTAGTAAAATCTAATATAGGAGGTTATAAGGGGTAAATTTCTTATAATAGGTATAGTGGAAGGTTTTGAGGGTATAATAATTATTTGGAATAGGGTTAAAAGAAGTTAAAATTAGTAGATTAACCTATTATAATAAGTAAAGATATAGGGATTTATACCTTGTAATAAGGTGATTATAATAGGCTTTATATAGAGATTACGAAGGTTAAAAGGTTGCCTTAAAGTTATATATAAACTATTTTACTTAAGGTAGAAAAAAGGAAAAAAATTAGATATTAGAAATATAAAAGGGGAGATGGTTTTTTATAAAACTTTAGTAGGTATAGGTTAATTTTATAGGGGGTAAAGGCTTTAAAATATAAAAGGAAAGCCCATATTATAAAGGGAAAAGTACTTACGTTGGCGCTGGAATCCAAAGGATTCCAGGGTAATGAGATAGCTGATGTAATGGTAGTAGTAAGTCTACCCCTGTAGGCTAAGCCTACAGGTGGTGGGTCCTTGGAACTCCCCGTCGGTTCTAGTGGGTTTTAGTAGGCCCAGGGGCTTAACAGCCCCCCTGAACGACAATACTAACTCCCTGTGATTGTGGTGACTACACTTTACCATAGTGCAGTTGGCAGCACTCCCAGGGCAATAGATTAACTAGGCTACAGCACCTAAGGGTGCTGTAGCTACAGGGCAACTGGGCTGTAATTTCAACATATTTTATATATTTTCTACCCTAGGGGCGGTAAAAAGGAAGTAAAAAAAGCGAAACTCGAACTAACAGGGAGGTATTATATAATCACTTCTGTAATAGCCTATCAAACCTAGCCTACGGCCAGAGGTGACCACCCTTAAATAAATTAAATTAAATTCAATTGAATTGGTGCACGGGTAGCCATTTAGGGGGGTGCAGCGCTAGCAATTCTCCTCTAATTCGGCGTTGTCCCGGCGGACGCTCTCCTCCATAGAGGACCAGAAGCCGATTTCGATCACGGCTGTAACGATGAACAGCCCGAGGCCAGAAGCCTCCCATGACATGACAGCCAATAGACCAAAAACAGCGACGGCAGGAACCTGCGCCAATAGACTAAAAGATCTGTCTATGCAGCACTTCCGTACTTGCACTGCTAATTGGGCGCTACATGGTCTGCGCGTTACCAAATGATGTTGTGGATTCAACGCAGACAATTGGTTCAAGTGATGAACAAAAATGAAATCAGCATAGGAATGAAAGATGAACAGAAGATAAGATGAGAATGCATTGAACGCTGTGCATGAATGCAGTGCGCAAAGGAGCCCACATGAGTGGATAAAGCCCCAACAGGAGTGAATGAAATCATGTGACTCTTCTCACCACTGACTGAAGAGCCAACACCTTAACTCCGAGGATAACCGACATCTTAACTCCGTCAATAGCCGACACCAACAACTTTCCTTGGTAGCGGCATCCAATCAATCGTTCCTTCCTCTTGTAAGTTACTCCTTCCCATCTGCAATCGCGTCCACCTCCTGTAATCGCTTCTTCCTGCAATCGCTTCCTCTTGCAATCGCTTCCTCTTGCAATCGCTTCCCCATCCGCAATTCGCCCATCAAGATGGAGTCACAGACCTATCCTAACAACAGCGCTGCAGAGAAGCTCAGCACAGCAATCGTGCTTCTCGCACTTGACGCTGCCGTCCAGGTGCGCAACCCCTATGCTAACCCTGCGCGCGCTCTATAGCTAATTGCAATTGTCGGCAACAGCACGGCAACCCCGAGACGATAGCCTTCATGAGAACAATTAGTGCTATGGCCTCCGAGGCAGCAGACCTTGTCATTGGCAAGGTCTGGACTGCAGCTTCGCGGTCTTGGTATGCTAAGGTGGCGGCCTTTTTTTTCACAGCCCGGCCGTTCCTAGTGTCAGCCGTGACCGTCTGGGGCCTCATGAAGGCGGCAAAGATTTACGGCCGCAGCCTCGAGAAGTCGGCAGAGATTCAGGGCCGGAGCCTCGAGAAGTCGGCAGAGATTCTGGGCCGGAGCCTCGAGAATGCAGCCCACATCCCCGCCCAACACTAGCAACACTACACCGTCGGTAATGTCGGCCACCGTTGAGCACCGCCGCCATGGAGCGATTCCACACTATCTCAGTTTCATAGGGAGTTGGTTTGGCAGCATGGTTTAGGTTTGGCAGCATGGGTTGGGTTTGGCAGCATAGTTTGGCAGCATGGTTTAAAGCCCAGGAGCATGGGGTTGGCGCATGGTTTGGTCGGGGCGAATAAATACCACGACATTTCCTCATTTGGCGGTGCACTGTACCTCCCCGGACAACAACCGAGGCTTATCAAATCCCTCTCCCTCCTCCTTCTTTTACCATCTCCGAGGGACTTCAAAACGTACGTTGCCCACTCCCCTTTGACAGGTCGAACGGCGAGCCCATTTCGAGATTACTGCTGTAAATGCACGCTTATTTCATGCCGGCGGCGCCGCTGTTCTCTAGCGGCCTGTCAAGATCCACAATAGAGGCGACATCCCTAATTCCCCCTTTCGCACTCTAAGCTCTCTATACAATAGATGGTACATCATTTATTATTCTTCTGGAGTGCCGTGCCTATGCTGGCCAGCACTACCTTCTGGACATATAGGCCGACAGCGGGTCTCACCCTGCTCGCCGACTTCCAGCCCTGGTCCATCGTCAAGGCCCTTCGCAACAAAGACTTTGTCGTTAGCATCAACTCGACAATTTCCATCCTCATCAAAAGTCATGATCATCATTTCCCACCGGTCTCAGGAATGGCACTCAGACATTGAGCGTTGCCCCCATCCCAGACACACCGAAGAGAACCCTCGAGTCCATCACGGCCTGGTCGATTGCCAGAGCCCACCTGCGATCACTCTCGTCCGCCGGGGCACTTGCCAATCAAGTTGACAACCCGAACGGTGAGCGGTCCGTGGCAATACCCAACGGGAAAGGTGATGTCCCGGTGGATGCCGATGCTTATACGATCACGGCGCTCGAGAGCCAACTGCCACCGAACGCGTCGCTATTTTCGCTTTACGACCAAAGGTTTCTTCAGGGCATCGCCGCTAGCTACCATGGTCAAATAGCGGCAGCAGTACTAAAATATCTCTCACTGAACCGGCATCTATCTCTACGATCAATAAGCCCCACGCGCTAGACCACCGCAAATAACCTCGCTCTGTATGTGGGTAGCCCACTTGTTCATTCTCCTCTTAGCTGTTCAACTCGGAATTTTAAGATTGCCCAAGCTGGACCACCCCTAGCGCCTTGATGGTGCGGTCAGTTTGACATGCTGCTCTCAGCAGCTTGATGAGCTCCGCAGGGCGATGAGCTCAAGCTGCTTCTCCGCCGCCGCCGTGCTGACCGGGTCCTCGATCCAGAGAAACGCTGAAGAGGGGTCCCCCATCCATTTACTAATCTTTTGCGTCACCCCCGAGGGTAGGAAGACCTTGTTCGCAGCGTTGTGAGCAGTAGCATTTTGTCCGAGAAGTAGCTGATTGTGCCGTTCCAGCTGTTCCGTGATGTCTTCAAACCGCTTCTTTATCTCCGCTGGGTCCTCTCGGGCTCTCTCTCTCTCCAGCAACCCTCAGCTGCTCATGCATGGCCTCCACTCGCTGGCGGATGCTCCCCACGCCCGAATTAAGAAATATCAGCTCGTCCTCCATACCAATCCATTACGGCGCAAAGGAACTTAAACACAGCCACGTAAAGGTCCGCGACGAGCCGCCTCATTTGGTCGGTGGCCGATATTGCGATGCTATTGTAGACGGTTGTGAGATGCTCCGTAATACTTTCCAAGGCTTCGGAGAGGACTTCAGTGATTTTCTTGTGGTTGACAAAGGCAAGCAATGTGAGGGGGGCCTTGTCCTTGGGCGAAGCAGCTCTTGGACAGCAGCATCCTTGGCGATGCGCGGACATGCATCACCGTCCAATACACCAAGATGACCATACTGTCTAGGCTCTTTCATCGACGCCCTCAAGTCGGTGGTCTCGTACGACACAAAAGAGCAGCTCGAGGTCGGGAGGCTCGATCTCAACGAGCCCCTTCTCCATCATCGGTCATCACCTCGAGCGTACGCCGATTCCGCCTCGTACTACGCGCTCGACGGTAATTCGCTGGACTTTGAGCCGCTGAAAAATAACGGACCAGTAAGCCGCCGTTGGTAATCAATAATACCATCGGCGGGCCACCGGGCAACAAGTCGTTGGTAACCAGCGGGGTCGACTTGGCCCATTTCGAAGGGGACAATCGGCGGGCGGCAGGAAGAGAGTCTCCTGGAGTCTACGTTTGGGGCTTTTAAAGGTGTGAGGTCGAGCTTTTGATCTCGTAAGCGATGTACGAGAGAGGAATTTGGTGAATACGGTGGTGTTGGGGTGATGGCGCTAGCTGAGAGAAAGTTACGCAGCAACATGATAAGAGATAAGAAGGCGCCCATCTTTTGGTTACCCTTCGTTGATGCGCCATTTTATCGAACGGTGTTTTTAATTATTTTTTTTTGGACCGTGAGACCCCGTAGTATCTGTGAAGAAGTCGCCCCACAGCCGGTTAGCGGCCCGGGTACGCGAAGTCAGGTGACGGCACGTAAAAGTCAACTTTTTGGGAGCGGGGCATAGTCTTTACTATGGTAGGTCGCGTTGCTGTGATGCTCCTTTTCGCCATTTATCTTGTTGGAATGATACAGCGCGCGTGTTAGGTCCTGCCCTGGCCATTAACATTACGTCCCTGTACCCTCTTTAAGCGTTATTACGGGTTGTGGTTTTGGGTTACATCTCGGCGGGAGTAAGCTAAAAAAGCAGTTTTGCGTTGGAAGTAGTGGCGCCATGATTTTGCTGGTCATTTTTGGACCAGGGTATATGGGTCGTTACCCTAGCGTTATCATTGGCGCTCGAGCGGATGAAATACATAGCGCATTACGAAAATTCCTCGCTCTTATGCGACGTCTCTTGAACAGGAGACGTAAACCGCTTGCGGGTAAGAGTCTTGGTAGGGACGGCTCTACGACGCGACTGGCGCATTTGCAGCGACTCGCGTACTCGGTTCCTTCCCGGACGGTTCCTCAGCGACACGCGGGGTCGGCGGGGTCGATGCGCGATGACGCGAACGAGTGGTCTGTGCGCGGTCGTCCGATGGCGATCGTGCGATGCCCCGAGAGTCTGGATGCGGGATCTGAGTCAGATGCGGAGTCTGAGTTAGATGCGGGGTCTGAGTTAGATGCGGGGTCTGAGTTAGATGCGGGGTTTACATGTCCTTTCCCCTCTTTGCCAATTAATTGTTCCTGGGATCTTCCTTTTTCCACTAGCGACACCTACGTAATCCCCTGCGTATTTTATTATAGTTAAACCTGCACATAAGAATCAGGTCCGTAGCCGAGAAATAATTTTTATGCGGGGGTTATTCTTATAGATAGAAGCTTAATAAAAAGGGGTTTTAGTAGGCTTAGCAAGGGGGCTAGGAGCATTAAAGGGAGCTTTTTGGATAGTAGCTAGTAGTAATTTTATTACGAATTTGTTTGCTAGAAGGTATTTTGAGTGCCTTAACTTTTATTATTAACCCTCTGGAGCCTAACCTTTGTGACCCTCCGTTGAATCCGCTCTAAAGCCTCTAGATCTAAGCCCCTTTTCTGGACCTTAAACTGCATAAGTAAATTAACAGCCTATAACGCAGCGGTAGTAGAAATTAGTTATAAAGCCTCAGTTTAGTCGGCTGTTGTCAGTTGTTAAAGTGGGGTAGATCTGGCGGGCGATGATCTGGGTAGGCTTAGATCAGGTGGCGTACAGTAGATCTGGTGGGGGTAAAGTAGTGCAAAAGTGGCATCAGGTGGGTTGGTACCGAAGTGGCCTAACACAACACCATGCAGAGAGAGCTCACGACCTTGTCCAAGACAAGCTCATCTAGCGACCTTGCTCTCGAGAACAGGACAAAAAATGGGGAGACAGAGACGGGACTGTAGCTAGCTGCTGCTATTTATTTCTGATAAATTGTACAATGAAAGTGACCGCGATGGTACTATCTTGTTGTGTGGGTGAAAGCTTATTGCTGGACGAAGCGCAGCCGCTCCTCCAGCGCGACCACGCGCCGCTCCGCCTCCTTGGCACGCTGACGCTCCTGATGGGCACGCTGACGCTCCTCAGCGGCACGCTGACGCTCCTTATCGGCACGCTGACGCTCCTCATCGGCACGCTGACGCTCCTCATCGGCATGCTGACGCTCCCGCACCGCCTCGTTGACTAGGGTGAAGATGTTTTCCTCCTCCTGCCCCTCATTGTTACCGCCGCTCTGATAGGTCCCCTGGTAAATGGCTCGGGCTCTGAGAAAGATGGCTCGAAGTCGCTCGTACGTTAGGATGACCTGAGGGACCCTGTTACACCGTCAGAATTTCTAGAGAAGAAGAAGAAGAAGAAGAAGGAGCATACCGAGAGACCCCGGCGGCAAGCTCGGCGGCCGATGGGCGACAAAGGTCTGCCGGCAGACCAACAGGACCGACAAAGTCGGACACGTAGAGGCTGACATGGCCGTCGGGCTGTTTAGAGAGCTTGTTATTGTAAATGGTGTCACCGTACTGGACCCAGGAACCCGCGGCGCTGTTACCATCCGCCACGCGCAGATAGACGACGATCCATTTTGCCTCCGGATACTGGGCTTTGAAGGCGATGGTGGCCTGGATTTTACCGCCCGAACACTCGATATACTGGACAACCTTTCTCTCGACGTGGCCACGGCTCTCACCGTACGCGACCTCGCCAACCAGACGAGGTATCTTGTCCTGGACCGTACCAAAGCCGAAGTCGCCCTGCTTGAGGATGGCGTCCTGCTCGGCGACGGAGGAGGTGCCAAAGTCGAGAATGGACTGGGTGATGTGCTGACGGACCGCAGGGTCGGGAATCGTCGCCAGAAACCGAGCGAGCGTGACCTCGGCGTAGAATTTGCTCCCCACCTGGAACTGATAGTGGAACTGCGTCTCGGGCATGATGTCGATGTAGGCGATGCCGGACTGGTAGTCGTATTCGAAGCGGTGCATCTGCAGCTGGTCGAGCTCCTCCAGCTTCTTATCGAGGCGCTCGCCCAGGTCCCAGGCGACGTCGGCGGGGCAGCGCAGGCTGAGGATGGATTCGGTGCCGTAGCGGCGGGCGTCGACGATGTGCTCGACGATCTGGTCGAACGAGTAGCCGTCCACTGAAACTATATTAACCGGCTGATCAGGATCAAACTCATCGGACAGAGCCACGGTCGCGCCATCTTGGGAGGGGTCGCGCGCAGCCATTTTTGCGGGCAGGTGTTTGTGTGTAGAATGTAGGGTCTGATTGATTGATCGAGAGCTACTACTGACCTTTTGGGATTACCCTTTTGGGGAGAGAGGAGATACCGCGGTTAAGCGAGAATAAGCGAGAATAAGCGAGGGCCTCATAGCTCCCCATAAACCCAGACAATACTCTGCCGAAAACAGTTTCCATGCCCATTTCCCACCAGAGATCAGCAATCTGATCGTGCGAGCGCGGTTGAGTGCGAAGCAGCCAACCCGCACTCCCCAGGCGACCACGACCCATCCACAACACCGAGATGGCCAGGCTGTGGTCGACTACTGGTGTAACTAGGGCCAGGAAATAGGTGGTGGTGCCGGCGCCCGGCTTGTGGAACCGGCGCTTGGTCTCTCAACATCCTGCGTAACACAAGGCCTGCCTCGCCGAGTTCAGGTCGCTTTTCCCCAAGCTCGAAACTCCGAAGTGGGCAGCGCCTTGTGTCGGCGTCCCAGAATCCGAAATGTACGACTATAAAGGCATAACGATAAAATTTCACCCTAGTAGTGACCCATTGGGCTTGAGCCTGATGACACGTGGCAAGCGCGAATGAATACATCAAGTTTTTTCTCTATAGAGCTATAAACAGTTTCTCAACGGCTACTAAGATGACGCATTTCCTCACTCTAGCAAAATCCGATTCCTGCTCAAGTCGTATCGGCGGCCGTGCCATCCTCGGTGTTCGTAAATCAGCTGCTCCCATATGGCCAGAAGGTACTCGTAATCCTCACCAACTCTCGTCTGACCCATTTCTGTTATAAGGCGCTGGTGTGTCTCTTCCAGGTGCCTTAACTGGGCAAGACTGAGAGACCCCGGGTGGCCTGTAAGTGGCATCCCAGGGAAGTTTGGAAGCACGTCACGATTGGAGCGTGCCCTTTTCATTACCGCATCCGGCGCTATTTCGGTCTCGTTGCTGAAGTCGCCGATATGCCGTAGCAACTGACGGATGTACCCAAGGGGTATATGGCACTCTTCTGATATATGACCGTCGTTTTCTTCGTCTAGCAAGTAGCGGGCGAGCGCATACGTTGTTTTGATATGCCGCCACTGGTGGGGGGGAAAGCATGCGGCCGGAATCTTTGGTTAAGGCCTCGCGGGAAATCCGAGTCTCGCTTGACGCTAGAGAGAGGCGCGGGCTCGATGCTCCACACTTGGTTGGCAGCAATCTTGGTGCGGCCTGGTGGGGTTGATCGCCAGTCATCTGGAAGGGGTTTAAGTCCCTGAGCGGTTATCTCACCACACGATTCGTCCAGTGTAGTCGCTGGGTTGACAGCAATCTTGAGCGTTGAGCTGATGGAAGTAGGCGTTATGGGCTTGGGTAGAGAGGCTCCTTTGCGGCGCTTGGGTCTCGGCGGCTGAGAAACATTGTCTTGGCTGTGTTCGGCGTCGTCGATGTCCCCAGTGAGGGGGTAGTGTTCTTCGTTGGCGTTCCAGCGTCGTTTGCGGTGGAGAGCACGCGTGCGGTCTGGGCTGCCGCGAAAGACGCCGAAAGAGTAGCTCCCTCAGTCTTGGCTGTTTCAGCATCGACATCGGCGGCAGCATTTGTTGTCTGTTCAAACGCTTCGTTAGTACGCATTAAATGTGGATTGCCCAAGGCAACCAAACATACTAACGATGGGACCGCCAATCTCAGCGTCTTGCCCGGATGTTTGGCCAAGGGGGGCCGCGTAGACGTTGGTTTTCATTTCTCACTGAAGGATCCCGGCTTCCAGTGTCAGGAGCAGACTGTTGTAGTGATGGGAAGTGCCGATAATCACAGCGGGTCTTGGTCCCAGGTTTAGCGAGAGAGAGCGAAGAAGAGCAAGAGAGGGCAGAAGTGGGAGGTGGAGGGTTTAAATAGCTCAGGCGGCCTGGCCGACCGCACAGTCACAGCTACGTGCCACAGCTACTGCCACCCCGTTTTAAATGGGCACTTGTGCTCCAATAAGGGGAGAATCCGAAATGCACGTTGGAACTAGAACGACACGCGGTTACGTCAATTTTACACCCTGTGCTACTCCGCCGAGAGCTATCCCGGTCTGTCCGAGTTGGGAGAGCTCCCCCTTATCTACCTTGGTACTAGAGTGAGGTTTTTCTCACGTCTCGACCAAGCTGGGGCTGTTCAGCTTACACGCTCAACTAGTAAATTTAACCTTAGGATAACGGAATCGGAAAGGCCCATCTTTTCTATTTACACATTCTCAACGCGAAATCGTCACAATCTCCAAAATACTCAACGCTGATAAGGGACCGAAGGTCCTCACACTTTGGCCGTTCTTTGCTCACCCATACAACCAGATTCTCCTAATTGCTTACCCGTACCACTTTGCAGAGTTGGCTGACAAACTCACCAAACGACTCGATTGACAATCTCGTCCCGAAGATCAGAACGGCATCAACAGGCTGCTTCAGGTCGTCGTTAAAGGCAGCCGTAATCTCCGCTTCGTCCGTGCAATGCTCTCCGTAAAGAAGGACCTTTGGTCGAAGGAATCCTGCAGTCCCCTTTCGCTTACCCCGCGCAGCTCGCTTCATTCCCTCTCTTCCACAAGATGGGCAGGCAGCCATCACCCAACGTCGAAAGGATCGTGGAGTGACTCGTCTGGTGTGTGATGGCCTGATGTGGCAGACCACCCCAACCCCGGATTTCCCTCCGATCTCGTTGATCGTGCTTGGCTGTCTCTCATCACCGGTTGCCTTTGTGTGACAATTGCTACAGCGGTTCAGGAGGTTCCGTAACCTCTCCAAGCAAATGGAAAGTCGAACTTTGCGGAATAGGGGCAACCTCGGATCCCAAAACCCAAAGCAGCGATGTTCGAAGTCTAAAGTGGCCAAGACTGCACAACGGCCGTCAAACACACGACGCTGCCTTTCGTCACACATTACGGACGCCGATTCCTGTACCTCACCCTCCTCCGATGGGAAGCGTGAGCGAGCATGGAAAGCTTGCGAGAGGTGTAGGATGAAGAAGACAAAGGTGACTTGCAAATACCTCGACAGCTCAAGCTGAGCTCCCACTGACATGAAGAGGCAGTGCGACGGCAAGTTTCTTTCCCTGCAAGAGGTGTGAGGATTGCGGGAATGTTTGCATTGCTGGGACACGAAAGAAGATAGAGTATAAGACGGTGCCGAGAGGGTATATTTCTCTTGTTGTATCTGCTCATCGCCCATGGGTTGACCATTGTGCAGGTACGCCGAGTGTTTAGAACATACACAACTCATTCTGGTCACGGCAATGCACAAACTCTACACCATGGTCCGAGACCAGCAGCCATGGAATCTTGAAGAGCCCAGGCTCAACGACCGAGGCCAGCCAGCCCATTATCCACGATATCGCGTCCCTGCTTGAGTGCATACGGCCGAACAACGACGAGGACTTGGGAGCTCACTCTTCCACCCCCGAGAATGAGGCAGACC
>Ga0247763_1002036_pt1 | contig 10694 bp, 6 predicted proteins | sample UWRJL141409B4_FD_179926 | JGI IMG/M metagenome (GOLD analysis project Ga0247763, IMG submission 179926) | Plant litter microbial communities from Arlington Agricultural Research Station in Wisconsin, United States - UWRJ-L141-409B-4 | ecosystem: Environmental > Terrestrial > Plant litter >...
GTGTCGCGCAGGAGAGTTGGGTAGGTGCGGTGTGGTTTCGAGGGAGAGGCGCGTCGTTTCAGCGGTGGTGAAGATGGTTTTGAGGGAGGTGGGATTGTCGTCCATTATGTAAGCTGGTAATTATACGGGCTTGAATCTTGTAAGTTCCTTGGAATGAGGCCTGAAAGCGTGATTCTGGTTTTTGGCTTGATGTGAGACTCCAAATTGGACTCTTGTCAGTGGAGATGAGCAAGGCGGGGGGCATTCAAGCTAGAAATTGCCCCGCTTGGAGATCGGCGTCTCTTATCTTATCTCATCGATGGGGGATCAACATGGGGAAGATTCATCATCTCTTCTTGCAGCATAATGCATACATTCGCATTCTTTCCGCTTTTTCGGGAACACCGAGCACTATTTCCCTCTTCATGTGTCTGCCTGGTCAAGGTGTCTCAGCCCAAACGTAGTCCAGGTTTTTACCACACATGCTTTCTGCCCGATGTACAGTCCAACCCCTGAATGACTGTTCACACAGTACTTCATGGCTTTGCCGAAGCTACCGGGCCAACCTGCCCCTGCCATTCTTTTTTATTTTTGAGGGTTTATTGGTGGAGAGTTAGGGCCATACGGGGTAAATTTAAAGGCTTTGGATATTATAATTAAAGTCTAAACATTCTTGCTCGACCTCTCACAGAACAGCTTCACAGCTGTTCGTGTATCGCACAAGCCCTTATTAGATACTCGCCTGGTCCCACGCTAACAATCTTTCAGGGGTTAGATTGTACAAGCTCTGCACTACTGGTGATTTCCTTGCCGTCACAAGTACGGTATTATCCTCTTGTTTAGTATACTTACTATTTAGATGTCTCTCTCCATCATTTCACCAGAATCAAGTGTAAACAAGAGAAGCAACACTGCAAGTTCCACGCTACAATAGCAATTCCCGGACCCTGATCATTACGCTCCTAACCGAACTACATGAGGCCCTTCATCAAGGACTTTATATGGAGTACCATAGGCTGCTTCTATATTGCAGCAGCATAGCATTCTTAAGCCAGTAAAACGGCAATCAATCACCATCACCTGTAATAAAACGACAAATCCAGCATCGTACAATGTTACTAGGGAAGTATTAGCACTAGAATTTCAACTTCTTTTTCTTCGCGATCCAGGCCCGCAAAAGGGAGATATTCTATGTAGCATTCAGAACCGACAGCGGTATGCAGAGGACGTCTAGGCTGTCGTACCCAGATTAGACTAGTCGATTAGATATGGGCATGGTTTTCGACCAGTCAAAAGTGGCAGTCCCGACAGCGACATAGGAACTCCGCATACTATCCCGTGTGTCCTCGCTGAGAATTCTTTCCAAGAGTGTGGCATTCGCAAGAAACTGCCCCAGAGTGGCAAGATTCACATAGAGTGTTTGACCTTTAAGTTGCGAAAGTTAGGTTAGAGGAAAAACAGAAGGAGTAGAGGGAAAGATGGGCTTTGTTTAGTGAATCGTACAGTCGAGGGATCGTTATCTTGCGTCGACTCTACCGAAGTAGGCATAGTACGGAGTGCCCGTAGCTAATTAAATGGCACCCCTTCCCGGAACCTACCACGAAGGCCCAATGCTACGCCCGAGAGCCTTGAAATGAGCCGTCAACACCTCGGGGTTGGGCATGTTGCCCATAGGATCCCAAGCCCTCAACAAGTCTAGCGCAACCCGGTCCTCGGTTGCCTCCCTACACGTGGTGCACTGATCCGGAATCATACCGCCCTCGAGAATCGTTTTGGGCATTCCCTTGAGAAATTCCATACTGGGGATCAGCCGTGGCGTCACATAGTGGTTGCACAGCTCATATTTGAGGTCGAATCGACAGAGGGGACACTGCGGCTTTGTCTTGAGCCAATGGGAGAGGCATTCATAACCGAAAAAGTGGCCGCAGGGAAGCAGTGCGGGCTGCTCGTCCATATTAGCGACTGGTTGCATTCTTTCATGGCATAGCAGCTTAGTGGCCATGCAGATTCCACATACATGGTCCTTGCTGTTAAAGCCCTGGTTGAATGTGTCTGCTACGCAGGCAGTGAACCCGGAGGAAGGCTCACTGGCAGGCCCAGATGTAAACTCAGAGGTGGATGCACAGGTGGATGCAGAAGTGAGTTCCGGGTTTAACCTAGAGGTAAACTCTGACGAAGACCCGTGGGCAGACATGATGTGCAACTGGACTGATGACGTTCCTTGGGTTGGTCCTCACACGAATCTCCTGAACACTACAAGCCGCTCTGCAGTCTTAGTGAGTAAACAGATATCAGTTTGAGGGCTGTGATGCAGAACTGCCACGACAGGGAGAATAGTAGCTGTCCAAGCCTACAAATGCTCGAATCCGGAACAATGCCCTGTGTTGTAGGGGTCAATATCTTTATTTGCCTCAGAGTTGACAAAGAAACTGAAATACCAATGTGTCTGCATAATCTCTCCTTACACCCCATAAGTCTTTGGCGCAATGTATAATACACGGCTGCGGGCTACCCTCACCCCATCTCACTCCGCGACATCATGAACTGCCTTGCGCCTTAGCTTCGTTCGCTGCCTTCTCTTTTTGTGCCTTTTCATGCTCAATAATTTGCTTAGACCAGCTATATTTGCTCCCGTTAGCAGCAATCTCACGCACACAGCAAGTCCCTAACGTACTATCTGCTGGGGTAGAAACGGTCGGGTTCGGGCATCTTGTGTCGGTATTCCAGTTCAGAGCTCAGCTTCCACACAGCTGCTGTGACGCCAAATATAACCAGTCCCGCGATAGCTGTGTTAGACTTCCAATTGGCAGGCCGTGAGTACCAGCCACCGGCCGGCGACCAAACGTGCTTGGGGTAGCTATGGGCAGTTTCGGCTAAGTCGTGGTTTCGAGGACATGGAACGTGGGAGAGACACTCACGGTACCCTAGGACCACCGCCCTACGTTCTATGTCAGCTCGCATAGTGATCAATTAGGGAAAGACGCCATACCATTGTGATGGATTTTTGGGTCTCGCGACGAGGGGTGGTGTTGATCGAAGTTGCCGAGCCGAGCAAAAGAATGCAATTCGGTCGATGTCAATTGAGGTTCAACGCAACTGATCCCAGTGGAGCCGGGCTTGGCAAAGGCGCTCAGGCCAAGCCAAACGCGCCACCAGCAGCTCCGAGAGATTATGTCAGCCGACAATTCGTGATCCCTGCGCAGTGCGGACTGGGAGCTTCATGTTTGGAGAACTTTTTTTTGCTTCTGGAGACGCCAGCCAACGCGACGCCCAACGACCACGCCCAACACATTTTTCTGCGCAGGCTGGACCCCGACTCACACGGGCTGTGGGGAATTGTTTTCCAAGTAAATCAATCATACCCGATGAAGAGGTTACGACTAGACAGAATTACGGGCCAACTGCTCGTTGGCCGGGCGCGAATATGTTGCTCGCCTGCAGCCCTCCGATCAGCTAGGCCAGAGCAGTCAATGCAGCTAATACGGGCTCAATCGACAGCCGCACTCCTCCATGATTCCGCAGATGCTCATCTGCTTGCCGAATCCGACTCCTATTCCGACCCAAGCCGGCTCCCTTCTCCCTTACCCGAACGGGCCCTCGAGTCGATTAAGTTGGCCGCCCTACACGCCCGCCTCACACTCCCCCAGAAAATTCCCCTTCAGACTCTCGCCAGGACGCTGGTCGACGCGTCAGCAGACGAAAACCCCCATTTTAATAACACCAACCTCGCCTTCGTCGGCCAGACCATCATCAACTTCCATGTCGCCGAATGGATCATGTGCCGGTATCCCCGCCTTCCCATGGCTATTGTCTGGGAAGCAATGAAGGGCTACGCCGGGACAAGTGCCCTCTTCCAAGTCGCTCAGTCATGGGGCGTCGAGATGGCGGCCGTACCTGGTGGGGAGGTTGATCCCGGCCTGTTGCAGTTCTCGGTCCACAAGAAGCCCAGCAACACCCTCCTGGGCCTTGGGTACAGGCGCAAAGAGGCCGATTACCTCGATAAGTACAAATGGAGGCGTGGCATCAGCAACCGCGTTGTTTTTGACGATGATTTTGGCGACTCGGTCGATATTACGCCCACAACGCGCCAGCGAAAAAAACTTGCGGCAGCAACCACTACCTCTGAGCAGGAGGAAGAACCCTCCTACACTTCCTACGGCACAGACGAGACGCACGCTATTGCCGAACAGGCCCACGCCCGCTTTGTGCGTGCCGTAATTGGCGCCCTATACACACATTGCGGCCGGGAAACGGCCAAGGCATTCATCAAGGCCCACATCCTGTTCCGCACTCTCGACCTGGCCAAGATGTTCAAATTCGAGAAGCCCACCGTTGAACTGGCTACTCTGTGCGCTCGCGAGGACTTCGAGCCTCCTGTCGCCCGCCTGCTCTCCGAGACGGGTCGTCTTTCTCGCACGCCCGTCTTTGTTGTCGGTATCTACAGTGGGAAGGACAAGCTCGGAGAGGGTGCCGCCGCCAGCCTTGACGCTGCTCGCCTGAAGGCTGCCATTCACGCTCTTAAGTCGTGGTACCTGTACAGCCCAGGCGAGGGGGTACGCGTTCCTAGCGATATGCTACAGGAGGACGCGAAGCCGTGGGAGTCAGCACATATTGACATGGGCGAGATCATCACGTCTCACTGAGCTGGCTCGCCAGGGGGCAGAGTAGGGAGGAAGACATGGCAGGTTGGCGGGTGGGCGCGACACAGTCACCTTGCTGCGCATGTACGAAAAGGGTGTGTAAAAAAGCTGATGGGGCTGGGGTGGGCGGACTATGCTAAGCTACAAGTCCGTGAGTCCGTTGTGCCGCATGTAGTAGAAGCGTAGACGGCTAGCATATTTAGGTAGGGCAACCCCGGCCTTTTCCCCCCTCCGGTCTGATACCTACTTCTCAACCCGTGGGGGGTTTTTTTTTGAGGGGGGAATTTGTATATCTTGCATGTTCGACAACAAAAGTAAAACCCCTTTTCATCACGGCATTGTACGGCAAGGGGCTTGATCTGCTAGCATGGGGTAGAGCGGAGAGGGGACAAACAAGTAGACCTTCGTCAGGTCGGCGACGGTTTGGGAAGGGTTTTCGTGTCGATGATATAGACGCTATAACTGAGGTCGACTAGGTTATGAACACCTACTAGCTACTTTGTATATGTACATATAGAAATTCACTTTATAAGGCGCATGTAATATACGTAATCATATGCCTCCAGCTGGTTGGCTCGTATATGCTCGTGACGACCTCGTCTATCTACGCTGGCCCAAACATGAACCAGAACTGGGCATCGTGACTTTGCTCTTTATTTTCGCCTATGGCTCAGACCCTCTCTAACTAAAATGATCTCCCTCCCCCAGCTTTCCCACGATTCCTAGTCTCATCTTCCTCCTCAGTTTCTCCATTTTAGCTTTCCCCTCGTTTTCCAACCGCCGCTTCTTTTTGCGCTCGTACACAGCCCGCACCGTCGCCTGGATCTGCGCCTTCCCCTCTGCGTAGTTGGCACGCGCGAGAGATACTGCGTTGTCGATTTGCTCGGGCGTGTACACAAAGTTCCACGTGCTCATGTAGTCGCTTGTGGCGGGGTCGACACCAGGGACTGCCTCATTGGCGAGAAAGGGTAGATACACAACGGCAATACCAGCGTCAGGTTCCATGAGGCGCCATGACGACGCATCATCGATTGGGGGAGGTGGCGGATCTGAAGACCTTTCTTCCGTGCGCCCGACCCAGACAGTGCAATAGCCAAGTTCTCGGGCCGCCTCTTTTGCTTTGTCCACTTCGGATTTGTCGCTGTTTATTTTAGTGGCGGCATCTCCTATCCCAGTGTGGCGAACAGCCTGGTCCACCTTCGCTTCCAACAACTTTTCCTCCGCGTCGGCGCTGGTCTCTGCCTGGGCCTGATCCATCTCTTTGGCCACTGTCGGCGGAGGAGTGGATGGCTTCGGCCACCCAATTCCGACTGGCCAGCCCTTGATACCACGTTGACGAGTATATCCTTCAACCACTGACAACCAGTTGTCTGTCTTTATATCAGCGGATGCATCAAAGGCAATCACGATTTCAACTTCTCGGCCGGGTCGAAGCAGCGGGTAGATGGGCAGGTTGTTTGACATGCCGGCATCCATGAGCTGGAGGTATTCGTTGTCATAGATGGTCTCGGGTACTGTTTTGGGTAGCTTGCCATGCATGCAGTAGACGAAGTTCGGCAGTGTGGCAGGGTCAATCGGATGGACCTTGCTGAGATCTTCATTGTGGCCCCAGATCAAATCATCGATAGCCTGAAGACCTCCGAAGGTCTTGACGAATGGACGGACCTCGCGATAGTAGTGGCTGAGGGTCGCACAGAAGGCGCTCCCCCATATTCCCAACAGTGGCGGCACGCGAGTCTCGGGGAGTCTGAGCCCTTCAGCTATTGGTTCGTCGACGCCGCCGCGGAAACGTCGGCCCATTGCCCAGGTAGGAATACCTGCGCCAAATTCTTCACAAAACAATTCGTACGGTGTCATCTCAAACCATTGAAACCACGCCTCCTTCCTGGCCACTTCTTTCGCCCCTTCGGAAACAGATCCTGATGCTTCAGCTCCCGAAGGACCCAACCCCGGAATTTCATGACGAACAGCCGTATAGATGGGCAAGGGGTTTTGCCCATATCGAACGTATTCTTGCTGGTTGGACAGTTTAAAATCCTTTACATCAACTCCCAGCTCGCCCTTAGGGACTAAAAGCCGAGCTGCGAGGAGCATCCCGTATACATCTACCAGGCCAACGTTGGCTGTGGGGTCCCCTTTGAGCCTCTCAACAATACTGCTCAAGATGTATTTGTTGGTTGGCGCAGCGGTCAACAAGCCGAAAGCAACAGGTGGGTATGCGATATGAATACCAATCCGAGCCTTCAGGTGATCGATGACACGGTGCAAATTTCTCTCGGCTAGGGATGAGAAGTAGAGAGTCTGCAGCCAGCAGGAACCGCTGACCCCACTGATGTAGGTGGTGCAATCGAAAAGCCCATCTTCCGCAGTCGCTTGGAATGACCCAGCCCCAGCAACTAAAGCTCTAATGCCGCCGCCTGAGCCGCACATGGCAATGACAGGAACATCGTCGGGATGAACGTCATCCGGGTCGAGGTCGAGGTACCGCGCCAAGGCGGAAGCAACAACCTTCTTCCGCCGAGACAAGAAGGTTTTCTCCTCCTCACAGAGGCTCTCCGCCACGCGAACCTTGGCTTCGTAAAGTATCTCGGGGTGGATCGTCGCATCATGTGCCTCCTGCCAAACTTCGTCCGCAAGAGTGCCCGGTCCCATGGTCAGCTCTCGCTGTAGCTTCCTCACATAGGCAGGGATACTTTTACTCCACTCTGGCATCAGACCGAGCACTTTGTTCGAGATGGCGTCGAGGTCGGTCTGGCTGACAAGAGTCACGCCTTCGAAGCTCGCTGAAACCTTGGACCAGACCGAGTGGTCGTCATACTCGGATTCACCATGCTGCGTATCGGGCGTATCGTTGCCACTCTGGTGGGAAATATCAGTCGTGTAAAGCGAGTAAACAAACAATGCGCTGAGAGCTATCACTGAAAGTGACTTGACTACCGGGCTTTTGCTGCTCGGTGGATCAGAGTTTTGTCGGGATGAGAAGTAGCCGAATCGAACCAGCACAGGCCGCCGAAAGAACGGAAGATGACGCGAATTGGGTCTGCACTTGTATACGAGTCGGGTAATAGCACGTCGTGGTTCGCTTTGCATCGCCTGGAGGCCAAATTTGAGGACCGTGGGCGAAGGTCTCAGTAAGGCCACCAGGCGCGCACTACACTGTCGTGATTCCCGCATGGCCTCAAGAGGATTTCAATAGGGATTATCATCGTCGCAAACTCGCACTCTCCGCCCAGTCAATTGCGGTTCGAGTCGCAATGGCTGAGGTTAACTGCTGCTCCTAAGGGCGCGGTTTATGACAGCAGTCACGATGGCGGGTGGGCAATTACATCATCAGCAAAGCAGGGATTGACAGGGACGGGGCCGAAACCCCACAGAACAATACAGATGAACGCTACATTATCTAACTCTCAACACCAGGCGCCATTTGGCTGGCATAGGGCTTGCCGGCCCCAACTGGTAGCGAAAACTCGAGACAGTCGGGTTTGGGGTCCAATTAACCCGAAATTTCTGTTTGATGAGCCGCAAAACGGCTACTTCAATCATTCAAGCCGGACGCCAAGGATCACCGTTGATCATGCCGTGTTCTTCGTGATAGGTAAGGAGACCAAAGTGTATGTAACACACTTTAATAAGGAACGCAAGATCTCGGGCAAATTCACCTGCAGATTTCCGGTCGCGGCGACTCAAGCTGACACTCTGTGTCTGTGTCCGTATTCCCCTTCCTTTTTGCTCCGTTGCCCTCTCGGACTACATGCTACTTGCTTTTTCTGTCCTGCTTCTCCTCGCCATCCAGTGAGGTTCCGTTTTCTGCTCGGCGTGCCGCATGAAAGAGGCCAATGCGTAGCCGCCACATCATGAGAGCATTCCATCCATGTAATTGGGCGACGCTTCACACCGCACAGAATTTTCGGCGGGGGGACCGACCCTCCAACGGCTGGCTGCACACGAGCGACTGCAACCCCTGCTGCATCGCAGGGCATCGGGTGCAGTGGGCCTTCGATCACGGGCGTGGGAAGCTCCAGCACAGTAATGTTTCGAAACATTGTTTCCAGTTGGTGTCTTCCATTTGAGCGATATCCGCAGTTGGACTGGACGGAGGTTTGTGAACAGAAAAATTACACCAATTGATCTTCACCAGTGTATCCCGGTCCAAGCTCGTGCCAGCGGTTTGTTCTGCGGCAGCAGATTGGAGGAAAAGGTGGAGCACCGATGCCTTTTAATCTGGGGTTCTCTAGACTTTCCTTCAAAGAGAAGGTCCCGGTTGTTTCTTGGTGCCAAATGACGATGCTTATTGGCAATCGAAAAATTCAAGCGTTAGTGGTTTAACCTCCACGCAACCTCCTCGGATTGTGCAAGCACTAGTTACTTCGTACGAGTGTTGAGAGGATGGATGTCATCCAGGCATGAGCAAAGGCGAGTGAGGAAAAAAAAAGGTCATAGCTTCCTCAGGCCGAGATTTCCTCATCAGGCCTGAGGCGATGGGCGGCCAATGAGCACAGGCTTGACGAATCACAAGCTGCACACCCAGCCCCCTGGTCATTAATTGCCCTCACCCCTGGTGCTTGTCTTCTTCTGGCAGAGAGGCCCATCCCCATGTCGGTTGGAAGTTGCCAGCTGCGTCCCATCGTTACCCAGCCCAGCTCGAGCAACCCCTTTTGCTCCCCAGCGCGGCAGAAGTGAGACGGGAAGTCCTCCCACCCAAGTCAGCCAGGGCGCACCTAAATTTTCCCTTCTGGTCGCGACAAACTCCAACACCTCCCATTTTCTCTTGCCCTATCTACATTTTTCGTACCCTTCGACCACTCCTTTCGCATTTCTACGCGATCCAGCGTTACCCTTCAGATTCACCTGCCAACTTTACCAGAGAGTCTTGCGCTTTGTAGCGCCCATTGACACGCCATCACGCCTGCGCTCGTCGTCCCTCTTTTTTTCTCTGGTACGTGACTGCAACACCAGCCTCCCCAACTTCATCTCCATCCCGCCCACAATCCCGCCTCCAAGGTGCTCGCAGCTGTCGCGTTTCGAAAACAGCCTCGGCCAATGTCTGGGTGGCGGTGGACCTGGCGGGCAGTCTCGCTCGATGCTCCATCCGCCAGGTGGTCATGCTGACTTCGGACTTGGTCCATTGTGGAGGCAACTTCGACTCAACACACACCTCGCTCAACCCGGCTTGACTAACATTAACACTCCCGCAGACTTCGCGCCTTCCTTCTAACACAGTCAATTTTCGTTCCGTCACCACGGTTGCCTATCGAAATGGGTAAGCTCTTGCTCTCTGTTTGTTCTTGGGAATCCGTTCGTGTTGGGAGAGGGAGGAAGCATCGTCGCTACAACGCAACCACATCTCACGCCTGGCCTGGGTCGAACCGCTGTCATTTTGGCTTCAATTTACGACCGATCCTTTCTCTGTGTTTCACACAGCAACATCACAGCTTGTCTTCCGATAGTCGCTCTTCGCATTCGTTCAGTGCCATCTGCCGTTTCTTGGGTAAACGCTTTTTTGGAAGAACATCTTAACGTTCGAATACCTTGTGCCACGCATTCGACAAGATGCACTTTGCTACAATGGTGCACCAAGCCACCAGGGCCCGCACAAAAAGTGTGCAGTTCGACAGCCGCCTCCTTAGCTTCAACCCGACCGATGCGGCTCCTTCTCGGGAGGGGGGTACCTTTCCACCCACACCTGGGACGAGGACCAGCAGCCTGCCCGCGTCCGAGAACAAGGAGGGTTTCAACAGCATACGCCCTTATCGGAGCATGCTCGACGTCGACGGTGCCCCGAAGCTGCCTTTGACCAAGCCACTGTCGTACGAAGAGTTGTATCCCAGGCCCACCGACCCGTTGTTGGTCCACAAGCTCCTACCGAGGAAGTGTTTTGGCAGTTAGGCTCCGCGCTTCCTGATATGGACTTTTCATTATTATTTATTATCATGAATTTGGAGGAGTTACAAGGCTAACGGTTGATGTTCGCAGCTACGAACGGTACCCCTACCATTTCTTCTTCCCCGTCGATGGCATCTCCCGTCGTCCCAGTGGCGAGCGGCAATGCCTCTTCTACATCTCTATCAGATGTTC
>Ga0247763_1002037_pt1 | contig 10692 bp, 6 predicted proteins | sample UWRJL141409B4_FD_179926 | JGI IMG/M metagenome (GOLD analysis project Ga0247763, IMG submission 179926) | Plant litter microbial communities from Arlington Agricultural Research Station in Wisconsin, United States - UWRJ-L141-409B-4 | ecosystem: Environmental > Terrestrial > Plant litter >...
TAAATGTTTGTGGCTTGCGAGAACTACGCGACACGGCCTCCTTTTACATGAGGCATGTAGAAGGAGACATCGTTATTTACAAAAACACTTAAAACAATAGAAGAGAAAAAAAAAAAAGAAAATAAACTGCCCTGCACCAACGCCCCAGGTCACTAGGCAGTATGTGATTCTCTCCACCCAACAGCCTTTTGCCCTTCGCTGGTGGCCATGATGTAAAATATCCAACCGCTCTTGTAAGGCTTCGATGTTGACAATATTGTCAAGGACCAGCTGCGCTATAACCGCTTTAATGCAACATTCCGAACTGCAGACTGCTAAAGAATACACTCCAGAAAAGAGAGAGCATTGCAGCCATGATGGAAAAAGGGACGGATGGGTTCTGCAGGTCAGAGCGATATGAATTTCCCACAGGAAGAACCCAGGCAATGAAAAAGGCCAGCAGCGGCAAAATACAGACGAAGTTGTAAAACATTACCCACCGAAGACTGATCATCTCGCGCGCGTATAATTCCCAGAAGTTTTCTCTTCTGTCACCCTCCTCTTCAAGTTCGGTCATTTTCTTTGGAAAGAGCTCCAATACATCAGGGGATTGAAGCCCTAATTTTTTGCATTTGTGATACCAATGCAGTAGTGGCCGCGGCTGATGACAAGCATAGAAGCGCTTCCTGAACTCGTGCTCACTGACTGGCGGGATACTATCCATAGGTTTTGGCTGGTACTCGTAGTCGGTATTTGTGATTCCCGGGAAGGCATCCTTTTGCCTGGGGGCGAACTCGTGATCCTCGAACTTTTCGCACTAGATTTGGAAGGAGATTAGCCAAATTCTATTCTGTTTGTAAAAGGGCCACGCATTAAGAGTCGGTAAATCTTCAGTTACTTACCATATAGAAATCGCAGTGGGAATACTGCCAGACACTTAGCCAGCAACGGAGGAACCCTCGAAGGCGGAAATATTTTTTCCTCAATGTGTCAAAGAAAAGGTGACAACTAAGTCCAGCGACACAGATTTGTGCTAGCTTATGGTCTGCACCCTTATTCACAAGGAAAAGAATGCGATGGTTGGAGGTTGTTTTGTCGACAAGTTTGGGAGGTAGTCCCGATGGCCCAGACTGGAGTGTCTTGCCTAACGATAAGCCGGCTGGCTCCTGATTTCCTTGAGCCTTCTCGGGAAACTGGTTAGAAACAGGACTATTTCCTTGAGCGCCCAGCCCGTCTAGATTTCGCGTAGTTCCGGCTGGAGAAGATTGTAAATTCTCCATGGGGATGCTAGATTGGGGAAGGCTGCGGATGATCGATTTGAGGCGTTTTGCAAAAGGCTGAGGAACTTCTGTCCACCTCTCTTCACCGCATGTCTACATCAATAGTGGTTAGCATTGCCAATCCTGAATTACGAATGCAGAACTCCGAACAGGCGACTACTCACGCATTTCCATTGCACTATTTCTTCCCCCATTTTCAAGGGTCTTGAACATGGGGGTAACGGCCACCAATCCCAACGCTCTCCGGTCCAGCGCTCCACCGCATCCTGGCAGTGGCCCAGAATCTTGCGTAGATTATGGTGGACCCCTTCGTCGTAACCGAATCGAATTTCATGCGGATGAATGTATTGTAACTCTGCCCATAGATTAAAAAGCTTGTAGCGAGTAACATGGCCGTGGTACTTATGGTCAAGCCTTGACCACTCTGTGATCAAATCTCGGAGTCGAGATGGTAGAGAGGGATGGACAAATGCATGGAGCCGACGACGAAGAGTCTGAAAGGCGATACTTCCCAGAATTAAGCGTTCCATTCGCTCCAAGTAATTTAAGGAGCCATCATACGGCTCCTCTTCGCCGTCTCCTTCGGCTATGGAATCTTGGTCGCTGTCCTCATCAGGCTCGGTGGGCTTGTCCGGTTTGCTGACGTTGTTAGGCCTGTTGGGATTGGAAGGGTTGTCGGGCTTGGTGAGTTCGGTAGGCTCGGCATAACTAGGTGTCTTCTGAAGATATTCTTCCACTGCCTCTCGAACATCCCCAGCGTCATGGGGTTTCCCAATGAGTCCTAGAGTTCGGACTTCCGCTTCCTTGTCAACCATGGAAAGCTTTGAAAAAAGTTCTCGCGTGATCTTGGATGAATAGGAGCTCACAAATCCCACTAAGGCCGAATCATGAGGGGAGATTTCTTCCTTGAGATCTCCCGCATATTTCTTGAGCAACTTCCGGAAGTTGTTCCGCATCCTTGCGGACCCGATTCTCCCTTCTGACTGAGCTGCCAAAATAAGAGACTTCAAGTCGTCGTCTCCAAAAAGCAGAGCCGCGAATTTCTCAATGAGGGATCCATCCTTTCCTCCTGACCTAGACGCGGAGGTCGTGACACTAAGAAGTGAACTCTGAACCGAGAATATTGAGTCGTTGTCAGATGATGAATCGGATTCTTGAGAGTTATTCTCGTCAAAGACCCGGTGGGAACCGATAAATACTAAATTCATCTGAGCATCTCTTTAATAAATCGGGAAATCTCTAAGGGGTACTCACCTTGTTTAACATTCGCGCCCGTATTGGAGCCCTTCTTAAGGAGCAGCTGCACAATGGTATCGTGCCCGTTTTTGGCGGCCCACGACAGCGGTGTCCAGCCGCCCTTATCCTTCAAGTCGACATTGACCTTCCCTGTCGCAAGAAGCAGCTTGACAACAGCCTCGTGCCCGTTCTCGGCGGCTCGCAACAGCGACGTCCGGCCGTCATTTTCCTTCGCCTCGAGATCGGCGCCTTTGTTGACCAACAGCCGTACAACCACCTCGTGGCCCTTCTCGGCGGCCCACAATAGCGGTGTTCGACCGCTGTTATCCTTCGTCTCGACACTGGCACCTTTGTCGACCAACAGCCGTACAACCACCTCGTGGCCCTTCTCGGCGGCCCAGGACAGTGGCGTCTGGCCGTCGTTATCCTTCGCCTCCATATTGGCGCCCTGGTCGATTAATAGTCGTACGGCCGCCTCGTGCCCTTCCTCGGCGGCCCACGATAGTGGCGTCTGGCTGTACTCCTTATACCTTGCCCCGATGTTGGCACTCCCGTTTTCGATAAGTAAACTATCCATTATCTTCAACGCCTCCTCATCCACCTTTCTCGAAGAGCCGTGACCTAGGAAAGTTTCATCCACGCTTTCTAATCCTTGCCTAGACCTATAAACCTCCACAGCTCTTTGGAGATTCTTTATCGCCTCTTCATATCTCTCTATTCTATTCGGCAACAGTCCAAAATTCCATAATCTGGTCGCTTTATCTTCTCGACTGCTTATCAACCTTTCATAGTCTTCACCACCTTGCCGCTTTCTTCGGGATTCATCCCAGTCCCAGACTAACAGTAAATCAGTTGGAAAGATTGTTACTGGGGTTAGGCATTTTAGCAGATCGTCTGTCAGGGGAACCGCAATCCTGATGATTGTCGAAAAACCGTCGCATAGCCTGACGATTGTAGGCCTTGATGCTCCTTGGAGAAGACAAATAACATCCCCCACCTGGACGGTTTTTGCCGAGGTATGAAAGGTGAAATGAGAGCTCTGTTTCCCATTTGAACTGAAATAGCCCGGCGTATTCTTCCAAGCAATATCCACCCACTGTTTGTCATTCCGTAAAGCGTTCGCTTCGACTGAGGATACTTCGCCAAGAATGCAGCCCTTGGCTTCGATCACTGCTACCTCCACATCATTCCATGTGCTAACGGACATCTGATGGGAGAGGCAGAAATGGATAAGTTTCCGAAAGACTTCTTCCCATGCAGCGTCGTAATTAGCTTCTAGCCCTGCTGCGTGGGGATCATCATCGCTCATGCCAAGCAAGGCATAAACCTTGTCAAGGGGGTTGGAAGCCTTGCGAGTATGGTACATATCCACCAGCTCACTCAAAGGCCGTATATTTAGGGAAAATCTGCCCTGTTGGGTAGTTTTGTCTCCTTCGTATTTAGGCCGGAGTTCTGCGCCTCTTAAAAGGTAGAGTATCGGAGAGATCAGACCCTGCAAATCTGGGCGTGCTGTATAAGATAGCTCTAATGCGCTTAGGCCTGAGGAAAACGTATATCCGCCTATTTCTGTGGGACCACACTTAATTAGGACATGCCGAGCTGCAGCAACCTCCTGGAGGACCTAAATCGGTGTATCAGTAACATCGTATATGTTGTTTGATGTCTGCCTTACCCAGATGCGGTGAAACCATGGTCGATCGAGTAGGGCAAGGATGGCTCGCTGGCTCGTTTCGTCGATTGCAGAATTTATAAGCTGCTTTTCGGCAGCTTCGCGTATTAGTTCGAGCGCTTGCTCGCTGTTGTCTGCTGCCTCTCCAAGCCAAACAATTACGCGACTCGCTTTAGCAAAAATATTCGCCATAACCTGAACCTGCCGTCCCTTTTCTTCGTAGTCGTGTAGGTTGATGCAAATTGCATCTACCCATAAGATTCTTTCCAAAAAGCAATGTCGAAGATGTAACAGCGCCGCGTGAAGGTTTGCCGTGACATTTAGCCCATCGCCGTCTACATAGATAAGATGCAGGCTTGCCGCAGATCCCCACACATACGATAAAGACTCGTATGGATGAGTGTATCCTGAGTCCAGCATAGAAAAGGTAATGAGCTGGCACTGTATGGCGGAACTCTGGTCTGAACTTGGCAGAAGTCGGAGTAACCGCACGCTGCCCTCTGGCAAAGGGGTGTATGGGGGCATAGTAGCGTCAAAATCATAGGCTGGCTGAAAATGAAGTTATATTCTAGAAAGACAACGTAGAGCGGCAATCAAGTATGTTGTCGGAATCACTGATCTTTGAAGAGTTGGGAGGAGGAGCGGTTAAATGCCAAATGCCAGATCAGTTGGTGCCTAAAACTCAGCCGCATCGGGACCAGCCTGATTTCTAACTGGCTACTCGGTTAGTACTTAGATAAGATAGGCTTATCGGACCTCCTTATCGGCACCGTGCAGCAGCTTCGAGGGGTTTGGCGGCCGGAAAGGGTAAAGGGTATGCCTGGAGGAACTCTAAAACGTAGCGAAGTGCCTAGAGGAACTACCAGAGATCAGTTCCAAAAGGTTCCTTTTCCGAGCCCGACCCTGGCATTACGAAAGCACGGACCAGATAAGCACGGACGCGAAATCGTGTGGAGGCACGTCAAAAGCTGGCACTAGGAAAGTTCCTCCAGGCTTCCTATAGCAGGGCCACTCGTCAGCACGGTCCCTCCTCCAAAAGGCTCTTCAGCGGCAGCTCAACCACGACACCACAAAGCACGGGCTAAATGCACGGGCCAGCTCGATTATTGCTTTGGGTTTTCACACGATCCAACACGTGAGTCGTGCACTTTTAATAGCCAATCAAGTGGACATAGGAAGGATTCACTAAGACTTATTAGGAATCTGACGAGTTTAGTGACGGCACCCAGGCCCCTGGAAGCCCATGAGCCGTCGTGGATGGATCACGTGACCTTGTCAGGTGCCCCGCACCATTAGATTAGATCTTAGACCTCGCTGCCCCGCAGCCCTTCTTCCCTTTTCTTCCTCATCTTGTAATTTTATGAATTCGATTGCCACGTCTTCGATCCTACGATCGTTTTGGTGCCATCGCCGTGACAAGTTTAAGTGGTAAGTGGGTTTCCTTCGAATAATTATGTAACGGAAGCGCCATTTGGGCTCATAATGTTAGGCATAATCTCAACAACCTCAGGGACCACGATCACTTTTAATCGCTGCGCACACTAAACATAACTAAGCACAGTGCAACCCCGGGCTATAGCCTATCTAGCCCCACCACTGACCCCTGGTACGCTTAGAAATATCTCTCCTTAAATTGAGCGACAATGCGGAAAGTGCCTTATGGGAGATGAAATGAGGGAACTGAGACGAGCAAAACAGTAAACTGAGTTTTAGCAGGGAGGAGAGCTGCTAAGTTCGAGGTATTATACCCGCTGAGATTAGCCAAGTACAAGTCGACGTCATTACACTGTGGAAGAAATCACGTAAGCGCTGCACGGCTCTACGTAATTAGCGCTCCTCTGCGGTACTTACTTTGTAACATGTCAGCATCACAGAAGCGGGCATCCGTCAGCCATTCCTAGCGTCAGGATGTACCTAGATGTTTCGAAGCACTGATGGCCGTGCCTAAACACATCAAAGAGTTACATGACCGGACGCCGGTTTCGCTCCTAGCTGTACAATGGGTTGCGTCCAGTCATCATTCAGGTGACTCAAAGGATGTGGGGACCAGTGCGGCGATCAGTGGAGAAAGGTATGTGTGTAGCACGTGCCCCATAAGATGCTCAATTGGCAGGCGTGCAAGCACTGAGTGCTTATACTGACAGATCTTTTGATCATTGGCGCAAGTGGTTCCTGCCCCGCTTCGTTACAATGTGCTATGTTTACACCACTGCCGTAAGTTGAAGAAAAGGAGGTGAGGAATTCAAGCGGTCCGAAGCTGCCTATTTCAGTAACACCTGCCGCCGAATTGGGAGGTAAAGACCGCGTTACTGAGATTAATGGTATAATTACGTTACGAAAATCTATTATTTTAGCCTTCTCTTTTTTATTAGAAAATATCTCTTATTCGAGAGTAAAACTTTTCATTTTCCCGTTTTGTTGATAAAGCTATGAGTCACAATGGTGATGGAGGCAAGTCATGGAGAAGAAAATGGATAAGTGCTTAATTATTCTAACTAAGAGAGAGCGAGCCGTGGTTATTATAGTTGTGACCCTCGGCCCATCGGCCTCTAGCAGAGGCCGAAGGCCGAGGTGCCAAGGCGCTAAAGCGCTGTGGCGTTCTTAGTGTGGTAAAATACGAGGTTTTATTGTAGGGCCTTATTATGCTATGCAGCGGGCTGCACAGTATTGTTATGCTACTGCATAACATTATTATGCTGCTATATAGCATAAGTACTGTACAGTATGTTTATTCCCAATATACCCCTATAAACTAACGTCTAATTTATTAGGCTTAAATTATCTCTCTTTTTATATTTTTATAAAGGAAAAATTGAAAAACCTTCTTTATTTAAAGTAAAACCTTATAAAGGAAAAATTTAAAAACCTCGATTATAAAAAGAAAATCCTTATAAGTAGATAAAAAACCTTCTTTATTATACCCCCGTATTAGTATTATTAGTATTTTTTTAAACCGATTTTTTCTTTCCATAAAGTAAAAGCGGAGCCGGCTATAGGTTTTATAAGTAAATCAGCTAGTTGTTCTTTTATATTTATATATAGTATTTTTATTTTATTATTTTCAACTAATTCCCTTATATAATGGTATTTTATATCAATATACTTGGTTCTTTTATAAAATTCTGCGTTATAACCTAGCTGTCACGGTGCCGACCTCAGGTCTGGGGAAAGAGACTTGTTATTACACAAAGGGAGCCAAAGGGAACTGGCTCCCGAGAGGTAGGCTATATACTGGGTACTGGGGAGGTTACGTATAATTACTAATTCCGGGCCAAACCGGCCCCGGTTTAGTACTGTAATAGTACCCCGGGCTCCAAACGGTAGTTGCCCTTAACTACCTTTAAAATTTAGCCCAACCCGGGATATTCCTGCGCCAGGTCTTATTTTATTCTAATATAATCCGTATACCTTCCGTTTCTAATTTGGGTTGCTCTATGTAATACTTTACTACGTACTTTCCTTAAATAACAATAGGTGCTTTTGTAATCTTCGCGCTTTATTTTGGAAAATTTCCTCTTTTATACTTCCTTTAATTCTTTTATACTAGTTTTTATTCCGCGCATGTACTCCTTATATTCCGTTACGCTTTTACCCTCATTTTATTTTTATCTCCTATTTCCTTATTTAATTATTTAAAATACCGAAAATACCTAAACTAACTATATCGTTAACCCCTAAGGGTTATAATGTATATATAATTAAAATTGTTAATAAGGTAAGTAGATTTTTCGTTTCCTATTTCCTTATATTTTATTAACGCTTTATAAGTTATTTATAAAAAGCTTAAGGATCCTATTTTTATAAAAGAGTACTTTTACCTATATTACCTATATATTATTTAAGATACTTAGGTTCCGCTAGCTAATAGGGAATTTATGGTTTTATATTACGGTTATATTTCCGCTATATTAAAAAATTATAATTAATATCGTAACTATAAGCAGGTCTATTTGGTTATATATATCCTTTGGTTTTATAATACTTTGGTTACTAATTACCCTTTAGTTAAATACGAACCTAACTTGTAATTTCCGCAAGTTTTTCCAATTTTTTTAATAAGCTAAACTTGTAACGTAGGAAAAAAATAATGATAATAATTACGTTTAGCTGGCTAAGTCCCGTTTAATTATTAATATTACTTTAAAAACATTTATAAATACGTAGCTTAGGGTTAAGTCTAATTATTACTTATTTTATAATTTTATTAGTACGAAGAAGAGTACTTAGGTATATATTTGTCCTTATTTTTATATAATTTAGTTTTAATCCGTTAATTATTCAAAGGAGTTTTAGGAGGTTTAAATAACCCTAATTAAATAATATTATTTTATTTATACAATAATATTCCCCTATTTAATTATAGCTTATATTACGCCTAAGGTTATTTGGTTTCGGATTAAGTATATTTGGAATAATAAAGTGGCGTTTCGCTTATTACTTGGATATAAAGGTTATACGCGGCTAATAATTACTTGGTTTGTCCTTTCGGGATAAATAAAGGTTATTTTAAACCTAAAGGGTAATAGGGCCACTTTTATTTCCTTAAATAAAGTGGATTTTATAATTTTATATTTATATAAATTTTAAATATAATAGGTTTAGTAGTAATTCGGTTATAGTTATATTTAAAGGGGTTCTTATTACTTTAGGTTCCTTTTTATATATTTATAATTTTAATTAGGTACTTAAAATAATTAAGGGTTGCCTCGCTTTCAGTTCGCCCGCAGTTCGGACAATGGCCTTCTTCCACAGGTTGTTTGCTTGTTTCTCTTTCTGCGGTTTGCCTCGCTTTCGGTTCGCTTTCGTTTATACTACGGGTAGGAGGCCATCGTGGCAGCAGTGCCATCGTGGCATCGGCGGTATGTTCGGATGGAAGAGAGGGGGGTAGGTTATACCTTCCTTCGCAGTAGCATCGTTATCGGTTTACCTTCGTTGGATTCCGGATGAGAGGTCATAAGGGTACCACTAGTATATTTCATCTAATATTCCATCCTCATTTGACCGGGGCAATCTCGTTACCTACTATACAAGTACGGTACGCAAACGCAGATTCTCGCCCTTTCTTACCTATAAATAAAGGGGTTCTCTCCCTCGTTTTCTTCTTCTTTTCATCATCATCTATTACTTTACATACTATAACTTCTAGCTCCGATACCAACGCCTTACTCTTAAGGATTAAGACCGTTATACGGAATCGCATAATCGCCGCGTAAATACTCCACTATTACTTATCTCCTTTGCTAATTCTCGCAATCCTACTAATCTTCATCCTCACAGCCCCTATTATTTCTATATCAGCGGTATTTATATTAATAATTATTAAAAGCTTTATAAGTATCTACAACCTAATAGTACTTCTTCTACGTACTCTTACTACTCCTTCGGGGTTCTTACTTACTTTTCGCAGCTCCGGGCTCTCGCTGCTACTAATATTATACAGATTTTAATCAAATATATATCTTTATATATACCTCTTTACGTATTCGTTACGGCTTTAATATTTACTAACTCTTCTCAGCTTACCAATCCTAAATAGTAAATTACTACTATATTTATTATTCGTACTACCTATAAATTAATTTCCGTCGTTATTAGTCATTTTATAAATTCCTTATATTTTCTACGTACCAATTATAGTACTTATATAAATCTTAACGCCATTTTATTCTTACTAATTAAATAATCCGCGCTCAGTAGGATTAGGTTATTATAAAGCCTACTCCGTCTATTTTGGCAACCCCTTCTTGTAGTACGGCTACGTAACCTTTTCGCGTTGCTACTACGGCTTAAACCACTTTTAATAAAACGCTTTATTAAACGTACCGTTTTAAATACCATCTTATTATTATTTAAAAGTACTTTAAAGTCTCGGGCGAGATTAGTAAAATTCCGGCCAAGGTGCTCGAAAAGTAGGTTTAGCAAAATATATATTATTCCCTATTACGTTTTCGCTATATTTTTACTATACTTTTAATCTTTTACTAATAATTCCTACTAAGTTATATTAAATAAGGATACGGAGGTATATTAATTGTAATATATAGGGGAATTTACGCTACTTTTATATAATATTACTTTACCGCAAATTTATAAGTATTTCTCGGAAAGGGGTTAGTAGTTTCCGCAAATTATAAGTAGCTTATTACCTATTTATAAATTCTATTAATATTTATAATACCCTTATTATAATTTCGCCATAATATATTACAATCCCAATACTATCCATCCTCTTCTTCTACCTTTTACTAATTATTTTTCTTCTTCGTATCTTCTCTTTTCCCTTATAATAATTACTTTCTTCCTTCCCCTAACTACTTCTTCCTCGCTATTAAATCTCTCTATCTCCCTTACCAAATTATATATTTTAATTCTACTTATATTATAAAATTATATTATTAATTTTGCTATAATTATAGTATAAAATAAAACCTTTTTAAAGGTACTTTTATCTCGTACTTTTAATAATTCTACTTATTCTTAACTTTATAGGTATTTTAAATAATTTAATATACCGCTATTTTAATACTT
>Ga0247763_1002038_pt1 | contig 10692 bp, 8 predicted proteins | sample UWRJL141409B4_FD_179926 | JGI IMG/M metagenome (GOLD analysis project Ga0247763, IMG submission 179926) | Plant litter microbial communities from Arlington Agricultural Research Station in Wisconsin, United States - UWRJ-L141-409B-4 | ecosystem: Environmental > Terrestrial > Plant litter >...
GCAGCGGCGAGCCCCGTGCAGCTGCACCCGATCGCGGCGGCAACGCGAGGGCTCTGCGGCAAGCTGCTCACCGAGATGGCAGCGCTGCGCAAGGCGGGCGCGATCGCCGTGGGCGACGCCGATCACTGCATCACCTCGAGCGAGGTGCTGCGGCGCGTGTTCGAGTACGCGCGTGACTACGAGTTGCCGGTCTTCCAGCACCCGGAAGACCACGCCCTCACCCACGGCGCCGACATGCACGAGGGCGCGGTAGCCACGCGGCTCGGGCTGCGAGGCTCGCCGCGCGTCGCCGAGGACGCCATCGTGGCCCGCGACCTCCTGCTCGCCGAGTACACCGGCGGGCGCTATCACGCTGCGCACATCTCGACGCGCGGAGCGCTCGAGTCCTTCGCGCGGGCCAAGCAGCGGGGCGTGGCCGCGACCTGCGCGGTCGGCATCCACCACCTCGTGCTGAGCGATGCCGCCGTCGGGGACTACGACCCGAACTTCAAGCTGGTGCCCCCTCTGCGCGAGGCCGATGACGTGGCAGCCCTGCTCGCTGGCCTCGAGTCGGGGGCGATCGACGCGGTGGTGAGCGACCATCGCCCGCAGTCGACGCTGCAGAAAAACTGCGAGTTCAGCGAGGCCGAACCCGGCGCCGTGGGCCTCGCTGTCTGCTTCGGCCTGCTCCTCTCGCTGGTGCAGGAGGGCCGCGTCGGGCTCGGGCGAGCGGTCGCCGCTCTGACGTCCGGGCCTGCCGCCGTGCTCGGGCTGCCCCGGCCGGGCCTCGCCGAGGGCCAGCGCGCCGACTTCGTGCTCGTCGCCCCGAACGCGCGCTGGACCGTCGAGGCAGCGAGCCTCCAAGGCAAGAGCTATAATAGCCCCGTTCTCGGCCGGTCGTTGCCCGGCCGTGTCGACCTGACCCTCGCTCGAGGTCAGGTCGCCTTTGACCGCGCCCACCCCGACTCTGCGAGGACCGGGGCGTCGCGCTCGACCGGAGAATCGTGACCGACCGCAAGACTGCATACCTGGCGCTCGCCGACGGAACCATCTTCAAGGGCCACGCCTGGGGAGCCGACGGTTTCGTCACTGGCGAGGTCGTCTTCACGACCGGCATGACGGGCTATCAGGAGGTGCTGACCGACCCCTCCTACGCCGGGCAGATCGTCACGATGACGTCTCCGCATATCGGCAACACGGGCATCACGGCGGAAGACGCGGAGAGCCGCAAGGGGCAGCCCCACGTCGCAGGCTTCATCGTGCGCGAGCCCTGTGAGGTGCCGTCCAATCATCGCAGCGTCGAGCCCCTCTCGCGCTACCTCGAGCGCCACCGCATCATCGCCCTCGGCGGCATCGACACGCGCCTCCTCGTCCGCACGCTGCGCGATCGCGGGGCACAGAACGGTTGCATCGGGGTGGGTTCCCCGGACGAGCTGGTCGATCGCGCGCGCGCGGCCCCCGATATGCAGGGCCTCGATCTGGTGTCGCGCGTCTCGCCCACCCAGTCCTATGCTTTCGAGGAATCGCGCGGCCCGTGGCGCGTGTCGTTCGAGCAGCGCGCGCCTATCGTCGGCCCCTCACGGCTGGAGCACGAGCGCCCGCTGCATGTCGTCGCCATGGACTTCGGCGCCAAGCGCAACATCCTGCGCTGCCTCGTCGACGCGGGCTGTCGCGTCACCGCGGTGCCCGCATCGACCAGCGCCCGCGACGTCCTGGCGCTGAACCCAGACGGCGTGTTCCTCTCCAACGGTCCGGGCGACCCTGCGGCGGTCGGATACGCGGTCGACACCATTCGTGACCTGCTCGGGCAGAAGCCGATGTTCGGCATCTGCCTGGGCCATCAGCTGCTCGCGCTGGCCGTCGGCGCGAAGACGTACAAGCTCAAGTTCGGGCACCGCGGTCTGAACCAGCCCGTGCAAGACCTGCAGACGGGTCGCGTCGAGATCACCCTCCAAAACCACGGGTTCGCGGTCGACCTCGAGTCGCTCGGCGGGCGCGGTGTGACCACGCACCGGCACCTGAACGACGGCTCCAGCGAGGGGCTCAGCGTACCCGATGCCAAGGCATTCAGCGTGCAATACCACCCCGAGGCGGCCGCCGGTCCCCACGACGCTCTGTACCTCTTCCGGCGTTTCACCGACGCCATGCTGGCGAGCTCGTGAAGGCAGCCAAGAGCATCCACTTCGTCAGCCTCGGCTGCCCGAAGAACCGCGTCGACTCCGAGGTGATGGTCGGGGTCGCGCAGGATCGCGGGTTCGTACCGACCGACGACGCCGAGGCCGCCGAGGTGATCGTCATCAACACCTGCGGCTTCATCGAGGCCGCCAAGCGCGAGTCGATCGAGACGATCCTGGAGATGGCGCAGCTCAAGCAGAGCGGCGCCTGCCGCAAGCTGGTCGTCACCGGGTGTCTGAGCCAGCGCTACTCGGGCGACCTCGCGACAGATTTGCCCGAGGTCGACCACTTCCTCGGCTCGAGCGACATGCTCCAGCTCGGCGCCGTGCTCACCCGGCGCGACGCACCGCGCGTGCTGGTGGGAAACCCTGCGGATTGGGTCATCCGCGCGAGCGACCCGCGCACGCTGAGCACGCGCGGCGCGAGCGCGTATCTGAAGATCGCCGAGGGCTGCAACCGCAGCTGTGGTTTCTGCGTCATCCCGCAGATCCGGGGCAAGCAGCGCTCGCGCTCGATCGATGATGTCGTCGCCGAGGCGGAGCAACTGGCTGAGCACGGCGTGCTCGAGCTGAACCTCGTATCGCAAGACACCATCGCCTATGGCCGCGACGTGAAAGGGGCGGCTGGTCTAGCGACGCTGCTCGAGCGCCTCGGCGAGGTTCGCGGCATCGAGTGGCTGCGGGTGCACTACCTGTACCCAGAGAAGCTCGACGACCGCTTGCTCGAGCTCTTGCGCGACCACCCCAAGGTGGTGCCCTACGTCGACATGCCGCTGCAGCACGCCGCGCCGACGATGCTGAAGCGCATGCTGCGCGGCGGCAGCACCAACTTGCGCGCGGTGATCGACCGCCTGCGCCAGAGCGTGCCCGATGTGGTGCTGCGCAGCGCCTTCATCGTGGGCCACCCCGGCGAGACGCAGGCCGAGTTCGCCGAGCTCGCGGCCTTCGTGAAGTGGGCAGAGCTCGATCACGTCGGAGTGTTCCAGTACTCGGACGAGGAGTCGTGCACGAGCCACGCGCTGCCCGACAAGATCGACGACGAGACGACCGAAGAGCGGGCGTCGGCGCTCATCGACCTGCAGCGGGGCATCAGCCTCAAGAAGAACCAGGCGCGCGTGGGCACCACGTTGCGGGTGCTGGTCGAGGGCGCGAGCGAGGAGAGCGAGCTCGTGATGATCGGTCGACACGCAGGCCAGGCACCGGAGGTCGACGGCCTGGTGTATCTGTCGCACGGCCCCGTGCAGCCAGGCTCGTTCTGCACGGCCCACGTGGCTTCGGCCACCGACTACGACCTGCTCGCCGAGGCGGAGCCCAACGAGCCCGGTCCGATCACCGAGTCCGACAGCGCGAAGGTACAGCGCGCGAAGGAGCCCCGCGGCTCGTCAACGGCCGTGCGGCGTCGACGCGGCGTCGTCTCGCTGCGCACCATCTCCTGAGCCTCGTCGCGAAGAGGGCGCAGCTCGTGCTCACGCTGCGAGAGTCAGGGCTGCGAGGGTCAGGGCTGCGAGGGTTAGGGCCCGGCATCCGTTTCGCGAGGAGGCGTGGGCTCCGAACACTCGCCGCGGCGTCCAACGATCTCGGCGGGACGGAACGTGACCGCGGGGCTCTGAAACGAGCCCATCGTGTACCAGAGCGCGAGGGCATCGCAGGGTTCGCTGATGACCTCGAAGTCGTACGCGCCAGTCGCCGTGCGCTCACCGAAGACGAGCCCGTTCACGCGATTGTGAACGAGGACAAACGCCGGTCCCACGCCGACGTGCCCTCGCAGTCGTGCAACCCCGACTCCCAGCTCGACCTCCGGCTCTGGTGGATCGTCGGGCGGCAGGGTGGGCGTGATACACGCCACGAGACAGAACAGCATCCCGAGCGACCACAACCGCAGAGCAGCCCACGGGCCGACGTGCTGTGTTTTCGGCCTGCTCATACGGGGTCTCCACGTGGTCTAGCAGACCTCGTGCCACCGCGATTTCGCGTCGGCAGAGGGTTTTTTGCTCGCTGGAAGACCGGCGCGGACTGTCAAAGTCAATCGGATTGACACACAAGCCAACCCAGTTGCCACGCTACTTCGCGCATCTGATAGGCCTGGCGACGAGCCAAAGCAGCATCGCCCTGCCCCGGATTGGATCTCGATTCTGCGGGGTCGCGGGCGATTGCCGACGCTCTGGCTCGAGGCGAGACCGTCATGAAGCAGGCATCGCATCCGAAACACGAGAAGACTCGATGGACGCCGTCGAGCGCAGTCGCGAGCAGCTCTCCACTTTCCCGCGATCACATGGCAAGCTCGCGCTCGCCCGGAAGCTCCGACGCCTCGGAGAATCGCTCCAAAGCCGGCCAACGGGTGACTCCGGCCCGATCGAGACGGCCTATTCGAGATGGCGCTGCTCGTTATCGGCGAACGGAGACGGCACGAACGAGCGCCGTACGTGCCGTTCTCGGACGAGCTTCGCAAGGTTCGTTTTCATCCGGCGCGCCGCGTCCAACGCGCCTGCGCGACGTCTGCATTTCGGCACGCCGAAGGCGCCATCGAGGCGGCGTTCGCGCGGCGACGAGCGCGACAAAGAGACTGAAAAATCGCTGTTTGAAAACTTGCCTTCAGAAAAGAAACGGACTGTCAATTTGTTCCTGCCATCCCTATTATGGGCTAATAGTCGGCTGAGGCGGCTGCTAGCTTCGGGCGCCTGCCCTATGATTTCATGCGAGGCATGCTGCAGGACGGGAGAGAGAGGCTCATGAGCACCGACAAGGGCGGATCCGACCTTGACGTTTTCAACGACTTGAAGCCTCAAACGCCGGACGGCACTCCCATCATCGAGACGAAGAGAACCCTGATGGGTTTGCAGGCCCCGGAAGGTGGGCTCCCCCCCGTTCCCGGCAGCAGTCCGAGCAGCAGCCGGAGCATCCCGCCGCCGCCGCCCTCGCAGCGCCCGCGCCGGAGCGGAGCCACCGGGCTCTCGAACCCCATGGCGAGCGCGGCTGCCGAGGCGGAACCGGGCGTCCCGCGCGATGAAGACGACCGCGCCGAGGACACCTCGCCCGGCATCCCTCCGGAGACGGCTGCAGCCGTGGCCCCGGGGTCACCGCGTGGCAACGGGCTCGGTCTCGACGCCTGGGCGATGACACAGCCCTCAGGCACGTCGGGCAGGCTGTCGCTGCTGCCCAACCCGCAGATCTCTACCCTGCCCGACACGCTCGCGTCGGCGGCTGCCCCGGCCGCAGCCGGCGCCAACGGTGACGTCGGCTGGGACGACGACGACGACAAGACGCAGGTCTACGACAAAGACACGCAGGCCGCCGCTCAGAGCCTGTTGCAGCCCGCTCTGCCGGGGCTCATCGGGCGCCCGCCGCCGCCGATGTCGCGCCCGCCCGGTGCCATTCTGCCGCCGGGCGTGCTGCCGCCGGGGGCAGCGTTCGCGCCGCGCACCACCATCCCGCCGAGCCCGCAAGACGCCGCATACGCGCTGCCGCCTCAGCCCGTGCCGAGCCAGCGTTTGCCCTATGCCTTCGCCGCCATCGGCGCGATCCTCGTCGCTGCGCTGTTCTGGGTGTTGTTGCCCAAGAAGGGCGGCCTCACCGTCACCGTCGCGGGCGGCCCCGGCAACAAGGAACTCGCGGCCGTCGAGGTGATCGTCGACAACAAGGTCCGTTGCCGTGCGTCGCCCTGCGAGCTGCCGAGTTTGAAGTCGGGCACGCATTACGTCGAGGTGCGCGCCGCGGGTTATCAAGCGACCGCCAAGAGCGCCGTGGCCATCGTCGGTGGACAGACGGCGGTCCACAACGTCCAGCTCATCCGCGCCGGAACGGGCATCAAGGTGTTCGGCGAAGGCAGCGGCCTCAACCTGCTCGTGGACGGGAAAGAGTTCGGGCCCTTGCCGCAAGAGCTGCGCGAGATGGAGCCCGGCGAGCACGTCATTCAGGTCGCGGGTGGCGCTCGCTACGAGGTCTTCACCCAGCGCATCATCGTCGATCCCGATCGGATGACGCCGATCGGGCCCATCCGCCTGAAAGTCACCAAGGGTCTGGCCACCATCCGCGCTGGTCACAACGCGGAGGAGGCGGAGGTGACGCTGAAGGTGGGCGACTCGCGGCGCGTGTTACCGGCGCTGCCGGTGCGGCTCGAGGTGGAGACCGACCGCCCACACATCTTGATCGCGAAGCGCCGGGGCTTTGCCACCTTCGAAGAGCCGATCTCGTTCGAGGATGGCCAAGCGGAAAAAACGATCGAGATCGCGCTCACGGAGAGGCCACCAGACGTTCGGCGGCCACGGCCCGTCGGTGCCGGCCCTGTCCCCGAGGGTAGCGAAGCGGAAGAGCAGACGCCGCCCGCGGAGGTCGTCGGGATGGCGACCTTGCAACTGACGTCGACGCCGCCGTCGAACGTCTTGCTCGACGGCAAGCCCCTCGGGACGACACCGTTGCGCGACGTCTCCGTCGAGCCGGGCACTCACCGGGTGATCTTCATCTACGGCGCCGAGCGTAAGCCCAAGACCATCGAAGCTTCAGCGGGTTCCAATCAGACGGTCTCCGTCAGCTTCTGAGCGGCGCTGGATTCCAACACAGCGTTCTCCGTCGCCGCGCAGCCTCGAGTCGCCGAGTCGCCGCGCTCGACGCGGCGAGGTTCACTTCGCGTGCTGCAGCTGGCGAGAGATCTCGAGCAACTGCCGGCAGTACTCGGGAGGCATCACGTCGGTGTCCGCTTCCCACTCTCGCGCGGCGCCTAGCCCCTTGCGCGGCTCCTCTGCCGGCGTTCTCCTGGTTGCCGCTGCCGATTGTTTCGGATGACTCATCGTGACCTCATTGGCCCCTGGCCGTGTCGGACGTGCCACCGTGTACGGTCGCTGCTTCTAAGCGGCTTAAGGCTGAACAGGCTGGTGGGTGGGCAGCGCTCCAGGTCCCTCGGGTGGCAGCTCCTCGCGAGCGCTGGCGGTTTGGCGTTGAGTCTCGCGTGCGTAACCGACAGCGCACCCGAGAGCAGCGCCACGGCGCGGGCGGAGCGAGCGAGCGAGCCCGCCTTCGAGCTCGTGAGCGATGCGCCGTGGCCACCGGAATATTCGAGCGATGCGCTCTGGACGCGCGCAGCGGCGGGAGACGATTTCGACCGGGCACGGCTGGCGCGGCGCGAGGGCGCCGAGGGTCTGCTGGAAGCCGTCGCCCGCGGCGGGCGCCTCGGTCGCGTCGCGCTGGCAGCGCTCGAGTTCGCCGGCGACCGCCGCGCGGCGCGCGGCGCGCTTTGCGCGCTGGCGGCTCGGGCCGACGCGGTCAGCTTGGGACCGCTGCTCGTCGCGCTGCTCGACGTGGTGGTCGATGCACCACCCGTCGAGGGCTCGATCGATGCCGCCGCCGACGCACGCTGCCCCGGCGTCCTCGAGGGCCTCCTCGAGCGCGGGCTCCCCTCGCCCGCCGATCAGGATCGCGCGGCCGCGGTGCTCACCCGCCTGCGCCCGCCATGACCGGTACGCCGGGCTAGCCCGCAAGGCTCAGCGGGCTAGCCCGCAAGGCTCGGCGGCTCGACCCCAGTTGCTCGAGCGAGCCAAATGGAGCAGGGTATCGCCCCTTCCGGAGAGACCTCATGCTGGACATCAAACTGATTCGTGAACAAACCGATGAGGTGCGCAAGGCGCTGCTCAAGCGCGGCGCCGCGGTCGACTTCTCCGAGTTGCTCGGTTGGGACGAGACTCGCCGGGTCGCGCTCGTGAGCCTCGAGACGAAGCGCAACCAGCGCAACGACGTCTCCGCCAAGGTCCCCGCGCTCAAGAAGGCCGGCGCTGACGTGCAGCCTGTCTTCGCGGAAATGAAGGCGCTCGGCAACGAGATCAAGACGCTCGAGGGCGAGGTCGCGGAGCTCGATCAGAAGGCGCACGACTTTCTCGCCGGGCTGCCGAACATCCCCGACCCCGACGTCGTCGCCGGCGGCAAGGAGCACAATCAGATCATCGATACATGGGGCGACAAACCGAGCTTTTCCTTCGCGGCGAAGGATCACGTCGCGCTGCTCGGAGACCTCGGCATGGTCGACTACGCGCGCGGCACGAAGCTCGGTGGCAGTGGCTTCTGGGTCTACCGCGGCGACGGAGCTCGGCTGGAGTGGGCGCTCCTCAATTTCTTCGTCGATCGGCACCTGGCCGCTGGTTACGAGTTCGTGCTGCCGCCGCACTTGCTATCCCAGGCGTGCGGGTACACTGCCGGTCAGTTCCCCAAGTTCGCGGATGACGTGTTCGTGCTCGAACACGCTCCGGACCAGGAGCGTCGGTTCCTGCTGCCGACCGCGGAGACCGCGCTCGTGAACCTGCATCGCGACGAGATCTTGAGCGAGGCCGAGCTGCCGCGAAAATACTTCGCGTACACGCCCTGCTATCGCAAGGAGGCCGGCAGCTACCGCACGGAGGAGCGCGGTACGGTGCGCGGGCATCAGTTCAACAAGGTCGAGCTCTTCCAGTACTGCCGTCCGGAAGACTCGGGTCGCGCGCTCGAGCAGATGCTCGAGCACGCCTGCGGCATCGTGCGCGACCTCGGGCTCCACCATCAGGTGAGCAAGCTGGCGGCCGCCGACGTCAGCGCCGGCATGGCAAAGACCTTCGACATCGAGGTCTGGATCCCGAGCATGCAGCAATACAAAGAGGTCAGCAGCGCCTCCAACGCACGCGACTTTCAGGCGCGGCGCGGGCAGATCCGCTATCGACCGAGCGAGGGCCCGAAGAAGACGGAGCTCGTTCACACGTTGAACGCCTCGGGGCTCGCCACGAGCCGGCTCTTGCCGGCCATCGTCGAGCAGTTTCAGGAGGCCGACGGCCGAGTGCGAGTGCCGCCCGTGCTCGTGAAGTGGCTAGGCAAGGAGCGCCTCGGAGGCTGAAGGCGTGGCGAACGATCGGCGCGGCGACGAAAGACACATCGGCATCATCGGCGCCGGTGTATCCGGGCTGACGGTCGCCTATCGGCGTCACCTCGCGGGTGATCGCGTGAGCGTGTTCGAGGCCACGCCGCGTGTCGGCGGGCAGCTGCACAGCGAGCGACGGGACGGTTTCCTCGTGGAGCACGGCGCCGAAGGCTTCGTCGCCGGCAGCCAAGCGCTGGCCGAGCTCGCCGGCTCGCTGGGCATCGAGTCGCACCTGCTCGATCAGGACGTGACGGTGTCTTGCACGTTCGACGGGCAATCCCTGCAGCGGCTCGCACCGGGCGAAGCAGGACGGCTGCTGGGATTCCAGGTCGGCGAGCGTGCGTTCGGCAGGGGCATCCAGTCGTTTCGGGGCGGCATGCTCGAGCTCGCCGAAGTGCTGCTCGCCACGCTCGGGCCGAGCTCGAGCTGCCGGCTGTCGACCCCCATCGCCACCCTGCAGCCTCACGCCGGGCGCTGGCGTATCGTGCCGGTCGCGGGAGCGCCGGTCGAGGTCGATCGAGTCGTGGTGGCGACGTCGGCGCTGGCCGCGGCTCCATTGCTCGAGCCGGTGTTCGGGGCACCCGCGGCTGCGCTCGGCGCCAGCACGGCAGCGTCGAGCGTCACGGTGTCCCTCGGTTACGCGCGGAGCGCGATCGCACACGCCCTCGACGCCACCGGGTTCGTCGTCGCGGAATCGGCACAGCTCGAGGGGTTTCGTGCCTGCACGTTCGCCTCCTCGAAGCTGCCAGGCCGCGCGCCTGCCGAGCACGCGCTGCTGCGTGCGTTCTTTCGCCCCAGCGGCGCAGACATCGAGCAGCTAGACGATGCCGCCTGGGCAGCGCGCGCCCATCGCAACCTGCAGCGGGCGCTCGAGGTTCGTGCCGAGCCGGAGCGCGCCTGGGTGTCGCGTTGGGCCCGCGCCCTACCCCTGTTCGACGATGCGCACCGGGCTCGGGTAGCGGCGCTCGAGACGAGCCTGGCTGGCTCTGGCGTGAGCCTCACCGGCGCCTGTTTCCACGGCTCTGGTATCGACGCCGCAGTGCGCTCCGCCGAGGCCGCGGCCCGCGCGCTCTGAAGCTCGAACGCCCCGGGCCGCAAAAAAGCAAACGAGCGGTGGCCTCGGAGGCCACCGCTCGGGCACGCCCTCGGACGAAGGGAGGAGCGCAGAGGACGTGCGATGATTGGCGCGGTTGACGAGGGGCGCTCTATGGCGCCGGGGTGCCGACCGCTGCCACATGTCATGCACCCCATGTGCCAAAATTCCTCGCTAGGAGTCGTCGATGTTTCGACGACGATGCTTCGACTGCCACCTTTCAGACTTGAAAAGATCGCAGTGCAATCATGAATTCGAACCTGCGCTCACGCCTCTCGCAGTGAACGGCGCTGTGGTTCGAGCCATCGCGTGCGATGCACCGCACCGAGCAACCACGAGCAAACGGCGCTCGGCGGCGAGCGCGTCGTCGACAAAAAGGGAGAAGCAGCGGCCTGGTTGGGGGGGGACAGCAGGCCGCTGCTCCAAGAGGGTACGGGCGACTCGAGGGGGGGTAGAAAGCCGACCCGTACTGAACATTGCGTGAGGCCGACGTTGCCGTCGCTCTCACTGCTTCCAAATACTGCATCTCGTATGCCAAGCATCGAGTCACGGACTTGCGGGCAGTTGGACGCAGC
>Ga0247763_1002039_pt1 | contig 10691 bp, 5 predicted proteins | sample UWRJL141409B4_FD_179926 | JGI IMG/M metagenome (GOLD analysis project Ga0247763, IMG submission 179926) | Plant litter microbial communities from Arlington Agricultural Research Station in Wisconsin, United States - UWRJ-L141-409B-4 | ecosystem: Environmental > Terrestrial > Plant litter >...
CTGTCTGACGAGCTCAGCGTTCTGCATCTCAATCTCGCGCGCCCTCTCGAGCCGCTCGTTGTTTTTCTGCTCCCAGTCGGTCACACGCTCTCCCAACTTGGGCTTGGGACACGCCACAATGGTCGGTTTGTCCTCGATGTACTTGCTGTACGTCACCCCGGGGTGATTGTCCCATGCGGGGACGATGAAGAGCGTGTTGCGGCCTCGGCCCATCAGCCGATAGTATTTGGTCCTGATGATGACAGGCACGATGCCGCGCGCATAGTCATCCCCATGACGTCTGGCTCGGAATATGTGCTCGCCAACAGCACCCTCCTTCTTCCATATTTTCTCTTTTGCTTCGATCATAGCCTCCTGCTTGTCTAAGATGTTGTGCACGTGGTCGAAGGCATCGTCGCCTGCGTTCACCAGCACCCACCGGTCTTGGGGGAACACGAGGGCCCGTCCGGTTTGCGCGTCTGTCCCCATCCACGTTACATGCTGAGACGGCATGACAGCCTCGCCCTTGAGCGCGTCCAGGCAGTTTCCGTAGGCTCGCTCCAGCTCGTGCATGCGGGCTACGAGCTGCTGCGTGTATACTAGCCACTGGCCGAGCAGCGAGTTGCGCGCGTTCCGCAAAGGAACCCCGTCCTGCTCATCCGACGTCGGGAGCAGGCTCAGCAAGCCCCCGGTACTGCTGAATTCGTGGTCCAGCCGCTCGAGGCAGTCGTTGGCGTGCATGACGAGATTGTGGTGGTTGTCATAGGGCCGAACGGGGTCGCCCTTATTTCTCGGGTTGTGCTCGGCCAATGGGCAGTGGTACCGGTTGCCGAACACCTCGTGCCGGCCCCTCACTTCGTTCACCAGAGCTGTGAGTGTCTTGTGGTGGTTTGGGTCGTCGTTGGTGTATGGGACAGTCAAATCATCGAGGAAATCGAAGGCGTCATTGCGCCTATATCGCCAAATTGGCCCCTCATCTTCTTCGTCCGGCGGATCGCCTCGAGCAGTCGCGCTGCGAGCCCGTTCTCTTTCACGGCTTTGCGAACGGCCATGCGAGCCTGAACGTCGAGAGCGTCGAGAGCCTGAACGTCGAGAGCCTGACCGTCGAGAGCCCGGTGACCTTCTACCCGCCGAACTAGCTAAAATTTCTGATACTATTTCGGTCCCATCATCACGTCTCAGAATCTCGCCGGACTCCACTGTCGGGTTGAGGGCGTGGATCAGAATGCAGAGGGCTTGGGCATGCTGCTTAAGGGCGAGAAGTGTCGGTGGCACACCTTGGGTCGAAAGATAACCGCAGTTAACGTGGCGGAGGAGACCGCTGTCAATCTTGGGCTGGTGAGATTCAACACGCGACCATCGCGAGCAGTAGGGGAGCGAAAAATCCGTGCCCTTGATGTAGCCTCTCTGGTCGGCGTTCTCGTCGTCCTCATGCGCTAACAAATGCAAAGGCAGAGGCGGTTCACCACCAGGATAGCTAGTCCCTGCCATTGTACTGCTTGGCTTCTGCTCTCGTATTGCTGGAGGCGTTCGCTGACTTGACTCTATTTAGGCTGGGCGGGTGTCACGATGTCGCGTTTGCAGTGTTGGAAGAGCAGACCCTATTTCCTCTGGACTGCGCGTGTTCGCGCTGTTTAAAGCAACCTGTCTGGGGAGAGAGCTCTACAGCTTTCTTTGTTTGCCTCACAGCATGTCTAGAGTGTTGAAAGGCAAGGCTGCCATTATACTGCGCTCACTGGCGGATCCGGGCAGAGCAAACAAAGGGGGTGGACGGAAGCGGCATGCGTCCCCAACACCACTCTTTTCCCTTCCGGCGGACGCAGTTTACTTAGACAGAGTGCAACAAAGAGGCCCCACGTAACAATCCTAGATCGCACTCTAAGCATATTTGCTAAGCAGTAGTAGGATTGATCTGGCTCATCGGAGTAGGATCTCATTTTCCGAGACCTTTTCATCCACCGCAAAGGGTAGCTTTGGGCGCCTTTCCAAAAGCCCGGCGCGTCCGACCGAACAAATGAGCTATACATGCACTGGGAGGAAGGCATTGTGCTGCAAGAGTACGCGCATTGCCTTGCAGAGATGTTGAGACCCGTCAACATGCCTCAGTGTGTGATGGTCTAGAACCGAGAGCCATCCATGTTCGCCACGCTGCATATTATCAGCCATGTTTGATGCCAGCTGAATACGGCTGGAATCGGCGTGCAATTGGCGTCACGCTGCAGCACACCTGTTGAAGCGGTATGTGGAGAGGGCGCGCCCTGATGGTGTAGATTGTCGCATCTTCCATCCCCCCGAAACATGGCAGTGATCTGTGAATCTGGCCTGGGCAGCTGGTTGTGCTGGTGTAGCGAGGGGCGATGTTCTTTGTGCCTGGCAGGAATTGGAAGGAATCGCTTCCTCGGGTGGGACCAATAATTGCCAACTGTGATGTCAATTTCTCGAGTGTGACGTGGTTTTTGGTCTCTTGCATGCACCGCGGAGCGGGGTTGCCAAAAAGACAGCAGGTGAACGAAGAGACCCGGAGCTTTCCTTCCAGGCGCCGGACTCATTTGAAGTCATCTTTCGGGGAATTGGACTGTAAGAAAATAGGCTTTGCGGGCGCCAACCGCGCCGCTCCGTCTCAAGTTGGCTAGGCCGCTGCCTGAATGAGTTGAATACTGAGACATTCGCCAGCGCACACCGCAGCACGCCCACACTGGGCGCGTCCAAATGGGGAGACAATTATGAAAGTCCGCGCAGTGGTTGGGTGCATCTCAAAATTAACGCGGGCGGAACCTAGATCTAAGATTTGTGTGTGGCCTGTGCCAACCCTGCCCGGCTGGATGATCGCGACGCTAGTTCTTGCAGGTCTTCCAGCCTCTGCAGGCCATCGCTGCTGAGCTTTGCAGATTGCCCCACACGGCGAGCTGGTCGGGAAGGCAAGTGACACCCTGGACACGCTGGGCGTTGCGTCATCGGGAGGTATCGCAGGGTCACTGCCGTGTTGAGGGGGAACTCAAATGCGCAATGTGTGATGTGAAACCAGAACCTACGATGAACCCGCGGGCATAGAATAAAGCCGCGACTATGACCACAACTCGGGGCCAAGAGGCCGCTCGAGGAAACACACTGGGAAACTGACAATTGCTGATTCCCCATTCTCTTTCCTGGGCCGCTCCTGCTGGCGGAGTCCATTTACGGCACGCGGTCCAAGCTCTCCAATAGCACCAGCGCATCCGAGCCCATCGCGGGCAGCCAAGCCCCTGTAACAGCTAGCTTCCCTGTTTTGAGGCCTGATCGGTCTGTCCCCAGCAAGAGCTATCCCTCGGCTCTCCCCTCTTCTCGAGCTAAGGTGAGGTGAGTTGAGCTCGGAGAAAACACGACAACCTCAAGAGCAACGTGATCGATCTTCAAACAAGGAAATACAAATAAAATAAATAAAAAACCGCCAAGATGTCGGACGTCGACGTCTCTAAGGAGAATGTCGACCGCTCCTCGTCGCTGTCGGGTACGCAATTGCTTGGAATCGGGTCGGCTACTTGACCAAGACTAATGCTGCGACTCTAGGTCTCGTCTCGACACTTGCTCCCGTTGCTGTCATCTCGGGCGTCTACCTGGTCATTTTCCTTATCCTTCGCCGAAGCCAACGCCGCTATTATGCTCCGAGAACATACCTCGGGAGTTTGAGGGAGAGGTAACACTGTCTTGTCAGATGTGGCTATAACAACGACGTGACTGACGGCACGCAGCGAGCGCTCTCCGCCCTTACCCAATGGCTTATTCAACTGGTTCGGCGCGTTTTGGAAGATTCCCGATGTCTACGCCCTCCAGCACCAGTCCCTTGACGCGTTCCTCTACCTGCGCTACCTGCGCATGGCCATCATCATCTGCTTTGTCGGATGCTGCATCACCTGGCCCATTTTGTTCCCTCTCAACGCGACGGGTAGCGGCGGCCAGGATCAGCTCAATATCCTCTCGTATGCCAACATCAACCGCGATACGCAACGCAATCGCTACTATGCCCACGCTCTCGTCAGCTGGGCCTATTTCGGCTTCATCATGTACCTGATCATGCGCGAGTGCATTTACTACATCAATTTGCGCCAAGCCTTCCTCATGAGCCCCTTTTACTCGGACCGCATCTCATCCCGCACGGTTCTGTTCTCATCAGTACCCGAACCGTACCTCGACGAGGCCAAGCTGCGCAAGGTGTTTGGTCAGTCGGTCAGGAACATCTGGATTACGAGCAACACCAAGGAGGTTGATGAGCTGGTCAAGGAGCGCGATAAGGTCGCTATGCGGCTGGAGAAGGCTGAGGTCAAGCTGATCAGGCTCGCAAACAAGAATCGCCAGGCTGAACTTAAGAAAGGGGGGGCTTCGGCCGAGGCAGACACTGCTGCCGTCCCGCTCGACGCCGAATCCGGCAGTATTGCCGCCCGATGGGTCCCCGCTGGTAAACGGCCGACCCACAAGCTTGGTCCCCTGGGGCTCATTGGAAAAAAGGTTGACACTATTGATTGGTGCCGCACCGAGCTCGAGCGTCTAATTCCGGCCGTTGATGAGGTGCAGGCCAAGTACCGCAGCGGAGGTTTCAAGAAGATTCCGGGTGTTTTTATCGAATTTCGCAACCAGGCCGATGCTGAGGGCGCCGCTCAGATTCTCGCTCACCACCAGGGTCTGCACATGACGCCCAAGTATGTGGGTATCCGACCCAGTGAGATTGTCTGGTCGTCGCTTGCCATCCCTTGGTGGCAACGCGTGGTTCGAACCTATGCCGTCTACGCCTTCATCTCGGCCATGATTCTGTTCTGGGCTATTCCGCTCGCCTTTGTCGGTATCCTCAGCAACATCGACAGCCTCACGTCCATCTCGTTCTTGACCTGGATCAACAAGATTCCCACTGTTATTTTGGGTGTCATTACGGGCCTCTTGCCCGCTGTGTTGATGTCCATTCTCATGTCGCTCGTCCCGGTTGTTATGCGGCGTAAGTTTTGATTGAAGGCTTCTCATCAGGCAATGTGCTAACACAGTACCTAACAGTGTGTGCCAAGCTTGCAGGAGAGCCGTCGCTATCTCGTGTCGAACTTTTCACTCAGAATGCCTACTTTGCCTTCCAGGTCATTCAGCTGTTTCTTATTACCACGTTGTCTTCTGCCGCGACCGCTGTTGCTAAGCAGATTATCGATTCACCCATGGATGCTCCAGCGATTTTGGCAAACAAGCTCCCCAGGGCGTCGACTGTGTATATTTCGTACTTTATTGTCCAAGGCTTGACGATTGCCACAGGCGTTCTTACACAGGTTGTCGGCTTTTTCGTCTTCACTCTCCTGTATAAGTTCCTGGCAAACACACCCCGTGCCATGTACAACAAGTGGGCAAACCTGAGCGCCATCTCGTGGGGTAGTACCCTCCCGGTCTATACTAACATTGTGGTAATTGGTGGGTATTCGCCAGGTTTGACAACTGGTCATGTGCTAACTGGCATTAGCTATCGTTTACTCTGGCATTGCGCCCCTGGTGCTTGGCTGGGCCACCATCGCCATGTTCTTGTTCTATCTCGCCTGGCGCTACAATGTCTTTTTCGTCACTGACACGGCGGTTGACACTCGTGGCCTTATTTACCCCCGGGCGCTCAAGCAGCTCTTTGTGGGCATCTACCTCGCCGAAATCTGCATGATCGGTCTCTTTGGCGCTTCGGTCGCTCCTGGACCTCTGATTCTGATGGTCGTATTCTTGGTCTTCACTGTCCTTTTCCACGTCAGCCTCAACAGCGCTCTTAACCCTCTTCTCTACAATCTTCCCTTGACCCTGCTGGCCGAGGAAGAGTCGCGGCTCCTTGGCCCAGAGGCTGTTCCTGCTACCACAGGCCCAAGCGCTGTTGACGGTACCGAGAAGGCGGTAAACGGAGATGGTGCCATTGATGGACCCGCCGTCGCACCCGTGGCGATCAAGAAGCCCAACGTCTTCATCAAGTTCATCAAGCCCTGGCTGTACTCGGATTACGAAACTCTGCGCACCCTGGTTCCGCGGAGCATGACGCTAGATGTCTATGCTGACGAGGTGGCTCGCAATGCTTACTTCCCTCCCTCGGTGACGTCGTCAGCACCTCTGTTGTGGATCCCTGCCGACCAAGCTGGTGTTTCGAAACAAGAGATTGCACACACGAGCAAGGTTATCCCCATCACCGATGAGGGCTGCGAGCTGGATGAGAATGGAAAGATGATTTGGGATACTGAGACTACGAGGCCGCCGGTGTGGGAGGAGAAGATTCTTTATTAAATATGATGACGAGAAGTTTATGAGAGGAAGAGGTGAGATGAGAAAAACGCATGGTATACTGACATGGATAATTTGCGTCGATACCCTTCAACTACCAGGTTGACCACGTTTGTTTAGGAGTTTTGTTTTGGCTACGTTGTTAAAGTTGGCAGAACTGGAGAGGAGAGTCGCATAATGCGGCGTAATACGGAGACAATATTTCTATTGTGTGCATGACTGTTGTTATTATGTCCACCAGCCCAATCACGGTGTGTTTCATCTGGTTCTCATCGATGCACACCAGAAGGTATTTCTGGTTTCTTAGGCATTCACAATCCACTTGGCGCCGTCGAGTTTCTTTCTCATCAGCCTCTTTTCCCATCGCCCTCAACTTGCTGTAGCGGTATAGCAGCTCCGTCGTCTGTGTCTGTCGGAGCTGAGTGGCCTTGGGTGCCCAACCTAACAAACGGCAGGAACAAAAAACTGGCAGCGCTCAACCCAATGCCCACTTGAAAGGTTTTCGCGTACGGTACCATGGGATCCTCCAGTGCTTTCACCGTTCCTTGGGCTGTGGTGAAGACAGCAGTCGATATACCGAGGGCGATGGCAGCCCCCAGTCGATAAATAGTGTTGAAAATACCCCCTGCCAAGGCTTGCTGATGAGATGGCAGTGACTGCATCACATACATCTATTATACCACGAGTTAGTTAGCGCTCTTAGTCCCGATAGATAGATAGATGACCAGGGGAGCTTCTTCTTCTTCTCACATTGGCGACGTTGAACTGAAAGTCGGCCTCGACAACCGACAGGATCAGGGAGGGAAACACAAAGGCCCAATACGGGCTGTCAGGTCTCATCAGGGCCAGCAGCACATTCGACGCAATGTAGCTGACAGAACCCACGGCAATGAGGAGCGTGTTGTTTATTCGGTGCAGCACAGAACCGGCAATTATGTTATATATCAGCCCGGCGACGGCCTGCGGGATGAGGTGGATGGCCACGTCAAGCGGTGCGAGATGTTGGAGCTCCTGCATGAAGAAGGCAAGCCAAAAGTTGGATGATAAAAATGCCATGTATCCGGGTAAACAGGTCAAGATAATCTATCGTTTTGTCGGTCAGTCAGTTGGCCAGCAAGCCACATCACAGTACCTGAACTCAGATAGATAGATAAGGTACTCACAAAGGTAAAATTCCGGTCCTTCCAAATGTGTGGAGGCATCAGAGGGTGTGGGTATATCCGCTCCCAGAATACAAACATGACAAGGAGCAGCCCTCCGAGTATTAACATGGCGATAATGTGTGGTGATTGCCATCCATCCGTTGGTCCAAGACTGTATACATGGAATAATAAGTGGTCAATCTCTTTTTTCGCTCTCTCTCTTTCTCTCTTTCTCCTTTCTCTCCCAGCCTTATAGGTACGAATGGGCGGGCAGGTACTTACGTTATTGATGCCGTCAACAGCCCGGTCCCAAAAATGGTCAAGATGGTTCCCACAGAGTCAAAAGTCTTGATGAAGGAGTTGAGCCGAACCTTTAACGGTTGATCCAGCGGGTAGGCCTCGACCTTGGGAATGGTCCAAAAGGCCAAGATGGTGAACAGGCCCCAGAGTATGGCAATGAGAATGAAGGAAGCCCGCCAGTCAAACAACATGGTGGCCACGCCACTGAGGATACTGCCAAACACAAATCCCAAGGGGTTCCCCGCGCCGAAGGCCGAAAAGGCCAGGTTTTTCCGTCGCGACGGTTTCTCGTAGGCGGCTCCCATGATGCCAATGGCGGGCGGGACCACCATGGCCGAACTGACACCAACGACTCCGCATACAATGTCCATCCAGTACGGGTTCTGCGCGAAAGCCCCCAGGAGGGATAATGCGCTGAAGGAACCCATGCCAATGATAAATGTCGACTTGCGGCCGAGGAGGTCGGCAAGTTGGCCCAGACCAAGCTGGAACGCACCAGCCGTGAGTGCTGTTGACGCGGTAATCCAGCTGATCTGGCCTTGGGTCATGCCGAGATCCCTTCCGATGGAGGCCGTCACAATGGCGCTTGCGCCCTGGAAAAAGGAGTTTGCCGCCGTGGCATTGGTGGCCTGGATGACGAAGACAACTTCTTGGAATGTGCTCTTGAAGTACTTTGGTCTCTCCCCAAACCTACTAGCACCTCCTCCTCCTCCTCTGCGCTTCTCACCAGGCACGCCTGGAGCTTCGAGTTGGGCTTCCGAGTCGTCGCTAACAAGAATGATGCCATCATAGGTACTATCCGGTCCGGGTGGGGCCGCCAGCTCCGTGGTCTTCTTCGGTGAGGCGGGGTTTGTGGTCATCAGCTCATGTTCGTGTTCCATGATTTTGGTTTCACTGTTCGTTGTCGTATTCGGGGTGGTGAGAGTATCAAACGTTTGCCAAACGAAACAAGACCTTTTCCCCCCCCACCCAAGAGGACGCTAGGGGAATTTATGCTTGGATTTATGGACGATTTTTAGAATGCAACCTTGCAAAACGGGACGCCTTTTCCGGGACATCGTGGACCACCACACATACATATCTCATCATCCTAGCACGTGTTTTGAACTTTGATGGTAGGTAGGTAGTAATCGCAATGGGGCCTGAGAAACTTGAAAAAGACATATTTCCTCTGCTTGTTTCCGAGTTTTCGGGCTCCGACGTCCGAAGCTGACAGAGCATGCATGCTTAATGAGCTAGCCCCGCGCGCGCTCCTCCAGGTTCTTAGTAATATGTTGTCAGTCAGTGACAACATTCTCGGCAGAGACATGGCCGTAAAATGGATAATTCCGATGGTTCGAGGCAGCGGCCGGTTCGAGGGACCTGCTTAAAGCCGAGCCGAGCCAACTACACACTACCATTCAGGTAGCTATACCAACCCCTGGCTGCAAAAAGCAAAACATCTGGAAAGAGCATTCGCGCATGTTGGAGACATGGAGAAAAAAAAGTCGACCTAACCGTTTACAAGACCGAGACAGTCACGAGGGCACGCGAACAGACATGGACTTGGGCATTTTCCCCATGGGGCATCGCAGAAGGCGCCCAATAGCAAATGACGCCCGCGCGGGTTCTGCAGTTGTCTAGTTGTGTGCTGTCACGGGCTCGAGGCTTGGGATGGGGGTCACGGTGTTGCAGACCGTGGGTATAAGCCGACGAGAGCACGCGGTGCTTTTTCTTGTTGTTGCAGTTGCTTCACTTGCTCTTTATTTAATAAAATAGAATAAAAACACCAAGAGGAACTTTGAAGAGTTTAGTTTAATCCCTTGCTTGCTGTGCACCTTTCCAAGGTAAGTCCCATATATATATATATATATATATTGATCACATCTCTCAAGACACCGATCTATCCCTCCTCGGTGACGGGTCATCGTCAGCTAACGCCTTGCCTCGTTTTTTTTGCTTTTTGTCTCTAGCCTTCTGGCAAATACACGCTCAAGGCACGGGAGAAGGAAACAATTTTCAGCCAACAAGAAACAACAACAGCAACAGAAACAGACACAGAGACAATAAAAAAAAAGTAAAAAAAAGAAAATGTCAACCCCATCCCAAACCCCTTACACCGACAACGTACCCCAACATACTCGCTCCGACAGCCTCCAGTCGACGACATCGACATCGACCTCCACCTCGACGGTGGATAACACTGTCCGAACCGCCGCGTATCCGGATTTGATCAAGCGGGATGTCGAGTTCTTTATGGCGAGGTTGGCTAGGGGGGGTTCGAACTAGGTTCATGTTGTGTTGAGACATAGTTCCGGGATATTGTGGTATGGTATGGTATGGTATGGTATGTCTTGGAATGAAGAATGATGGAAATACCCAGTTTGGTGATCAATATTGTCTCACTACGTGTATGTAGGCCAATGGAGGGTGGCTGGGGTCTGGGAATGGGTTCGATATGTTCGATTGGGCTGGGGACGAAGATATGACCTACGGTATATTTCTTTCCATTTCTTTCTTTCTTTTTTTTCTCTTTTGTCACAGCGTGTCGGTGATGTGTTGGTTCTTACTTTGTGTGTTTCTTTAATTCTTGGATCAGTCAGTGGGAAATGTTCAGTTTGTCTCTGTTCATTGTCGGGTCTGGTATGGTCCCGTATTAGCGTACCTAGTTGGACCTAGTGAGGATCGGCTCGCGGGAGAACTGGATACTGCTTCTTATCAAATTGGAATCGAGGATCGGATATGGAAAGATTTATGCTGAACACGAGAGAGAGGGGCTTGTTTGTTAGTCATGAATTATTCGGATACCTACCCACTTAACTAGGTGCCTGTTGATGTTTGTCACCCACCATTGAAGAGAGCCCAGCTTCCAGCCGTAAACGAAAAGTGAGAAAATCCCCAACAAAAGTTCATCCAGTTTACATGTACCAGACCCCTTGCCTCTCCACTCCTCAACATGACTGCCCGGTCTCGTCCAGTCCCGTCTAGTGCTGTCCAGTCCCGGAACCCCCGTGCTCTCTGCTTCCCCCACCCCCC
>Ga0247763_1002040_pt1 | contig 10690 bp, 7 predicted proteins | sample UWRJL141409B4_FD_179926 | JGI IMG/M metagenome (GOLD analysis project Ga0247763, IMG submission 179926) | Plant litter microbial communities from Arlington Agricultural Research Station in Wisconsin, United States - UWRJ-L141-409B-4 | ecosystem: Environmental > Terrestrial > Plant litter >...
GCTGATTACTTCCGTCGAGTGTTATGCTTTCCGGACGGCGCATCCGATATCGATGTCGAGAAAACCCTGCTCGCGAGGGCCGCCGCTCTTGGCCTCGAGATCCCCATCACAGCAGAACCGCTCACTGAGGAGCCGACTTCCTCGAGTGACGAGTCGGGTCCAACCGTCGTCTCGCACCATGGCCGCAACGCCTCGACGAGCTCCAACGGCACGGCGGGTACTGGCCTGACGTCGCAAACCTCGCACCGCTCGACGGCTATTCTAGCGACGCTGACCGAGCCGACTAATGTCGCAGCAACGCGGAGGCGGTCCAAAAGTCTGACTTTTTCTCAATACGAAAAATACGTCAGCCAGCTCGACCCTGCGCTCAACCAGCCCAGGTTTCACAGCCCCCATAAAGCGAGGTCGGGGCGGCCAAGGAACATGTTCACAAACGCAGTCAAAAGGAAGGGCATAGTAAAAGACTTGAAGAGGACGCTTACGACGAAGTTGAGGAGGAGAAAATCCTCGTCCGCGACAATGTGAGTTGGCGACCATGGAGGGGCTTGTGTTTACATTGTGAGCTGTGAATCTAACCGGCCCGCCTAGCTCCTGCATATGCTGTCGCGAGGACTTCCCCAAAGGCCATGGTTCCACGCAAGTGCTGCCCTGCGGCCACCAGTATTGTCACGAATGCCTGACCATCATGATCGCCCAGTCCACGACAGATGAATCTAAAATGCCACCGCGATGCTGCACACAACCGATACCAAGCACCATTATCAAGGCTGTCTTGACCCGTGATGAGCAGTACACTTTCCTAAAGGCTGTGTTGCAATACAGCACCCCGTGGGAATCCAGGATTTTCTGTCCCAACACGTCTTGCGGCGAATTCGTGCCTCCGCGAAGCAAAATCGACCCGAAGCATCCATTTGAGACGACGTGCAAAAGCTGTAAGACACGTGTTTGCGTCATGTGCAAGCGTAATGCCCACCGCCTCGGGCAAGACTGTCCCGAGGATTGGGAGCTCGAGGCCGTGCTCAAGATGGGCGAGAAATCTGGCTGGCGTCGTTGCTACAAGTGCAGAACTCTGGTTGAGCTGTCACAGGGATGCACGCATATGACATGCCGATGCAGAGCACAATTTTGCTACATCTGCGGTGCTGTATGGGATCCTGCTGTGGGGTGTCCAAACTTTTGCAACGGGGAGGAGGAGCTGGAACGCCGCCGGGTTGAAGAGGAGACCCGTCTTGCTCTGCTGGAAGCCGAGAAGGCAGAGCAGGAAAGAGAAGCCGAAAAGGAGGATCTTGCACGGCAAGACGCGGAGAAGAGGACACTAGAAAACGGATCATGCAGACGGCTTATGACGGAACAACAAGCGCAGATGACAAGGTTTCTAGAATTTGAGAGTCAGATGGCGGCCGATATGAGAAAACGACACATGGAAACGAAGATGGCCCTGGGAGATAAACACCGAGATCAAACAGAGAAGACGAAGGAGCGACAGGCCAAGACGGAGCAGGCTCTCGAAGATCGTCAGATCGAAGCGGAAATCGAGCTACGTGCCGCGTTGGAGCAGTCGGAGAAGAGCGTCCGCATCCAGCTCAAGTATATGGAGGCTTACTGCAAAGGACTTACTGAGGCAGCAGATGGCAGGGCCGACCTAGAGAACCTGCCATCGAGGCAGGTGACGCAGAAGCACCTCGAACAACTTAGCCAGCAGTACCGTCTTCGAGATGGCATGGAACAGCAACATCAATCTCAGATCAATGTTCTACGGGAGAAACAGGCCATGAGGATGGGGGATCTGCTCGAACGCCACGAAGAGGAGATTGAGGCGCTCGAAGAACGCAAAGGCGAGGAAATTGAAGACCTCGCCATCGAATTCGCAAACGACCAGGAAGCCCTCTTGCTGGTGTTCCGCGCGCGGAGACTCAGGCTGACCAATATTTGGACGCTCGCTTCAGAAATTCAACGAGCTGAGCTGGAGGCGGAGCATAAGCTGACGTTTGCGCCGATTTCTCTGCCGGAATGGCCGCCCCTACGGACAGAGTCGGCGGGCTCGGAACCACCACGAACTGAAGTGGGGAGTGAAGCAGGGACTAAAGTGGAAATTAAAGCGGAGGAGGTCCAGGCCTGATTCATCATGATGTGGCATACTCCGGGGCCCTTCCCCCCTCGTTGTTTTCACCGTGTCATGGCTCTTCTCTTCATCTACGGATCATGCTCGTTTTCTTCTTTCTTACGCATTGGGAGCAAGGAGTTCAGAGGCCAAGTTTCATGTGTTTCCCTTTTCGTTGCCATGGTTTCAATGCTTGCCATCCATGGATGGAATGGGATCGGAGAAGGGCGAATGAAGTCGCTGGCTGAATGTTCGGGTTGGGTGCAGTTGATACCATACAATGATACGATCATTTCCTTGCTTTTCTTTTGTTTACGGTCACCACCAGTTCCAAGGTGGGCAGTTGGGGTAGGAAAGGGATGGAGTTGAAGTTGAGGATGAGACGAGATGATATATGATGGGCCGGACGGGGTGGGATCTGGCCGATATGGGTTCTGTTTAGGATGGATTCGGGTTTGAGCTTACCAAGGGTCGAGGAGTTGGGGTTCGGATTTGGCTGTGGTTGCCAAGGTCAAGAGATTCAGGGGGAGCAGTCATCTGGCCGAAGGGGTCAACTTGACTCCGAATGTCTGATCAGAATGCTATGAATACCTACGGGTAGGTAGTGATACCACCGGAACAAGGCTCTATTTGTGGTCTAGGTGCTACTTTAAAAAAAAAAAAAAAATACCAGTCAGCTTTCCTGGACTTTGTAGTTCTTATAAATACCTGCGTTGTATCACCCACGCCTCTAAAGGATCAAGTTTCCATCAGATAGATTGGGTAGTCTTCCTTTTCGTGACGCCTGAGCAACAGGCTCCGTCGGTCAATTACATCAACCCCCAACCAGAAACACAAACCACTGCCGGACTTGAAAGCTGTCTGCTCGGGTTGGTGCTTTTTTGAATGCAGGGGAAAAAAAATATACAACACCAGGTGTTCACTGGTCGTCGTCACCGAGCCAACTACTAATCTGGCGGTCGTTGGGCTGACAAGGTAGGTGTGTTTTCCAATGCCCATGGCCGTATGCGATAGGTTGGAGCGGCTGCAGTGGTGGCTTATATATTGAATGGAGGTCAAAGAGAGCGAGAGAGAGGGCATGTATTTGTTGTTGTAGTAACTTTGGATTTGACGATTGCTGCATGTGGTGTGCCTAGCTACATGTACGTATGTATCTGAATATAAATAACAACTGGATTTGTTGTTGATGACTGGATTCTAGTTTAGAAAAGAATGAAAAACTAGTTGACTAGTTACCTACCTACATACATACTTAGGTATCTAGGTATCTACCATACTGTGACTGGAGTATCTAGGTCTCATGCCTCGAAAACCTGTCTCTATTTAGCAGTGCTTCGGGCGGTTATGGCACTGGGACCGCGCGCGGGCGTAATGGCTGTATCTGCACATATTGAGTTGGGCACTGCAGAGAGAGAGAGAGAGATTGCCGGTGTGGCTGATCTAGTGGGCTGGCTGGCTGACTGGTATGGTACCCGTTTCCCATTACTGTGATGATGCCAGATGTAGTATGTGATGCCAATAAGATTGACATTAGAACTGGTGAGTATCAATGGACAAAGAAGCCCCTCGATGCAAAGATTTTCCTGAGAGAAAGTGGTTGAGGTGATCGCTCTAGACCAAACATACCCAACCACCATACCCACAATGAGGGGTTTCAAGTCTTGTTCCATCCCTCGATATTACCTGGTTGTATGGGACATGACATATCCCGGTACGATGAACAGACAGATTTCCAAATATCGAAAACGCTACGTAATGTTATGAGACGATTTGTGCATACCGTTATCTTCTCTACCTTTTTGGCCAAGGTTTCCCTTGATCACCAAAGCAAGGTATTGTACCTTATTATATACCTTGGGTACCCACCGTACTCATGTATGAATATAACACATAGCCTCGACGTCCAAAACCAGCAACCTAGGTATGTTACCTCCTTGCACAGCATGAAGTTAAATCGACAAGTTCAGACTTTGTCGTATACATTTACTTGCCGCTCGTCGATATATTTGAGCTGCTGAGTATAGGCAACTCCTGGAGGTTTGAAATTCCACGCTTGTTCAACTGTGGATGGCCCTGCCTGCACTCCCAACTCTTTCTTGAATCAAATGGGTGCCCACCTACCTACCTACCTACCTACCTAGGTAGTGGACCTTTCCGAAGATAGAACGCCTACCTCGGCTTTTCCCCGCCGCCATAGCATGGCATGGTACCTATCCGATCCGGTCCGCTTTGATATTCTCAACAATCACCTATCGCCCGTGTCCCACTTCGGTCATCAAAACATGAACTGATCGCAATGTCATGGCATTCCATTCTGCACAGCACGTCCAATCGTCGAACATCACTTCACCAGTGTATACTTTCAATATGCTGTGACAGAATACCTCAGAGTCAACTTCCTTGTGACTAGGTATGAAACCGACATGAATACGCAGATTTTTGTCCAGTTATGTGATAAAGTTCGATTCCTTCAGACTCATCGAACTAGAAGGGATTTCCCACAGGAGGATCAGCCTTATGATTGCCTGGACGAACTCGAGCATCATTCTCAGGCAGTGGCAAATGTAAGCCATGATAACATCCCTATCGATCCTAGGCAGCTTGTTCGCCCTGCAAAACTAAGTGGTGCCACACCACTGACCGAGGCATTAGGGGTGCATGGCCGGCGGCTTAGAGCATAACAGCAAACTCCACCAATATCTTATAGGGCGGTTTTAAGAGACAGAACGTCTCTCACCGGAACCAGCCTAACCACAAGTCCAGGGATGATGGTATGCTATTTCGTAAAGTGGCTATGAAGCACGACAAAATACAAAATTTCCCACAATGAGTATCCCTAACCGCATGCCATATCGTTCATTCCCTTAATCCATAATGCTAAGTGATAACCTACTGAAACGGTAAGAAGTCCATTGGGAAATCCCTTAATGCCAAATAAGGCACTGATGAGACAACCCTGCCCCCAAAAGCAAAACCTATACCGAGTTTGGAAGAAAAACCCCCTAAAAAATGGAACTGACAATCTTTCCGCCCAACGTAGCACCCGCACCAAAGATAGCCGCATTCCCCAACTTCTTTCCAAATTTCTTTGTATTCTCTTCCGTCTTGCTCGGCTGCTCGCTGCCACCATCATTCGCCAGCGCCATGGGCGGCGCATGTGCATTATACGGATCGACCTTTCCCGGCGGCGGCGGGTAGCCGTTGTTTGCCTGGTAAGGAGAAGGAGCAGCGGCTTTTTCATTCCCCCACTGGCTTGCAGGCGCAGCAGCTTCCTCCTCAACGTAGCTCTTAGGGAAGATGCCCTCCTCGCGGGTGCGCTGGTTCATGCCGAGCCACCAGTCCGCGTTCATCTTCTCGTAGACGGCAATACGGTCGCCCTTATCGAACGAGCAGTCGCGGGCGTCTTGGGCCGTGTACTTGTAGAGGGCCTTGGCGTGGGCGACGATGGGTTTTCCCGGGGGAGGGGGTGGCTGGGCTCGGCTTGGAAGGGGAGGGGGCCCGCCGTTGCCGGTGGACTGGGCATATGTGGGAGGGGCGTTGCTGCAAGGAGTTGTGGCCGGCGTTGGGAGGGCGGCCGGAGCGCGGGGCGCTGCTGACGCGCCAGCGAGCGAAGACTCGGCGGGTAGGATACGGTGGATGGAATCAAAGGCATCTTCAGTGATGACGCCCTTCTCAAGAAGCGATTCGAGTTCCTGGGACGGTTAGCCGCTGCCTCGCCTGTTAGAAACACGTGCGTGCGCAGGGAACTTACATTTTTGATGTTGCGTAGAGACCGATTGGTCTCAATGACCTGTTGGCGATCCTGGGACACCATGACGAAATCTTCTTCTAATGCTCTCTAGCCGTTTGCTGGTGGACAATCGGGGATTCAAAAAGGCGTTTCGGTTTGCGGAGGGAACTCGTCGGTTGAAAAAGGGGGTTGTCTGATGATTCAGTTAAGGTTTCGCTGAACACGAGGTGACCTGGTGGCGCAGGCAACCATGGACAAACCGACGGCGGGGTTCAACAGGAAAGCCCCGCTTCATCGGCGGACATGGGTCACTCGGATCCTTCACCGCAATCCCGGATCCTTAGAGACACTGCCAACTTGAACATCTTTAAAAGATTATCCGGAAGATATATATAGATCTATCGAGGTTTACAGGAACTGGCTCTTCTCAACAGTATACAAGTCGACATATTCATCAATGGGCGTCGCCTCGAGCTTCTTCGGATCCAATCCGAGTTCAACCAACTTGTTGACCTTATCGGCGCTATAGTGCGGCTCCAGGTGACGCTTGTACTTGGCCAGAATCTCAGGCTTGGCCTCCTCGCGACGGAGGCGGTGGCCAAGCGGCGCCTCAACAACAATTTCGTCAAGAACAGTACCGTCGTTCAGCTCAACCGTCAAAGCGTTGCTGATAGTGCGGAGCGCAGGATCGTGGTAGTCAGCCGTAAACTGGGGATCCTCGACGCACTTAATCTTCTTGCGCAGAGACTCGACCAGCTCCGAGGTGGCAGCCTCAGAACCATCGACGTAGTCGCCAGCCGTCAGGCGACCAAAGACAAGCATCACCGAGCACATGTACTGGATGCAGTGGTCACGGTCGGCAAAGTTGTCCATGGGCTTGAACTGCTTGTCAATAATGCGAATGCAGGCCTCGTGCGTCCGGCAGGTAATGCCCTTGATGTCGGCCGCCGACTTGCCCATGGCCTTAAGCTGGTTGTAAATCTTCTGCGAGGCCTCCACGGCAGTCTGGGAGTGGAACTCGGCTGTATGACATTTAGCACTGGGTTTCACTATGTTCGGGTTGGGGTACATACCGGGATACGAGACCTTGAAGAGCACGTTCTCCATGACGTAGCTGCCGTATGGCCGCTGGAATTCAAACTTCTTGCCCTTGAAGAGGACATCGTAGAAGCCCCAGACGGGGGCCGAGAGAACGGTGGGAACGCCCTTCTCGCCCTTCAGAACCTTCAGGGCCAGGTTGACGGCGCGCTGGCAGGCGTCACCGGCGGCCCACGACTTGCGCGACATGGTATTGGGCGAGTGCCTGTAGGTGCGCAGGCTCTGGCCATCAACCCAGGCCTGTGTAACGGCATCGGCTGTCTGTTGCTCCGTGAGGCCAAGCATCTTGCTCACCACGGCCGTGCTGGCAACCTTGACCAGGACGACGTGGTCGAGGCCGACCTTGTTGAACGAGTTCAGGAGAGCCAAGCAGCCCTGGATCTCGTGGGCCTTGATCATAGCCTCGAGAACGTCGCGCACGGTAAAGGTCTTGCCGCCTGCAATGTTACCGCCAGCCTTGTTTGTGCGAGTGATCCAGTCAGCAACAGCCAGGATAGCACCGAGGTTGTCGCTGGGGTGCCCCCATTCAGCAGCGAGCCAGCAGTCGTTGTAATCAAGCCACCGGATCATGGCACCAATGTTGAAAGCGCCATTGACGGGGTCGAGCTGGAAGGGAGTACCGGGGACCTTGGAGCCATTAGGTACGATGGTACCCTCGACAACTGGCCCCAATAGCTTTGTGCACTCCTTGAATCGCAGACCTTCCAGGCCGCACCCGAGCGTGTCGAGGAAAACCCATCGTGCCGTGTCGAACTGGGTGGTTTCTTGTTAGTCGGTTATCGGCGGCAAGTCAAAGGGAAATTTTGGCGGGGCACCCGCAAAGGTAAAACTCACGGCGAGATCCGAGTTAATTGGCTTGTTATGGACGTAATCGGCAATGTCCTTGATCTCGGGATCGTAGCCCTTGCCCTCCGAGGGCGACGGAGCAGCAGCCGACTGCAGTGAGGCCATGGTTGAGAAAGTTTTGCGTGTGTGGCAGAAGATTGCTGGTGTTGTGCGAGGGGCACTGGTAGACCAGGTGCCCACTGCCCTGAGGGCCGAGGAGCGGCAGAGGCGTTGGGGCAGGACGGCTTTCCTCGAGGCCTGACGGATTCCACGCTGCACGGCCGACATTGTCTCTGCCGATTGTTGACGACTCGGTTGGGCTGCAATTAGGCGTCAATTGGCGCGGCAGCAATGCTCCTGGGTGGTCTGGAGTCTGGCAACTATTAAGGAAGAGAGAAGCTCTCCCTGGGAACGAAGGCGAGGTCCCCCGGGATCAGAGCTCGGCCGCTCAAGCGGAACCCTGCCAATTGCCGCGGCAGGCCGAGAGGCCCCTCCCTGGATCCCTGCTTGGCTGTCAGCTGCAAGCCTTCGACCGGGTGTGGAGAACCTCGGAACAAACCCTTGTTCGTCTTCCATGTCACCGGTTGAACTGCGAATGGTTGATGATTAGATACGTGGATACTTGGGAAGCTCCTGCAAGTTCTAGTGTAGACTGCGGCCTAATACTCGAATCCCCGATATGCAAACTGCCGCCTCTTCGCCGGACAACCCAGGACATCCTCGTTCCGGTGCGCAAATGCCAAGCAACCCGAAAATCAGAACTGGGGAGCCAGGGGAGCCAAGAGCCAAGGAGCCAAGGAGCCAAACATCGACCTTGACTGGTGATTATCGCATGTGGTAGAACCTGTTACTTGTCTCCTGATAATCAACTCTTTTTCTTATTACCATGCTTGCATGCGTATTTGCAAGAATTGGCCGTGCCAGGTTGCCAGGCACCGTCGATAGGACGACAGTCCCTCGCCGCGGAAAACTGGAATCTGCAGCTCGAGTAGGCGATCACATCATTGACATAATGTCGTCATCGACCGTCATAGTGCGACAAAGCCATCAAACAGTTCAAATGAGCTGTCAAGTTTCATCCTCTGGCTATCTCACAGTTTTGTCACAAACCTCAATTTTGTGGTGTTTTCCTCCGCAGCCAGGATAACCTCTCCTGTGAATCCCGACTCTTTAGTTAACTCACGACCCACTGAACATGTCGCTCTCACGTCATGTAAGTGGCAATCTCAAGTGGATACCCAAGTACTAAATATTGCCAGATTTCCCCTGAGGATATCATCCACCATATCGAGGGATTGCGTGCGTCGGATGAACAGAAGTCAAGAAATGGAGGAACCAAATCACCTCATCTCACTCCATATTCAGGAGACTATACGAGTCACAAAGCCATTCCCAAATACAACATCCCCATGGAAGGCGCACCAGGAGATACAGTATACGCCATGATTAAGGATGAGCTGGAGCTCGATGGGCGGCCGAACTTGAATCTCGCTAGTTTTGTTGACACATACCTCGAAGAAAACGCGCAGAAGCTCATGGTTGAGAACGTGGCCAAGAACCTCGCCGACAACGACGAGTATCCCGCGATGCTCTCCATGAGTGAGCGGTGCATTAGTATTTTAGCCAACCTCTGGGGTGTGCAAAGGAACGAGAAGGCTATTGGCACCGCCACGACAGGGTCGTCCGAAGCCATCCATCTTGGCGGTCTTGCCATGAAACGACGCTGGCAGGAATTTCGACAATCACAGGGAAAGGACACACTCAAACCCAACATCGTTATGGGCTCCAATGCCCAGGTTGCCTTATTGAAGTTTGCTAGGTACTTTGACGTCGAGGCTCGAGTACTGCCCGTTTCAGTGAGGAGCAAGTACCGACTGGACCCGGAGCTGGTGAAGGAGAATATTGACGAGAATACAATTGGTGTTTTTGTCATTCTCGGAAGCACCTATACCGGCCACTACGAGCCTGTCGAGGAGATTTCGGGCGTTTTGGATGAGTTCCAGACCAAGACTGGTATTGACATACCCATCCATGTCGATGCTGCCAGCGGAGGCTTTGTTGCTCCGTTCACCCATGCTGGAGCTGGCGGGAAGAAATGGTAGGTAGTCAGGATTCTAAGGATCTAGTCTTGCTTGCTTAACTGAGATTGACAGGAACTTTGAACTCCCTCGAGTAAAGTCGATCAACACGTCCGGTGAGCCGTGACCGCACCTTCCCCCCAGAATGTGTGCTGATTACGCTAAAAGGACACAAATATGGCCTCGTGACGCCTGGTATTGGCTGGGTTGTTTGGAGGGACGAATCCTACCTCCCCAAGCACCTCATCTTTGAATTGCACTACCTGGGTGGCAAAGAACTGTCATTCACACTGAATTTCTCGAGACCCGGCGCACAAGTTATCGTCCAGTACTACAACCTGATTCATCTTGGTTTCGCGGGATACCGAGAAATCATGGAGAACTGCCTCGCCAATGCCAGGCTATTGTCCAAGTCGCTCGAAGCCACAGGCTGGTATATCTGTCTCAGTGACATCCACCGCCCAGCTGCCCCTGCCAACGGAAGCAAGTTCGCTGCCGGAGCTACAGAGGTCAAGAAGACCATCAAGGACACGATTTCAACCGCAGCCGACACCCCTAGCGCAAACGACTCCGGGGAGACCTCGGCAAATTACATTGCTGGACTGCCCGTCGTGTCCTTCCGCTTCACGGATGAGTTCCAGCGCGAATTCCCGCACGTCAAGCAGGAGACTGTGTCGCTGCTGCTACGTGCTCGCCAGTGGATCATTCCGAATTACGCGCTGCCGCCGAGCGAGGAGGCCACCGAGATTCTGAGGGTTGTGGTTCGTGAGAGCATGAGTTTCGATCTGTTGGATAGGTTGGTTACGGATATTGTTCAGGTGACGAGCACGTTGATGGAGAATGACGAGGTGGATCTGT
>Ga0247763_1002043_pt1 | contig 10681 bp, 6 predicted proteins | sample UWRJL141409B4_FD_179926 | JGI IMG/M metagenome (GOLD analysis project Ga0247763, IMG submission 179926) | Plant litter microbial communities from Arlington Agricultural Research Station in Wisconsin, United States - UWRJ-L141-409B-4 | ecosystem: Environmental > Terrestrial > Plant litter >...
TGAGCCAGCGGCTGGTCACGCTGCGTGACGACTGCGAGATCACCTTCGATACCGAGGCGATGACTCGCCCCGAGCGCGATCTGCTGGCGCTGCGCGCGCTGTACGCGGAGCTCGGGTTCACGCGGCAGCTGGCAGCGCTCGACGAGCGGCTCGCGCGCAACGCCGAGAGGGCAGCGGCGAGCCCCGGCGACGACGCAGCGCGACCTGACGAGAGCGCCCCGCCGCCGGCGCCGGCGATCACGACGCAGCTCGTCACGACGCTGGATGCCCTCGCCACGGTGCTGAGCGACGCTCGCCAGAGCGGAAGACTCGCCGTGCTGCCCGCGGTGCAGGCGGTCGGTAACCAGGCCCACCTGGTGGGTGTGGCGTTCTCCACCGGGCAGGGCTCTGCCCACTACCTGCCGCTCGGGCACCGGTATGTTGGAGCACCAGTGCAACTCGGACGCGCCGAGGTCACGGCCGCGCTCGCCGCTGGCCTGCCACGGGTGGTGCTGGCCGGGCACGACGTGAAGGCGGCGCGGGTGGCCCTGGAGACCGGGCTCGGGCCGTGCCTTTCGCCGGGTAGTTTTGGGTTCGACACGCTGCTCGCCAGCTATCTCATCGATCCCGAGGCGCCCAACACGCTGGCTGAGCTCGCGGAGCGCGAGCTCTCGCTCGCGCTGCCGAACGTCGAGACGCTGACCAAGCGGAAGCGCGGGCAGTCGACGCCGCTCGACGAGGTCGACGCGACCGAGCTCGGGGCCTTGCTCGGGGCCGAAGCAGCCGCGGTGATGCGCCTCTGGCCGCGCCTCGAGGGTGAGCTCGTGCAAAACGGATTGAACGAGCTCTACTCGACGCTGGAGCTTCCGCTGAGCGAACTGCTCGCCGAGCTCGAGCGGCGCGGGGTGCTGGTCGATGTATCGCTGCTCGGTCGCCTCGGCGGGCAGATCGATCTGAGCCTGCAGGCGTTCGAGCGCGAGGCGCAGACCATCGTGGGTCGCCCCTTCAACGTGCACTCCCCCCGGCAGCTCGAGACGCTGCTGTTCGACGAGCTGAAGCTCAAGCCGCTGAAGCGCACCAAGACATCTCGCTCGACCGACGCGGCGACGCTCGAAGCGCTGGTCGACGAGCATCCGCTGCCGAGCGTGGTGCTGGAGATTCGCAAGCTCTCCAAGCTGAAGAGCACCTATATCGAGGCCCTGCCGGGGCTCATGAACCCAGGGACCGGGCGCATCCACACCCGCTGGGGCCAGGCGGTAGCGGCCACGGGCCGGCTGAGCTCGAGCGACCCGAACCTCCAGAACATCCCGATCCGCACCGATCTCGGGCGCGAGATCCGCAGCGCTTTCGTCGCCCCCCCCGGCTGCCAGCTGGTCAGCGCCGACTACTCGCAGATCGAGCTCCGCGTGCTGGCTCACCTCTCGAAAGACCCGGTGCTCACGCAGTCTTTCCTGGCCGCCGAAGACGTGCACATGCGCACCGCCATGGAGATCTTCGGGCTGTCCCGAGCAGACGTGACGGCCGAGCACCGACGACGCGCCAAGGCCGTGAACTTCGGAGTGATCTACGGCCAGGGCGAGCAGGGCCTGAGCAAGAGCCTCGGCATCCCGCGCTCAGAGGCAGGCCAGTTCATCGCGGCGTACTTCCGACGCTACGAAGGGGTGCGCGCCTTCATGGATGCGACGCTGGAGCAGGCGCGCAAGACGGGCACCGTGCGCACCCTGCTCGGCCGCTTGCGGCGAGTGGCAGACATCAAGAGCAACCACTATGGGCGCCGCGCGGCAGCCGAGCGCATCGCGATGAACACGCCGATCCAGGGCACCGCGGCAGACTTGCTGAAGCTGGCCATGCTGAAGCTCGGCGAGCCGGTCACTCCCGGCTGCCGCATGGTGCTCACCGTGCATGACGAGCTCGTCTTCGAGGTGCCCGAAGCGGAGCTGCCGGTCGCCCTCCCCGCGATCAAGGATCGGATGGAAACGATCTACTCACTCGACGTGCCGCTGGTCGTCGACGTGGGGCACGGCCGCGCGTGGGACCTCGCGCACTAGCCGCATCACCGCGCTCAATCGGGTGCAATTTTAGACCCACACCACCCGTGGCGGACCATTGCTCCGCCGGCTGAGATCGTTCAGCTCCAAAACAGGTGAGTCGTGCGGGTTGAGGCGACCGCGCGCCGAGGAGTAGTGCGATTGCAAAGTCACGCCCCCGGCGGCTCGAAATCGCGTCGTGCTGGGCTGTGCGGGCAAGCGTGCGATGGGAAACCCCCGAGGGCACTGATATATTCAAAAGGAGAGGTACTTGGCTCACCATCAGGAGTGAGCTAGTGCCCAGGCCTGCGCGCTTCGAACGGTACCGGTCCCTGTGGACCCGCTCGCTCCGACTCCGAACCTCTGTGATCCGAACCGAAGAAGCCTGAACTCTCTGTACCGGACCGTTCGAGCTCGATCGACGACCAGCCGACACGACCCGCTGACTTAGTGGAGCATTAAATGAAAACGACCGACCTCTGCTCGACGCAAAGAAGACCGAGACGGCAGCCTTTACGCGCCGTGTTGTTCGCCATCGCCGCCGCCTACGCGGCGACGAGCTGTGGCTTGATTTCCGACGATGAAGGCGACGGGGAGGACGACCTCCCATCGCGTCCGGTGGCGATCAACGATCGCGAAGGCGGCAATGGCGGCTCGGCCAACGCTGGCGTCGCGGGTGCAGCGGGCTCGAACGGTGAAGGCGCCAGTCCCAGTGCGGCGGGCGCGGGCATCGGCGGCTCGGGCTTCGACGAGGGCGGCGACCCCGATGTCGATCTGGATGACGAGCGCCCCGATCCCCCGCGCGGCGGTGGCGGCGGCAACAACAACATCCTGCGCTGCGATGACTCGGACTGCGAGGTCTTCGGCGGCGAGTGCCAGGGTCAGACGTGCGTATTCCTCTGCGAGGACGACGGCGAGAACATCGACTGCGCCGAGGACGAGGTCGAGTGTCCCGACGACATCGACTGCCGAGTCGAGTGTCTCGACGAGGGCCAGTGCGCTCAGGAGATCACCTGCCCCGGCAACGCGAACTGCAACATCGAGTGCGAGGACGACAACACCTGTCTGGCGGCCATCAACTGCGCGGGCACCGAGGCGTGCAACATCACGTGCACCGGTGACGACTCGTGCGGGGTCAACTTCCTCATCGACAACGCCAACGAAGACCTGCGGCTCGACTGCGAGGGCGATCGCTCCTGCGCCGTCGGTGCGGTGGAGTGCGGCAACGGGCAGACCGTGTGCAACATTCAGTGCGGCGGTGAAAACAGCTGCGGGCTCGCCATCGACCTCGCCGGCGACAACGCCGACCTGCTCTGCGACGGCATCGGCTCCTGCTCGGGCGCCATCATCTGCGACGGCAACCTCGACAACTGCAGCGCTCAATGCACGGGTGACGCGAGCTGCGCCCAGGGCGTGGCCTGCGGCGGCGTAGGCTTCCCCGAGCTGTGCGATGTCGACTGCAGCGGCGAGGGCTCGTGCGTCGGCGGTCTGAACTGCGACGCCGAGACGTGCAACCTGCTGTGCGACAACAACAGCTGCGCCGGCAACGTCGTGTGCGGCGTGGCCGCCGGTGAGACGATCACCTGCAACCTCGACTGCGGCATCGGCAGCTGCGACGGCACCATCAGCTGCGACACCCTCGAAGGCAACTGCGACATCGACTGCCTCGAGGCGGGCGCCTGCGGCGGCGCCATCACCTGCACGGCAGACGACGGCACCTGCAACGTCGACTGCGGCGCCGACGACACCTGCGGCCAGGCGGTGGCGTGCAACTCGACCGAGAACTGCGTCATCGCGTGCGACAACGACAACACCTGCCTCGGCACGGTGGACTGCGTGTCGGAGGAAGGCACCTGCAACATCAACTGCGGCGTCAACGTCGCAGGCACCTGCCAGCAGGCGGTGACGTGCAACTCGGAGCTCGACTGCACCGTCACCTGCGACGCTGACAACTCGTGCCCGCAGGGCATCAACTGCGTCTCGAACGACCAGGATTGCCTGCTCGGGTGCGGCGGTGACGCGGCGTGCCTCGGAAACGTGACGTGCGACGCGGGAGCGATCTGCGATATCGACTGCAACGGCGTGGGCGCGTGCAACGCGGGTAACCCCATAACCTGCGACGCCAACGACCGCTGCGATGTCGACTGCGTCGCAAACGACCAGTGCCTCGTGCAGGTCGCTTGCAACGCGGACGTGATCGCCAACGACTGCCCGATCTGATCGGCGATCGAGCCATGTGCTGATCCCCCGGTGCTCCCCGGGGGGTCACAAAACCAGGGCGGCGCTCGACTCGAGCGCCGCCTTCCCATTTTGTGGTGCCGCACGAGGTTGGCCCTTGGGGCCAGGCTCCCCCTTCAGCCCGCGCCGGGCGGAACGCTGTCGCGTGCCCCGGCCTTCTTGCTGGGCGGGGGCTTGCTGAGGGCGAAGCCGCCCGAGCTCTGCCGGGCCTTGTCGGCGTCGCTGACCTCGGCCAGCGCGCTGCCGGGTGGCGCGGCGCTCGCGGCCGGGTCGGACTTCTCCTCGTTGGGCGGCACCACGCTGCCCGGCGGCAGCGACTTCGTCACCGGCAGCTGCGAGGTGCTGGTGCCCGCGACGTTGCTCTTGAGCGCGGGGTCGGAGCGCCGCTCTTTGGTGGGCTCGTCGCCGACGTCGAGCGTGCACTCGCCGATCGTGAGCTCCATCCGGCCTTGATCGGGCGCGAGCTTCACCTCGAGGTTCTTGGCCTTGATCACGGTCTTGCTGCCGACCGAGCCCGACAGGAATAGATCGCCCGCGTCGATGTTGCCCGACAGCACGCCGCGAGAGCTGAGCCGCTCCGCCTTGATGTTTCCGCGCACCGTCCCGGTGGTGGTGACGTCCAACTCCGGAGCGCTGAGCTCACCCTCGATGCGCCCGTTGACGACCACCGGGCAGGTGCTCTTCATCGTGCCCTTGAACTCGGTACCTTGCTCGATCAGCGTCTGCTTCTCGCCTCGGCCCGATTGCTGGCCGGCAGTGAAACTAGTTGGTTGGTGCGGCATGGTTGTCCTCGGCTGCTTTCTTGGGGTTCTTGATGTACAAGCGTAGGCGGCAACCTGCCGCGAATCCGAAGTGCGTCTCGGACGCGGGTTGTTGCAGGGTCGTCGCGACTGCGCCTTGTTTGCTCACCACGAGCTCGACGGGGCCGTCGAGGCCGATACGGGAGCGCTCGAGAAAGCAACCGTTGACGCGCACGCGGCCGCCCACGACGCGGCAGTTCTCCAGCACGCCGGTCTCGCCGATGATGAGGCTGGCGTCTTCGGCCATGTTCAGCTCGCAGTGCTCCAGCAGGCCGTCGACCTGCACCTCGGCGCCGCTCTCGAAGCTGAGCTCGGCGTTGCGCAGGATGTCACCCGGCCCGACGTAGCGGCGCAGCCGCTGCTCGTCTGGATCTTCCGCGCCGCTCGGGTTCTTCAGGAAACGAGCCAGCACAACCCAGCGGCTGCCGTCTGCCTCGCGGCTCAGATCGACCCGCTGGGCCACGAACGACTCGCCGTTGGGCTGACCGATATCGATGCCGAAGACGCGCGCGGAATCGATGATCGTCTGGCGGAAGATCGCCAAGGGAAAGCGCGAACGCCGGAGATCGGCGCGGCTGAAGTCGGCGGCGTCGCATACCGCTTTCTCGAGGTCGGCCTCGATGAGCGACGCGGCCTGGAAGTTCGTGCGGCGGAGCGATGCGCCGCGGAGCACGCTCTCATCAAACACTGCGTCCTTGAACTGGGCGTCATCGAGGGATGCGTTAGCGAGCGACGCGCGCGAGAAGTTGGCGCGCTCGGCGCGCACCCCGGCGAGGCAGGCGCTATCCAGATCGGCCTGCGAGAAATTCGCGCCGTTCAGGATCGCCGTGGTCAAGTTGGCAGAGTCGAGCTGCGCGTACTTGAACTTCGCCTTCTCCAGATCGGCTCCCTCGAGGTTGGTGCCCTCGAGATTCGCGCGCGACAGATCGGCGCTCTTCAGCTTGGCGAGGCGCAGCACGGCGCCGTCGAGGTCAGCCTTCTTGAGCACGGCTCCCTCCAGGTTTGCCCCCGCGATGAAGGCCTCGCGCAGCGAGGCGCCCGACAGGTCGGCGCCGGTCAAGTCGGCGTTCTCCAGGTTCGCGCCTTCGAGATCGGCGCGGCCGAACTTGGCTCCCGCGAGCTTGGCTCCGGATAGGTTGACCTGCCGTAGGTCGATGCGGGAGAGCTCTTCACCTTTTCGGACGCGCTGCTCGATGCTTGCTCGAGTCGGTTTTTCCATCATCTCACCCAGTTGTCTCTTTCGCTTCTCGCGGCGGCGTGCCGCCCTTGTTCAGCTCGCCGCCAACTCCGTGAGCCAGCGCCGCAGGCGCGCAATCTTCCCCTGCACCGAGCTTCGCTCGAACTCTGCAATGAGCCCGGCCTCGCCCCATTCTGCGAGGAACAAGCTGACTCGCGCGATATCGGACTGGCGCCGACGGCGCGCCTCTCGCTTGGCCTGCGCGTCCTCTCCGTCGGCGGCGCGCTCAAAGCTCTCTGCTGAGGCCTCGAGCTCGGCGAGCCGCTGCGCCAGCAGGCGCGCCTTGCCGATCTGCGCGGGCTCGGGCCCGCGCCGCGTGCGCTCTTCGAGGTAGTCGCGAAACGCTCCGAGCGCCTGTTCGATCTGCTCTGTGTCGAGCCCGACGCGCACCGCCAGCTCGCCGGGAATCAGGCGCGAGAATCGCTCCAGTGAGATGCTGCCGTCATCGCGCAGGCGCTGCGCGATGAGCGGCTGGGTCACCGAGAGCTCGCCGAGCAGATGTTGCACGATGAGGCGTTCTCGAAGCTGGCGCTGCCCGGCCAGATCGAGCGGCCGCGGCAACGCGAGATCGACGAGGAGCAACTGCTGCATGATACGGCCGCGGCGCTCGTCGCTGAGGGCGCTCGCTCCCTCCAGCTCGGCTCCGAGCTGGGCGAGCGCTTTGTCGAGCGGGCCGCGCGAGAGGCGTATCGCCGTGAGCTTGAGCCGGATGATCGCCTCGCGCGCAACGGTCAGCCACGCCTCGTTGGCGAGCCCGAGCCCGAGATCCATTCCGAACTGCACGAGCAGCTCGAGGTCTCGCTCCGATATCTCGTTGCGCAGCGCGGGGTCGTGGCGGGAGGGCGTATGTCCGACGCCGGGAGCCGTCTCTTCTTTCTCCAGCTCGTCGTCTTCCGCGTCCTGGGCGGGAGCGACGTCGGGGGCCTCCGCGACGTCGTTGGCCGCCTCGGCGACGAGGGGGGCGGCCGCGTCGGGAGCCAGCATCGCAGCAGCCTCGGCGCCGTTCATGTCTGCGGGGCTCTGACCGGGCGGCGTCACCGGTGCGGGGTCGGCGGCTGCCTTGGCGTCATCCTCCGCACCCCCAGTCGGAGCCGGCGCCGGAGGGGGCGCAACACCCACGGCGGTGCGCTTCAGCGACGGCTGACCGAGGTTCGAGCCCACGGACTGGGAACCGTAGGCGGGCGCCATGTTGGAGTAAAAGCCCGGCGACTTGGTCCGATCCTTACGCGTCCTCGAGCCCGCCAAGAGCCCCGCCTCGCCGCTGACGGACGACATCGGCGCGCGCGGGGGGGGATTGGGATCGGCCGCGGGCGGGGGCCGCGGCGGGTCTGGCAAGTGCGGGCGTGCCGGCCGGGCGCCGGCGCTGGGCCGCGGCGCGGCGGCAGCCCGGGCGGGTTCAGCCGTGAGCTCGGGCGCCGAGGTGATGATGGAGCTCTCGAGCTGCGGCGGGCGCCGGGGAGGCTCGAACGGACGCCGAGGGGCTGCCGGGGCGGGCGGCGCCGTCTCGGCGGGCGCAGGGGCGAAAACGGGCTGTCGTTCGGTGCTCCTCGACGCGGGGCGCGCGGGGGCTGAAGGCGCTTCGAGCCCGTCCCCGCGGCGGGGCGCCGCTGGAAATAGCCCGTCGCCGGGGGAACGCAGAGCGCTGGCCGATGCCGACGAGGTCGCCGAGGTCAGCAAGCCGTCTGCTCGCGCCGGGGCCGCTGCTTCGGGCGGCGTGGCAGGGCGCGGCGGGAGCTCGGGCTCGGGCGGGCGTGGAAGGGTCGTCGGTTCGCCGGCGGCCTCGGGCAGGTTCGCCTCTGGCGCGTGAGGGTCCGCTGCGCTCGAGCCCCCGGCCTCGTCGCGAGGCTTGCTCGGCGCGGGCCCGGCGTCTCCGCCGAACAACTTAGAGAGAAATCCCATAACGGTGGCGTCGCGACGCTACGAGCGCGAATCTGCTGAGCGAGGGCAGCCGACACGCGCGCAGCGCACGTTACTGCAACGGTCGGGTACACTCGGACTTTAGCCAACGCCGAGGCACGCGCCGCGCAGGGGCTCGCGCTCCGGTGCACGCTTCGCGGTCCAACGGACGAGCGTCAAAAAACGGTCGCCCGTCGCGTCGTGCGATCATCGGCGCCGGGAGGGAACCGTGCGAAGGCGGTACACATCGCGCGGCCTCCGCGCTGGTTCGCACGCCGTAAGCCCGGCTGCGACCGAGGCACACACGAGCGCGTAGCCTGATAGGCTCGAGCGACCGATGCTCAGCGAGCTCTCCTGTTCACATCGACCGCCATGCCCGGGCTGTCCCCGCTTCGGCGCCGTCGATCCTGCGCCCGATGCAACACGCGAGCTCGCCGCCTTCTGCGCCCGTCACGGCGTCACGCTCGATGTGCAGACGGGCGCGCGCCGACGATTTCGGTATCGCGCGCGCCTGATGGTGCGGGGGCGGCCGGGCGCCGCGAAGATCGGCATCTTCGGCGAGGGCAGCCACCGCGTCGTGGACATGCCGACCTGTCCGATCCACCATCCCCTGATCAACCGCGCGGCCCTGGCGTTGAAGGCCAGCATGCGCGAGCTCGGCACGAGCGCATATGCCGACGCGGCGCACACCGGGCTCGTGCGTGCACTGCAAGTCGTGGTCGAACGCTCGACGCAGACCGCCCAGGTGATGCTCGTCTGCAACGCCTCGCACCCGGGTTCGGCGCGGGTACTCTTGCAGCGCTTCGCCGAGCGTCTCGGTCCCGAACTGCACAGTCTGTGGTGGAATGGGAACCCCGAGCGCACGAACACGATCGTCGGCCCGCACCTCGAGCGCGTGTCGGGAGCGGAAGCGGTCGTCGAGCAGCTCGGCGGCGCGCGGGTGTTCTACCCGCCCGCGGCCTTTGGCCAGAACAACCTGGACCTGTTCGATCGCCTGCTCACGCAGATTCACGCCGGCGTGCCGCCGGCGCGCGATGTCGTCGAGCTTTACGCGGGCTCGGGAGCGATCGGTCTCGGCCTCGCCGCGCGCTCGCGCTCGCTCGTCTTCAACGAGGTCGGCGGGGCGTCGCTCGCGGGGCTCGCCCTCGGGCTCGCGGCACTGGTGCCCGGTGAACGCGAGCGCTGCCGTGTGCTCGCCGGTCCCGCCGACTCGGCGGTGGGCGAAATCCGCAACGACCGGGTCGTGATCGTGGACCCGCCGCGCAAGGGGCTCGACCCCGTCGTGCTCGAGGCGTTGACCCGCGCTCGACCAGAACGCCTCGCGTACGTGAGCTGCGGACTCGCCTCGTTCCTGCGCGACGCCGAAGCGCTCATCCGAGGCGGGCTCGAGCTCGAGTCCACCACATTGTATGATCTCTTTCCTTATACCGCGCATGTAGAGACGCTGGCCTGGTTCCGCAGGGCCGCGTCGATGACCCCATCGGTGGGGACTCCTGCGCCGTGACGCGGCCGGATGAGGGCGCGGGCAATCATCGCGGGAGCTGGCGTCGATCGGGTGAACGCTCCGGTCGGCGGCGAGTCCGTGATGAGACACGAAGGTTTCCGTAAGACGCGGACACACTCCCGCACGCGAAGAGCGCGCGACCCCTACCCCGCGCTGCGGCCGCTGCTGCTGTAATCGCCACCGGCGCATGACCGCAGAGCCGGCGGAGAACCTGCGACAGCGCGAACGGCACGGACAGAGCCGGGACAAAATCCCCACAAATGCTTGGAAATGAGCCTCGCGAGTGCAACTATCAGAGTGAAGCTGCTCGACGCGCTCGAGGCACCTCAACCCGAGGTACGGGGACAAAGGCATCCGCGGTGCGTTCGGTCGAGTCGTTGACGAGCGAGTAGTCCCGTCCGAGAACGTCGAGAGAGAGCATATGGGCGCGAGCGCTAAGAGTCTGACGCGGCACCTCACCCCCGAACGCGGGTTCGATTTGATTCGCATCTACCTGGGCGCAGGCTTGGCGGTGCGCGGCATCCTCTTCCTGAAAGACCCGAGCTGGATCGGCAACATTCTCGATAACGGAAGCTCGCTCTGGCCGCACGTGATCGCGATCGGCCACCTCGCGGGAGGGGTGCTGCTCGCGGTGGGCTTGTTCACCCGGTTCGCCGCTGCGGTTCAAGTGCTGCCGGTGCTGGGCGCCGTGATCATGCTGCACTTGCGGGAAGACCTGGCCAGCGAGAACCAGTCGCTCGAATTCTCGGCCCTCGTGCTGGTGATGTTGATCTTCTTCGCTTGCTTCGGCTCCGGCGAATGGTCGCTCGATCGGCAACGCCAGATGCACCGCACGACCGCCCGCGCCGACCAGCGCGCGTAGGCTGTTTTTCTCGAGCGCAGGCGCCCCAACCCGCGCTGTGTCTTCCCGAGCGCGGGCGCCCCAACCCGCGCTGCGTCTTCCCGAGCGCGGGCGCCCCAACCCGCGCTGCGTCTTCCCGAGCGCGGGCGCCCCAACCCG
>Ga0247763_1002044_pt1 | contig 10681 bp, 4 predicted proteins | sample UWRJL141409B4_FD_179926 | JGI IMG/M metagenome (GOLD analysis project Ga0247763, IMG submission 179926) | Plant litter microbial communities from Arlington Agricultural Research Station in Wisconsin, United States - UWRJ-L141-409B-4 | ecosystem: Environmental > Terrestrial > Plant litter >...
CTTCGAGCCCGTCGCCGTCGGCGTGCCCGGCGAGCTCTACATCGGCGGTCGTGGGGTGGCGCGCGGCTACCACCAGAAGCCGGCGCTCACGGCCACCCGCTTCGTGCCCGACCCCTTCGGCGAGCCCGGCGGGCGCCTGTATCGCACGGGCGACATCGCGCGCTACCGCGACGACGGCGTGCTCGAGTACCTCGGCCGCGTCGACGACCAGGTCAAGGTGCGCGGCTACCGCATCGAGCTCGACGAGATCGTGAGCCAGCTGCGCGAGCACCCCGCCGTGGCGGACGGCGCCGTCATCGTGCGCGAAGACGTGCCGGGCCAGAAGCGCCTGGTCGGCTACGTCTCCGCCGATCTCGCGCGCGCCCGCGGCGCCGAGTCGGGCCAGTCGGGCGTCGATCTGGTCGGCGACTGGAACGAGGTGTTCGAGGGCTCCTACGGCTTCTGGTCGAGCAGCGGCGGCCCGAGCTTCGCCGGCTGGAACTCCAGCTACACCGACGAGCCCATCCCCGAGGAGCAGATGCGCGAGTGGCTCGACGCGCGCCTCGCGCGCCTGCGCGCCCTCCAGCCTCGGCACGTGTTCGAGATCGGCTGCGGCGTGGGCCTCATCGTCGAGGGTCTGGCACCCGGCTGCGGCAGCTACCTCGCCGCCGACTTCTCCGCCAAGGCCGTGAGCGACCTCGGCACCTGGCTCGGCGCGCGCGGCGGCTTCGAGCACGTGGTCGTGATGCAGCGCGAGGCGAACGACTTCTCCGCGGTGCGCCCCGGAGTGTTCGACACGATCGTCCTCAACTCGGTGATCCAGTACTTCCCCGACGTCGACTACCTGCTCGACGTGCTGCGCCGCGCCTCGGAGGCTGCTGGCCCGAGCGGAAACGTGTTCGTGGGCGACGTGCGCTCGCTCCCGCTGCTGCGCGCCTTCCACGCCTCGGTGCAGCTCGAGCGCCTCGGCCCGGCCGCGAGCGTGAAGGCGTGGCGCGAGGCCGTCGCCCGCGCCCTCCGCCAAGACAAGGAGCTCGTGATCGACCCGGCGCTGTTCGACGCCGTCGCCGACTGGAACCCGGCCGCCGGCAGCGCGCGCGTGCTGATCGGCCGCGGCCGCCACGAAAACGAGCTCACCCGCTATCGCTACGACGTCGTGCTCGCCGGGCGAGACCAGAAGGTGGTGGACACGAGCAGCGCGCTCGAACTCTCGCCGAACGAGCTCTCGCTCGCCCACCTCGACGAGCTGCTCGCCACGCAGCGTCCGGCCGTCGTCCGCATCCGCGGCGTCGAGAACCGGCGCCTCTCCGCCGATCGCGCCCTGCTCGCCTGGCTCGACAGCGAGCGCGACGCCGTCACCCTCGGCGATCTGCGCCAGCGCCTCCAGGCTCTGGAGCCCTCGGGGGAAGAGCCCGATCAGCTCTGGCAGCTGGGCGAGGCACGCGGATACGAGGTCACGCTGTCGTGGTCGAGCAGCGGCGGCGTGGGCAGCTTCGATGTGTTGCTCTTCGATCCCGCGCGGGCCCCGCGCACGGGCGCCCCATCCGCGTCCGTCACGGCAGCGCCCTCGGCCCAGGCCTCCGCGGCCCCCGCGGCGCCGAACGCCCCCTTCGACGCGCGCCGCTTCGCCAACGAGCCCATCCTCGCCAAGCTGGGGCAAGCGCTCGGCGTCACGCTGCGCCGCCACCTCGAGTCCCGCTTGCCCGACTACATGGTGCCCGCGCAGATCGTCGTGCTCGACGCCTTGCCGCTCACCGTCAACGGCAAGCTCGATCGCGACGCGCTGCCTGCGCCCGATCGCCGCGCCGCCGCCGTCCAGCACGTCGCCCCCCGCAACGCGATCGAGGCCCGCCTCGCCGAGATCTGGCAAGAGGTGCTCGGGCTCGACCGCGTCGGCGTCAGCGATAACTTCTTCGAGCGCGGGGGCGACTCCATCGTCGCCGTGCAGGTCGTGAGCCGCGCGCGTCAGGCGGGCTTCACCATCACGCCCAAGGACGTGTTCCAGTACCAGACCATCGAAGGGCTGGCGCGCGCCGCCGCCGCTGCCGAGCGTGCCCCGACCGGCGCTGCTTCGACCCCCGCGGGCTCGAGCGCCGCGCCGGGCATGAGCGTCGCGAGCATGAGCGTCGCGAGCATGAGCGCCGCTGCCGAGGTCGCTGCCGAAGCCCTGCGTGAAGAGCTCCCGTTCTGGTCCGCTCAGCTCGCCGACCCCGAGGGCCTCTCGCTGCCGCGCGATCTCGGCGGTGACCCCGCCAGCGTCGCGTGGAACGAGACACGCAGCCGCGAAGGCACGTTCCGCGCCGAGGCCGACGTGCGCGAGCTCGCCGGAGCCTACCGCGCCACACCCGACGACCTGCTGCTCACGGCAGCGACGCGCGCCCTCTGCACGTGGGCTCGCACCCGCGCCATCGCGGTCGAGCTCCCCGGCGGTTACCCCCTGCGCCTCGACCCCGACCTCGGCGGCAGCGCGCGCGCGCTCGGCGCTGCGATCCAGGCCATCAAGGAACGACGCCGCAGCGCTCCAAACGCGGGCCGCAACTACACGGCGCTGCGATCTCGGTCGAGCGAGGAGAGCGACACGCTCCGCCCCACTCCGCGCGTCGCCTACGCCGACGTCGCCAGCGACGCCCTCTCCGAGGGGAGCTCGAGGGGGGGCCTCCCGAACGACGCTTCATCTCCCGTGAAGGGGCCGGCTTGCCCGACCGAGCCGTCGCGGCGACAGCCCACGCCTCCGTCCGCCCCATCGCCGGAAGCAAGCCCCGCCGCGTCCGGGCATTTTGAATCGCCCTGGCTGGGCTTGAGCGCCCGCTGGGACGACGATCGCCTCTTGCTCGAGGCCCGCTATGACCGCGCGCTCCACTCCTCCGACACCATCGAGCGCCTGCTCGACGGCTGGTCGCTCGAGCTCGAGAACCTGCTCGGCCATTGCTCGCGCGCGAGCGGCGTCACCCCCTCCGACTTCCCGCTCTGCCCCCTGAGCCAGACCGAGCTCGACCACCTGCCCGTCGCGGCGCGCGAGATCGAGGACATCTTCCCGCTCTCGCCGCTGCAACAGGGCCTGCTGTTCCACTTCCTGTACAGCCCGGGCTCTGAGGTGTACGTGCACCAGCTGAACGTGCGCGTGGAGGGCCTCGACGTGGCCCGCTTCCGAGCCGCCTGGCAAGCCGCGGTCGATCGGCACGCCGCGCTGCGCACGGGCTTCGCGTGGCAAGAGCTGAGCCAGCCCGTCCAGATCGTGCGCCGTCACGTGGACGTGGTGATCGACGAGGTCGATCTTCGGGATTCACAGGAAGGGCGGAAGACCGGAAGAACTGATCGTCAGAGCTCCGACCACAGCGCGACCCCGTCCGGCCTCGGAACGCCGCCCCACGCGAACCCCCCAAACCCCTTCCGTCCTTCCGCCCTTCCTGTGAATTCCCCTGAGCGTTCAGGCGACAGCAAGGCTCCTGCCGAGAAGGACCTCGAGCGCCTGGCAGAACAGGAGCGCGCGCGCCCATTCGAGCTCGCCGAACCGCCGCTCTCGCGGCTCTTGCTGGTCGAGCTCGGGGGCGGGCAGCACCAGCTGATCTGGACGCACCACCACATCCTGATGGACGGCTGGAGCGTGTCGCGCCTGATCGGCGACGTGTTCCGGCACTACGCCGGGCAGCCCCTGCGCGCGAGCGCGGGCAGCTACCGTGACTACATGGCGTGGCTCGGCGCGCAGAGCGAAGAGCGCTCGCGCCGCCACTGGGCAGAGCACCTCGCGCCGCTCGAGGAGCCCACGCTGCTCGCGCGCGCCGTCGCCGCGCGCGCGCCGTCGGCGAGCAAATCCCTCGCGACCGCGACGGGCAAGGGCGACGAGCCCGCCGCGGGCCATGCCGCCGAGCACGCCGAGCTCGGCCTCGAGCTCACGCGCGCGCTGCGCCGCCTCGCCGAGCGCGAGCGGGTGACCTTGAACACCCTGATCCAGGCGGCGTGGGTGCTCTTGCTCCAGCGCTACACCGGCAAGCGCGCCGTCGCCTTCGGCGCCACCGTGTCGGGGCGCAGCGCGGCGCTGCCGGGGCTCGACGATCGGGTCGGGCTGTTCATCAACACGCTGCCGCTCGTGCAACAGCCCGCCCCGGGCCGGCGCTTGAACGACTGGCTGCGCCAGCTCCAGGCCGACAACCTCGAGCTGCGGCAAGAGGAGCACGCGCGGCTGCACGACATCCAGCGCTGGCACGCGCGGGGAGGGCAGCCGCTGTTCGACAGCATCATCGTGTTCGAGAACTTCCCGCTCGATCGCGTGCTGCGCGGCGGCATCGGCGCGGGCCTGCGCTTCGGCGAGGTGCACACCCAGGGCTGGACCAACTACCCGATGACTCTCGTCGTCAACGACGCCGAGAGCGTGAGCATCGATTTCGGCTACTCGCGCGAGCACTTCGATGCCCCGGGTGTGGCCGCCATCGCCCGCCACATGACGCAGCTGCTCGCCGGCATGGTGCGCGCCCCCGAGCGCACCCTCGGCAACATCGGGCTGCTGACAGAGGGCGAGCGCCGCGACGTCGCGCGCTGGAACTCGACCGACGGCCCCGAGCGCCCCGAGCGCTGCATGCACCAGGCGATCGAGCGCCACGCCGCCGAGCGCCCCTCGGATGTCGCGCTGGTGCTCGGCGACGCGACCCTCAGCTTCGCTGAGCTCGACGCGCGCGCCAACCGCCTCGCCCGCTGGCTGCGCGCGCAGGGCGTCGGCCCCGATCAGCTGGTGGGCGTGTGCCTCGGCCGCTCCTTCGAGCTGGTGGTGAGCCTGCTCGCCGTGCTGAAGGCGGGCGGCGCCTACGTCCCGCTCGATCCCGAGTATCCCGCGGAGCGCCTGCGCCGCATGCTCGTGGACAGCAACGCGCGCGTGCTGCTCACCGAGTCGCGCCTCGCGAACGACAGCCCGCTCGAGGGCGTGCGCGTGTTCGTCGTCGACGCCGAAGCCGACGCGCGCGAGCTGCCCGATGACACGCGCCCGCTGCCGTGCGTCGCGCGCCCCGAGCACCTCGCCTACTGCATCTACACGTCCGGCTCCACCGGCAAGCCGAAGGGCGTGCAGCTCACCCAGCGCGGCCTCGACAACTACATCCGCTGGGCCATCGACGCCTACCGCGTGGCGGAGATCGACGCCGCGCCGCTGCACTCGTCGATCGGCTTCGACCTCACCATCACCAGCCTGTGGCTGCCCCTCTGCGCCGGCAAGCGGGTCGAGATCGTGCCCGAGACGAGCGTGACCGTCGAGGCGCTCGCGGAGCTGCTCACGCGCTCGCCGTCGTCGCAGCTGATCAAGCTCACGCCCTCGCACGCGACGCTGCTCGCCGGCCTGGTGCGCCGCCCCCTGCCGCAGGTGCGCGCCTGGATCGTGGGCGGCGAGGCGCTCACGCCCGACCATGTCAGCGCCCTGCTTCAGCTCGCGCCGAACAGCCGCGTGATCAACGAGTACGGTCCCACCGAGTCCGTCGTCGGCTGCTGCATCTGGGACGCCGCCGCGTCGAACGCTCGGGCGCCCGGCGAGCGTGTCACGCGGGAGCGGGTCGCTGGCGAGAGCGTCCCGATCGGGCTGCCCATCGACGACACCCAGCTGTACGTGATCGACCGCGCCTTCGAGCTCGCGCCGCCGGGCGTCGCGGGCGAGCTGTGCATCGCGGGCGAGGCGCTGGCGCGCGGCTATCGCGGGGCGCCGGGGCTCACCGCCGACCGCTTCGTGCCGAACCCGTTCTCCAGCGAGCCAGGCGAGCGCCTCTATCGCACGGGCGACCTCGTGCGCCAGCGCCCCGACGGTGTGGTCGAATACCTCGGTCGCATCGACCAGCAGGTGAAGATCCGCGGCTTCCGCATCGAGCTCGGCGAGATCGAGGCGCGCCTGCGCGAACACCCCGCCGTGCGCGACGCCGTCGTGATCGCCAAGGACGGCCCGCGCGGCAAGCAGCTCGTCGCCTACCTGGTGGCGAGCGACGCCGCGGCGAGGCCCCGCGAAGGTGCGCAGCCCGCCCAGCTCCGCGACCACCTGCGCCGCACGCTGCCAGAGTACATGCTACCGGCAGAGTTCGTGCAGCTCGCCGAGATCCCGCTCACCCAGAACGGCAAGGTCGACCAGCGCGCCCTGCCCGAGCCCGAAGCGTCGCGCGTCGAGTACATCGAGCCCCGCACCGAGCTCGCGCGCAACCTGGCGCAGATCTGGCGCGACGTGCTCGCCATCGACCGCGTCGGCATGGGCGACAACTTCTTCGAGAGCGGCGGCCACTCCGTGCTCGCCCTGCAGGTCATCGAGAAGATCCGCTCGACCCTGCACCTCAACGTGCCCCTGCGCTGCCTGTTCGAGACGGCGTCGCTCGCGGCCTTCGAACGCGCCGTCGAGGCCGAGGGATACGCCCTCGCTCGCGCCGGCGAGTGACCGACCCTCCGAGGTCCACAGCGCCCATCCGAGAGCGCCCATCCCCCGGGAGACGAACCATGCCCGCAACCGACCCCCAGACCCCCTCGCGGCGCGAGCCGCTCCCGCTCGACGCGCGCGTGCTGCTCACGGGCGCGACCGGCTTCCTCGGCAGCCACCTGCTCCTCGAGCTGATCGAGCGCACCAGCGCCAGCGTCACCTGCCTCGTGCGCGGCGACGGCGCCGCGGGCGCCCGCAAGAACCTCCTCGCGCGCCTCGGCTACTATTTTCCGGACACCGATTGGGCCCGCCATGAGCGCCGCCTGAACATCCTGCCCGGCAACGTCGAAGAGAAGCGACTCGGGCTCGACGAGCGCAGCTACGACGAGCTCGCCGCCTCGCATACGCTCGTGCTCAACGCCGCCGCCAACGTCAGCCAGTCCGGCTCGCCGAGCACGTTCTTCCGTGCCAACACCGACGCCGTCGCCGTCCTGCTCGACTTCGCCCGCCACGGCGCCCCCAAGCAGTTCCATCAGGTCTCCACCATCGACGTGCGCGGCCACTTCACCGCGCCCACCCCGCTGCCCTCCTTCGCCGAGCGCCACCTCGAAGAAGGCCAGTCCTTCGACGGCGCCTACGCCGAGTCGAAGTACAAGGCCGAGGTGCTCGTGCGCCAGGCCTTCGCCCAGGGCCTCACCGGCTCCGTCTACCGAGTCGGTTACGTCGCCCCCCACGACCAGACCGGCCGCTTCCAGCAAAACATCCACCAGAACTACGTCGCCCGCTACGTGCGCGGCTGCATCTGCCTCGGGTTCGCTCCCTACGCGGCGAGCCGCAGCCTGCGCCCGACCCCCGTCGACAGCGCCGCCCGCGCCATCACCACGCTCGTCGCCTCCGGCGCCAAGAGCCAGACCTACTACGTGCAGACTCCCCACGAGGTCAGCCAGTACGACGTCATCCGCGTGCTCCAGGCCGTCGGCTACCCCATCCGCCTGATGAGCATCGACGACTTCCGCGAGAAGGCCCCCCGCCTCTCCCGCGACGAGGAGTCCTTCCTCGCCATGATGCCGGGCCACGGCGAGCACGGCCGCGTCCTGCCCACCGACTCCGTCGCCAGCCAGCGCGAGCTCGCCCGCCTCGGCTTCGAGTACCCGCGCCCGAGCAGCCGCTGGCTCGCCCGGTTCGTCGGGCACGCCATCGAGGTGGGCTTCGTCGAAGCGCCGCGCTTCTGGAATTCGGCGCCGCTCGTGCCCGACTTGCTCTGAGGACGGGCGCTCGTCGCCCTCGAAGGCCCGGGCGCGGGCCTTTGGCGCGGCAATGCACCCCTCAGCGCGGCGCGCCCGATGCCGCGATCGGCGCGCTGCCCCGCGCGGGCGACAGCCACGCGAGCGCCTGCCCGAGCCGAGCCTGCGCTTCCTGCTCGATCACGTCGCCGTGCGCCACCACCAGCGTCTCGAACGGCAGCGCCAGAACGCGCTCGACGCTGGCGCGCGCGGCGGCCCGGTCCTTGACCAGCAAGCGGAGAGCTCGGCTCGAGCCCAGACGGCGATAGCAGCCGACGAGAAAGAACGTGAGGTGAGCCATCCACCCTCGAGGCTGTGTGACGTGGAAGACGAGGTCTGTCACGACCAGGGTGCGGGTCGCCCGGTGGTAGAACACCAGCTCGTCCAGGCCGGGCACCCCCCCGATCGCCACCACGTCGACCGCGGCCGAGAGCTCTGGCGGCACCGCACGAGCGAGCGCCGCGGGATCGAGCTCGGGGTCGAGCGCGACGTCGACGCGGAGCTCAGGCTTCTTCCCGCGCAGCCGGCCCGGCGCGACGACGCGCGCTCGCGGGTAACGCCGGATGGCGGCGTCGAGATACAGGTGATGCAGCAGGTTTGGCGCGATCAGGAACTCGACCTCGCCCAGCTCGGCGATGGCCGCCGCCCGCGCATCATCGATCGGGATGGGCGACACCAGCGCCAGCTTGCCTGCCGCGAGCGGCAGCACCGTCATGCGCGCGGGGAACTGAAAGCCCAGCGGCAGGACCTGATCGTAATCAAACACGGGCAGACGCGACGGCGACATTGGACACCTCCCGGCCAGTACAATATAGTCAATCACGCTTGACTATATTGGTCAAGTGAGATTGACCAATGCCCCAGAAGAGACCGAAGCCCGGCGCTGGCGCGCGCGAAGCCGCTTTTCGCGACCAGCTGGAGGCCGCCAAGAGCGAGAGCACGCTGCAGCTGCTGTTCAAGGCGGCGCGGCTGCTCGACGAACGCGCGCTCGAGCTCGCCTCGCAACGCACGGGGCGCCCGCGCCTGCGCCGTTCTCACACGAGCCTCTTGCCCCACATCGATCTGACCGGCACCCGCATCACCGATCTCGCCGAGCGCCTCGGTGTATCGAAGCAGGCCGCCTCGCAGCTGGTCGACGACCTCGAGGCCGTCGGCGTGCTCGCGCGCGAGCCCGACCCCGACGACGCCCGCGCCCGCCGCGTGGTGTTCACGAAGCTCGGTCGCGAAGGCCTGCTCGAGGGCCTCACCCTGCTGCGCGACCTGGAGCGCGAGCTGTCGCGCTCGGTCGGTGACGAGAGCATGGCGGCTCTGCGCCGTGCGCTGGTCGCGATCCTGGCGACGCTGCGCTCGGGGCTGGCGTGAGGGGCTGGCTGGGGGGTGAGGGGTGAGGGACGGCGGGACGAATGCCGATTGGTTGGTCTGTACGACGGCGGCGAGGAGCAGAATTCCGCGCGAGCGATCGGGCCGCGCTGATCCTTGCAAAACAGGCATCAGCTCGACCGCTCGGGCGTTGGTGTCCGGTAAACCAGGGCACAGGCGCGCCGTCGCCGACTCGCGTCGGAGCGCCCTCCCGAGCTTGGCGTCGCCGCTCAGTGGTGAGACGGTGACCCAACGTTGGGTCGCGACGCGGGCGAGATTGATGCGTTCTCCACCGCCGTGGACAGGCGGCTCGCGAGGCCCGGACTGTCCAGCGCGGGCATTCAACGCGCGCGGTTGAGATACTTCACGAAGCCCCGCTTGCGATCGCCGTCGTAGCCGAGGTGCGCGAAGAAGCCATGCGCTTCGCGCCGCGCGACCGAGCTGAGCAGCATCAGCTTGGTGCAACGGGCGGCTCGAGCGGCGCGCTCGACTGCATCCATCAGCACGCGCCCCGCCCCCTTGCCGCGCACGCTCGCAAGCAAGACCACGTTCTCGACGGTGCCGAAAGGCTGGTCGCGGTACATGGCGTCACGGCAGATGGTGAGGAGTGCGGTGCCGCAGACGCCGTCATCGGACTCGACGAGCCAGATGTGATTGAACGGGTCAGATTCGAGAGCCGCGAGGTGCGCGGGATCGACTCGGATGTTCGGGTCGCCCGGGACGAGCAACTCGTAGAGGCTCTGGAGAGCTGCGGCGTCGCCGGCTCGAGCACGTCGCACCTGCACGGGCGAAGCATGGCACGCGCTTCCGGGGGAACCAAGCGGTCGATGACGCGCCGCTGCTTGCGGTGCGGGGCGATTGGAGCCGCGGTTTCCGGATTGCTGCCCGTTCCACCGTGCGGCTATATTGCGACGTCGTTTCGTCGCTCGAGGAGCTCGTCATGAAGCTGCGTTCACTGCACGGGGTCGTTCTTCCGCTCGTCGGCGGGCTACTCTGTCACTGCGGAGACGGCGGCCGCGCCGAGCCGCCGGTCCTGCCGGGCGGCGAGACACCGTCAACCGAGCCGACGCCGCCCGGCATGCCGGGAGACCCGTCCCCCATCCCCAGCCCGCCCGCTGACGGGGAGACGCCCGCCAACGGCGAGGGCGGCCCGACGCCAGTGGGAAACGTAACGCCGGTGGAGCCCACGCCCGACCCCGGCACCACGCCGGAGACCCCCGCCGAGCCCACTCCGACGGTGCCGGTCACGCCGCCGTTCGACGGCACCTTCATCCTCGGCGCCGACATCTCCAGCATCCCCGAAGTGGCAGACTTCGGCGCCGTTTTCGTCGACACCGATGGCGTCACGAAGAGCATGCTCGATCTGCTGAAGGCGCACGGCTTCAACTATGTGCGCCTGCGCACGTTCGTGAACCCGCTCGCGCCCTACGGCTATGGCTCGGGCGATGGCTGCACGGAGAAGGCAGAGGCGTACACCGATCGCGACCATACGGTGGCGTTCGCTCGAGAGGTGAAGGCGGCCGGCATGGGCCTGCTCGTCGACTTTCACTACAGCGACACCTGGGCTGACCCGGGCAAGCAGGTGATCCCCGAGCAGTGGCGGGGCGCCGAGAGCGTCGAGGCGCTCGCGACGCTCGTGCGCGACTACACCACCGACGTGCTCTCGGCGCTGGTGGCCGCCGGGGCT
>Ga0247763_1002045_pt1 | contig 10677 bp, 7 predicted proteins | sample UWRJL141409B4_FD_179926 | JGI IMG/M metagenome (GOLD analysis project Ga0247763, IMG submission 179926) | Plant litter microbial communities from Arlington Agricultural Research Station in Wisconsin, United States - UWRJ-L141-409B-4 | ecosystem: Environmental > Terrestrial > Plant litter >...
TTTAGAGTTCCTTTGGCCGTAGGTTAATTACTCTTTCATATTGTCGAACAGTGCCGCTTTGAGGGTGATGTCTAATATTACGCGAAGTAATAGAAATAGGCTGGAGAAAACAGTCGCGATCCCCAAGTATCAACCGTCGCCGGCCTGGCATTACTTTGTGACGGGCCAAGCCGATCATCCCTGTGTATTGCTGTTCAGCTGGCGTGATAGAGAGAGAGAGAGAGAGATCATTCACACGGCACTTGACAGCTTGGGCCAGAGAGCCTCAGTGGTACGGTATTGCAGAGCCTGGTCAAACTCGATCGCACGGTCATATTAATCACTCCAGTCGTTTCACTACATCACGCAAGCCCCACCATTGGATTTGCATCGACAAGCTGGCCAATTACAATGGTACCATCAAACCCGCCCTCCGACGGCCGTGCATATCTCGGTGTGCAAACGTTTGGGGGTGGGTTTGATGGTATCGTTGTGATCGGCTCGTGAACGCAAATCGAATGGTGGCAGTGTGTGGATCTTGGATCGCTTGCGGGCGAGCACGATATATCAATCGGAAGTTCTGCGTTGGGCTATTGTTTGGTGTTGTTGCTGTAGATTTCCCAAGCTGCGGACCTTGAGCATGCAGGCTGGCAAACCATCAACCGTTGAATCAGTGCGTTTGTTGTATTGTGCACTGGCTGTTAATTTACCCTAAAGTTGCCCTCACCAGCCCCAGTCACCCGCCCCACCCCTAGCTACCTTGCTCAGGCGCTAACTACTCAGTCACTGCTCAGGGGTTGATCAAGAAATGGGCAAACATGGTTTAGACGTGGCGCTCCTATCTTAACCCATTGGCAGCCAACTAGACGGAATAAGAAGGCCCATGACTTATGCGGTAGAACTATAGTGAAAGGTTTTTGCTTTTTGCTACGATTAAGCATACATGCCCTGGGCAATCTTCTGCGACAATGCAGGGTCAGCGGTGATGTAGGTGGATAGCGCCGGCTTCCAGCCAACAATCAGGTCGGCGACGATGCGACCAAAAACAACGGTGCCGGCGGCGTTGAGATGAGTGCGGTCGCCTTGGGCGAGGTTGTATTTATCAGCGTTGGATGAGCCGATGGCCTGAACGTATTTCCTGGAGACGTCGTTGAGGTCGAGCAGGGTGACGCCTGTAGACGCAGCAGCCTTTTTCGCCGCCTCAGCTACGTTGGCCAGGCTGTCGTCTACCTTGTCGCCGGTGAAGGTGCGCCGTGTAAGTGAGGTGAGGATGATAGGGGTCCCGCCGGCCGACTTGACCTGGTTGGCCATATTCTGGAGGTTAGTCTGGAAAGTCGACATGCTGATGCCCGCAGCGGATTTCTAGACTCATGTCAGAAGGGAGAATTTGGTGACGATTTGATATGAGTTACGGGTCTGTACCTGGTCGTTGTGGCCGAATTGGATGGTCACGTAGCAGTCATACTTGGCCTGGTTGCTCTTCACTAGGTCCAACACCTTTCCCCAGTCGCCCCCAGCAACAAACGAGACTGTCGTGGTGCCGCTGTGGCCCTTATTCTGGCCAATGGCACCGTTTCGGAGAGTGGCAAGGAAGCCGTCACCCCAGCCGCCGTTGACAGCCGTCGTGGAATCACCCGCGAGGAAAAAGGCAGCGGACTTTGCTTGTCGACTCACGGGGGTCGCCGCCACCGCAACAAGGACCGATAAAAGGCTGGTAGCAAGGGCTGAGAGCTTCATGGTAGGGGGCTATACCTAGGTTGGAGTCTGCTATGGGTGTACCATAGGTGTGCCATGTCAGCACGGCTCCCCATGAGGATAAGGCCAAGCTTTGTAGTACGAGAGCCCAAAGTGCTGGTCGGGCTCGCTAACGAGTTGCAATTCCACCAGTCGGGAGCTACCTCCCCTCGGCCGGAGAGTATGTCTTTGGTTGCACTCGCCTAATTGGTTGCCATGTAAAGCGCACGGAGAGGGACGCTCCGCTTATACAGCGGGCCGGCCCCTCCACTTGCGATCATGCAGTAAACAGACACGCAGCGTTTGCAGCAGAGGTTTGGTAGAGAATCTAAGAGCAAAAAATCTGGCCAAAACGCTAGGGGTTGTGTATCGGAAAAAAATAAAATAAAAGCAAGCCGTGCACGTGGAAGCTTGTTGGATTTGCCTGGGTCAAGGATAACGTGAAGTGAGAACAATTGCGACCGAAAGGCTCAGCTTGGAAATTTACAGCCTCTCCAGCGCGGGTTATGGGATAACGGGCCCACTTCTGGGCCTTTACCTGCGGTAAGTTATCACCCAGTTTTAGGCCGCTACTTATAACTTAAAGCATAATGAACTTTCAATGCTTCATAGTGCAGTGGTAGTTTGTAACAAGATCATTCACTGTTGGTTTTGTAACCTAAGTCATGACCAGGTGGGCGCACGGACCAAGGAGGGGCTCGAAAGCCCTGGCTAATCAGGACGGTCCCAGGTTCCCGGAGCTCTAGGCTCGGGACCTCGGGGACCAACACGGCGAATATACCAAAGAGACACCCTAGTATATAGTCACTATCATCGTGCCTACGATGTCAGGAAGTACTCTTGTTCTTCACGCTAGTAATACACTGTTCAATAAGCTTCATTGTTCCTTGTATCTCACTTCACAGCTTGCTCTGTATCTACTAAGACAGCAGCCTCTAGTAATACGTCACCAATGTACCCCGTCTAAGAGGACTCGCTTTAATATCCAGCCTTGAGATCGCCCCCAGCTTTGACCACTTATACGACTTGTCTTAACCCAGGCTGCAATACACGCCAAACGAATCATATTTTGCGACTAACGTTACCACTAACGTGGGCACACCCTATTCAGTATGGTTAGCATAAAACCGAGGAACGCACCAGAATCTCCGGATGGTGACGTTAGTTGAGGGTCCAAAATTGCGCCACACGGCTGTGCAAGCTAGGCTCACCCATAGCTCACCCTAGCTCAGGAGTGGCTAAGGATCACGCACGAACATGGGGATTGCTGAGGGCAACTTTAGGGTAAAACAATGGGCTGTTGACAATAAAGCGGGACACAAGCTCCATAAAATTGTGCGATTTGTGATAAAGCGGGACCTGAGGCCCATAATATTGTCCCACAAGCAATAAAGCGGGATGCAGGTCCCACAATATTGTTGTACTGGCAATACGAACTCGGGCCTCAAGGCCCGCAATATTGTCTCCCGAGCAATAAACTGGGTTTCGAGGCCAGCAATATTGTGCCACCGACAATAAAGCGGGTCGTCCTTTTTTTTTTTTGGTTGAGCCACCAAAGACGCAGCATTCCAGCATGCGTCGCAATCCAGCGCGAATCGCATCAATCAAGCGCATCGCATCAATCCGGCGCACCACATCAATCCAACACGTAGAGAGCGATTACCCTCAACCATTGAACGAACGCATCGTCAATCTGAAACCAACACGAAAGGCGCGCCATAGCCTTAATCATCAACGCCTCCGCATCGTCAATCCAACGATGCGCAACGGGCCATTGTCATCGCCGTCACATTCGAAGCGTATGTTACCGACCCCGACTATGCAAACCTGACTGGTGGGCGCAGACCCAGAAACATTGAGTCCAAGGCAGTCGAACCCAGGGCAGTAAGTCAGATTTAGAAGCCACATCTAATCATATTTAACCGCTGTATCAAGAAATGGCGATAACCTTCGTTTTTGGGCGTTGACATTGTTGTCCTGGATCATCCTATCCAGCTGACAAGGCTGCAAGGCTGAGCCAGCCAGCCAATGATATGGCGCCCTCAAGATTTGAGGGCGCACTGTGATTGGACCAAAAAAAAAAGAGCACGCGCACTGCAGCCAATCAATTTTCGCCCTCAAAATCTGAGGGGGCGTAGTGATTGGGTAAAAATTTCTCGTGCCGGAGCGACCGGAGTGACCGGACCGGGGTGACTGCATCCGCTTCAGGTTTCGGGGGCAGCAACTCCAGTCAGCTCAGAGGGATGAACGAGTTCTCGAGGTCATTATTCACGCGGGGGGATTACCGCATTTCCCATACAAAACAGCATTTGGCCAATGCCATCGCCGGGACCATCAATCCGCGGCCACAATCCAAGGCACCGTTAATACAAGCCGCCGTTAATCCAAGCCGCCCAGGCAACTTAAAGCTGTTCCGCCCACCGTCAAGGCACAACGATGGTGGCGCGCTGGATTAACGGCCCCTTGAATTAACGTTGTGCCTTAGATTGACAGTGTCTTGGACTAGCAGCGACTTGGATTGATTGGAGCCCGGCTGGACTGCAGTGGACCGACGCGGACACGGATCATGGAAATTTCAACATTTTCCATGCAAAACCAGCCCTGCAGCAAGACCAGCCGTCTGGCGCTGTCGGGGTGGTCGCAGCAGTGAACCCCAGAAGAAAAAGAATGGGGAAAGGAAGAAAGATGGGTCGAGGCAAAGAAGATAAGAAAGGAATAAGATAGAGAGAGGATAAGAGATGGAGAGAGGGAGAGGGTAAGGGGGGAGATGGTAGGTGTTTAACCAACTGCAACAAGTGACTCGGTAATAAACTGGAGAGGGAAGAGGAGGAGGGGGGAGGGGAGAGTGTGTCACGGGACCAAAGGTTGCACTGCGTCACACTACAAAAAGTGGAACGTTGTGCAGTCAGGGCACTGCACCGTAAATCTTGTACATCCAGCCCCGACACCACGACAACCATGACAGAGGGGACGGCGACGTGAAGTAGACGAGCCAGGTAATGCAGATTTTGGGGGCAGAGAAAATAACCAAGTCAGTTAGTTGGATAGTACAAGTCAGATCAAATCAGACCATATCAGGGAACCATGACCTAATCCCGTCTCGCTCTCTCATTGTCTTGAGAATCGCGGCGTAAATACAGGGTGACTTGTTCATGACTGGAGTCTACTTGCCTGTCCACGCCAGCCTTTTACACATCCCAGCCGGGGAACATGAAGGGACTGGATATCTGTCTTTTTTCCAGTGCAAGTGCAGGTGACCTCTTCACTTAACTCTAAGCACTTGAACTCGAAACATGCACTCCATCAATAGATGCATCAATAGATGGGAATCTTTCTACATGGGTACGAAAGGGTTGCGTTCTCGGTGCTCGGCGACATGACAAAAAGGTGATAGACTCGGCGCTCAGTGACAAGTGATAGGCGGGACTTCAATGCCATACATGACTGATGCCAGACCTTCATCAACAAGAACATGAATTGAGCCTACCCTTGTCCTCTTTCCCCTTTCCCCTTTCCCCTTTCCCCTTTCCCCTTTCCCCTTTCCTCTTTCCCCTTCCCCCAAAGGTCAAGTCACCCGAGGCACCTCCAAACCCAAGCGGGGCCAAATGCCTTTACAGTCGTGCGTAAAAGCCTGTAGTCGAATCTCTGCCTTTTCCACCTCTTGTAAAACAACTTGTCCTCGTCGTCTAGTCTGTAATGTTTTCTGATAGAGATGATCCAGCTTCATTTCCCACGCAGAAATGTAGATGGGCCCCGCGACTTCATTGGTCAGCAATCCTACCGCCATATCTACGGCCGCGAGATATTCCAAGATGGACCCCCCAAAGGGCGGCACGTTTCCGTACCGCTGCTCGAGTCGGTCGTATGTCTCTTCCCAGGCTTTGGCTACCAGGTCTTTACGGTGTTCGAAGTTGATATCCTTTCCCGCTTTGTCAGGGTTGGTCTCCGTATTCGTCTTCGAATCAGTGTTAGTGGTAGTGCTAGTGTCGGTGTTGGTGTCAGTGGCAGTGGTAGTGTTATAGGTAGGGATATATTTGCTCGACAAAAGCACCGACGGGTCAAGACCAAGGATCTCCACAATGCCCGGAGAATTATAGACATGGCCATTGAGGGAGAGGACGCGGTGAGCGACAAGACAGATGGCGACAGGGACGTGCTCGAGACGAAGCGGGGCGCTGAGGTCAATATCAAGGTGAGCTTTTCTGTATTCTTGGTTGCTGTGCAGAGTGAAGCCCAAGGGGGAGTTTTCATCATGGTCCGTGTCGGAGTCGGTGGTGGCAGTGGCAGTGCTGGTGGTAGTGGTAGTGGTAGTGTCGGAAGAGGAACGCGGCCGGGTGAGGACCATGTAACCAACTCCTGTGACCATTACGACGTAGGGGGCAATGACCAAAACGGGGGCCATGGCTACGGCGGCGCCGATGAAGGGGTGCATATCGAGTGTCAAGGGAGGGATGATCAGATGATCAGACGAACAGAGGAAATGACCGGGTGAGTTCTTAGAGGGAATGACGGGGTGGGTGCTTAGGTGGTAATGACTAGAGGTGAGGGGTGGTGCCTCCTTTATATCAAAGTAAAAGGATCGTAAAAATGCGATGTTCATCAAGCCTTGCTCTCGCCAGTTCCATTAGATACCCAAACCTGAAACCTCGAGCATCATATTATGCATGATAAAAAAGACGGCTTTGAGGACATGTCGCGAGTTGTTTCTGTTTCTGTGCGGGCCCTGTGGTTTAGCTCCAGCCTGGAATCATCTGGAATCAGGGAATCAGGGCTTGCCAACTTAGTCCCCCTCCTGCATTACCTGTGACTCGACATGGCCCTTTGTGCCTTTGATTCAATGTCTCCGTCAGTCACTTGCACAACAAACCTCGGTTGCGCGATTAACCCCAGTGCCAACTCCATGTACTTGACGATTGAATCCAGTTAATTGCGCAATTCATGACCGGGTGCTGGGTACTGACACGATGTAGCTTGATCTGAAGGACCCATCGAGATGTCCCGTTTTGTGTGGGAGACTCAGTGTTTCCGATGCAGGTGGTCAGCAAACCCCAACCCAAAGCTCTGTTTTTTTTTTTCCTCGCACAAAGACTCTTTTCCTGTGGCCGCCCATGCGTGACCCCAATAGTTTGGTGCTGTGTTGCAAAGGCAGAGTTGTGATAGCTGCAGCTGAGCTCTCGTATTTCCTCTTTCCACACAAAGACTTATCATATTTTGTCAACTGTTGCGAGTCACGCCTTTATGTCTTTGCTGCGCCGGGTTTCACGTTTCAAATCACGACGCTAGAATGATTGCAACCTTTGTCGCATGTTTTGGAGATGCAGTGTCATTGTGAGAGAGTTGGTGACTCCTTCACCAGGTGTGCAACGGAAATATGAAGCTGAAAACAAACAATGCTACACTTTGTCCATGGGAACTGGTCCAGTTTCAGCTACAAGTTTATGTGTCTTTTGGACAGACATTCCATTCAGAACCGTGCTGGCTTCAGTAAAGATATGCTGTCACCAGATATAAACTCGATACGTTGGCTATCTGCTCATCATCAGTGTGCATTCCATTCCATTTTGGCTGTCACCTCATCAACTTTTTGTTTTTTAGTCAGCGAGTCCCCGTAGTTACCATCAGTCAACAAGTCGTCAAGTTTCTTAATAGTCAGTTCATCAACCATCAATCCAGCTCAAGTCCCACCATTCAAGCCGCACATCATCAGTCAAATCACCCCCAATCAACTCGGCGTCAGCAAGTCAATCAGTCAATACTGCAGATGGCGCCCTCGGAAGCCACCATGACAACCATGAAAGCCGAGCTTCGCCGAATCTGGGCGGCCAAAGCCGAAAGGTTTCGGGCGAACGAAGCCACCTTGAAGGGAAAAGAGAGAGAAGTCGACTCTTCTTCCTTGGTCATGCCCGCCAACAGCAACATCAACCCTTGGCAACATGAAGATTCGGGACATGCAAAACAACAAGTGTCATCGTATCCTACCTTCAACAGCAACAATATGAACCCGTGGGGAGATGCGCCTTCTGCGTCCATGACAACAAAGTCGGGATCCAGACAGGGACAGGGATCGGGCCCCACGATTGTACTCGCCAGCGTCACCACGTCCAACAACATGACGACGCACACGGCGCCCATTCTGACGTGTAACCTGGACGGTTCCTCCTCCTCGCAGGTGAACAATACCAACAATACCAACACCAATACCAAAGTGGACCGTAAAAAATGCACCATTACGGCAAAGTCCACATCGTTGTCGAAACAGTCAAACAATAATACCAAAGTCGAAAAAAGACGCAGTGCCAAGCACATGAATACTACCACCAACAACAATGTGACGACCACTACCTCTTCTTCTTCAGTGACCAACTCCAGCAACAACTCCAACAACAATAGCGGGGTGATGGCTTCAAAATGGACATGGTTCGTCTGGTTGCTCACCATGCCCATTCGACTGATCATGCGCGGAATTGCCTTTGTCTCTCTCTGGCTGGTCCAAAACCTAGTAGGACGCATCCTCGGCCAGGCCATGCAGGGGATCTGTGCCGTGGTGGTCAAGCTGGGGCTATATTGGGTGCTGTACCAAGCTGGGAGGAGTTGGCTTTTGCCGTCCATGTCGGCTGCCGTCGTCAACAGCTTGACTAACCTCCAGGATTTGTTACACCTTGGCAATTCCAGCTTGTTGGGAGGAACGGGAGGACGCATGGTTTGGGGAGCAGCATCTTGGGTCGGGGATTTGGCCGGGTCGGGAGTGGGCATGGTGTTTGGTCAAATGTTGTGGTTGTTGCCAGGGGTAGGGGCGACCACTACTCCTCAGCCTTCGTCGGCGGCTTCTTCTTCATCTGTCCCACCCCAATATGCAACTACTACTACGCATGCGGCATCAGTAGCGCAGCCCATTTCCACCGGACATGGAACCATTTCCTCTTTGGCCTCAATGTTTTTTTCAGGACAGCAACAGCCCGAATTCCGAAACCTGGTCAACAACCCCAAGATTCTCTCTCGTCTATCGCATCGCGCCGCCCTGCATAATGTTTTGGAATCGATTCTCGTCGAGTCACTTAATCATCTGAACAAGGACCATATCTGGGTTTCTTTTTCGTCTTCGTCAGACCCTAAATCAGAGTCGCTGTCGTTGGTAGCGGAACTTGCCCAGTCCGTCAACATTTCCGCCATGACCACTGCGGACCAGGAATTTTTCAATCTCGTCGCTCCTGCGATTCGCGTCCAGGACGGAGCCATCGACCTGACGCTGCACCATCTCGAGACGTATCCGGTTTCAGCCGAGGACCTGCATCTGCCCGGATATTGGCAACGATTTTGGGTCACCGTGACATTTTATTTCTCTTCTTCTCCTCCTCCTCCTTCTCCCAGTAAGGAAGGGGGATGTGTTAATCCCTTTGGGGCATGCAACTGTCAGGACCCTCCTCCGGGACAGTTATTTTTCGAGCCGTTTATTTCTGCGCGAGAGCGACTCTGCGATGCGCTTGGGTTTATTGCCGATTTGCACACGGCGCGACAACAAGCCAAGGTTAAGCTGGACGAATTTATCCTCCATCGCAACCAAACCCGCAATCGCGTCCTCGATCGCCAGACTTTGGTGGGCGAGGCGAGCAGGAATGTAGAAGAGCAACGCGCCGCATTGGCTGCCCGGTTGATGAAACAGGCCCGTTTCGCTTCTATTTCTGACGACGACGACGACGACGACACGCAAGAACTAGTCGAGGTTGGCAAGAGTGGCAACGAACAGGTCAGAGATGGAAAGAGACGAAATAAAAATAAAAGGGGGCTGGACAAAGACGTAGAACTACAAGAAATGCTCACCACGCTCGCCAATTCCCGCAACGAACTCGTCCGCGGCCAGGGCATCACCAAACTCTTACTGTCGACGCTAGAATCCACCGATCCCACCAGCCAATCTACCCTTGCCCACCTTAAGCGTGAAACGGAAATCTTTAGCAAAGTTTCCGGATGGCTGGATGCCAAAGTGGGCGGATACGATAAATATCTGTTGCGATATACCTCGACCTCGAGTTATCAGAGTCACCAGACTCAGGTGGAGCAGATTCTAAAAAAGGTCCGGGAAGGCGATCGAGTGTTGGAGGAGCAGCTGAAATTGGTCCAGTTTATGGGGAGGGGGTATTTCCTGCATTGGCCGGCCAAGTAGTTTTTTTTTTTTGGTTCAGTCCAGCCACCGTCGAGCTCGCGCCCCCGGATCCTTTTTTTTTTGGGTGATCTTATTCATCAACAAGCTAGTCATTTTAGAAATTCATCGATTTTGACAATAGTTACTTTTCTTCGTGATTGGAATGAGAATCTAGTTCATCTTTTAGTTGAGCAATGATATACCAAGGTTCAACCCTCAATACTACAGCGGGTGCAACTGCTGTGGTGATGATGGCCAATGGTGACTACGACAATGGCGATGACTTCAAGACTCCCAACACCAAAGATGTAAATTCCATGGCTCGTACTGGTATCATGGCCACGCAGCGTTCGAGTCTATAGACTTGGACTTCACCCCATATCCTGATAGTGACAGACGGCTGGGCTGGCTGCAGGGCTGGTTATGTTTTGTATGGGAAATCTTGAAATTTCCATTATCACGGCACCAAAAAAGTGGAACGTTGTGCGTCAGGAAACTGCACCGTAAACCTCGTACATTAGCCCCGGTACCACAACAACTGTGACAGAAGGGACGACAACGTAAAGTAGACGTCTGATCAGACAAGTTAGGTAAATGTACATTTGTTTTTTTATGTCGAGAAAGTGAGTCAGTAAGTTAGATGGTCCAAGTCAGATTAGACAAATCAGAGAAGCATTACCTGATTTTCCGTCCCTCTCACTCTCTCGCTTAAAAGTCGCGACGTAAATATAGCGTGATTTGGTCATGACTGGGACTAATCTACTACACATGCACCGTACTGCACAGCTCTTCTCCACTACTACACGTACTTGCCCCGACTAGTT
>Ga0247763_1002047_pt1 | contig 10670 bp, 9 predicted proteins | sample UWRJL141409B4_FD_179926 | JGI IMG/M metagenome (GOLD analysis project Ga0247763, IMG submission 179926) | Plant litter microbial communities from Arlington Agricultural Research Station in Wisconsin, United States - UWRJ-L141-409B-4 | ecosystem: Environmental > Terrestrial > Plant litter >...
TTTTATTTTTTTAGAAGTTTTCTGCGTACTCGTAGACGGCCCCAAGCTGACCACCCTGGCCCGCAGATACCCCAGACCTGCTAGCGATAGTGAAAGGCTCAACTGGATTTCCAATGCAATGCAATTCCGACACCATTGTCAGGCTCAGGGCCAGTCAGGCTCGTCAATCCTGCAATCAATCGCGCAATGTCAATCGGGTCAATCGCAGTTGGGTCAATCGCATAGTTAATCAGGCTGATCCGATTCACCGGCGATTAACTATACGATTGACCGGCGCAGGCACAGCACTTTGTGTTGGGAGGGCTGCAGGTTGCGCTGGTATGGGCGGAGGGGGGGGTCGCGCGATAGATTGGGGCGGTCCACGCCGAAAACCTCGTTTTTGTTCCTCACCGTTGCTGGACTTCATCCATGACTTCAATAACTTGCCCGTAGGGTGACGTAGGAAGGACGAAATCCATCGCGAACTTGTCGCAACTTCAATTCCCACGCGCATTGCATAACAAAAGCGGACGCATTCAGTCCTATGCGTGACGTTACCCACGCATTCACAAACGCGTCAATTTTCATCTCATTCTTACAAGTACGGCACCACGAAATCCAGCAGGTTAACCCCCAGCCATCCTACAACCAACCAGACGCATCGCGACAACAGATCTATTCTTTGCAGTTCCCGCGTCCAATATTGGAACTATTTTATGTTTGTATATGTCACCCCAATTCCGCGCATTCATGTTCCCGGACTTCACTGCGCAACGCTCGCGTTATCTGTGTCTACAGGTGCTGTGGCCTCAATATCAAACATGCGCTTGTACTCGTCGATAATGTGGTTCGCATCTGGCTCGTCGGGGAATTCGAGTTCCGTGTCTCTAAAGTATTGGTCGCCTTTGCTGCACACAATAATGGTGCGATAGGCAGGGGGGTTCGCGCTAGTTTTCTTGACCTTGATGCGAAAGAAGCCGACGATGTAGGTGCTGCTGGTGCGGCCCCCTCCGTGCAGGTTGCGCCACTGCGTGGTCCAGGAGACGCCGTTGGTGTATTTGGTTTTGGCCCTTTCCAGGTAAAGCTGGATGTCGCCGCGGTACCTGCTCGGAACCTTGGCCACGTCGAGCATGTCTTTTTGCGAGTATTACTAAGGACTAAGACAAGGACAATTTTCTTCTTCTTATGGACTGGGGAGGTAGTTTAGTCGCAAAAACTTATCGAGATGAGATGTTAAAGCGCCACACAGCGTTGGATTTTATCCGAGACAATATCTGTCCATGTCGAGCTTTTTATGGACCTTCCCTTCTCTTTGGCTTTCGAAAAGTCTCACAGAGCACCGCAACCACGGCTACAACCAGCTTCAAAGAGGTCCTGCTCGTGTTCAGGCATATTCTTCCTGTCCAGTCAAACTGGGTGTGAAGCTCTCACGAGGTGCAATCGGGAGCGTGGTAACCCGAGGCATGGCAGAAAGGGGATGGGAATGTGGTGGTCAATGTTCTCCGGTGACGGAAGGACAAATATACCTACGTCCGTAAGATGCGAATCTCACACAACCGCAGGGAAAAAAAAAATTATCTTGTGGCTGCACAGATGGAGTGACCAGTGATACCAACTACGGCGCCGCACGGTTCAGTTGTTATGAGCGGTTCTCCAATGTTGCCTTATTCGAAAAACGACTCGTCAAGAGCATGATGCACTGTCACGGTTGTCACACCGTCGACGATATGACAGCGATCACGAGACGGACGCAAAGGTTCACATAGTTGTTGGTGTACATATAGGAAGAGTTTCACAAGCGGAAAAAGGGTGAGGAGATTGGGCTGGTCACGGCATTAGTGTGTAGAACAGCCCGAAACACTGGTGGCGTTGCAATTCAGAAAAAATGGAAAAACAAGGACCGCGATCGCCCGAGGGATTTTCGTGGGTTGCACAAGGGACCGGGGCGCCTCCTCGCTTTGGAGTGGTGGGGCCGCTGCAAGCTGGTCATCCGTATGGAGAGGGATTTGGAAAGAAAAAAAAAAAGAAAGAAAGAAAAAGAAAGAAAAAGCAAGAAAAAAATCTAACTCTTACAAAGCGTCAACAAGCACCAAGAACTTGAATCTCTAAGTCACCCACTTTCTTGGTGAACTCGAACTCTACACAAGCCAAATTATGGAGAACCCCTACCAAGAAGGAAACCAGTTGCGCCTCACAATTTGCCAACGTGGGCGCAGCCTGGCAATTTCTCGACAGCAACATGAAATCACGGTCATCATTGTCAAAGTCATGCCGGAACCCACCATGTCGGTAGTCATGAAAGTTGAGTTTGTCGATAGAACGAGCTTGGGGGCCACCAAGAGCACCGCTGTCCTCAAAATGTACGATCGCCGCTTCTCTCCCGGTTTACGACGGCGCTACAATCCGACCTACGACGATGAAGAAGAACGCGCGTGGCACAAATACGTACAGGATGGCGGCGCCCCCGCACTCTTTTCGTTCATGCAGGAGAAAATGGACCTCGAGCTCAACGGAGAGCTGGTGGATACAGACAGCGACACAGATCATGACAGCAGCAGCAGGAGCAACGGCGGCGGTGGTGGCGGCTGTGACCAGTGCGATGGAGACAATGATGTGGAAAGTAGCATAATTGACGAGGGTTACGATGAAGCCACGGATCAGAACAAGAGGAAGAAGGAGAAGAGGAAGAAGGACAAGGCATTCGCCAAGAAGGGCAAGCGAGAGGGTATTATCCAGTGGAGAAGCCTGGAGCTCTGGCGCTGTGAGACGCAGGCATATAAAAAGCTCGTACATCTCCAGGGCTACTGCGTACCCCAGTTGTTCGCCGTCGTGTCCCTTTCTCTATCTCAACGCTCACCGGCGTCGGCCCACTTGATGTTTTCGGACAAGTACGTCGACGACGAAGATTATTCTCTCGCCGTTGGAGGAATATTGGTGGAATACATCGAGGGCTTCAACCTTTGCGATTTGGGTACCCAACAGCCCACAGTCTCGCAAGACAAATGGCACAGCATCATCCAGCAAGCCGTTACCGCCACCGAGGATATCAACGACTCTGGCGTCATCAACTACGATTGCCAGCCTCGCAACGTCATGGTTGACCAACGCACTCTGATCCCAAAACACATTGATCTGGCACAGTGTCTCTTGGTTGAAGAAGTCGGTTGGAAAGAGTTCAAGTCTCGCCAATATTCCGAAGACAACCCTCACGCCATTGGGAGCGTCATGATTTCCGAGCTGAAGAACACGGTGGGTTTCGGCAGCAGCGGTGGCGGACTAAAGGAAATCCGATATCGCGAACGCTATTGGGGATGGTTTGGGAGCGTCCTTGTTCGGCTGCGCTTTTTGCCCTGGACAATGGCACAGAGGTGGACATGGTGGACGTGGGGACGACAACGGCAATTGAAACATGTCGAGAATCCAACATCCAACAGTGGTTAAGATTGACAAAATGTAAGATCAACACCATAGGCAAAATTGATGACGCTACGCCAGCACGATCCTAGATGGCTCATTACAGTTCTCCTCCCACACCTTCTTGATAACCCGTCCGACCCCTCTCCGGTAAACCTTTCTGTCGTCCTTTCCTCCGTCCACCCAAAGAACATTGTAAAACTCGTAATCTGTTGGACTCTTCTCCTTGTCCTTGAATGCTTGATAAAACGCTGCCTCGGGGGTTTGTGACCAGGCCTCGGTCATCGATGCCCGCTTATCCCAATGCTCTTGCCAAAAAGCCTCATCCATGTCAATGTCCACGTCGTCAAATGGAGAGTTGTGGTCAGTTTTAGAGTCGCCGCCCGTGTCGCCGTCTGAGCCGTCACCATCATTCTTTGCCTTTCGAGGCGCACCACTCCGAGCTTTCTCTGCCTCCTTGGTGAAGGCCTCATACTTTTCATACCAAGATTCCTCGGCCAGTATTGTTCCCTCAGCTGAACGTCGCGAATAATAGTAGACCTTTGACGACCCTGTGAAACTGCAGTCGCCCTGTCCCAGGATGGACTCCTCACATTGGTCGTATATGTTCATAGGGATGACGGAACCAGTTGATAACGCCACCAACTCGGTGGAGACACCAATATCGATATTTGCTTCCACTCTCATCAGTCGGATGAAGCCTGCGAATTCGCCGCTTGGAGTGGCGAGTGACGCGACTCGACACATGCCATCCTTGGTTATCCCCGCCCCCATCGTGGGCAAGTCGAAGGCCGACGTCTTGACGAGTTCGTGGTTGTGGGAGAGGCCATCATACCAGCTTGGTGTGTAGATGGCGTTGATCTTGAATGTGGCAGAACTTGTCACGCACGCTAGATGCGGCCAGAGGTTTTGTGTCGTGTTTCTTGCAGGCAGCTTGTGGATCGGCAAGGGGTTTCGGAAATGCCGCCTTGCGGGGTCGAGAGGGTGGGTGAATGTAGACGCCGGCTGTAGGTTATTGGCATCAGGATCTCTGTGCTGTGTCCCGTCGACAGTGTACCTGTATCCGGGGAAATCGGAGGAGGTTACAGAACCGGAGAGTTGACTTTCTACACCTTTCGCAACCCGAATCCACCCATCTTTGATGTGAGTGATGGTGTCATGGTATTCCCTCAGACTGAGAACTTTGTATTCGTCTAGGGTTTTTGGCTCCTCGATCACTTCCTCGGCTCCGTCTCCCGAGATCACCGACCACTGCACCAGATTTCGCACCCGGTATGAGTCCCCGAAAGGCCCTTGGTACCCCTCCAGACCAGGGATCAGACTTCTTGGCTCCACGGTACAATTCCACCCACACCAAGCCCACGACGGCAGCCAGAAATTGCCCTGACCTGGACGCCGATCCGCATTTGTCACGGGCTGCCACAGGAGCGAAGAGTCCAGAAACAATCTCGGAAGACCACTGACCAGGCCGCCTGGATAGTTGTGACAGAAATGTTGTAAAACGCCGGTCATGGCCCGGGGTCCGTCCCCAGTATAGGTCAGGTTGCGGTTGTTATACAGACAGACGAGTTCGAGATACAACGGAAAATCGGGGATCATGTTCGTAGCCATCCGGGTCGCGGTCTCGGCGAAGTTCATGTTGCCAACCAACGAGGTGTCGACTTCGGGTGTCAAACGAATCGGGTCCCAGACAGCGCACTGGCAGTCCCAAAACAATTGGTCGTTCAGGAAGATGACGCAGCGTCGTGAAAGCATTTTCTCCTGAAAAGTCCAACCGCATCTCGCCCAGTCCGAGGAGAACAGTCTGGTATAATGCTCCTTGACGACATCCTTGGGTTCGAAGTCTTGAGGCCTTGGTTTGCGGTCGCGGGGCCAAGCATCTCGTTCCTTGCCCAGCGTCCAGTCTTTTCTGCAATAGTCAGTGTGGAGGAATCTTGGCCTTTGCGTTACCGTGAGTGTCTCGTCGGTACCTGCAGGCTGCCTTGTGCCCTCTTGGGCTTTTCTGTTGGGGAAATTTCCAAGGCTGCAGCGACAGGGGAGCAGTGCTGCCTTGCAGGTGCTGCCCGCAGCTACAATGGTCAGGTACGCGCCGGCAAAGATGTCATCCGTGATATATATGTCAGAGTCGCCATCGTTGGTGTAGCCCTGCACAACGCAGAGCCGGTCCACCCAGAGATATCTCTCGTCAAGGGCCTGGACCAAATCCATGGCCTCAATTACCACCCGAGGAAACGCAAGATCGGGGAGGAGGTCGAGGAAACCCGGTCTTTGGGCGTCAGCCATGTTCTCGCTGTTGAGAAAAAACGCCCCGGAAGCGGTCCACCGGTAACTAAGTGCAATGTATCGGGTGCAGCTGTCCCCGGGGGCGATGCAGCCTTTTTCCGTGTCAATGACCCACTGTGGACGGGCCGATGGTTCTGCCTCTGGCAAACAACGTCCTGCATGGCGGTCGTTGCAGGCAGCCACCCATTTTTTGATAGTTTCCTCGATCGACAGATCGGTGGAGTTGGTTCGTGAAGCTTGAGACAAACCAGTGTCCATCTTGTCGAGGGCAGGTGCGACTGCAGTTTGGGTTTAATTTGATTGTCATGAAGACATTGGAAAGTGGGGAAGGCACGTTGGTCGAAAGGCAGGCCAACAAATTGTCGGCCATGCGCGCGCCTCACCCTCCTTCAGGCCTGGCGACTGGCCGATTCTTCTGCCAACAGCCGGCACAGCCTGCGAGCCGTCGCAAGGTCTCACGTGACCTTTCGAGGCCACCAACGTCGACCATTGGCACAGCCACGTCCGCTGCTGTCGAGAGGGAAGAATTTTGGGTGATTCCACCTGCCCGCCATGCAGTATCGCACAGTCACACCTTCCACTCTGCCGCTCAGCCTGAAATCTCCGTGACGCAATCACGCATGTGGAGAAATGACGCCTGCAACTCGAAAACGAAAACGACAAGCCTCGGAAACGGCATGCCCAGCTCGGTCGACACGTCGGCGCGGCACCAACTCGACTGTTCAGCCATTTATCTACACAAGATTGGACAAGGATAAACAGGACATTAGGGTTCTCGAACTCCTCCCTGGCAAAGTGAGCGACACGATCCGTGGGACTCTCAGACTCGCCTGCCTCAACTCAGATCCAGAATACGATGCCGTGAGCTATGTCTGGGGCGATCCCACACCCACCGCACAAGTCATCATCGACGGGGGATATCTCCGCATCGCCGAGAACCTGGCAAAATTGCTTGTCGCCATCCGTCACAAGACCAAGCCCAGGACTGTTTGGATCGATGCCATCTGCATCAACCAGGATGACATCCAGGAACGAGGCCACCAGGTGCAGCTGATGCGAAACATCTACTCCCAGGGCCGCACTGTGAGGGTATGGCTCGATGTCGACGTTAACTTGACCCACCCATCATTTCACGCCGCCAAACGCCTCAGTCCCCCTCCTTCCGGTTTCGACATGGCTCAGCTATTCCCCGGCGGTGCAAATACTGTCTCGGCCAGGCTCCGCCGGACTGTCCTGTTGGAGCACCACCCTCTTAGCTTCTGGGATCCCTTGTTTCGCGTCTTCTCCAACCCATACTGGGAGAGGGTTTGGACCCAGCAGGAGTTTTTTCTCGCTCGCGATCTGGTTTTCCACTTTCCACGAGGAGTTTGCGGTCCGGAGCCCCTCCTCCGCTTTGACGCCGCTGTCTGCCGTGCTCTCACAGATCTGACCAAGGTGCGTTCGCCAGAGAATAACAAGATCCGTGATAGGGCCCTCGGACAAGTCAACAGCTTCATCACCCCCTTGTACCCTAACCGCCATCTTGGCTTCTCGTGGGCAAAAGGCCATGGACGCCCACGCTACACTAGTGATCCAACACTGCTCAACCTCTACTTGAAGTCTGCCGACCTCAAGGCTAGAGATGCCAGAGATCACGTATTCGGCGTGCTGGGGCTGGTCCCGGACGGCTTGCAACACTCGGTCCGCGTGGATTATACTTTGGACGTCTGCCAGGTGTACCGCATGGTGACGGATCATTTCATACTCGCAACCAAAACTGTCAACTTTCTTTGCTATATGCACGTACAAGAGCCCTGCAACCCTCTCAAGGCTCCCCTTCCTTCCTGGTTGCCATCGCCTGACAAGCGCTCGATCCCGCTGCGTCGTTGGGTCGTCAAACCCGGGGCCTCGGCCCATGTGAATCACAGTAGCGAGCAGGGACAAATATACGATGCCGGGGTGCTACGCGTTCGTGGAATACGATTTGACACTCTCAAAGCGGCCTCCGCACCAGCCCTGATTTCCCGGCCCATCCGCGATTTTCGCAGCCAAGTCGAGGCCGTTTACCACAGTGCGGGAATAAGTCCACAAAACTTGTCCAACAACGCAATCTGGTACGACCCTAATCTCCTCATGTCAATTTTCTTCCATTTGGCACGCGGGGAAAATTACAAGAAGAAATTCCGCAAGGATAAACCGACGTTGCAGCAGCTGGGACGTGATATCCTTGATCTACTCTCCATCTCGACGCTGCCGGGCCTGGCTGAACACACTCTCTCCCAACTTGCCGAGAAGCCTGTTGCTTCCGAGGCCTGGCTAACCGAGGATCGCCTACGTATTTCCTACGTGCTGCGCTATTCCATCCACCGGGGCATCTTCGTTTCGACCGATAACAAGCGGATAGGCTTGACTCACCCCTGTAACCAGCGCGTCCTACCTCGGCCGGGGGACGAGGTGTGGGTTATTTTTGGCTGCGCTGCCCCTCTAATCCTAAGACGAAACGTCGATACTGGGCGATACAAGTTGATTGGACCGGTTTGTATCGCTGGAATTATGAGTGGGGAAGCCGTTCAAGGTATCAAGCCAGATGGAACACCAGAAGAGGGCTACGACGGACCTAGCCCGATGAGCATTGAATTGGAGTAGAGATTTTCAACCAGGTATTTATGTGGGACATTCGGGGTAAGGAGCAAGGGAGAGGGCTGGGAAGATATCATAATACAAAGCCATTCTTCGAGGCCACTAGGAATTTCTTCACTCCAACGGGCTCCACTCAAACCCATTCTTGACGTGCACATCCTTGATGAACCGTATGGCCGGAAGGAATGCCTTTTGCTTCCGTTCCTTGGAAATAATGGAATCCGGAACTGTGCCAAACATTAGCGCTGTCTCTCAAGACTAACTCGATTGCTTGACAACTTGACACTGACGATTCAAATATCCATGAAACGCATCATCATCAACATGCATCTCCACTCTTCTCCGTTTTTCCTGTCGTCGTTGGAATTGTTCCCTTACTCTCTCTACGAAAACCTTTTGTTCCTCAAACAAAATATCAATCCCCGCCGACCACACAAAGATATCCCCCGGAAGGGTATCGACGTCGGCCAAAACCGGATTCATCCGCGGATTCTCCATATTGTTTTTGCGGATCGGTTCCACGTAGCAATCATAGAGCGGCGCCAACCAGGCCATGGGATCTTTCATCGGCACGCGGAGTGGTGGTTTCTCATGTGGTTTCAAACGCAAGTCACAGACGGGGTAGAAACACACTGCGGCTTTGATGCCCTTTTTCGCATCGAATCGACAGGTTTCCCCTTCCGCTTGAGCTGCTGAAAGAGCTAAATTCCCGCCGGCGGAAAACCCGCTTGTCGTCAAAAGGGTTGGGTCCGCGCCATATTTGGTTTCCGCGAAATCTTGAAAGTACCGAACTAGCGCGTCGATATCGTCATGTGCAGACGGGAAAACATGGCATGGCGCATAGCGGTAGGACACGCTGATCACTACAGCGCCGGTTGAGCGCGCGAGTTGGTCGCAAAAGGGGGCGTCGTCTTCGGGAAACCCGCCCATGAAAGCGCCCCCGTGGATATCGACGTGGAGAGGTCGTAGGCGTTTATTGCTATTATTGTCCCCGGGTGATTTAAAAACGAGGACGCGAAATGTACGATTAGATACACGGAGATATTCGACTTTGTAAGCGCGAGTAAAAAGCCATTTTGAAGACGATGCGGGGAACCCGATGAGATACAATGGCTGGAGGAGGAGTAGGCGCCATCGATAGCGCCATGGCATGTTCCATGTGAAGAGGGCGTCCACGGCGGGTCGAAAAAGCCATGGGAGTAATCGGGGGACCGAAAGCAGGGACATGATTACCTTACCTAACATGTATCTGTCGGGCCGGTCGAGGTATTGTTTGTGCGTTTGAGCGGGCTTTATTCGGTCATGAGGAGTCATCGCAGCTCTGAAATGAGGCATGACCTTTTCGGACCACAACGGGGTAAGACGGAGCAATTTAACCCGAGAGCGCCCGATCCTTGTGCATACCACATCGCGCGATCACTGTTGTCAAGTATTAGAGGCATGTACCCACAACCCTAAGTTGATGGCAATAGAGTAGATGATCGAATTTTTGATGCATGATTCATATGCGCGGTCTCTTTTTTTTTTTTTTTTTTTTTTTTTTTATGGCAAAAAAATTTTTTTTTATCTTCCCCCCCCCCTTTTTAATATTTTTTTTTTCCCCCCTTCTTTGGTTTTTTTTTTTTTTTTTTTTTTTTTTGGATACGGCGCATAAACTGTTATCTACAGTCCCTCCGCCCGTCTCAAGAACTTGACTTTCCACCCTTCCATAATTTATACATCCGTTCCGTCCACTTCCCGCAATTTGGGGTCAAGTAACAATTAGGGTTCGTTGGTCAACTCGAGGTGCAGCACACTTGATGCGTCTTGTGATGAGACTGTTTGAGATTTATCAGGGGGGAGAAAGGAGAAAATAAGCTATGATGCCGTACCTAGATACCTTGGCATTTGTGACGAGACGAGGTTGCATGGGCAGAGAACCATAGCTGGTTCCACGAGGCACTTCCATCACCTCTTTTCCAAACAATAGGGACGTCGATGTGTTCTCCACTCTCCTCTAGTCCCTACTACAAGCCTACAAGAGTAATCAACATCGGCAGCACCGTTGACTCAACCGGGAAACACACTTAGACTACACCGCTGAAACATTGTTTGCGCGGTACTTTACGGCTTGGCTACAACCTGTGGACCAAAACTGCTCCGGCATTCTTTTTCTATTTGTGAGGGGTTGGTGATGCAAACTTGAAGCCTTAATAAAGAGGCCTAAGACCTTGGTGAGTAAATTTCAGGGCCTTGAGTATTGGAATCAACGCCTAAATATTCTACCTTTAGCCCATGCAAACCAAACCTGCCAAGCCCTGAGCGGCCGGGCCGGGGGGGGCATCAGGGCACGTGAAATTGTCGTGCAAGACATGCGTCACCAACTGTGCGGCGTC
>Ga0247763_1002048_pt1 | contig 10669 bp, 9 predicted proteins | sample UWRJL141409B4_FD_179926 | JGI IMG/M metagenome (GOLD analysis project Ga0247763, IMG submission 179926) | Plant litter microbial communities from Arlington Agricultural Research Station in Wisconsin, United States - UWRJ-L141-409B-4 | ecosystem: Environmental > Terrestrial > Plant litter >...
GTCCACACCTCCCCCCCCCCCTTTTTTTTTTTTCTTCCCGTTCCACCACGCATCACGTAGAAACTCATTGGCTGAGGTTTGAGACATTCGGGGCAAGAAGACCCAATTGCAGCCTCGTCCGTTCATCCGTGCCGTCAGTGGCGGAGGCCGTGAAAATTTTGGGTGGGATACATACCATCAATGGCGGTGTGCGTCGGGACCCCGTCCAATCTCCAAGCAGTCCGTCCGGAACCTTGATACCGGCTGTTGGCAGATGAGATGAGGACGGTGGGGCGCGTGTCTGGAGAACCTCCAGTGTGCTCTGGCCGAGGTCCATTTGTGGGCAATGGCAGTTGTTTACCGCCCCGTGGGTCAGAACTTGCGCCGACAAAGCGACCACAAGGTGGCCAAGTCATGTTTTCTGACGAAAGAACATCTGATGGGTGTACTTGGTAGACAAGGTTGATTGCTGAAGCTCGGCTTGAGACTGGGCGGAAACAGCTCGAGTTTGTTCGAGACCACAGCATGTGTAAACTGTTCAGCAGGCACGGAATGATTTCTGTCGTGCCATTGGTCGGTAGCTGCTCCCCGACGCTCTTGCCAGCGCCTTTTGAAAATCTTACGGGTCTCGTGCGTGCGTGCGGAACGGTCGTTGGATGGCAAGAATGACCAGCAGCACTTGCCCACGATCTCAGACTCTGCCTGGCCTGCGAAACATCCAGCAGTTACCCGCCCCTCGCTCCCACCTGCCCTTCTGGCGACAACCTGGTAACTAATGTATGTACATCTACTGTATCATATGCACCGACGACAGTGGGCTCAGATATGCTGGAAGGAGTAGATTGCCAGGCACAAAGTGGACTGTGGTCTCCTGGTGCGGAGAAAAAAAAGACTGCACCTGCGCGTGGTCGATCGCAGCTGCCAGATGTGAAATGGAGCGGCTCCTGCTTGGCGTTCTCTTGGTTCTGGTGAAAAAGGAATGGCGAAGCGATCTCTATGGCTTCCGTTGCGTCGTCTTGTCGTCTTGTCGTCGCATCGTCGCATCGTCGCATCTTCACATCCACACCCCTACCTATCCCCTCTTTGCATCAGTTGTTGGTTTCGTGCCGCGCCGAATCAAAGCTCAATGTTCGCTTGGGCCCTTTTTGGGGTCGATGCCGCCCACATTCCTTTTGGCGACATCTGGGTCCCGAAGTGGGTTTTCTGCTGGGTGCGACAGGGATGCGCTCGCCAGCCAGAGCAGCGTGAACCGGTCCTTCTGGGAACCACGGCATGCAGCTGCGGATTGACTGGCAGCCGACATTGCCGTCCAGCTGAAAGACCATTGGTAACTCCCCAACAGTGTCACAGCAATAGCTGCCTTTACGAATACGGTCAAATATTGAATCTTGCGCTGCACCGCACCCCAATGTTGCTGCGACGTCCCACACCGAGCGATGAGCAGGTGGGGGCTTGGTTGCCCGAGTCTGTTCCAGCCAGGGAGTGATCGAGTCGGTGAGTTGATGGAACATGGGGATTTAGAGAAATAAATCTTTCCGTTTCTCGGGTCCCTTAGATTCCGGGCCAGGTCCTGGTGTGGTGGCGCTAAGTTAGCAAACGGCAGCGGTGCAACTGCAACCCCAGGAAAACGATGCTGAACGGCCCCCAAATGTCGACAAGGCGGCTCTAGAAGCCTTCTTCGGGGCTTCTCTTCAGGTCCGGACTTGCGTGCCGGGCTGACGGTATATCGACCGACAGCACCGCGCTAATCTTGTTGAAGTGTTCAAGCAGTTGCTGTGGCGCTCGCTAGGCTCTCTCTCAGAGGCTTGGTATGCGCCTGGCTTTCCTTTTCCTTGCCTGATGGCCGAAAACGCACCTCTGCATATCCAATCTGACAGCACACGATGGGACGGTAAAACATGGTGCTGGAGAGGGTCAGGGCTGTTTCTCGGCTTGCCTGTTCTAGGCTGCCGAGATTCCCACCTGCGGATAGGGGGCGGGGACAAGACGGATGTGGTTTTCTGTTCGTCAGCAATGCTGCGGCGCTTGGATGCTTATTGTAAGGGTGCGCGGCGCACAACCCAGAATAAGCCGCCCGTCTTCTTCTTCTTCTTCTTCTTCTTCTCGTTTGCGCACCATGATATTACTTGAAATTCTTGGGTTTTTCTTCTTCAGCAGGTTCTTCTGTCTACTGCGTACGAATAGGGATCTATTAGATCACGGCGGTCAGGCAGCCAGTGATCTCGGTAGGCGCTCTGAGGCAGAGCTTCTAACTAGACCCTGATCCCGCAACCGGTTCTGCGGTTGGCGCGCTAATAATTTTGATCATGCCAACCCCTCCCCCCGGTTTGTTTTATTTCCTGGCTCACCGCAACGCAACGTCTGCGCTGGACTTGGTCGAGCTGGGCTTTTCCTTGAACACCAGACTTGCCGGCTTATCACACCTATCAGCGGTGTGCGTGATGACACACCCCCTGCGCGTCTACCCACGTTGGCGCACGTTGGCAGAGGACCGGCGATGTGCGAGGAGTGGCGGGCTGCTTGGTTGCTGCGTCCCGATTTGCCTTACGATTGGCTTACTATCCCTCTTGAGGCAATACCGGACCAGGGGCTAAACTTGGAGGGGGTCCGTGTGAGCCAGCATCAAGCCCGTCGTCCCGGGGTTCCCAATCCCCCAAGTGAGGCCCCTGTTTCTAAGTGCACCGCGGCCGTGCTCGACTTGGTTTGCGAGCGGAGGTGTGTTTGTTCACTTGCTCTAGGGTGCTGATGTGTGACGGGGATTCTGGCCGCATGGTCCGGCAGACAAGAAATGATCGTCAAGGAGTACTAACTTAGTGCAAATTACTGCGTACAAAAGATACCCACGGAGAACACGTGCAATCCCTAGTGAGCATAACACACTAGAGCGGTAGAGGCAATTGGTCAGGAACAAGCGTTGCAGTGACGGCTTTGAGTAGTGTATGTGATATACCAGCGCAATGCTGACTGAGAGTGGGCGTTGCGATGGGAGGCATCGCGCCACCAGGCCTCAGCAGACATGCAAAGCAACCTGCATTCGAATGCAGAATCGGACGGATCGCAGCACACGTGCAGACAGGGTGGAATGTTTCCTCCGGGAATCGTCACCTAGATTGGGAAGCCACTGGCGGTGGCGCTTGTGCTTGGATGTGAGACCGGGCGGCGCGTCTGTCGAGGTAACTTTATCGGAGGTAGGCGGCGAGAGGCAAGAGTATCTGCAGGCGGGACCGACCGACATTGCATGCCATCAGGCTCAGCCGGAGTTGCTCGGAGACATGTGCCCTCAGCCCGGCCAGTGTGCTGCTGAAAAAAAAGTTGCCGGTGTGAGACATGACCATTTTGGCGGGCTGAAGTGTCCAGGATTCTTTCCCGAGTTGCTGCGTATCGACTTTTGAAGGGTCGCACAAACAAACGACGGGGCGAAATGGCACATCCGCACTCGCCCACGTGAGCCTTCCCAAAAACCGCAGCACGTGGCTCGCCAGTGTGGTGCAACATCCGAGCGGCCAAGGTAGCAAGCAGCCTCGCAGCGAAAACGGCCCTCTTCCTCCTTCCGTTACACAGCGCCGGAAACAGAAACACCTACAGTATGAGAGTTTGACGTGTGGAAAATGACGCACCGGACATAGTCCTGATTGGCTGACACACAATCAATCAACGCCCGAGGCCGAGCCAGTCGGGCCACTTCTGGCCATGCAAAGCCAGCAACTCTGTTCCCGAAGTTGTCCCTGGTGCCCGCCCGTCCCACTAACCCCCCAGGTTTGCCGGGTTATGGACACTGTGCCCCTTCGCGGCATAGGTGAGACGCGATTTTAGTGCATCCAAAGAGCCGGGTCGCCAGAGATCTGTCACGGTCACCAGCTTTTTATCAGATCTCCTAACTCAAGATTTATTAGCGGCATCTCGAAGTTTAGCCACTGATATTGAGGCTGATGGGCTGAATAGTGAGGCAGGCTTGCATCAGCATAACCTGACGATACACTCACAATCAGCGGTATTAGAGGCAGGCAACCAACCCCTTGCTGGACATGCTCAGAGAGGTCAACCCCACACCTCTGCGGATAACAGCGGCACTTTTCCGATGACAATCACCAGTCGCCAAAGTCCATGCGGATGCCCTCAATGCGAATGGTGGGGTGACGAAACGACAACACTTTATAGACCATTGTCCGCTGTTTGGGTTATTGCGTTGTCGATTTAGGGTAGCGGCGTCCTGTTCAGCGTCAATCATTGTTACTGTAGTGTCGGGTCTTGTTGCTGCTTCATCCACGTCTTCTTGTCTCCCCGTCTGATGTTGCTCTGCCAGCTGGGCAGCCTACACTAGGTGACTTAAGCCCGCGCGGCGTCGGTCCAACTCCGAGTCTAAAATCGCTCCATATACTATTCATAAATAGCTCCGAACCCCGGATTTTGACCTCAGCCAGCATTGTCTGAAGCGAAGGCGAACCAGCGCCAATCACCGCTAGTCCCTCGCATCATTGAATACCTAAAACCTTAATTCAACCCATTGCTAATGTGCGATGAAGTCGCGAGCCTCATTAAACAGACTGATATGGGTTCGATAAGAGCCTCTGGTGTTTGGTCTCTTTTTCACACTCCGTTTGTACCGTCACTCTTTGCTCCGTTCCACACGCCCCCAAAGGAGGAACCGCATGACACCGGTTGATTACGTTGACTCTCTATTCGTGGCGATTTCTCCGCCGTGTGTTTGCAACCAATGTCCATCGTTGACAAGGAAAACCTTGGGGGCGAATGCGCAGGTTACGACGATGTCCAATGGCCGAATGAAGCGAGTTATCCGGCGGTTTCAGTACATATAACACAAGGTGATATGATGATGAGTCTTCCGGGGCCGTCGACTCCTCTGTGGAAATCACATCATTGACGCTCGAGGACGCAACATTGAGCAGATGTGGAGTTGGTGAGGGGAGTCGGGAACTGTAAACGGGACACGGAACTGTAAACGGGACACAGAAGCGACTTGGCCGAGGAAGGACGACGTCTTGACCCCACCACTGAGCTTCTCGGCATCCCTCCCCCTCTCTCGGGAATCCTTGGCATCTCTGCACCTCCCAGCCACGGTTCCCAGAAACCCAGAGGTTGCTCACACCTCGCCAGTGTGGGACAGCGCAGATCAGTTTTCTCTGTCCCAAGTCATGGGACCCTTGCCGGACCGCCCAGTGCAATTGTGTTGTTGCGCACGGTGTCAGGGCGCTTGAGAGACACTACCTGGGACAGGAAACAGAGTCCGGCCTTGCAGATAGCAACATCGAATACGAGTCAAAGGGAACGATATCGCCAAACAATGCATCCCGTCAAGAATCAAACCCAAATGCAGGTAGCTGTCTAGTTCGCCCCTCGGCGGCAGCCCCTGCCGTTGATCAGTGGTGGAATCCGCTGCCTTTCAAGCGCCCTCGTTCACCCCCTTGTACTTTTACTTCCACAACATTCTCTCCGCCATCGATCATCGGGGCATGCCACCACCGTCACGGCCTTGTTTCGCAGCTCATCCATCGAGATGGATGCGAGCGACCCCGTTATAGACTCCACCATTATTTCCAATAGATCCCCGAGTGCAACATCCGTTCCCAGCGACAGCCAGTTACAAGCCAGTTGGGCACCTCCGCTGACTTCGCTCGCCACGGTCAATCCACTTTTAGCATCCCCTCGACCCTTTTGCCGCCTCGCTCACCCCTCCCCCCTCACGGCACAAAAAAGGCCACACTTGGTTGAAAGGAGAAATTACGTACCTTTGGTAATGCTGCGAGGCTAGTGAAGTCGTATCGACGGCTCCCAAGGACCCGGGACGCTTGTTGGGCACCTTTCTCGTCTCTTCTCTCCCATGTAGTGTGTGGCGGCGAGGAGGGCCTTTATGCTTTGTTACCTCCTGAGTCGCCTATTGATGCATAAGCATAATCCGCGCATGTGCTGGAATTTTGAGAAAAACACTAGCACGGTGTATCTCTCCTCCTTTTTTGATGTCCTGGCTGCTGGGGTTCGCGACGCGAGTCATAACACAGACAGCACCACCGTGGGGAACTCGGCGGGCCATCTTGGCTTGGCGGTGAAATTCATCTGGTCGCTTGTGCTGTGGGTGACGAGTGGGTCCCAGCTCGAGCAAGGGAAAGGGGGAGAGATGGGGGGGTGAACGCAGTACAAATCACACTGTATCGTCGAAAAGCGTAATGGCTGGGATTTTCTTGAATAACCCCCCAAAACTAAACTCCCGCATTTTGATAAGCCCATGCTCATGCACCAAGAGATCTTGAGGGATCGCGCGCAGTGCCAGGAAAAAGGTGATTCGATAGAGAGCCACACAGGAGATGCGTGGATTGCCTGTCTGTCGCTAGCCCCGCCACACGGTACTCAAAACTAAGTTGATGAGGTGAAAGGAAAGAGCGCCCGAAAAACCAGTACTTGACACTGGCAGCACGCGTCAGGGCCTCAGGCGAATAGTCGTCAAATAAGAAGAAAATCCCACCGGTGCCTACTAACTGGTTGCTTTTTTTCCCTCCCAACCGCAGTCCCAGTTTCCCACTACCCCCAACAGTTGGAGCGCCCCGACCGCCTCGTCTGCAGCTTGCAGCTTGTTTTTCTGGGATCGCTCTCAGCCTTCCTTCCTCTCGTCCCACTCCACTTTTTTCCTGGTCGGGAACAGCAAATCAGGCTGCCTCGACCACCCCTCGATTTGGGTTCTAGTGCACACGCGCCACGGCTCTGGGGCGAGACACCTGAAAAAGATACCGCCTTCTGCACGCGCCGTGCAGCAAAAGACCCCGGACGGCGGAAAAGCACCTGGCACCATAACTAACCCCATTACCACGAACAGGACGTCCAATAACAAATTTAGCCCATTTGATTTTCATTTCCCCCCCCCCTCCTCGGCGCCCCCAGTATAAATCGCGACCCTCCCGCACTAAACCATATTTTCCCTCGCTCAAACCTTCGTGACGGTAGGTCCACCGCACGTCACTTTCTCCCTGAGACGGTCCCGGCTAAGGGGAAGCCAGCAAGGTCACGACCGCGTCTTCGACGGCACAGAGAGTCATTTCTGGTTTGCCTCGCAGAGCCAACGTACAATCGCACTCTCATGCCGCGCCCCCAGCTCAAGATCACCCCCTAGTATCTCCGAATTGTGCGCTAGCTCTTGCGCTTGCCCGAGCAGAACTGCAGCAAGAATAGACTTGCGCACCAGCAGGCCCGCGAGCAAGCAAGGTCTAGGTCTGTTCTGACTTAGCTTGGACAATTTTAGTGTGCTGGATCCCCTCTCCACACTAAAATTTGGGAGGAGACCACACCACTTTCCACGCGTGGATCTGGCTTGGTCGAGGTGGATGATCCTTGCCGCCCCATCGGCACACCTCCCTCCCTCTTCACAGCGAGCACTGGACTTGTGCCCCCGGGTCGTCGATTTAACTCTGATCACGTCCCCTACACCCACACACTAGGTTGCGGCAAGTCCGGGCTCGCGCTACCCATAACTAAAGCCCGTTCTGTCACGATACCACGCCATTCTGCGGTTCTTGGTTCCCTTGGGTACATGACCTACCGCCGCCGTCCTTCCCACCCCCGCCAACGACGCCTCCGCCGCGCGTTTTTCCGTAGGGACGCAGCCGCAAGCCCGTAAGCCGTATCTCGGACGAGCTTCGCGCCATCCTCACGACGGTCCGTTGGGAGTGCTTGACGCGGCTTTGGATCATTGGCATCGTCGCCCTTGGATAACCGAAGTCCTCGGCCCGTCGAACCCGCGCCGCCAACAGCACACAGGTTGGAGCATGTACTTGGAGCCGAATTCCTCCCAAATCCACCCCGCCTACGTCGCCTCGCAACCGGCCTCCTCACACCCGCCGACGAACTCGCAGGCGCCGCAGCAGCCGCAGCAACCTCTGTCGTTGCAGCCGCCGCCGCAGGACCAGCCGGATTCGGGGAAGGGAGGTTCGGTTGCGCCGGGCAGCAGTTCGCTCCTATCGCCTCCGACGAGCTCCTCCTCTATGGAACGCAGTGCGCCCGAGTACTCGCAGTCAGGTTTGCCTTCGCCCTATCCTAGCAACTTCGGCGATTCCCAGTCTGAGGCCTCATCTGCAGATCACGCATCTGCTGCGCCTTACGGGACCCAACAAGAGGTTCGATCTACGACCTACTCGACATCGGCGACTCCCACGTCAGACTATAGCCTCTATCCGCAGTCGACGAGGTCCAGCTCATTCCCGGAGCACGTTCAACGCTCGTATCATCCAGCGAGCAGCCACGCCGGAGGCAGTGGGGGTATGGCGCAAACACCAACAAGTCCGTTACCAGATGGACGCAACCATCAGACCCAGGTTAAATCTGACAGCGGAGTACCTATAGATCCGTCGATTACAGCCCCGAGCCCGACATATCCGCACGCCAACTATCCCCCTTACGCCGCCCCGCCCCAAGACATGTCCCACAGCTATCAACACGCGGGAAGCGCCAGTCTGTACGCTCAGCCCCGCCCCGACTGGGCGGGATACGGCCCAACTGCCGCGCCCATCACGCCGAGTCACCACGTGTTTTCCCAAACTCCGACTTCCGCCGCCCCGCCAAGTCGACCAAGCCAGGTAGGCCGTAAACTCTCTTGTCTCAATTGTATTCAAAACTTGGAAGGCCGTACTATCTCCGCAATCTCGTGGCTCAGGCTCCTCGTAAGAGATAATCGTTCCAAGACGATATTCCGACAGACGAGTAAAGCCAGAGGTGCAGGGCCCTTGAACGGAGGGCTCTCGTCCAATGGATTTCCTATGGATTCACTAACATTTTTGCCACTCTAGGTATATTCATTTGTGCCCATTCCTGGCGCCCAACAGCACAAGCGTCCTCGACGTAGGTATGAGGAAATTGAGCGCATGTACAAATGTGGTTGGAATGGGTGTGAAAAAGCGTATGGTACTCTCAATCACCTAAATGCGCATGTCACTATGCAGGCCCACGGTACAAAGCGTACCCCTGAAGGTAAAGCAAACCCCATCCGTTCCTTTTCTGGGCATATGATGTCCCTTATATACCAGTGTGTAAGCTCCCGGGTAAACTCGAGCTTTTTTTTGGTGGGCGGCTCACTAGTTTAGTGCGTGCGGCACATACATTCCTCATGCATTAATTGTTGGAGTTTGCACCATTGCGTCGTCTAGCGAGCCAGGGTGAACCAAATCTCCGGGACCACCAGCCGTCTTGGTGCCGTGGACAGACGCTAACTTTCAGCCGCATTCTAGAATTCAAGGAAATCCGCAAAGAATGGAAAGCGCGGAAGAAGGAGGAAGAGGCCCAACGCAAGGCCGAAGAGGAACGCCAACGCAATGCCGTCGGTGCTCAGAACGGGGGAGCTGACGGTCAAGCCGGCACCGACGGCGCGCAACCGGTCACCACGTATCCGCCGTCGCGGTCTGTCCAACTACCACCCATAGGGTATCAGGCTGCATCGTATCCTGCACCTCCCTCGGCTGGTCTTCAGCAGTCTCTACCCGAGTACGGCAGCGGCCACGTCTACTCGAGCTACACACCTGCCTCGCCTTACGGTCAGCCTAATCAGCAAATCTATAACCAACGTAGGTCGGAGCACAATCCTCCGTCCTCGCCATCCGACTCTTAACTCTAACCGGGGCGCAGATAATAATGGTCAGAGCAGCCACTAGAGAGGAGAGGGTACAGGTTGGGAGAGGGTCGTGCGGCTCCAGTACCCGGCTATGAGCTTGATGATCGCAATGCTCTTGAGAAACACCACACATACGATCAGCGATACTATCTGGGCATCCGTGATTCAATGGCCAATAATTTCGCGGGGGAAGCTTGGAAACACAACATTTTCCCAGACCAATGTGGAGCACCGATATTATTCTTCTCGTGCGACATGAAAGTCATCGAGCCGAGGGCAGGGAACAACTTTGCGGGGCCAGTATCAGAAACACCCAGGACACGGGTCAAAAGATGGCTGTTGCATTGGGCTTTCCTTTGTTTTGTACTCATGGGGGAAGGCCGGGGAAGCCTCTGCTTGGGGGTGGGACTGAGGCGTTAACGTAGACAGCGGAGGCATGAGTAATCAGTATGAAGTTGATGTAGTTTTTTGTTTTGCGTTTGATGGAAATACCCGTTGAAATTGGCTATTGGTGAGGGGGCTACGTGCAATGAACGAAAATGGAACACTCTTTTTGGTCTTTGTGCCTATCTCCGGGCATGCTTTCTTGAGGTGGTTGGCTCATGAGTGAGTGCTTCAAGGCAGCACAACAATCAACAGCTATGGGAACATTGAGGCAGGTGGCATGAGAGTCGGAGCAAGCTTGGCCGATGCTCGCATGAGCAAGGTTGCCAGTCACGACAGGTCTTTGATCAGCCGCGCAGCATGCGCGAGGTTCCTTCGGGTGTAGCCAGAGAGATGGACACGCGAAGATCCATGCGGGCGGCCGAACAAGCCACGCCCATCAATAATGCCGATGTGCCTTATTTTCATCCACTCCGGGGCGATCGCCGGGTTCTATCTTTTGATTTTTGATCTCATAGATTTCATTCATGTGCGCTGTGTGTTTCTCACCAAACACACACAAGATATCATCATCTGTTATCTCCATTGGGCTAGGTTGCTGCAGCAAAATATTTATTATAATAATTATTATCAGGGAGGAGAAGAGAAACATGCCCGCCCTATCGGTACCTATCTTGAATCCATCCCTCACCCCCCCCA
>Ga0247763_1002049_pt1 | contig 10664 bp, 9 predicted proteins | sample UWRJL141409B4_FD_179926 | JGI IMG/M metagenome (GOLD analysis project Ga0247763, IMG submission 179926) | Plant litter microbial communities from Arlington Agricultural Research Station in Wisconsin, United States - UWRJ-L141-409B-4 | ecosystem: Environmental > Terrestrial > Plant litter >...
GGGGTGCATACAAGGACTGCGTCGCAATTTATCTCCCTCAAATCCTTGCAGCGGGCGCTATCTCTTGCTCCTCTTTCCTTTGACTTTCATGTCTCGCCCGCAATCCAGCTCTTCCTCATCATTCGCAGAGCGGGCCCATCATCGCACTCTCACACACAGCCATTTCGTCCTCCTCTCCGCCCACTCAGCCTTTGCATCTTCTGGGTTGCCCATATCGGGAGCTGGCCGTTGGAAGGACTCGCGCAGGCTGCACACCAGATAGGATCTTTGCTCATGACCCACCTACACCTCCCCCCGTGCGACTTACTGCTCTGGATCGGCTTGCGACAACCACGTCCCTTAACCACCACCTTCTGATCTATACTAGCACATTATTCCGTCTTTTTCTGCGCCACGGCGGGAAGCAACGGCCTCCTCTTCTCTCTGTTCTCTCAGGGCCGCAACCCGGCCGTGCCCAAAGGGGCTGCTAAACATAATCACCGGGCTCCAAATATTCGCAGCTGTATCAGAATCCACGGCCACATTTAGGACGCCGTGCCTGAATTCCACCGAGTTGCCCCCCATCCCGGTCACACTTACCTGCCTTTTATCTCTGGCCCCCGGACCCCCTTGCTGCCTTGGCTGGCGTTCTCCCACATGGGCACCCGTCCACCCGGCCCACAACAAGCGTCCTAGCCATCGATCGCCCCAAATCTGCTACATATCTACGCAGAGCCGCCCCAGGCACGATAACGACTCTTGGTCTAAAACCACCCAGGGCTGCCATCTGCCGCCCACCAAATCCCTCCGCTCGTCACCCCTCCCCTTCAAGAGAACGTGGATCTCCATCGACTCGCTCGCTCCCATCACCCCTCCATGGACGACCGCCACCAACTCTACTACGCTCATACTCTCACTGCCATGCCTGAGTTCCGGTAGTTGGGTGCCTGCCAGTTGCTTATTATTTTGGCCCCGCCGGACTCCTATCATCACCACCTGCCGTGCTACTCCTGTTTGCTTGATCTGCCACGACAAAGACCTTACAAGGAGCCCCAACCTGCTGAAGCATCATAGAAGATGTCAGCTCAGTCAACGCCTTCTCCGCTGCAGGCGGCCACCACCGCTGTGGACGAAACCAACATGCCCAAGGGACATTGTCGATACATCCTCTTGCTGCCGGAAATCAAGGGCCAGCGGTGTGCCTGCGTCGGCTTCTCGCTCAACAAGGGTATCCCCGGCGCAACTTGCGATTGTGGTCATCTGGCATGCTTCCACAACAAGGACCCGGAAGCGACTAATGACCAGAGGCAGGAGTTGGACTCACTCAAGAAACGAATACAGCAACTTGAGGATCAGCTTTCGAAGGGACAGGAAGATGTATTGGAGAGTGTTGTCAGCCGGTTGAATGAGATGGAAGACACGGTGGAGAAGAGTAGGGAAGAATTTGGTGATCAAATCAAGGGTGCCTACCGAAACGTTAGCATGAGCTGGCGTTCGATTGAGGCCATGGAACGCAAGACAAATCAGCAGACCGAGCAAATACGCCACATTCTCGATAAGCTGGGCACACAGGAGGAACAGCTTGACAGGCTTCGACTTGGGCAGATGGAATTGCAAGATGCGGACCTGAGCCTCGAGGAGCGCATTGAAAATTTGACCGAAACGATCGAGGACTACATTGACGAGTCCTTTCTTTCGCGTCCCAGGGACCGCCAACAGCGAAGGAGATCGACGTCTGACACGCCCCGGCCCAATTTCCCTTTAGGTGCTTTGGTCCCTTTAGAGGTTGGGGGCGCCGTCCCCGACGGCTCTCGGCGTCCCCTGCAACCATCGGAGATAGCCCCCCGAGGCCAAGAACATTACGCCGGCTACGGGCGAGCCGGCACCGAAGCCCCTCTGGTTCGGAACCGTGTACCAGCTGCATCCGCTCGGGCGACCGGCGCTTGGACCGTCCACATCTCACTCCTCCCACATGCGTCTGTTCCCATGCCGTTCGAGAGGAACACCAACGCTTACCAACGGTGTCTCTCCCGGGGACTCCACCAAATGGTGGCCGTCCATGGTCGCGACGCTCTCTCGTTTACCACGGCCGTCGAGAAAGCCTTCGGGAGTTTCCTGAAGGGCCGCCAATGGATGCCTCTGCAGGCGAAGCTGTGCGACGTCGAACAACTCCAGGGTCTACCCATGCTGCGCCAACTGGAGCCACACCTGATTGATTCGCGTTATGACCACGAGTTCCTGCGCACACACTGTGCTGTGTGCGACAATAGCGGCATGATCGACTCTCTATATATTGCCATGCGCCACGACACGATCTCATGGCACACGCTGAGACATTCGCCCGTCTTCATGGAAGGCCTCGAGGATGCATGGGCCTACGACGCCCTGCTCGATACCGATCCGTTCGATGGGGACATGGCGATTGACGACCGCGCCCGACCTGCGGCTGGAGATATTCTGCCTCCCATTCAACCAACACTCAAGAGGCCCCTCACCGAGATGTCGCGGTCAAACAGCTTTGGGTCAGCTACGGTTCCACCTGTCGAAGGCGATGAGACAAGAGTCAAACGGACGTGTCCGGTGCCTCCCTCGAACGCCATCGTCGAAATGAGGAGGCGGGGCGTCGAGACGGCATGAAGGGCCCTGGTGTGCTCTTCTTTTTGATGACCTGATGAGATGTCTAGGCGCGAGTCCGCCTCAACCAAAGTGATTTGGCTGAAAAGCAACACGAAATCATATGATAAACTGTGACCATAACGGCGGATAATGATATAGACGGTGGACTGGGGATATGTGGCGTTTGACGGAGACGGGGCGTACAACGATAAAGCAAGGAAACGAACTTCCAAGGCACAACACGGTGTTGAGCTGGATTTTTTTTCTTACCCAATACTTATTGCATTGTTGCGGGGTCTATGTTCTTCTCTCTTGGGTCATTTTTTCCCCTTGTGAATTTTTTTTTTCCGTTGCGTACGCGCTGGATGAGTGCACTGAACGAAGGACCCAGTCGAGTTCAGATGAGCGAACTAGTTACGCGGGAATCGAAGTTGCTTGTGAACCCCTCTCATAGGTATGGAGGCAATATGGCAATGTATTGCGCTTTCGATCTACTTCGTGCTGCTGCTGCGTTGTTGTTGCTTTTGGCGTTTCACCCAAATAGAGGCTAGCCTGCATGGGAAAGCACAGATGAAATTTCAGGGACACTAATAGCCAAATGGGTGAGATAATAGTGGTGTGTGGCTCGATAGAAAATTCCAATATTTACTGCGTTGTGTTGGTCAGTCAAGACAAGGTTGGTGGTAACGGACTTGGAATGGCCTTCGAGCCAGAGAAATGACGCATGATATAAGAATGGTGAGGCCTTGCGCTGAGAGGCCAGCATCAAAATAACTGCCTTTCAAAGGCGAAAGGGGAGGGGGGTTCTATAGAACAGAGGAGAAAACTGCTGAACCTGCCATGAAGTTTGCACTCTGAAGACGTCGCTCAAAGATGGAGGGGTATTGTTTGAGGTTGAACGAAACTTCAACTTCGCGAATGACAATGGGCCGCGGCATAGGTAGCCTGAAAAAAACTGAGGGGCTCTGTCGACGTGGAGAGCTGGACAAGGCTTATATCTTGCCATTCACTGCCACTTCCGACGCAGGCTGATTGCAATGCTTGTTTCCTGGATGCCAGGATTTGGACGACCTGTTTTTGGCACGCACATTCCCCATCTTGATTTTCGGTGAAGTTCGGCGGGGTGTGTCCTGCAAGGCTACAGCCCGCGCCTGGCAGGGAGCGGAGGGCTGTTGGCGGGCCCCACCGGCAGGACCGTTTGGCGCGACGCATCGTTGCCAACCCTGAACGACGCCTGCGCAGTCCTCCAACATCGATCATTTTGTATCAATAGGCATCTCCACTTCGGGATGGGATTTCAGCGATAGTTGCCACGCACTCACCGTCAATGTCAATTGATGCTTTATTGAAGCAATCAGAGACCGAGACAACCGTTCCAGCCCTCTTTATCATATCAATCAAATCTACCCAATCTTCTTCCGCCCGACCCTACGACATCGAGGGGCTCCCCGCGCTTGCCCAGCAGCCATGGATCTCGACATTGAGATGGATCTTGATGGGGGTGATATTCAGGATATTCAGCCCATTCCAGAAGCCTACACCCATGACATTATTACTGGGGAAGAACAGGTTCGCATAAATCTGGCTATGCAAGTCCTATATGTGCACAACCTGCTAACGCCATCCTCTCACCGCAGGAACCTGGGGAGGTTGACGATCTAATCGGTGACGAACAAGATGCAACGCAGGTAGACAAAACCGTCGTACCACATAAACTTCACATTCGTGGCTTGGACACATTCAATCCAGATGACGTCAAAGCGTACTTACAACAGCACAACTGCGCCGGGCAGTTTGATCGAATTGAGTGGGTAGACGACAGCTCGGCGAATCTCATTTTCAAGTCCGAATCATCAGCACAAGAAGCGCTCGTTGCGCTCGCAGCCCTAAACGTCAGCGACCCTACCCAGCTTCCACCCCTCGAGGCGATCCCTGCGAAACCATACACGTCGAAAACGGACAGCAATCTTCAGGTTCGGTTTGCCGTCGCAGGAGACAAAAAGGTGGTTGGGGCAGCCCAGCGCAGCAGGTTCTACCTCCTAAATCCCTCGTACGACCCAGAGGAGCGACGCCGTCGCGGTGATTTTAACAGGAAGTACCGCGACCGTGATAGCGGCTATAGGGGCGACAGGAACGATCGACGAGATGGGCGGGATAAACGGCGGCATGATCGCCGTGACGATGACGAGGAGCCAGAAACTTTTGACATCAACTTCTACGATGACGACCCAGCAGCACTTGCACAGCGGACATTTGGACGCCGTCCACGATCACGAGGTTCCGAATCTAGTAGATCAGTCTCATCAGACCGGGACAGGTCATACTCGCGAAGAAACCGCGAAAAGGAGCTATTTCCTGGCCGGCGATCCGGTAATGATTATCGGGCCCGCGCAAGGTCCGCTTCACCAATGAGAGACCGTGATGGTGACGCGCAGATGGCCGATGAAGATGCGCGCCGCGCCGCAGCGCAACGCGATCGGGAGAAAGGCCGCTCTATCAAAGAGAGACTTTTGCGCGATACCAGCACTCAGGACAGGAGCAATCGAGAGCTCGTTCCAGCAAAGGCTAATGGGACGAGAGAGCTGTTTCCTACCAAGATCGCTTCGGCGACACTTGGCAGTAAAGCACAGATGGACCAGGTGGACGACACCACCATACTAGCAAGCGGTATGTTCTGCCTTCTTCTCTAAGCGCCGGAAACGGTTCAGCGGCAGATGCGCACCGAGCTCGGCACGCAGACAACGCTCAACCAAATGATATCACCACTTCACCAGACTTATTGTATTGACGCCATCACACAGCTAAACTAGCAGACCGAATCACAGCCCGGCCCACGGGCTCGGGAGGGTTAAATATCCGTGGCCTAGCAGCTAAGCGTGCCAGCGAACAAGGGCTTGCAATCAAGGGCACTGGGACCACGGTGAAGGAGTTGTTCCCTGAGAAGTTTGGCAGCAACGCCGGGAAGGAGCTATTCGCAGAAAAGCTGGAAGGCAGGAGTAGGCGAAGGCAAAGAGCAGAGGATCTTTTTTACTGATTTTTCAGCGGGCAGAGTCGTGGCCGCTGCGCTTTGCTGTCGAAGATCCAAGAAATTAGGAGGAGCCCATCAGCCGAATCAGAGCAAAGACAGCTATACTTAGGTGTGCATGTTCGGTAGTCCGCCCGTTATCTAGGCACAAACTCTGCTGAGTTACAGGCCTATGCAAACTACCACATCCGTGTCTCGTGATAAAACTGGTGAGGCTGAAACTGATGACAGCTTCAAGAATGGCGGACGTGGCTTTGCTTCCACAATACGCATCTAGCTATCAGGCACTAGGTGGTTTCAGTGGGTTTGTTTGCTCTCCCTCTCTCGTCTAAGCTCTGGGGTTGTTCTTGACTGCCATCATGTCTAGGCTACAAAAAAAAAACCGCGATGAATTGCGCGTGCCAGCCAACCAGCAGGTTGTGAAGGCGCACTTGCTGGAGCCTGCTGTGGTTTGGTACCTCTGTGGTTTTCGTCCTAAGAAGGACAGACCGTAGAGCCCCAGCCTCTCGCCCACTTCTTCCTAATTCGCCTCTGAATTTTGTGAACAAAACATCGGCGTCTCGCCAACCCGCACCTTCCGCTGGTCACCAAACTTGCGCATAGTTGACACCACATTTGTGCCTGAGGTTTCTCAACAATCAATTACGGTCTTCCCGCTTGCCTACACATAACGAAGATATTTTTTATCCGTTATTTCGCACGCAGGCGCCTCATTTGCCACCTCGATACATTCGCACTGCCCACCTCGCTCTCAAATCTTCGACAACCTCAATCTCACGTTAGTAGCCCGCTGATCGAAACTCAAATTTCAACAGGAGGTAACCTATATCTCTGCTTCGATGGCCGATATAAGTTGGCTTCGCAACTTCCAGCGCACTCGGCCCATGCAGAATCAACTACCTGCGCGAACTGACACCAAAGCCGGAGACACGAGCACACCACCAACCCACAACAATGCTTCCTCTCTCAGCCCCGGGCCGGCATCGAGGTCAAAGGGGCGACCATCAACTCCCGATTCGAGTTTAACGCAGCATAGATACAACATATCTCCTGCTCGATCTCGTCATGCTCAGCGAGGCTCAAACCTATTTGGCATCGGCACCTTCGGCTTTGGTACACGGAGTTCGCACTCGACGTCACCTGACTCAATGAGTGATTTTGACGCGCGATTTCGTTACAGGGCGCGTAATCGCGGTCATGGCTTCGGTGGAGATGAGTATGTTGCGGAACCGCATGCTGCCTGGCATAACCCAAGCTTGTTGCAGATGGTCGAGACTCTACAGACTGAGCTGATGAGTAAGCGTGACCCATTGACCCCTATACCTGTTGTGTAAGTTATATCCTCCTTTTTGCTTATGGGTTTGTTTGGTTGGGTTACTTCACACTTTAGGACTTAGTATGACCTCACCGCTCCATAAATGGTTAAACTGATGATATCATGATCACAGATACAACTCCTACGTCTTCAGCTTGATTGAGGGGTTTGCAAAGGCATCGCAACGAGTTGAGATTGTGGAAGAAAAACTTAAAGAAATCAAATGCCTCCGCGAGAAAGAACTCGAGCAATTTCGCGCAATCAGCGAGGAATGGATCCAGCGTGAAATCAACTACAAGGCGGAGATCAAGCGGCTTGAGCTAATCCTGGCCGAAGAGAGCAAGGATGGTGTAGCCTCTGTTACACTTGCCAGACACAACACGCTTGTCAACCGCTCGGAGTCTAAGCGATTTGAAGACAAGGTGAAGACGGTGATTCACCTCGCACAGGGTACGAATCATTCTTTTTCAATTTTCCCACGCGCTGAACAGTGAACTCACATAGCAGCAGATACTCTCGGCCACACAGGCGAGAGAAAGCTAAACGTCCGGCTGGTCGACCGACCGGATGCAGCGGGTTGTTACCATTCCACCAGTAACGTTAGATCTACTGCAGCGTCATGGTTTAGTCTGCTGATAGATTGCTAGTAGCGACTAAGCGCCGGAAGTCCATCTTCGAACATGACACGATTATGAGCCAAGTTGTACTGCAGCAAGAAAGAGATTCCCATCGCCTTGAAAGGGAGCAGAAGGTTTTTGAAGCTCAACACCGAGCTCTCGGAAACAAGGCACCACAGGCTCAGCCCCGGCCCAGGGTTTACCCGCACGCCCTCGAGAGCGCATCTCCATCGAATTTATCTAATGGACAAGGTGCTAGAGAGGCGCCAGGACAGCCATGTGACCCGGATGCCCGGGGAAGCGCCCGGGATCACATTGAAGCTCGCTCTCGCTTGTTTGACCTGTCAGCTCCGATCATCGATGGTGCAGCAAGGGCCACAAGCGCAAACTATTACGAACCTCGAGCCCATGATGGATGCCACGCAGCTGGAGGTGCACTCCATGACGCTACACGTCGCCCCCAGCTGGAGTTTGATCTTTCCTCTGCTCAAGACACTGATATGTCTCCGCCGGCTCGAGGTGACGGAGCTGATGCTGTTCACACTACCCGTCTTTCACCGAGCATCACCGCCACTGCAAGCCCCTCAGGTTCCAATACCCTTAGTCTGGGCTACTCCTTCGTTGAGGGAGATGATATGATTCTGTCCGTCACCGTGTCATGTTCATCTGGCGAGCCTCAACTACCGGGAAAGTCTCAACCTGATTCACCGCGCCCCCACCTGATGGGTCTCAGTGATCACCGCTCCGCCCAGATGACAACATCAACTCAAGCTTCAGTGTCAAATACCGCACTCTCACCTGTGCTTTCGCGCGCTTGTGACGGGGACACTCAGCCAGAAATTGTTGCTCCAGCGCCAAAGCTAGGACTCGATGACATAGGCGACGATGGCCTCCTCACGAACAATTGCGATGTGTCTGTAAAACAGGTTGGACGCTCATTACTTGACAACGATACGATAGAGAGCCCGCCCAGAGATCCACCTCTGCGGCTAGGTACGCTCAGTTTGGATGGTTTCTCCATATCTATGTCCGATTGTAAGCCTGTTGGCGCAAGAACCACGGGGACTTGCCCAACATCGCAGTCGGTTGCAAACTCAACAGAAAACTCAACAGACCTCGAAATGTCGTTGAGCCCCACGGGGTCCAGCAGTCTGTCGTTTAACGGTGTCCGTATCTGCCCGGTCCCCGTTAGCAACGTCGCTAGGATCGCAGCAACCATTACGGTGCTGGGAAGAGGTTCGGAGGGATCGGATAGGTTATTTCACACCACGAACGGGCAAAAAGATGCACCGTGATAATGAACTTCACGCCCACAACTTGCCTGGCTGAGAGAGAGTTGGAGCCAAGGGAACCTCATTATTCGTCCACGAAATGTCCAGCTGACTCCAGTTGACTCGCCATACGTTCCACCACCGCAAAGGCAGTGTGTACGTTTTGAACCTTTGGAAGCTCGGATCACACCCCCTCGTGTGATATCCGCATCCGGGCTTGCACGCCAGCATCAACCGTATATGTAAATTGACCAGATCCATGTTGTTCGCCTTATGCTAGGCCAGTATATCCGACCAGGGAGGTACGTTTCTGCCTTCAAGTTAGGCATCATTGGGTTGAATAGCAGCAACAGCAGATTTTATTGACCAGACTCCCCTGTTGCATGTCGCATGAGGTAATTGACTAACCCTCAAACCGATGATTCTCTTAGGTTAGCATGTTTCTTCACTTCCGCGGTTGAATGCATGGACAAAGGGAATAGTGAGCACATTAACTCAATCTCTGCAACACTCTTATATATACCAAGCTCACGAGCTGGCACAACTGTTTGTACCTTCAGTGTGGATAATTCTAGTGATGTCCACTGGGAACCTGACTTAGGTTGGAATCTGACTCGAAGCACTAATGTGAGACGTCGGACGGACCTTTTCCCGATGATAGGCGCGTCAAAGCTATCAGCCAGTCCGATAATGCCCTTGTGATTTTACCCCTTCAAAACTACCCCATGCGGCCCAGGTCCATTTTCCTCGTGAGAGTGATCGAATATACTTTGGAGCGATCAACAGGCTTTCATCCTCGGGACGGCCGGATCACGGGCAGGCGACACGCAATTGTGGACCGCTTGTCCACTTATGGGCGTTGCCATGGCTAGTCACGCCCTTCTCGGCTTCAAATGGTGTTCCCGGGCCGGGATTTCGGACGAAAATCTAATGGGGCTGACGCCAACATTGGCTGTCGCCTCCCCACATGGGATCTCTACTCCTTAGGTACGTCGACGTTGCCAGTGGGATTGAGATGAAAGGTTCGAGAAGACACCTGAAAGTTCAGGAATTTAATGAGCATCACTCAACAGCCAAGCCTATCAGCTGTGGTGTACCAGGAGGGAAGTGTCAGGAGAAAAAGGGGGAAACAAACTTTTGGGAGACACAGTCAGATGCTCAACCCGAACAGCCACACAATCACACCGAAGCAGTCGGGCCCCTCATGAGGGCGGTAGGCTTCTGCCGCCCTGTAATCTCACGAATCGTGACGTGACTTCTTACCAGATGTTTCTAGGCACAACCTCCAAAGCTAAGTGGCCAAAGCCCTCCAAGTGGAACGAACTGTGGGGGTGGTTGGCGAGCCTCACAATGTGCGTAGATAGAAAGTATGATATGCAAAGATACCGTATACTAGTCGGGAGGTACTTCAGGGCAGTGTTCACAAAAGCCAGACAGTGACAGCGGCAGCGACGGACGAGATGAAATGATGTAAATTTGTCAGTCTAGTTCGTACTGCCAACTCCTCTTTGCCCTCAAGGGACGCCGTCGCTGACCCAAGGCAGTTTTTGACTTGCCGAAAGTGTGTCTGACATCTCCAATCCACCTGGCGCAGCTTGTCTTTTCTCGGCGACATGTCTGGTCGTTATCAAGGTTTTTGTGCGTCATGCGTTGTGCACAGCCTACCTACCTACCTTAGGTAGGCAAGTAGTGTCTGAATTACCGTGCGGCGCACATGTGGTCATGGCCCATGGCTCCTGGCCATAGGGCTAGGTTGATGGTATGGTGCAAGCTCTTACCTCGGTGAGGCGCGTATTCTCACCGCAGCTGGAGGGCAAGGTGGAAAGGGCATCATTACCCCC
>Ga0247763_1002050_pt1 | contig 10663 bp, 8 predicted proteins | sample UWRJL141409B4_FD_179926 | JGI IMG/M metagenome (GOLD analysis project Ga0247763, IMG submission 179926) | Plant litter microbial communities from Arlington Agricultural Research Station in Wisconsin, United States - UWRJ-L141-409B-4 | ecosystem: Environmental > Terrestrial > Plant litter >...
GCAATGATGTGTTAGCACAGAACCTGTTATCCAAGCCCCTCATCACCCGTCCTAAATCTCTGGCATAAAAGCACCCAGGTAACTTTCTCTGAAAGGGGTGAGTCCTTCCCTCTTACTACCCGCGTCAAAATCTCGAGCTCCCCAACCCTACAAAACATCTTCTAATGCAATCGTGACAAATTTTCTTCATCTAAACACCCAAGCCGTTGTGGCAATGGGCTACTCGGCGAGAGAATGTTAAATGCCTGTTAGGTGCATACTTATTGTGCTGGCTTAAAAATTACGCCTGTGGAGGCCCAGTTCTTGGCTATGAGCCTATATTTTTTTTCCCCGCTTACGATCCTGAATTTTGGCCCAGAATATACCAGTACATGCCCTGGGATGTTATAAAAGACCCTAGCTCAGAATCTGGGATGGCACATGATATACCAGCACCCATAGCATATCCCACAGTATACTAGTATATAGTAGGATGTCTCAGAATCTAACTGTAGGCGCATCCGATCTTTATTTAAGGACAAGTGAAATCATTGCCCATTGAGCTAAGCGCCCCGGGCTTTCTATGATCGGTATGACGCTCATGATATTCAAGTGAGGGCGGGCGCGAAAAAAAATTGACAGCAGCGGAATCCCAGGAGGTCTTTGCGCTCACAGCCAGAGTTTTACACATTAGGTAAAGGTTAGACACCTCTCAGATACACAAACACAGCAATTCCAGGTGCTACAGTTCCCCAATCTTGGATTCTTCTACTACAAGACCCGATATTATACCATGGGATATTCCTTCCAGTGTCCTTCTTTTCGTCTATACTCAGCTCGTTGGTACTCGGTTTCATCAAATGGTCTGGGCACCCTCTTTACACTTTATAAATAATCTAATGTGATAGTGACCTATAATCTTTCTGCAGTCACAATCGTTACTTATGATAACAAGGTCGCTGCGGCCCAAGGCAGCCACACCAGATAAGTACTAGATCAGGGTTGAAATGATCCATAAGGCCGTACAAAGACTAATAATATAAATCAATTTTAATTCATCACATCATTTTAAACAGGTTTAAAAAGGGTATTCAAGGTCATTCGCGATTCGGGGCCGCCGCTGCTCATCTAACAATGTTAGGCCCCTTTCCCCAACCAACCCGTTGTCGTTGTAACATGAAGATACCAATCTTTTCCTTTGATTCGCAATCAACCATAATCCCAACAACTCTCTCTCGAAAGTCCAACCCACAAGATATCAGTACAACTTCAACAGACTCTTCATCGATCTGGGGATGGTAAAAGAGGACATCGCCGATACAATCATTACCATCCACCCAGTAATACTCACTGTTTGTTGTCAGATCCCCCCTTTCCAGCTCAAAGGTATGATACTGCGCATCGATTGTGAGACTCCAATCCTCATTCAACTCGACCGACGCTCCACCAGTCTCATTCAAGTACTCATCGGTTGCCCACGGAGCGCGGTACTCCGCTCCCTTCCCAAAAGCCCACGACATGTTGGCATAAGTAGGATCCCTAAACCTCGAAACACCCATAACCAAGCGCATCCGATCGATCTGCCCAATTGTCTGCATCAACCGCCCCACAAACACCTCGAGGTCCATCTGCACATCACATCTTGGCACTTCCGCCCCCGTTGATCAACTAGGCTACAGCACCCAAGGGTGCTGTAGCTACAGGGCAACTGGGCTGTAATTTCAACAGATGTGAAACTGAACATGGCCAACTTGGCTTACCTGGCTCCTTCAGCATTCTATTCGGTGTCTAAACCAATTTGTCTTTTTTTCTTCTGAGAGAAAAAAAGTGTCTTCAGCTGCATAATATATATGCCGGCATTGACTCGTTGACCAGCTCTCCTCGTCGACTGTCGCAGAGCGGCAGATAGACCCACACACACCGGCATGAAGCCTTCAGGCCGTGTCTAGGGAGGACCAGAATCCTACCCTTTGGGAAAACGCCCCACGATGTTAGCTGTTAGTGCGCAGAAATACAGCGACCAAGTCCCTTCACGTCGCAACACCTCACCAGTCGAGCAGCACAATAAAAAAGTACATGCACCAGTCCACCATTTAAAATGCAGTGAAAAATATTAACTCCAATTTAACCCAACAATTTTTGCTGCGTGGTTGCGCTGTTGCACTCTTTGCGATTGTTCGCGCACACGCAAGTCGGCTCGTGGCCTCAGTGCACTAACACGCCTTCGCAGACTGGTGGATGTGGCCAATCAGGCCTTGCACATTGGCAGTTTTGGCGCTTCCCAAAAAGGTAGGATTCTGGTCCTCCCCAGCGACGGCCGGCATTCAGCACTGGCCAGCAAGCATCGGGAACTTTCACATCACTTTTCCCCTTTTGAATTGGTCAGGTCAGGTGACCAGGGGCCTACCCATACCTTATGTTTCGGGACTGACCTCACCGAGGTTGATCGCTACGATCGAAACTGGACACGAAGCCGAACGGACATTTAATGCCACTGCAAGTACCTTTACGCAATCGAGGGCGCAATTCACCTCGCTGGAACCTTACTAGCGTCCAGCTCAGGCCGAAGCCTTGATGAACCAAGTATCATTGAACCACCCTATCTTTGAAATTAAAGCGGACAAACCGTCAGGGTGATTACTCCACGATTTGTGGTCATTAGCGGCTACTGTGATACCCTGAGCAATATTGCATGCTCAAGTTGGGCTCCGGTTAATGTTGCAATTCAGTTTATCCAGCTGGTCACACACAGATAACTGGCTGCGGGAGACGATGGCAACACCACGAGACTCGATCCGCCCAGTAAAAGAGATGCAATTTGTTGGAGGGATCATTACGGGAGCCTATCAAAATCTGCGGGGAGTAATCTGAGACTGGGTAAGCAGTTTGTGTGGCAATCTCTTGCCCGAGAGGTACCGTTGGGCTGGGACACGGGTATAAGTCGCCCCATAACTATCATTCCTCCTCATCCCTGAATTTCCACTAACTCTTCATCGACAATTGCGCTTCACGACATAGGGAAATCTCCGATACCAACTTCTCAATATGCGCTACTTTACCGCTGTCCTCGTGCTGTCCTGGCTGACTGCCTTCGCATCAGCCAATGCCGAAACCCTTGAATCAGCCGCCTTGCAGGACATGTCAGAGCGCGACACCAGTCCGCTAGAGGACCGAGCAATCGCACTCGTCAAGTGCCCTGATAGAAATGGCTGCAAATGTAGAAAGGGAACGAAACAGGGTCAGGTATGTTTGTACGGAAGTGACTGTTAACAAGGCTGCTACAAGGACGCTGACAGCTTGCGTCTCCCACTAGTATTGTGGAGGGTGCCGCGCAGTCACAGACGCGGGCAGAGGAGGCACCTTCTTTGACATTTTCGAGTGCAACCCGAGAGGTGGCTGCTGCAACTATGGCCCGGCCAAAAAGTGCGAGGGGAGTCAAATACAAAAGAACTGCCCGGCATGAGTAAGGGGTCCAAATAAAAACGACGGGCTCCCGATATACCCCGCCATGTTAGAACCGCCACCGGGTTTTTTGCAGTCTTGTTATTTTCGAGTTTTTTTCTCTTAACTTCCCAACTCTCCCCCCATCAGCAAATCGCGTTGAAAAAAGACAAACAATGATGACCTGCTGATCTCGATTACCCTAAACGTGCAACTTGACCCTGTCCTCGCGCTCCTTCTTGATGATTCTGTGGCTCTCCCACCGGTGCCAGCCCCAGGCGAGCACAAATATCAGAACCATGAGCGGAATTGAGATGATGAAGATGCGGCCCAGCGCGAGGCGCGACACCTGCTCGACATCGCCAACGTCCGTGCCTGCAGCTTCAGATCTCGAATCCGGCCCGTAACTCACCACCCCGGTGCTGAAGAAGGTCGACACAAACGTTATGGGAAGGTATATCAGGGTGACGGCAGTAATGACCTTCATAACGACCGCATCAAGCCCCGTCTTGTGCTGCTGGCGCCACATGATCTGCGTATACGCTTCCTGCTTGGAGGCATTCTGGGCAGTTAGGTGTTGATTGAGCTTGGAGATTGTCAGTCAGTCCGGAGGAAAGCTTGTGAATAGAAAAGATCGCAAGGAGGACGAGAGAAGGGGAAATGAACTCACAATCTCTTTCCTGTCCTTAGCCACCCGTAGGGCAAGCGAAGCGCGCTTCAGCTGCATCTCGAGGTCGTAGACGTACTCGCCAAGCTGGGAGACGAATTCGCGAACGCTGTGAATTGCCAATCCCGCATAGCCCTGTGGCCACGCGGGATCCTCGACGAAGTTGATGCAGAATGTGCAGAGCCGGTTCATGAGGGCAATGTTTAACTCGAGACAGGTAATACTGTCGGTTAGATATTGCTCCCTCTCTTGGATAACGAGAAGGCCATCCCGTTCCCACTCAATGGCGTATCCAGGAACTGGCTGTATTGCGACGTAGGACTATGTCTACGTAAACTTGTTAACACCGGAAAGATTCGTTCTATATAAGATGCGAACACACAATATTGTATGTGACGAATGTGGGCAAATTATGGAACGAACGTGCTCAGGAGATTTGATAAGTAGTAGTGAGAGAATAGATTTGTGCATTCGGCAGGGGATCATGCAAGGTACGTTAACGGTATCAAGGGACTTTTGTAAAGGGATCTTAAGAGAACGCCTGTTTGAGGTGACGGTTAGTAGGCGTTTCCAAGATCAAGAGATTAAGTGTTTGCCTGTGGTTAGGCGTTCGATTTTTGAGAGTACAACCCAGCCATACCCGAAGAAGACTCCAGCGATTCCAATCCTTACTAATTCCACCTTGTGAATTTTGGCTTTAAACCCCCTTAACAGGTATTTCCAATTAGCCTTGTGTAACAAAGTTAACGCACATCACCTAGAAGCAAAAGCCACCGTCGTTGCCCCTGGCAAAATGCAAGTCTTCATGGTCTAATTAATCTCGCGTAGATCCAAAGCTCCGCCACTCTCTTTTCCACTTCTTCCGTCGCTCCGGGTTTACACAAAGGGCGAAAGAGGCCAACAGCCCGTCCAGAAACGTGATCGCCCCTATCACCAACGGAATCGACTGGCCCGGCTGTGATAGATCCGTCATCGGCTTCAGACCGTTATACTCAATCGTACGCTCCACCGACACCATTAAAACAGAGAAGTTGAGCATGGCGAAGACACCAAAAACCGCAGCAATCCATCTCGTCCACGACGCTAACTCTTTGAATGGATTGCTATCCTTGTCGTTGTTATTTGCGTGTCCAGTCCACTGATTGATGCTGGCCTGGAACACCAGAAACCACGGCCATGTCCAACCGAGGCAGACCGTCGTGTTGAACACGGCAAACCCCAATGCGAAATCCGGAAACCAGCCTCCTTCCATCGGCACGGGCCGAAACGAGAAGGCAATATCGGCGGTCCCGAGCGTGGGCAGACGCCGGTGCCACACGGCCCAAAAGACGACACGGCCGACGGAGCTCCACAGGCACGCGATGTAGGTGGCGAAGATGCCGAGGGCTTCGCCGGCTACGGCGCTAGGCCAGAGCATAGCGACCATGGCTGGCCAGGAGAGTGTATTTGCCAACATGATGACGATGTGGGCTTCGACGCGGCTGATGGTGGCCGCGCCTGGGGCCTGGGTGACGAGAAGGGTCCACGAGCCGAGGATGGCGAGCATCAGCCCGGCCGATGTAAGCTTAATGCTGCTGGTGTTTCCGCCCGCGAGGGAGAGGAGCATCCCGGAGGCTTGGAAGTAGATGCCGTACCGGATGCCCGTGCCGTAGAGGTCGCTTGCCGCAGTGGGGTTGCCGGGGCTGAAGGACTCGACGTCCTGTTGGAAAAGATCCATCTTGCCTGGTAGTAAGGGGTTTTTGACTGCCCAAGTGGGCAAACGTGGCCGTGAAAGGTAGCGAGAAAGTTGAGATTGATGCGCAAACAAGAAATATTTTGCACTACAGCACGAGCGAGCCGCGACTGAGCGTGATCATGCGGACGAGGTGATCAAGAGCGGCAGGAATGCTGCACTTGTGTTCGCGGCAGGCTGTCAGTTCTTCGTCAGGAAGGGGCGGCTAATTCAGTTGTAGGCATACAATAGCATCTAAACTGACCTAGCGCGAAGCCATATCATCGCATAAGGGCCCTTGGCACCAATGGACCTTGCGGCATTTGATGCGTGGCGTCCTGGAATATTGGATGCGGCTCCTGTTCTGGCACATACAAGGCTAGATCTATGTCCGACATCTTGCAGCTATCACGTTCTTTTCCTTTATGTCCCGTTCCTCTCCAGATTCTTTTTGTGAAAAGACGGGGGGGGGGCCTCCAAGTACGCAGGGTTGATACCCTGAACTTTGTCGCTCATTACTTGTTTTTTCAAGTTGTTCATCTTAGGAGTCTCGCTGCTCAAGTACCATTGAATCCATGGCAGCGCCGCAGTTTCCCTCATGCTCCATCCAGTGCCTTATTTCCGCAGCAGCGGGGTCCGGGTGCGGCTCAACCGATTACTCCTGCTGGTGCCGAAACTGGCGCAGAATTGACGCGGCATCGGCAACTTGCCTCAGCTCCGCCTGCTCACTTGGTGATGTTTTGAGTTTGTTTGCCCACAAAATCACTTGGATTATAAGTGATAATCTGACGCTGTAACCTCAGGGTTGACATCCATTGCCAGTCAATACTGTCTCACAAATGCCGCTGGAGGTACGACACTAGCCACCGTGGCATTAACCCCTGCAGCGACAACGTCTGGAACAATTGGAGGACAGCTCGCAACATCCACGGGATCCCCACGGGCCGGGGAAACGAAAGGGTCGAGTCCCACAAGTTCATCCGGTGGCAGCAGTAGTAGTCCGGAGAGCGCCAGCTCCGGGGCGTTATCGACCGGCGCCATAGTCGGCATAATCGTGGGGATAATCGCCGGCATCTGTTTCGTTGCCTTCTTTTTTATCTTTTGCCGTCGTACTAGGGGCAACAAGAAGGAAGTCCAGGGTTCCCCACAGCCAACGCACCACTAACAAGAAGGGGATCTCGACGAAATCAATTAATGAGGCCCAGGCAAAGACTCAAGGCCCACCATGTGGTGAGCTCGCTAGTTCGGTAAAATGGGTGTTCAGGGTGGCAGTCAGCAGGTGCTTTTGGAGATAGAGAGGAGAGGATCCAAGTGTCGTCAGGGTTCCCTTTAATAAGTGACAGTTCAGGTAGAGTTCAAAATACCCACTCGGTTCGATCCTGACATCCCATCCTGTGATTTCTTGCCTTTCCATCTAAAGTCTCACTTCAACCAGCCACGTATTCCATTGGGCCTTTGAGGATCCTTCGGTTGGCCTATCACAATGGCTCCGAGATGGCCGCGGAATTTTCTGGATTAGCGGCAAGCTGGGGTCAGTGAAGTCGACGTTGATGAAATTTACACACTGCCACCCAAGAACCACTGAACTGATCCACCGCTGGAGATCGACGACACGACAAGTACTGCCAAATGCTTTTGGTAGGCGTGAGGAAAGGAAATCGAACGTGGAGATATTTGTTGTAAGAGCTCGGCTATAGCAAGCTACTTGCGGGCCTTGGTTGTGACAAGTTCGCCGTGCTGAATCGCTGGGCATCCTAAGCCGCCATAATTATGCAATTACTCTGAAAATGTCTTGGATTGTGGCTAAGCTAATTGCACATGACGGCGCTTATAGTTGTCAAATGCCTCCGTCTCTGCTAGGTCGAGCAGCAAAGAGAAAGCGGCCACGCCTCCTGCTGTCCAGGTTGTCGAGATCGACAAGAAGTTTTGCCAGGTTGCGCCAAACCCCGAGGTGTGCTATTTTATCTGTCCCCCATTTATTTCCTTTGTTGGCCGAGATAGCTGAGATTTTGTTTTGCAAGCACACATTTGGTCGCAATCTTGTGGAACCCAGCGCCGTGTTGCCCGCCATCCTCCTCTCATTTACCCCCTGTGGACAGGTAACGGCCGACGAGATCACTGCGCACATCCTCCAATTCACGGCTGAGGGCGATGCATTTTGTCCCGGATTTGCCGCTGCTGTCGTCGTTCAGCAACATGGTCCTATCGCCCAACCTGCATCGCTGGAATCCTGCGAGTCGATCGCCATGGGAGCAAACCATGTCCCCCTCATTCGGGTGGGCGTGACCACAGGCGCCGCGCTGCCCGCCGGCCCTACTTCATGCAGGGGATCGAGATCCGGGAGGCGTGGAGGCTGTTCCCGGACGAAGCCGATGCCTTCTTCGCACCGCTCCAACCGACGCCGACCGCCGACGGGACGTGAGTTCTTGCCCCTGATCTCGATCTCGAGGGACCAGGGAAGACGCTGACGAGTCAACGAACAGGTTCCTGCCGCTGAAGGTGTCGGGCATTTTCGGTCTCACGCTCGCAATTGCCGTTCCCTCCCGGCTGTATTTCGAGAAGAGCGCATCCAAGACGCTCGACGGCATGAGCATCGCCGTCAACGATAACTTCGACCTCAAGGGGATCCACACGGCCGTGTCGAGCAATGTCGTTTCTCAAGTTCCGCGACCAGGCTGCAGAGACGGCCCCGGCGCTGAAGGTGCTGGTGGAGAAAGGTGTCATACTGGTCGGTAAGGTCAAGATAACGAGCTTTGCCGACAGGGAATGCCCGCCATCTGATTAGATCGACTATCACTGCCCCTTCAATCAAATTGGCGTTTTTTGCGACCAATCCAAATTCGAGGCGGGGGAACTCCGATCGCCTTCGGCAGCAGCCCACTGGTAACCGCCCGCAGGCGGTCTAGCTTCTTCCACAACCCAAGATGCCAACACGGAGAGTGGACCTCACTTTTGTCACAGTGTGAATTTGAGGCCGCAGTTGGTCGCACACTTTCTTGCCTGGCGTGGATTGGCCTCACATGAATCTGATTCGGTCAGCCCAACACCCCAGCCTTCATCGTCACCCCTTTGAATTCGTCCCGCGCCAGTCAGCAGCTATCTCCCAGGTATCGTACTCAATTCAAGCCCATCTTTATATTAACACAGTACAGTCTCGTCCCATCTCATCCCATCTTGCACCCGCCCTGCTGGAAGGCCGACTGTATGGCCATCAGACAAAAATGGCTGGCACGCGAGCAGTTTACCACCGGAGGGGAACCCTGGGGCTCTCATTGGTTGAACCCCAACACCGACGGCTATTCTCCGAAACAGTTCGGGCCAAGACCGTTCACAATGCCACGCGAGAACCTCAATCAGGCCGCGGGTACGACAGCGTGGAAGATTACGCCGCAAACACAGTGATTCTCCCGAAAACTACAGCTAGTTGCGGACCAAAGTTTTTATGATGGCCCAGGTTCTCCAAGTTGGCGTTTCCGGCGTGCCAAGATCTTGTACTTGCTCAAACCCGCTCCGCGCGTCGTCAGAACCGCCGATGCACTTCGGAAGTTACTCATGCAACCAAGCGGGGGCCCTCGGGTGTGGTGCGTGCATCATATTGCAAAGGCTGAGAGAAGCAGCGTTATAAGAGGGGATGGTCGTCTCCATTTTGCGGTGGTTTAGACAGCCTCTGCCTGAACTAAACAACCTGCACTCCATAACAACCTCATCACAGGTCGAAGCTCGCCACCATGTCCACTCCAACCAACCTCTCTAGCCCTGGACGGACTCTGCACGTTGGTGTGATCCTCATGGGCGGGTTAGTCAATCCTCCTCAATCCCGTCCCCTGCCCGAGCCATCGGAAACCGTTGACACCCCCCCTCTACATCTACACAGTACCACAGAAATCCTCGACGTCGCCCCCCTCGACTTCTTCAGCGCCCTCGACAAGTCCCTCATCTCCGCTATCCCACCCTCCGTCTTAGACATCCCCGCACCTGTTAGGGCGCAAGCCCTCTCCATCCAATACCACTGGGTCTCACAAGCCGGCCCCGGCACCCCCAGCAAGCTAAGCGCCGGCATCTCTCTCAATCCGACCGACTCCTTTGCCGCCTGCCCCCCCCTCGACATCGTCCTCGTTGGCGCGCACCACATGGATTACACTCCCAACGACATCGAGCTCGCCTTCGTCAGGCAGAGCTACGAGACCTGCTCCGCCTTCCTGTCTATCTGCGGAGGAGTCCTGACCCCGCTGATGGCAGGCATTCTTCAAGGAAAAAAGGCTACAGGACCGCGGTTCATGCTGGAGACGTTACGGAAACAGGCGCCGACAACGGAGTGGTTGGAGAAGCGATGGGTGCGGGATGGGAAGCTGTGGACGAGCGGGGCGTTGTTGAATGGTACGGACATGATGAATGCATTTGGGAAGGAGTTCTGGGGCCCCAAGGAGGGCGAAGAGGAGTCCTTGGCGGGGTTGTTCACCAAGATGGGGGCGTGGCCAGAGAGGGATGTGGACTACAAGGATGTTACGTGGAGCGTGTAAGGTTCTCTGTCTTGAAGTGTGCCGTTTGCGACGTTCTCTTCTTTACTATCAGCTTTTCTGGTCCGTGCATCCTATGGTTATTGTTTTGGGAGGTGGCCCAATCTCAGGGTTACCAGGGTTATGCATGTGAATTTCGCTTACCAAAGTGGCCAGTTCCGGGTGTGAGAGCCGGCGTTTAGTAGTATACGGTTCTACCACGCGGATGTGAAAGAACGCGGAGACGTGGAGGTGTAGCGGTTTGTGCAATGGTCGAGGGGGAGGTTTGCGTAGAATGATACTGCATGTAGGGGGGGGGGGAGACAGTGACGCGAAGACAGACGGGCGGGGGAGGGGGGGGCGGGTTTG
>Ga0247763_1002053_pt1 | contig 10642 bp, 13 predicted proteins | sample UWRJL141409B4_FD_179926 | JGI IMG/M metagenome (GOLD analysis project Ga0247763, IMG submission 179926) | Plant litter microbial communities from Arlington Agricultural Research Station in Wisconsin, United States - UWRJ-L141-409B-4 | ecosystem: Environmental > Terrestrial > Plant litter >...
CTTGTCGGCCTTTTGTTGCAAGCGGCGGGCGGTAGCGGAGGCCCTGATAGAGATGATCTCCATGTCAGCGACGTGGTTGTTTTGCTGAGGCTGACGGGGGGGTGAGTTTCCTCGGTCGATGACCATGCTGGGGACCCCTGGTGTCTCCAGAAACGGCTCGAACCTGGGGTTGTTGCGCCTCCCTGCATGGAACCGGGCATCCAGCTCTTCCTGGGTGCGCCCCATGTCGGCATTTTGACGGTTGATCATTTCCATGTAGGCTTTGTGGGCAAGTTTGGCCTCGAGAGCTCTGAGCTCCAACTCGAGGCCTTGGTCTACCAAGGCTTGGGGTATTTCGGGCCGACCATTGTTGTCCATTGTGACTTTGATGGAATTCTGGGGTACAATACGCCGCAGCAGACACCAATAGGGGCAGTTGGTAAAACTAGGTATCGAGAGATTATTAGCACATGAAATTCGTGGCGCGGATGGTTGGGAGATTGGGGGTCAAAGCTGACGGCGTGGTGGCAGTCAAGACGGTACGCTCAGATTGGGTTCGAGAGGTTGAGAATTAAGGCAAGATGAAGGCTGTACTAACGGAATTCGAGGGAAGGTTGGGGGCTGAAGATCCAGTCGTGTGACTGCTGGTTGTGCGAGTGGTTCAGCTTGAAGTCGTTTTGGTGAACCTGTTGGGGTTGATGTGGAGAGATTTGGGATTGAATCAAAATTAAATCAGAGCCAGTGTGGTAACACAGGTGTTGGCCTTGGAAAAACGCAAAGAGTGATAATCCCAACGGAGCGGGTCCAAAAAAATAAGGCATGAAAGTTGATATTTCCACGTAAATTATGACAAGTGTCAAGGTCCCCTTCCCAGGCTTCAACATATTTTCATCCCCGTGCCGTAACCCTTATGCAGCCCGTCTTTGCTTCACCGATGCTAAGCAGTACCAATGCACTATGTAAGCCCGCTAACTCCCCCTCTGAACACCTGGAGACGATAATTGACGCTTCCACCCCGCTGACACGTCAACTCTCATAAACCAACTTTCGAAAAGGCCGAGCAAGTGTCATGTCCTAATTCACACGTTAATATCTCACTAATCTTCTACTATATAGATACGGTAGGCGGCTCATGTTGTATTACGAGACCGCAAAGGCGGATTCCACACGTTCTGTTGTACAAGCAACGTGGGCGAAGCTCCCGGGATGAACAAGCTCGCCGAGCCACTTCGCCACCCCGCTAACACGAACCACACTGCAGCAAGCACGGTGGTGGCTGGTCTCTCGTGGTTGTTGTTTCCATGGAGTAGTGGAACGAGGCAGACTATCAAGGCCATTTATGCTGGGCCGATATTCCGTGCCTTGGTGAGAGAGAATGTAAAAGTGTCGCACAGTTCTCCTCTCCACCAAGTCATTGCAACTTCCCGTCTGAGTGCTGCCGACGGAAGATATGCGGAATCGTTCACATCCCTGTGAAACTGGGCGTGGTCCGCTGAATTTCTTTCGAGTCGGTGTGGCAGCCCTTGAACACCGGCTTCCCCAACTCCCACCGCCGCCAATGCCTGGCGCTGCCGCGGCAAACAAAGAAATTGGGCGTTCAAGCCATCTTCTACATATCATGGAACTGTCTACCTAGGTACCTATACACATTTCAGCAATTTCCTATGTGCAATCTTGAAGGTGTAACTGCGGCTTGGTTAACTCTGTCAGGTGGGGGACTAGTGGCAATTTACCCGATGTCGACGAGGTATAAGCTGCTTCTTTTTCTTGATCGATCTTAGACGTCTGCATGATCTGGCCAGCGTCGCCAGGGTAAGGGTCCAGTGATCGACTTACCCGGTCGGGGTTGTCGAAAGGACGATCTTGCATAAGTTCCTTCATTCTGTGTTGTCCTGCTCGGTATTGTCAAACCGACACCTCACTGGTCCAAGTTTGATTGGGGTTGCAAGGGTGGGTCGATCTGCCTCGTCTAGTAGATGGAGCACGGGAAGTAAGTACCTGGTTGAGTGAATGCGAGTCGCTGTCGAAGAAAATATGTCGGTCTGCAATCCCGGCAGTCGAGTACTGGGGTGGGTCATCGATGATTGTGGTGTCGGGGTGAAGAAGGCGTGCCTGGAGTGCGTGAATGGAGCGTCTCACTGATGAGGAAGACGTTGTTGTGCGGCAACGGCACTTAGGTGTCTGGAGTGCCTGCAATGCCATGCAACGGACGCTCGTGCCGAAGACGACCATACCGAAGAGGGACGGAGGATCGTGCTAAAGAAGACCATGTTGAGGAGGGATGGAAGGCCACGTCGAAGAGGGATGGAAGATCATGCTGAGAAAGACCGTGTCGGCGAGGGACGGAAGACCGTGCCTAGGAATAACAAGACGGCTGCGTCGGAGAAGACCGTGCCAAAGACCCTGTCGAAGAGTGACGGAGATGACCGTCGAAGAAGACCATATCGAAGAGGACCATGGTGGGGACAACCATGCCGAAAATGGTCTGGTCATGTCGAAGAGGGATGCTGAGGAAACCACCACCACCAAAAACCACCAAAACCACAAGCCATCAACCAACAATCCACCAATCTCCAAGCTATCAAACCGTAAGGCGTCAAACCGTCCGCAACCACCACCGCCACCAGAACCATCACACCCACACCACCAACTTCCTCAAGCCATCAAATCCCAATTCCAGAAAACCTCAAAGCCATCGCCACCAAAACCAACTCCACCAAAACCACCAAACCCTACACCATCAAACCCACACTACCAACCTCTCCAAGCCATGGACCCCAAAGCCGTCAACCGTGAAACCCCAAAATTTCGTCTGCAAGCCACCGGAACCCAAAAACCAAATCCCAAAATCACTACCCAAATCCGTCGTATTCCGAGCCCATTGAAAGATGCCGTGATGCTGATGCTGCTGATGCCGATATTGATGATTCTGCCGACTGCTGAAAATGCCGATAATGTTGCTGATGCTGATGATTTTGCCGATGCCGAGGCCGTTGTTGAGTGTCTTTGAGCCTGCCCCACAGACATGAGAGACAACATCCCCCCTTTCTCCAAGGCCGTGAGAGACACGTGCAACACCCCCCACCCTCCCCCAAGGCCGAGGATCCCACGTGCAACTGAATCACAGTCATGGACTGGATCACAGCTGCAAATCCCACATGCGACTGGTTCACAGTCACGGCCGACTGGATCCAAGCCGTTGACGTCGATGGCAGAATCGGAACAAGACTCAGCGAGCTGTCACAATGAAGCCCAACGGATCCCGGGTCACCCATCTTTAGATCTGCGTCCTGGAGGATACCTGTGTCCAGGAATTCCGATCACCAACGAACACACTCCAGCCCTGGGTTTTTTGTTGAGAGACATGGGGGATACGAGGCAAGGCCATCTTACGATTGATAGAGGCCCTGAAGTTGGAACAGGAGGCCTCTGGTTGTGCCAACTAGATAGGCCTTGCCAGGAGAGAATCGGTCCTCGCTTGCTTGGCAAAAGGTGTTGGTTTTCCGGCCCGATTCTCATCTCACCGCCCGGGCTCGGGGCCCGTCCAAGTTGCCAAAACCTGCCCGATTTTGGCTTGAACTCTGCGAGGATCCTGCGCACTTCTCTCGACACGCTCCTTACAATACCCGATAAGACGATCCTAGAATTGCGGGGATCAACCAAAGTCTAAAAGGCATTACATAGTGCTGCATTTTTGCCCCATGACTCTTTCAGCCACGGGGATTGTGACGTTCGCTCCGTGATCCCATGTTCGGACCGGAAAGGTCTTGTCCAACCAGCACCTGAAGCCTTAGGGTTGGAATGACTGTAAAAGCATTGTAAGGAAGGTCTCGATGATGTTGCTTAACTTCCCGCCGTATTAAGCATTGCTGGAAGGGTTTGATGGTTGGGAACCTAAGGGAACGAGCCTGGCTCCAAGACGAAAATAAGGTACCACCTGCCGTCCTTCGGTAGGGGTAGCGTGCCAGTACGGTTGGGGCAGATGCTGAAAATGTACAAGCAAGTTAGGATCGAACGCTTTATCTCCTTTAACGAAGTGCTCGTCATGAATGGCATCCTTCACCGTGCCGAAGAACGTCAAGCCATAATCCAGTAAGAGCTGCCTGTAAGGTTGGCGAATAGGAAGGTGTATAGGGATATATAAGAGGGGCATACGAAGAACATGGTTAAAAACCCTCTCGGCATCGCACCGCGGAACGTGGAGTTCCAACCCTTTGCAAGCCGCAGGGTCGACGAATTCGACGGATTCGACAAGGCGACCCATAAGAGCCTCTAGCATACTTTGCTCGATTTAAGCTCGGAAGTCGCTACCCCTATCCTTGTCGGAGAATATATTACCGAGCTCGTCGATAATCTTATCGACACTGCCCTTGGCCTCCAACTTGGCACTGGCAATGTCCGGCACATAGCCGAGCCAACGGAGGCTCTCGGCCATAACGTTAATAATACCATAAATGGTAACGTAATCCAAGAGCTCAAGTTTATCGCCAAAGCCGAGGTCCTGGTCGTCGTCGACAGTGTTAAGGATGTCCTCATCCTCGTCGGCCTGGATAAGAGGTTCATTGTAAGCCGCAGTCAACGTATATGCCTGAGCCAATTTGTCAGAAACAAAAGAAGAGATAACGGTACAGCGTCAGCGTACAGGCTCATCCTTAACATGACCGCCGCCATGGGCAGGAGCGTCGCCGTAGGCGCGAGCCCCGCCGTGGACAAGAGCGTCACCGTGGACGAGAGCGTCACCGGGAGTGTGAGCGCAGGCTTAACTGCCCCTCCATGACAGCCTGCTCAATTCAGGGTGGGGACGGGGGCTGCCCTCGAGCCACCCCCCCTCCAATCTCTCTTCTCCTCTTCCACCAGACAGCTCCCGAAAATACACCGCGTAGCACAGCCAAGCTGTCAATTTGGCACGGTAATAAGCCCTACATGAGTGTACTTGTATCGGAACTCCCGTCTAATCCGACACAGGTCGTCATGCCCATCACGTCCACATTCGTCGGCAACCACGCCATTACCTGGGAGCCGGGAGCCCTAGCCCCTCCTCAACAAGCACCGATCGACGGCCGAAAGGAGGCCTTCAACGCTTTCCTCAAACTGGAACTCGAGAAATTCAAGAATAAGACCGGAGGGTACAAAGGTGCCCTGAGCAACAAGCGAGCGGAGATCTCCAAGCACATGACAGTCCTACGGGCTGTACTTCATGATCCGTCTCCTGTCACGCTTGGCACGAACGACTTTGGTTTGCAGTTGGATACCGCGATAACGGTCATTGAGAAAATGATGGCCGCATGGGCCAACAAACCTCTCGAGAGCACTGGGAACAACCATGGCGCGGACACTAGGAGGACTGCGGCCCGAGGCCCGGCTGACAAAGCCGCCCAGAAGGATGTGCCCTCATGGGACGGCCTACACTGCCCACTCATTGGCGTTAGTGTACTCGATGCCGCGCATGTCGTTGATGTATAGGCCGTCAAAGGCATGGGAGCACAACCTTTGACCGTATGGAGTCTTCTCCGAGATTTTTTGGCCCCTATAGGTCCTCGGAGATGTTAACATTGCCGGAGAAGGGCTCCAGAACATTCTCCCACTGGAGCCCACTGCCTACCGTCTGTGGGATAGGAATTGTTTTGGACTACGGCCCATCCACTACCTCAACGACCCCGAGAACAGCATATATCTTCAAGTGGTATGGTTTTATAACTACCATAATGCGATTGGCTTGGACAACTCGAGAGGTGCTGTCGTGTGTGCGAGCACCGCCGTGTGTGTGAGCGCCGCCGTGGGCGTGAGGGTGATGAAGGCATCGACGTCGCCATTAATTGCAGCTTTTGCCTGAATCCGAACCTAATCCTCTTGTTCGTCGCCACACTCATAGCATGCGTGCCGTTGCTGAGTCGACTTATGGAGTGCCGAGTCGAAGGCATATTGAGAGCGGGTATTTAGTTAAAAATAGTTAACGGTAAAGATTAGTAGTAATCAGGAGATACCTCTACGTAAAGCATTAGGTTCCTAACGTATTGTGATATACGATCTTACGTCCGGCTTTGCCCTACGCTTATCCACAGACCTATGGTTCCGAATTATAAAAATTAAGAAATCAGGGTTTTAATTCACCAGACTACTGTCTACACCAGTATTAAGGTCCTACAACTATCTACCGGGCTTTCTCGACTACGATGCAGTACAGCGTATCCCATACGTGTAAATTTAGCCAACATTCTACTCGTGCTTCCAGCCTCCTCCTTAAGAATAAGAAAGTGAAAGGAGTGTACCAAGGCCAGCCAACAGCGGAAGGGCTCACCTACGCCTTCCCTTAAGGGGCACTGGCGGCCTCATCTAACTAGCACAAAAACTCCCCAGCACTGCAAGCCACTGTCGTAGTCCCGCGTTGCAAGCCACTGTAGTCTATCATTGCCTCGTACATGATTGTCTCAACGTGAAGATAGCCACCAGAAACCCGCCCAAACGTTCCTGGGTTCTCCTCGTCGACGGAGGCGCTGATAACTCCAAGGTATCTTTCTCCAACTTCCCTCGGATAAGACGCTTTAAAATAAAGCGCGCCGTCAACAGAAGCCCAACTCCAGGATGGAGCGCGGTCTTTGTGTCGAACAAGTGTCCCTGGTTTCTGAGCGCCCCATAAAAGGCCGCTCCAGATTTCCTCCCTCGAAAGCCCCGCGACATATGTCATACCAGACGACATAGCGAGCTGGGCGGCAAGACCAGCAACTGCTGGCAGTTTGTCTCCGGGTTTAGTAAGGGCCCTATATGAGTACTCAGTTAACCATATATTCCAGATGTCCAAATATTTGCCCTGCAAAGTCTTCCGAACCTTGAAGTCGTTCGTCTTCGCCAAGGGCTCTCCCCTTATCAATCCTCCACTTAAGCAGTTTGTCCAAGCTTGCTTATCCGTGTTGGACCGAGGCTGTCTGTTGCGAAATGATTCTGATGGACAATCCCAAATTAAGCCTTTCCAAGTAATCGATATCGTGGCCACGGAGACTAATCTCTCTTGAAGGGTCCATCCTCGTGAATGTAATCTGTTGCCGTGGAGCTCAACCCACAGACGAACTGCTTTTCCTTCGGAGACCATCCGATTCCAATGAGGAGCCGAGGAAGACAGACGTCTCGTCGATGGCAATACTAGTCCCTGCGTCGGAACTGGAGGCGTCAGATACGGCAATGTTGAGTAAGCACCCTTGGTAGATTTTCGTCATTCTGGCTGCCTGTTCAGCCCAGTCCTGTTCATTGTCCTGTATGATGCATAAAGCGTCGATCCAGATGTACTTGAACCCTATTGCCTTCGCAAACAACGTCGACTGTCGTATCGTAAGAGGCAGCCAGGAGAAGGGGATCCCTGAGCGGTGATTGGATATATTTTGTGACGTGGTTGTAAGGGTTACGCCTTTGCCCCAGCAATAGCTGAGCGTAGCATAAGGCATAATCTCGCCCGGCTGAGACTCGTAGAGAAAGGGGGTGTCGCCAGAGATGTCGAGCACCCTCCGTGGTAGAGGCGCCGTGTGTCTGATTTCGCTGCATTGTGAATGTTTCTGGTGGCATTCGTCCATCCACCGCATGGCTTGATCGACGATTCGACCAGAGCCGAGGTAGTCTTCCGGGGCATGGGCAAAACGAAGCCCGCGAATTGACTCAGTTGCGTATACGACCCTATCATCCTTCCCCAGATTGCTCCCCAGAGCCAGCGGATCGAGCCTTTCCAACGCCCATAAACTTGTATGACTCAAATAATCGCCATTTCTATCCAGCTGTACGAGGTCCAGGTTGTTGAGATGACCCGCCTTTCTAACCAGCTTGTAGCTTGCGCCTTGGTCGTGTTGCGTATCGGCCCCGTTGATGACGAGAAAGCGGCACATCGGGCAGCTCATAGCCGAGGCAGCGAGTGACGGCATTTGCCCATCTAGGTGACCAACAAGACCATTCCAAGAAAGGCTCGGTGCGGTACTCGTTACGATCTTTGAGCATGGTTCGCAAAGACGCGAGTCTGGTTCGACAGAAGGATAGAGACTTGGATCTACTTTTGGGTGCCATTTCCGAGTTCGATCCTCAACCCAGTGATAAGTCTGCCATATCAACGGGTCAGGCGGGTCATAATAGTCGAACTGATACGGATTCGCTGACATCGCAAATCAGTGGTAAGAAGGGGGTTCAGAGTGCGAGGGTCTTTGGCGTGCGAGGCGTTGAGTGTCTTGAAAATAATTCATGTGGAGGTTTGCAAAAGCGCTTGACCGAATATCTGTGCTGAAGTTGGGCTCTTGGACAGATAGGTGCCTTACCGCAGTCGGTGCCAAGATGCAGAACGACGAAATTAAATACAGCCACGAAGAGCATTTTAAACTGCCCTATGGGAGTTGTTCCTGCTGCAGACAAGGATCTTACTTCGTGCCCTAAAGGCGTGGCTGTACCCCTGAGAGGTATTGTTGGATTGAATCTTGGCCCTGGAGCCTGCCTCCCCCTGATCAATAGAATGCGCACTCGCAATTTTTCTACCCCGACAAAAACCACCAATAGATCGATTTAATTCCTTAAATATGTATGTATTGTATTGCCCTGGAGGGTGCTATGACTGGCCATTTATTTCATAGTTATCACACCTACTTTGGCTATGTGGTTGATGTTTGAAGGATCAATGTGGCGGGTTGCGAGTGCGCATTCTTTTGATCAGGGGGAGCCTGCGCCACAAGACTCCCCACTGTAACTAGATCTTGGCGTGCCAAGACCCCCCGCAGCAGGGGGTGTCTGGAGCGCCCACTTCCGTCTGTTCCAGCCGTCTCTTCGCTTCTGGACACGCGATAATACTGTGAGTACACCAATATTACGGCTTAATACGTGCAGTTCAACAGGTATAGCCCTTGCTATGGTCGTCGGGTGTTCTCTTTCTTCCACCGCCGACCGACTAAGAGACTCGCCGTGGGATAGAAGCCGGTGGCAGATGGTTTCAACTTTAATATTAGGGAAAACCCGAGCTCGACGGTACAAGTGCTACTGTCGCGGGCTGTCAAGCCCAATAGCCGCAAGGAGTCGCGCTCATGTTCCAGCTGTGAAAACGTCCACAAGACCTTGATCTGCGGCCCGGACCCCTGGTTGATGCGGTGATAGCTCGTGTCCTCCTGGGCTGGGACAGACCCAGGGCGCCCATCTCGGTCCAGCTCGGCTGGCGGAGCCAGAACTCGCGCGCCTCAACACCCTCAGGCTGCTTGATGCCGCACATGGTGTGGAGAAACTCCAAGCATGGCGCTTTGCAGATGTGCGACAGAACTCGCAGACAGTCGATGCCCACTAGGCTCTAAGGATGCGCCAGATTTCATATTGCTCTATCCCCGGTTCTGCGTCTGCGAACAATATGTCAGTTTCCACCAGGCCAAGAATCCCAGACATGGACAGCTCGCGAGACCGACCCACGAGAGCTTTCCAATCCTCCTCGGCACGCACCGGCGCGGGTAAGAGCCAAAGGACTGCGGCGACACTTCGGACAAGTGGCAATCCATAATAGGTGAAACCGAGTCGTTGTTGTTATATCTCGTCGATGACAACATGAAGAATCGGGCTGACGTGCTTTGGAGGTGGACTAATAAGAGAGCCATCCAGGACGCCGCAGAGGTAGGGCTGGCTCTCTTTGTTGGCTGCGCCTCATAAGGGGGCTCGGTTTTGTAGAATAAGATGATGATGCTAGAGCGATGCTTTAGGCGCCACGCTCTCGCCTACGAGCCTGACGGCTTTGCCTGCCATGCCGTAGCTCGACTGGAAGCCGATTCCGCCTGCTCCGTAGCAATGGACGACTCTAAAGGCGCCGTGCACAGGGTGCTGGTAGACTTGCTTCTCAATCCTTGGGCCTCCCACTCGAACCGGTCGCAGCCCAACCTGGTGGCGAATGACGCGCAGCTTTTCCGCTCCAGCTCCGGCTGGCACGAGGCCGGGACACACCTTGACCGAGCGCTGCATAATTCTCTCAGCAAGCGCCATGTCGGGCTCGTGGTTCCAGGTAGCGTAATATGAGCCACCGAGTGCTGTGCCCCCGCCTTTGCAATATCAGATAATGTCGGTGAGCCAGTAAATTCCACGAGAATCAGGTGCTTCGGGGGTTAGGGAGGGGGATTTACCAGCTGGCCGGTCGATAATGTAGCAGTTCTCCCCAATCGCTTCGTCCATCGTAGTGTCGCCTGACAGCGAAAACATGCCGCGGCTCTCGTTCTCGACGATGACAAGCTGGCCGCGAATCGGGGTGACGGCTTCATCCATGACGCCCCCGAGTCGGGACGCCATCAAGCCAGTGCAGTTCACGACAACATCAGCAACTGCCATGGTTGCCGAGGCGCCGGCGTCTTGGGGGGGTGTGAGAAAAAACGCATCATGAATGTGGTCTAGCGTGGCCCGGCGGAAGGACACACCCAGTGAGAGGCACGTGGACTGAAGAAAGTGCAGATAGATGCTGGGGTCTAGGGCAATGGTTCGGTAGAAAGTGCCCCAGTCAGCGAATTCAGGTACCTCGCTGCGACCGAGGATCTTGAACTGTACACCCATCGCTTATCTTAGTACAGTACTGTCTTCGGACTACTGTGATCGGGTTCCGTCGCTGAGACTTACATCTGGAACCAGATCCTTAAACCAGAGATGGAGATGGTCCTGCGTGCGGTCCACGTTTCTGTAATAC
>Ga0247763_1002054_pt1 | contig 10638 bp, 8 predicted proteins | sample UWRJL141409B4_FD_179926 | JGI IMG/M metagenome (GOLD analysis project Ga0247763, IMG submission 179926) | Plant litter microbial communities from Arlington Agricultural Research Station in Wisconsin, United States - UWRJ-L141-409B-4 | ecosystem: Environmental > Terrestrial > Plant litter >...
CCCGGCTCGCTGTCGATCATCGACATGGAGACCGACGAGGTGGTGCGCACCTTCAGCGATCCATCGCTCGTCGTACCGCATTTCGTGCGCTTCCACGATCGCACCGCGTATATCCCGAGCATCGGCGGCAACCAGATCACCGTGCTCGGCATCGACACCTTCGAGGTGGAAGACATCTTGCTGCTCGAAGGCGTGACGGAGCCCGGCGCCTGCGCCGGCGACCCCTGCGGCTTCGCCGACGCGCAGATCGATCGGAACGGGCTGCTCGTGGCTGCGCACATCGAGACGGGGCACGTGGTGAGCTACGACACCGTGAGCCGCACGCGACGGCCCGACCTGGTCACGGGGGATCGCCCCTGGTCGATCTTCGTCGACAGCATGAGCAACGTGTTCGACACCCACCTGATGCCGAACTGGGGTGACTCGACCGTCTCGCTCATCGACCGCGTCGAGCAGCGCGAGGTCGCGCGCAGCCCCGAGGGCGACCAGGAGTCGTACGGCGTGAACTACAGCCCTCTCGCCGAGGGCGAGGCGTTCGTGCTGAACACCATCAAGGAGCGCGTGGCCGTGATCGACCGCATGAGCGGCGAGTTGATCGAGGCGCTCGACGTGGGCGGCACCACCGAGACGGCGTCGACCACGGGTGATGGTCGCTATCTTCTATTGCCGCTGTCGAGCAGCAACCAGTTCGCCGTCTACGACGTCGCCACGCGCGCCGAGGTGGCTCGCTTCGATGACGTCGGAGAATATCCCTGGTCGGTCACGACCGTCGGCGGTCAAAACTACTGCCACTGACGGCGTCACTCGCCCCGCTCGCCCGTCACCAGACGGGCGGGCGCGCGTAGCCAGACGAGTAGCCAGGAAACGAGTCGGCGTCGCGGCGCTGCTGGGTGTCATCATCCCAGCCCCGTTCACGCCAGCGCGGCGGCTCGACGACGATCGGACGGCGCTCCTGGAACAGGGCGAACCCGAGCACGCCGACGTTGCGCGCCTTCCCCTTGCTGGCTGCATAGGAGCGAGCGACGTCGCCCAGACGAAACGCAGCGACCTCCGCCTCGCTGCGACGGAACCCGTCGATGTGCACGCTGGAGTAGGCGCCGATGAGGTAGCCGCGTTTCTCGAAGCTCGCGCTCTCCCCATCGAGAACGTCGAGCCCGTCGACGCTCGCCACGACCTCGAAGCGGGCGCTCGTCGAATTCTCGATCGCCAGCGCATAGCGTTCGCCCGGCGCGCCCACCCCCACCACGCGCGAGCCGCTGCGCAGCGCCGGCAAGGTGCGACCGGATGCGTCTACGACGCTGACGCGCAGGCCACCGAGGGCCCATGTCTCCGCTCGGCCCCACTCGCCACGCGGCAACATGCGCCGAGCGCCGGCACGATCGTTATAGTGTAGCTCGACGACGACGGACGGCCGATCGCCATCCGACCGCTCGAAGTCGACCTGCCGCGCCGGGCTATACCGGGTCTCGCCCCAGTGTGTGGCCAGGCCCGGTCGCTCTTCGCGGCTCGGGCGTCGCGACGGCGGTCTGCTGCGTTGCGCGTCGAGCTGGTGTGCCGGTGCGTCCGTCGTGGTGCGGCCGCGGCCGAGCGATGAGCCGCCCTCGGCCTTGGCATCGCTCCCGGCTCCGGCTTCGCTCGGTGCCGAGCGCTCCTCGAATTCGGGCGAAGCCGCAGCGCTGGACGGAGCGGGTGGCTGGGCGTAGTCGCCGTCAGCAGGGTCTGACTCGTTCTGGGGCGGCGGCAGTGGCGCCTCCATCGGGTCCGGAGCGGGATACGAGGGGGGCGGCGCTTCGTGCACCCCACCCCGACTTTGGCAGGCCAGGGCGAGGAAGAGCGCGAGGAGATGGGCGAGGCGACGGTGCGGCGCGAGATGTTTCATGGGAGTCCGTGGTGCGGATTTCCCAAGCAAACGCGCGAGCCGTCGCCGCGCTTACAGTTCAGGGCCTCGCCGGCGATTTCGCATCGGAATGAAACATCCGCGCCGGTGCTGCGCCGCGAGCGCTGACGTCGGCTCTCAGATGTCGGATGTCAGGTGGGGTTGAGCGCGCAGCCGAACTTCACCCGAACGCTGACGTCGGCATCTTCATTGACGAGGCGAGTGAGCTCTTCGCAGGTGGAACGACAGAGCACGATGCTGGTCTGGTCGCTCGAGTACTGCCAGCCCGACTCGCAGTCAGCGGAGCTCGAGCGAGCGAACTCCGAGATGGGGGTTCCGCCGGATTCGACCACGACGCTGACGGCGTTCAGGTCGATTCGGGAGCGACCGGCAGGGGGTTCGGGCACGGCGTAATCGCAGCCGAGCGTCGCTTCGGCGATGTCACCGAGCGCCTGCCTCAGCGCCGCAGAGAAGTCTTCCGCGCTCGTCATGTCGAAGTGGCAGTTCGCAGCAGCCTCCGTGGAACACCCGTCGGCGCTGGTGCCGCCGACGACCGCCATCTTCGAGAGCTCGTCTCGCGCTTCTTCACTGCCGGGTGAGCCAATAACGAACGTCTTGATGGCTTCGTCACGAAAGTGGGTGTCGACGGACGCGACCAGGGGCTCACCGTCGACGCGCGTCTGCCCGTCACCGCCACACTCCAGCGTGTACGTCGGGATGCCGTCGGTGATCAGCACCAGAAAGCGTGACCCGGCGAGCGCCGACGCACCGAGTTGCTCGACGCCGAATTCGTACGCCGCGTGCGTGGGCGTGCCGCCCTCGGCGACCTGGTCGGCGTTGGCGCGCTCGATGAGCGCGCGATGCTCGGGCGTGAGCCGGGCGATGGGCGCCACCGCGAGAGGCCGGTGACACTGCGGGCCACCGCCGCCGGTGTTCGGGTAGTAGCTGATGCCTACCGCTGCCGCGTCGGGCATGTTGGCGATCGCCGTCGTGAGAGCCTCGCGCGTGATTTCCCACTTGCTGCGCTCGCCGTCATCGGGCAGCCGCTCGGTACCCGCCACCCAGTTCATCGATCCGCTGGTGTCGACCACGAACTGGATCACCGGTGGGCGCTCGGTGACACCCACGAACTGATCGACGCACGTCTGCTCCGCTACCCCCTCGTCGTCGACGAGCCCGACCAGGCCCGGATTCGGGCCGGGCACCTCGCCATCCGCCGGTTCCCCCGGCAAGAGCCCGTCCGTTTCCATCTCGATCGAGCCGCCTGCGCCGGCGCCCTCGCCAGCAGGCGGGGTGACGGTGCGCGGCTCTTCCTCGCTCGACCCACAAGCGAGCGCCGCGACGGCGCAGACCCCCACCGCGTGAAGACTCACCGCCTGGAGAATCGAACGAATTATGCTCAACGACCGCATCGCGCTCCCAAACATCGCTCCGTGAGAACCCGGCGAACCCGGAATCGAGGCGACCCTGACACACGCTCACCGGTCATGCGCCGACGCCTCGCGACGCCGAGTATCGCACACGCAACACTCACAGCTCGAACAAAACCCGAAGGCGCACAAAGCAGCAGCACGCGATCAAGCGCCGCTGCGCGGCAACCGAGTTGCCCATCCGAGCCACGCCGAGAGACGACGCACCGAGCAACACGGAGTGGTTCGCTTCCACTCGTTCAACCAGTGCGCTCGGTCACGGACCGCTTAGCGCTGGGTTCGGTCCAGGAGGATTCGAGAACCCAGCGCTGCGGGAGACCGCGCACGGTGTGTCAGCTCGCACCAGCGGCGCGAAGCGACCTCACCTCACTTCGCTTCGGCGGTCGCGTTGGAGGGCGGCGCAGGCTCTGCCGCCGCCGCCGGCAGCTTCACGATCTCGATGGTATTCTCGGTGAAGAGCGGAACCAACACCTGCCCGCGCTTGCTGTCGTATCCAATGTCCGCCGGCGTCTTCACGTCGGACAGGAGCGGAGAGAACTGGCCGTCGGTGCTGCCGACGAAAACCGCCGACTTCTCCCAGCTGGAGAACAGAACCTGGCCCTCCGCCGTCTGGATCAGACCGTCGAGCTGGGCGCCGGGCGCCTTGAGCGGGGCCTCTTGCTTGCCGTCGGGCGTCACGTGGTAGAGCGCACCCTGCCACGTCGCTACCCACAGCCCGGTCGCGTCGGCAAAGAGCCCGTTGGGCAGGCCGAGTTGCTCGCCCTTGATCAGCGGGGTGACCTTGCCCTGCGGCGACACCTTGTAGATGGCGTCTTTCTTGTTCGGTTCGAGCGCGCCGTCTTTACCGGCCTTTAGCCCAGTGTCCGACACGAAGACCGTGCCGTCGGGGCCCACGGCGACGTCGTTCAAGAACGCCGCGCCCGTCACCTTGATCTGCTGCCCCGGCTTGCCCGTCGCCGCGTCAAACGTGCGGATCACGTCGATGTCTGCGACGTACAGCTTGCCGTTCGAGATGCCCAGGCCCTTCGGCGCGTTCAACTCGACGTCGGCGGCAGCACCGTCAATCCACTTGAGGGCTACGACCTGGCCCTCGGGCGTGAGCTTCGAAATGAAGCCGTTGTCGTCCTTGTCGAGCGGAGAGCCATTGATGTTCGACACCAGGTACGTGTCCGACGTGATGTCGTGCAGAACGGACTCGGGCACCTGCAGGCCCACGTCTTTGATCACCACGGGACCGGACGGCGGCGGCGGCGGCTCCGGTGCGGCGGCGGGTGCCGGCTCGGCGGCAGCCGGCTCGGGCTGAGCGGGAGCTTCGGCCGGGGGGGTTTGGCTGCATGCGAAGCAAAACCCGGCGACCAGCGTGACCTGTGCGCTCGTCCGAACGCGGCTATTTCTATTCTTCATGACGTCCCTCGAGGAAATTGAAGGCCCCCCATTGGATGGCTTCACACCGCTCGCATCATTGGGGCGGGCGGGAAGGCGCGGACTATATCCGCTCACCCTGGCTCGAGGAGTTTTTTCGCCGCAAGCTGTGTGCTTTTGACCCGCCCGTACCTCCCGGAACGTTTCAGCCTGACCTGCTTTTCATGGCGTCGAAATCAGGCGGCGCGGGCTGCTGCGAGCGGCAACCAGATTCGAAATGTGGCGCCTTGGCCGGGCTGCGATTCGCAGCGGACCCTGCCGCCGTGTTGCTCGACGATGATGGCATAGGCCACGAACAACCCCTGCCCCGTGCCCTCTCCGAGCGGCTTCGTCGTGAAGAAAGGGTCGAAGATCTGCGCCTGGAGCTGCGGTGAAATACCCGGGCCATCATCGCTGAAGGTGACCTCGACGCCACCGTCCGCGCGCGCCGTGCGGATCGTGAGGTGGCCGGCGCCCTCGCGTTTCTGGCTGGCCACGGCTTCGACCGCGTTGGTGAGCACGTTCAGGAAGGCCTGTTTCATCGGATGGGCGGCTCCGCGCACGCTCGGCAGCTCCGCCTCGAGATCGAGGTGAACGTACAGCACGCGGCTCCACATCGGGCGCGACACCTCGACGGTGTTGCGCAGGGCCTGGTTCAGCTCCAGCTCGACCATCGCCGCGTGGGGGTCGCCCGCGAACTCCTTCATCTCGGCGATGATGTTGGCCATGCGCCGGATGCCGTCGAGGGCCTCTTCCACGGCCATGGGCGCCTCACCCAGGATCTCCTCCAGGCGCAGCGAGCGGCTCTGTTCGGCGATGCGGCGCGCGAACGGATGTTGATGCTGTTCGCCCTTGGCCCACTCGAGGGTGCTCTCCAGCACGCTCTGCATAGAAGCGTACGACTTGCGCAAGAACGACAGGTTGCTCGACGTGTACTGCGCCGGGTTGTTCAGCTCGTGGGCGACGCCCGCCGCCAGGCGCCCCACGGCCTGGTACTTGCGAGCCTCGAACAGCTGCACGCGAGCGGCCAGATTCTCCAGGATCGCGCGCCGCAGCTCGAGCTGACCGTTGACGCGAGCGCACAGCTCTGCCGGCTCGACCGGTTTGGTGACGTAGTCGTTGGCGCCATGCTGAAACGCGAGCACCTTCGTCTCCGTCGCCGAGTTCGAGGTGAGCATCAAGACGGGCAGCTCGACGCGCGACCAGGTGCCGCGCAGCACACGCAACAGCTGAATGCCGGTCAAGCCCGGCATCTCGTGATCGCAGAGCAGCAGGTCGGGCTTGCGCTCCTTCGCGAGCGACAAGGCCTCCAGGCCGTCGACGGCGACGCGCAGCTCGACGCCTTCGAGCGATTCCAGGATCGACACGAGGCGATTGCGGATGACCTTCGAGTCGTCTGCGATGAGGATGCTGTGTCGCGTTCCGAGCTTTTGCGCGGCGGCGCTGCCCGGTTCCCGCCGGGAAGAGACAGCATGCTCCTCGGCGTCGGTCTGATTCGCGCTCGCCATCGGGGATCCCTCACGTTCGAACGGTCGCCCCGGCCGATGGTTTATAGGTGTTTCGAGGGCGCTGAAGCAAACCGGACCGATTATGGAGCCAACGCCTCGACGAGGGGAAAAACTGCGTCGAGTTGCGACCGCGCGGTGCGCACATCGGCATCCCGGCCGAGCAGTAAGGCCATGACGCGGCGCCCCTGCCGAGTGGCTCGGGCCAAAAATAGCCCGCCCAGTAGGGTCACTTCGACTCGGCGCAGCGGCTGCCCGCGCTCGCCGTCCCAGTGACCGTCGGCAAAGAGCCGCCCGATGCCGTGCAGCGGCGCGTCGCGAAACAGTTCCAACGTGGCCTTCGCGAGCGCCTCGCTGCGCACCCAGGGGTCGCCACGGGTCGCGAAGTGACCGAGCAGGCGTGCGTGCTCGAGGTCGATGACGGCGCACACCACGTCGCCGTCGAGCGCCGCAGCCGTGCGCCGGCACGCGTCGGACAGCAAGCCCGGCTCGCGCTGCCGCTCGGGATCGAGCTCGAGCGTCGGACGCGCCTCCCCCACCGCAACCGGATGGGGCGTGAAGGCATCCATGCCGGGCTCCGCGGACTGTCGCGCCGGCCCGTCCGCGTTCTGCTCGTCTTCGCGGCCTGGGAGACCACGCTGCTGCTCGTCGATGCGGCGCAGCAGATCGAGCATGAGCAGCTGAAACTCTCGGGTGATCGTCTGCGTGACGTTGCCGAGCGGGCTCGTCTGCAAGGAACCGGCGGGCAATCCGAGGATCTGCGTGAGCGCCGCCTCTCCCTCCACCGTCCCGATCGTCGCGTGGATGATCTCGCCGTTGCGAAGGTGCACGGCCGCCGGCGCGCCGCCCAGCACGTGCATGCTGAGCGAGCGCTGGGCGTAGTGAAACATCTGCAGCATGTCGATCAGCGAGAGCCCGTGAACGCTGCCGACGAAGCCGCGTGACGACTCGACGGCGCGCTCCACCGCTTGCAGCATCTCGCTGGTCTCGAACGGCTTGCACAACACGCGCACCGCCCCAAGCTCCTTGGCGCGCTCGCTGTCGCGGGCCGTCGCGTACGCGCTCATCAGGATGGGGCGCGTCGCCGGGAACGAGTCCGCGATGGCCAGGATCAGATCGAGGCCGTCCTTATCGCCCATACGCAGATCTGTGAGCAGCACGTCGTAGCGCTGCTCCGACAGGCGTTGCATCGCCTCCTCGTAGCCGCTGACGGGCAGTGAATCATAGCCGTTCGCGCGCAGCTCCCGGGCGAGGGCTCTGCCGAGTGGGGCGTCGTCATCGACGACTAGAACGGAGGTCATCGTTTACCTCCGGGGCACTGTGCCGAGACTTCGCCGGAAGGTCTACTCGAGTGGACCCGCACCGGACGATCGGCACGAGGGAATTACGACAGCGGCAACGAGCCGCACACGCTGGCGACTTCGGCAAGTGGCCCATTGACCTGACTCGAGGCCCGGATGGCGTCAAACGTCCGTGGCGCGGCTCGTCGTCGCCGGATCCGGCGTAGGGACGCTGACGTCTGTCAGCAGGACCAACACTCGGTCGAGCCTGCCGTGTCCGTCGAGCACGCCCTTGTATTCCAGCGCGAAATGTCTCGAGCCCACGGCCAGGCTCGTCGGCATGCTGGCCAGGTCGGGGTCGGTCGCCTCAGGCGCTACGGCGCGAGCCCACGCTGCTTCGAAGCGGGCGCCCATCCCGCGCGACGCCTTCTCCAGGTGCTCCCAGAACTGCACGCTGCGCGGCATCGAACCGAGCCAGGCCTCGAGCAACGACGACTGCGCCACGACCCGACCCTCTCGATCGAGGGTCAACAGGCCCTTGGTCTCACCGACCATGCGCCGGTAGTCTTCCGCTTCTCGGGCCAGCGCGCGCGCGCGCTCTCGCACCAGCTCGTCCACGCGCGCCTGCTCTTCTTCGACGAACCTCTCGAGCTCCGACATGAGGAGCGCGATGCGCTCCGCGAGCGTGGTGACGCTGTGAGCGAGCGAGGTCACGGCGTCGCCCCGGGGCGGCGCGAGCGGCGCGTCCGACTTGGGCTGCGCCAGCCGCCAGGCAGCGTCCGCGAGGACGCGCAACCGGCGCGTGAACGAGAGCGTGATCACGACGGCCATCGACGCGCTGAAGATCAAAGTACTGACGGCGACGAACAGCAGGGTACCGGCGAGCCAGGTCGCCCCCTGACGCCCCCCAGACCACGCGGCCATCAACGCGCCGAGGCCGAGCGCGAACGCGGCCAGCACGATCACTAGGCTGTAGGTCAAGGTGGGAGTCGCGCGCTCGAGCTGGACCAGCGGGGACGCGTCGCCGAGGGCGGAGGCCTGTTGATTGGGCCGCGGTGAGGGGGGGGCGATGCTGGGCTTTGTCGGTGGCCCCGATTCCTCGCGGCGTTTGCCCGTGACTGCCTCGAGCCGAGACTCGGACCCCCGACGACGCGCCAGGTGCGAGCCCGGAGCTCCATCGCGGGGGGGAACCGTATCGCCCGCCGGGCTATTCGTTGGCCTCACTCTGAGCCTGAACGGAGCACCCGGCATTGCCTTGAGCACCCTGGCTCGCGCGCTCGGTCGCAAGCGCGCCATCGCCGCAGAGCGCCGGGTGCCACTCGGCCGTACACGCGCCCCGCGCTCGGTCTACGCTGGTGGTATGTCAAACCGACCGCTACCGAGTACGAGCGATGATCCCGAGCTCGGCCGATTTCTGGAGGGGATCGTCGACTTGGCGGGAGAGCGCCACCGGCTCGGCCCCGATGGCTTCCTCGCTGGGCTCGATGATCTCGCGGAGCAATTTCGGCGGTTGCTCCCCTATCGCACCGAACGTGCGCTCGAGCAGCGGCTGTCGGCGTTCGCGCGCAAGCGGCTCTCCCTCGTGGACGATGCGAGCGAATACGAGGCCGCCACCGAGGAGATGATGCTGCTGGCGAGCGCCCTGGGCAGCTCGGCCAAGCTCGCCTTTCCAGCCCTGAAGGCCACGCTGGAGTTGCTGAGTGGAACGCTCCGCGAGCCCGGAGTGCCGGAGCAGTTTGGCAAGCTGCTCAAGCTCACGCAAAGGCTCGCCCGACAGCATGAAGACACCGAGCTCCAGGCGTGGGTGAGCGGCGTGGTGAATGCGTTACCCGGCGATTGACACTCCGCCCGGGCTCCAGCGCCGCGGACCGACCCAGGGCGGAGCGAGCGCTGCCGACCTCAGTCAGAGGCGACGATGGCCGAGTGGTCTTCCCCGAGGTAGCGTCGGAGCACGGCGAGGCTCGCCTCCGGCTTCTCGCCGAACATGGTGTGGCCCGCGTCCTGGATCACGGCCAGCTCGGCGTTGGAGAACAGGTCCATGTTATAGCGCTGAGCCTCCGCGCCGATGAGCTGGTTGCAGCTGCCAGCGACGAGCAACACCTTGTGGGGGAAGCGCTTGATGTTGGGGCTGACGAGATCTACCGTGAAATGCCCCGCCTCGTCGCGCGCCTTGCCGAGCACGGCCTCGAAGGCCCGTGAACCGGCGCGCCACGAGGGGAGGTAGGCCGTCCTCGGGTCGGCGTCGCAGTAATAAGGTGCGAGCGGGTGGCCCGGTACGTCGAGCTCGGTCAACTGCTTTTGCAGAAAGTCGTCGCGTGCGTCGTCGTCGGGCCCATAGATGTAGAGTGACTGCATCAGCGCACGCCAGCCGCCACCGAGCAGCGCAAGCGACGGTGGGGGGCGCATGTGCTTCACCGCGTCGAACCACTGGTTGCCGCGCTCGGCGGTCAAGAACGCGGGCTCGGCCAGCACCGCGTGGCTCACCTGATCGGGGTGTCGATCGAGGTACGCCGCGGCAAGCATCGCGCCCCAGGAGTGCCCGATGAGCCGCACCGGTGCGTGCGGGCTGACCGAGCCGATCACCGAGTGGAGATCCTCCACGTAGCGGTCCAGGTTGAGCTGCTCGTCGGCGACCCGCGGCGACAGCCCCGAACCGCGCTGGTCGTAGAAGACGAGCTGGTACTCGTCGCTCAGCGGACGCAGCGGCAAGAGATAGCGGTAGTCGCCGCCCGGGCCACCGTGCACCGCGATGACCACCGGTCGCGTCGGCAGACCAAAGACCTCGAGGTGGTAGCGATAGCCACCGACGTTTCGACTCGGTAGGCCCGGATCATCCGTCGTCGTCGCTGGCACGACGTATTGGCCCGAATAGGCCAGGTACGAGCCCACGAAACCCAGGAGCCCCAGGCCCAGCAGGCTGCCACCGACGATGCACAGCGCCTTGATGATCCGTTTCATGGTCAGGCGGGAGCCGCCTAGCTCAAGCGTAGCCAAAATCCCACACGGCGACAGGATTTATGATTGTCAGTGCCCGCGCCAGCGCAAGGCCGGAGCAAGATTGCCAATTAACTGGGCGGAAAACGCGGGGATTGATCCATTGTTGCGCAGCTCGTCAGCTCGGACTGTCCCGCTAGAGGCCTTGGCAG